>Ga0105155_1000301_pt1 | contig 17126 bp, 19 predicted proteins | sample SSWtaG_2_FD_89589 | JGI IMG/M metagenome (GOLD analysis project Ga0105155, IMG submission 89589) | Hot spring microbial communities from Sandy's Spring West, USA to study Microbial Dark Matter (Phase II) - SSWsed_130316 | ecosystem: Environmental > Aquatic > Thermal springs > Hot (42-90C) >...
GCTCCTGGGGCAGGGCGTGGGGGCGACCAAAAAGCAGGCGGCCCAGGCGGCCGCTCGGGCTACGCTCCTGCTCCTTCAGGACCCCGAACGCCGGGAGGCGCTGGGGCTGACAGCGCCTCCACCGCCTGTCGAACCCGCCGAAGGTGTCGATAGCGTTCCGTCCGGTGTTCCGGACGATGGATATCCGAGCCTCGGGTCATGAGGAGGCGGAACTCCTGACCCCACTGGTAGAGGGTCAGGACCGTCTCGATGGCAGAGGCTTCGGTGGGAAACTCCGGGGCATTGGGCTGGTAATAGGGGTAGAACACTTCCAGGCCGTCCAGACCCATTTCCTTCATCACCCGCAGAATATCGGGGAAGGCCATCCCGTGCTTCCAGTAGTAGCCGGGATGGGCGAGGACGGCGTAGCCCCCGGCTCGGTGAATGAGTCGAATCCCCTCGGCCAGCGTGGGGCGAGGAATCTCTGTCCGCAGGCCTCGGTCGGCCAGCCACTCCTTGAAGAACCGGTACCGGTCCTCGGGATCCAGATGCTGAAACCGGGGATGCTGGCCGAGGCGCTGGAAGATGTGGGGCTTCATCCACGTGTCTGTCTCGGGGGGAAAGACAGTCTCAGGCGTCAGGAACTCCTCCCGGAGTTCCCGATTGATGGCCTCCATCAGGCGCATGTACTGGACCCGCCGGACCTGGTGAATGTGCTCCAGATAGGCCTCCAATTCCGGATGGTCCGGTTGAAAGTCGAGGCCTAAGAGGTGGACTTCGTAATCTTGCCACTGGCAGTCCAGCTCGATGCCGGGATGGAGTTCTAAGCCGGTCGGCAGGCGGTGAGCGTCCAACTCGCGGTAAGCCCGAACGGATTCGTGGTCCGTGATGGCGACGTGGCGGACCCCCAAAGCGGCCAAGGACTCTAAGAGTTCCATCGGTCGGAGGCTCCCGTCCGAGTAAGTCGTGTGAAGGTGAAAGTCCTGTTCCCACCAGTCTTGGTTGAGCCGCACCATCGGTCCTTCTTTCCTTAACCCAAAAGAGGGCGACATTATAGGGAGTTGGGGGACCCTTTTCAAAAAGGTAGAGGGACGCGCGCCGTCGTCATCCCGCCGAAGGAGGGACGGCCGCCGTCAAGGACCGGAGGGGTCGACCGATCAGGAATTCGGTCCGCCGGACCAAGAATTCCCACAGGTTCCGTTGCCGGGCCAGGGCCCGGGCCATCTCGGGGTGCTGGCTCCAGGCGGCCAAACCGCTGGTCGCCAGACGGGCCAGCCTTTGCCGTAAGGAGGCCGATGCCGTCCAGCGGTGGGCGTCCGGCCCCGGTCCGCAGGCCGGGTGCCAGAGATGGCCTTCCACGTCCCACACGGCGTCGGACGTCTCGAGACCCCCGACGGGCCGACCGCAGGCCGGACAGGTTCCCTCCAGACTAAGGTCTCCCAATCGCATCAGGAGGGTCCACAACCACCCGATGGCCAGGGCCCGATAGGGGACGGCCTGCGTCATCAAGCGGCTGACCTCAGACAGTCGTTGGAACACGTAGGCGTCCCCCGGATGGCCCGGCAGGAGTGCCAGGGCCGTCTCGGCCACCAGGGACACGAACACGAGGGTCGTCGGGGCGATGGGCCGCCCGGCCGCCTGGAGCGCTACATAGGGACTCCAGGTCAGGTCAAAGCCGATGAAGCGATGCGTCGGGGCGTCCCCCGTCGCCCGATAGGTCAGCCATCCGACCGAGAGGGGCTCCAGGGTCCCGGCGACCAGCTTGCGGGGTCGGCGAGCCGCTTCGGCGATGACCTCGAGGAGGCCGCTCCGTTCCCCGTAGAACCAGACCCAATGGGACGTCCGGGGGCCCGGCCGTCGGCTCAGGACGACGGCCGGTTCTCGGACGAAAGTCCGGGGACGAGCGACTGCCGTTCGAGATCGGGCCATGGCCGTTGTCGGACTGCCTTCCCGTCTCTATCTCTTACTCTCCCGCCGTCTCCTCGTCGCCGATGGGGAACTGCCGGTGCGTCTCCTCCAGGAGGGCCTCCCCACGGTCGTAAAGCTCCCGAAGCCACACCTCGGCGACCTCCGGATGGAACTGAGTCCCGGCACAGCGTTCGATCTCGGCGATGACCTGCGGAAGCGGGAGGGCTCGCCGGTAGCTTCGATGGCTCGTCATGGCGTCGAAGGCATCGGCCAGGATGACGCAGTGACTGCTGATGGAGAGGTCCGAGCCCTTCTTGCCGTGGGGGTACCCCCGACCGTCGTACCGCTCGTGGTGCTCCCCGGCGATCCGGGCGACTTCCCGAAGGAAGGGAATCTCGATGAGCAGTTCATAGCTCAGGACCGGATGCCGTCGGATTTCGGCCCACTCCGCTTCGGTCAGCGGGTGGGGCTTGCGGATGATGCAACGGTCGACGCCGACCTTTCCGAGGTCGTGGAACGTACCGCCCAGCTTCAGGATCCGCAGTTCCTCCTGGGTCAGCCCCAGACGGCGGCCCATCTGGACGGCATAGACGCCGACCCGCTGGGAATGACCGGCCGTGTACCGCTCGTTGGCCTCCAAGATCCGGATGATGCTGTGGATCGTGTAAAGGATGACCTCCTCGATGAGGCGGGCCTGCTGACCCATCAGGACCGTCTTGCGATTCAGCTCCTCGACGTAGCGCCACAGGTCGTGGACCATCTCCCGAGACAGCCGCCGCAGGTACATCAACTCGGTCGTCGGGTCGGCGACCGCCGGGGCCGGCTCGGACCGGTCGGCCTCCAGGTACCGGCGGACGACGTCCCGGAGAGCCTGCACCGAGAAGGGCTTCTGGAGGAGTGTATCAAAGCCGGCCGCCGTTATCCAGGGGATGAGCTCCGTCGAGTATGCACCCGTCAGGGCCACGATGGGAATCGTCCGGTATGAAGCCATGTTCCGGATGAAAGCCGCCAAGGCGTATCCCATGACGTCCGGGAGCTGTAAGTCGATGAGGGCCATGTGGACGGTCGTCTCCCGCAAGCGCTGGATGCCCGCCAAGCCCGTATCGGCCTCGACGACCCGGAAGCCCTGGGGCTCCAGGATGAGCCGGACCAGTTCCCGCACGCGGGGGTCATCGTCGACACACAGAATGACAAGGGGTTCCGCCATGGTAGAGTGCCCCAACTATGACGGATAGGCCCTATAGAGGGTATTCCGGCAGTCCGACCATACGGCCATGATTCGAGAGTGACGGGGAAAGCCGGGGCGTGGAATGCATACCCGGTGTGCACGTTTTCCGGCTGGGTCCTCGGCGCTGATCCGGTCCCAGGTCCCAGGTATCCGGAACCTGGAACCCGGTACCGGGTACTTGGCCTTGAGGAGAAAGACGGACGCCCCTGGCATCACTGGATGCTCACTGGCCCTCGGCCTGAGACGCCGGTCGGGTCGTCCCCAAACGGCCCGGGAGGACGACGTAAAAGGTGCTCCCGAGCCCGTAACGGCTCTCGACCCACAGGACGCCCCCCATGCCTTCGACGAGTCCTCGTACGATGGCCAAACCCAGGCCCAGGCCCTGATGTCCGCCGTATTCCACGTCGGATATCTGCTGGAAAGGCTCGAAAATCCGGTCCTGGTCCTCCGGTCGAATCCCAATGCCCGCGTCCTGGACGGCTAAGATAAACAGGTCATGGTGTTGACGCAGATGAAGCGGGATTCGCTCGCTCTTGGCCCGCCCGACCGGGTAGTAGTGTAAAGCTACCCGCACGGTCCCGCCGGCAGGTGTGAAGCGGATCGCATTACTCAAGAGGTTCTGCAGGACGATCCAGAACTTTCCCTCGTCGCCATACCAGGCCGGTAGGTCACCCGAAACGTCCAGCTCCACCCGAAGGTTCCGCTGACGGACGTCCGGTTCGAAGCGGGCCAGGACGGATCGGACCGTCGCCTCCAACGTCACCGGCCGGACCTGAAAGTCCAGAGCCTTCCGCTGAAGGGCCAGACCTACGTCCAGGTTGTCCAAGACCTGCTGGATGTCCCAGACGACCTGGAGCAGACCTTCCAGGTACTGCCGCCACCGGGGTTCCAGGTCCGCCTGCCGTTCCAGCATCAGGTCCGCATGGCCCTGGGCAAAGGTCAGCAGACCCCGGATGCGGGCGATCAGACGTTCAGCCAGCCGAAGGTACTGCTCGATCCGGCCCGACAGGGTCTCGACCCGCTGGGTCAGCCGAGAGGCCTCCTCCGACCACCGGCGAACCCCCAGGGTCACGTCTCGAAGGACAGCCTGGACCTGTTTGGAACAGGCCTCCCACTGCCGGGCCCGCAGGGTCTGCCAGAACCAGTCGTGGACGAAAGGCCACGCCTCGACGAGGAAGGGGAATCCTGGGAGGCGCCCCGCAAGCCCGCGTTCCTCGGGGAACGCCTCCCCGTCCGCTACCCCAAACACGATAGCCCCGGGGTCGACCGTCTGGACGTGCCGTAGGACTTCCGGCCCCGTCATGTCCGCCAAACGGGGCCAGAGGAGGACGACGTCCGGCCATTCCCGGTCATACCGACGGACGGCGTCCGCCCCCGTCGGGGCGTGGACCACGGATACACCGTACTGTCCCCAACGTTCGGTGACGGCCTCGACGGCCGCTACGTCGGCGCTGACCAGTAAGACGAGGGGCGTCGTCTCCCCCGTCCTGCCCAGAAGTGTTCCGACCAGAGGCCGCAGGAGGTCCGGATCCAGGGGCTTCTGGAGAAAAAGCGGGGGGCGCACCCAGCGGCTTAGCCTCTCGGTCTGGAAGACCGTCCGGAGGTCTTCCCAGTCGGCCCCAAGGCTCGAAAGGGCCAGGACGGGGACATCTTGCAGACCGGCCTCATGCACGAACTGGAGGACGCGGAAGCCAGCCCCTTGGGCCATGGGCAGGCCCACGATGAGAAGCCGGGGCGGGGTCTCCCGCAAGTATTGGATCCCGGTCTCGGCGTCCGAGGCAAAGACCAGCTCGCCCCATCCCCGGAAGCAGGCCCGGAAGAGGTGATGGACACTCAGGTCGTCGTCGACGACCAAGACTCGACGGTCGGAATGGGAGCGCTCGATCATCGTCCGGATGAGGGTGGACCCAGGACCTAACCCGGAAGTCCAAGACCCGACGCGTCCACCATTATAGCAGGGTATAGATGCAGGATAGGAATGGCTCAGATTCCGGTTACCTGGTACCCGGTACCGGGTACCAGGCAGAATGCTCGCTCATGTTTCGAAAAACACGCACCGTCCTCGGCGAGGCCGTCGGACCCCGTCACGGCTGACGTTGCTCGGCGTGCCGGAGGAGGCGGGCGATGTCCGCATACCCAGCCGAGGCGGCATAGGCCGCCGCCGTGAATCCATCGGCGTCCGGTTGCCGGGGATCGGCGCCGGCCTCCAAGAGTAGGAGAACGACGGCTCCGCATCCCCGATTGGCCGCCCAGTGGAGGGGCGTCCACCGGTCTCGGTCCAAAGCTTGCACGTCAGCACCCGCCTCGATCAAACGCCGGGCCGCCTCCGGACGGCATCGGTCGGAAGCCCAGTGGAGAGCCGTCATGCCCGACGGGTCCGGGGCGTTGGGATCGGCGCCGGCTTCGAGGAGGACGTCCAGGACAGCCGATTGATTCATGACGATGGCGACGGCCAAGGCGTCCAGACCATAGGGATTCCGCACCGTCGGAGACATCCCGGCCCGCAGGAAGAGCCGGACGGCTTCGACGTCCCCACTTCCGACCTTGCCCAGAAAGGCCGCCGGCGTAAAGGGGATACCCCGACGGGCCAGCTCCATCCGAGCCCTCGAGTCGCTCCGAGCACATCCCAGAGCCGTCCCCACTACCAGGACCGACAAGAGCCACCCCTTCATCCCGGGTCCCCCGGACGAGAACCTTGCCACGCCCCCACAACCTCCACGAATGGCCGATTCCGTCGGCCCGCCAGTCCATGCCCTCGGTGTAACCCGATTCTTGCCGGATCCCGCATCCCGTCATGGCCTAGGGCGGAGCCGGAAGACCTCGTCGGGGGGTCGGAACCAGGCCGTCTCGTGACGCTGGGGGCCGCTGGACAGGAGGACGACGGGACGACCCGTATACTCCTCGATCCGTCGGATGTACGCCCGGGCCGCCTCGGGGAGGTCCTCGGGACGGGTCACGCCGTAGGTCGAGGCCGACCAACCCGGCCAGTCCTCATAGACGGGCTCCACGCGTGCCAACCGGTCTGCCCGGACGGGGCAGCCCTCGATGGGCTGTCCGTTGAGGGTATAGCCGACGCACAAACGGACTCGGGGGAGACCATCCAGGATGTCGAGTTTGGTCAGGATGATGCCGTCGACGTCGTTCAGGTCGCAGGCGTACTTGAGGGCGACCAAGTCGAGCCAGCCGCACCGTCGGGGCCGGCCCGTCGTGGCGCCGTATTCGGCCCCCCGCTCCCGGAGGTACTGACCGACCTCGTCGTGAAGTTCCGTCGGGAAGGGGCCGGCACCCACGCGAGTGCAGTAGGCCTTAGCCACACCGAATACTCGGTGGACCCATCGGGGGCTGATGCCGAGGCCACTACTGATCCCGCCGGCGCTACAGTGAGACGACGTCACGAAGGGATACGTCCCATGGTCAACGTCCAGGAGGGTCCCCTGGGCTCCCTCAAAGAGGACCCGAGCACCCTGCTGGAGTCGCTCCCGGAGCCAGAGGTCCGTCTGGATGACGGCGTCGGCCAGGTACGCCTCGGCCCGCTCCAGGACCGTCTGGAAACGGTCCCACTCGGCCCCAAGGGCCGACGACAGCGACGGTCCGAATAGGTGGACGTAACGGTCCCACAGCCATTCGACCTGTGAACGCCAGCTCCCGTCGGCGACCTGACCCATCAGGAGGCCCCGCCGACCGTATTTGTCCTCGTAAGCCGGGCCGATGCCCCGACGGGTCGTCCCGATGGAGTGACAACCCCGGAAGTCTTCCTCCCGAGCTTCCAACCATCGGTGGACAGGCGTGATGACGTGGGCCCGGTCACTGACCCAGAGGCGCCCCCGCCAGGCCACGCCGACGGCCTCCAGGGCGGCGATCTCCTCCAGGAGGGCTTCGACGTCGACGACCATCCCATTGCCCATGACGTTCTGGACGTGGGGATGGAAGATGCCGGCCGGGATATGGTGGACGACGAACTTTTGGCCGTCTCGATAGACGGTGTGGCCGGCGTTGTGTCCCCCCTGGTAGCGGGCGACGATGTCAAAGTGTTCCGCCAAGAGGTCGACGACCTTACCCTTGCCCTCGTCCCCCCACTGAAGTCCCACGACGGCGACGTTCAAGGTCGGCCTCCGCCGTCAAACCAGTAACTGCACATCGGTACGCTCAGGAGGTCCCGGGGATGGCGGGGAAAGAGCTGGCATGGCCGAGGCCGGAGGTGGTAAATCCGACAGAAGCCCGTCCCATCGGCCTGTTCGGCGTAGAAGGGGCACCGATAGAGGATCTTGCAACAGGCTCCACACCGCATACAGCCCCCCCGCCGGCTCGAGGCATCGTCCGGCTGAAACCACGCGGCGATATCCCGGCGGACCTTGTCGAGCAGAACGCGACTTTGCCACTGCAGGCGGGATGCCCACACGTAGTAAGGGACCATGCCGTCTACTCAAAGGAGGGTTTCAGATGCCGATGAAAGGCCTGCACGATCCGCTCCTTCGTCGTCAGGCCCACAAACTGTTCGGCGACCTTGCCGTTGACGAAGAGGATCAGCGTCGGAATCCCCCGGATGCCGTAGCGAATGGCCGTCTCCGGGTTGTCATCGACGTTGAGCTTCACGACTTTGACCTGGTCTTTAAACTCCTGGGCGACTTCCTCCACGATCGGCGCTAAGGCCCGGCAGGGCGCACACCAGGGCGCCCAGAAGTCGACCAAAACGGGAATCGGCGATTCGAGGACCTCCTTCTGGAAGTCCTGGTCGGTCACGTTTTGGACCGTGCCCATGGGTTACCTCCGGACGATGCGCTCGTAGAGGTCGATATAGTGTCGGGCGGCCCTTCGCCAGCTGAAGTCCTGGGCCATACCGCGTCGCATGAAAGTATGCCACAGGTCGGGGGACTTGTAAAAGTCGAAGGCGTCGCGCAGGGTCGCCACGAGGGCCTCGGTCGTCGGCGGCTCGAAACAGAAGCCCGTACCTTCCTCGGGATGGGTGCGTACGTCGAGGACGGTATCCCGGAGGCCGCCGACGGCCCGTACGACGGGCACCGTCCCGTAGCGCAGGCTGTACATTTGATTGAGGCCACAGGGCTCAAATCGGGACGGCATCAAGTAGATGTCCGCTCCGGCCTCGATCTGATGGGCCATCGCCTCGTCATAGCGGTCCACGTGGACCACTCGGCCGGGAAACGACCGGACGGCCTGCCGGAGGCCCTCCGCGTAGACCGCCTCGCCGGTCCCCTGGACGACCAGCCCGGCCCCCTGCTCCACGATCCAGGGAACGGCCCCCAGCAAGATGTCGATCCCCTTCTGATAGGTAAGCCGGGAGATCACCCCACAGAGGGGGGCCTCGACGGGGATCGTCAGGCCGAGGGTCTGCAAGAGATAGGCCTTGCAAAGCCGCTTCCCCGTAAGGTCCCGCGCGTCGTAAGACGCCGGCAGGTAGGGGTCTCGGGCCGGGTCCCAGAGGTCCGTATCGATGCCGTTCAGGATGCCCACCAGCTTCCCCCGCAGGCGTCGCAGGACCCCGTCCAGGCCGTGGCCGTACTCGGGAGTCTGAATTTCCTCGGCATAGGACGGACTGACCGTCGTGACGGCGTCGGCTGTCAGGAGGGCCGCCTTCAGGAGGTTGATCCGCCCGTAGAACTCAAAGGCCTCCGGGTGAAAGAACCGATCCGGCAGGTTCAACCACGGCCAGAGATCCCTTGAAAACACGCCCTGGTAGGCCAGATTGTGAACCGTCAGGACGATGGGCACGGCCTCCAGCGTCGGAAACACACCCGTGCCGTACCGGAGCCAAGCCACGGCCGGGGCCGCATGCCAGTCATGCAAGTGCAGGACATCTGGGACCCACCGGCGGGCCTCCAGGGCCCGCAGGGCCATCCGGCCCAGGGCGACGTACCGGACCATGTCATCCCAGTACTCGCCCCGCTGAGGGTCAGCGTAAATACCCGACCGGTCAAAATACTCGGGGATGTCGATGACCCACAGCCGGAAGGGCCGCTCCTCCCGCAGGCTCCACACAAAAGCCCGCAGGGGCTGGAAGGCGAGACGGTCGTAAAGGACCTCCGGCCAACGCTCGAAACGGTCCGACGCCAGGGGAACCGATCGGTAACCCGGGATGAGGAGAAGGACCTCGTGGCCCTCTGCGGCCAGCGCCCGGACGAGGCCCGTGACGGCATCGGCCAGACCGCCGACCTTAGCCCAGGGGAACGCTTCCGCGGCGATGTGGACGATGCGCATAACGCTTCCGAAGCGGCTATACCGCCGGTGCCAAGCCGCCGTCCACGACGAGGACCTGGCCCGTGACATAAGACGCTAAGTCTGAAGCCAAAAAGAGGACAGCGTTCGCAATCTCCACCGGCTCGGCCAAACGCCTCAAGGGCGTGGCCTGGGCCCATCCGTCCAGGATGGCCTCGGGGGTCGTCCCCCGCTGACGGGCCGCCTGAGCGGCCAGTTCCACCAGGCGCTCCGTCCGGGTGTACCCCGGAGCGACGACGTTCACGAGGACATTGGCCGGGGCGACCTCCCGGGCCAGCGTCTTCAGAAAGCCGACGGCGGCCAGGCGGAGGCTGTTCGACAGCATGAGACGGTCCAAGGGGTAACGGACGGAGACGGACTCGATGGCAATCAACCGGCCCCACCTCTGGGCCTGCATGAGGGGCAGGACCGCCCGGGCAATGTGGACGACGCTTCGAAGCGTCAAGCGGTACGTCTCATCCCACTGGTCTAAGGTCAGCTCCTGAAAGGTTCCGGCCGGCGGCCCCCCGGCATTGGCTACGGCGATGTGAACCGTTCCCCATCGTTGGACGACTTCTTGGACCCAAGCTTGTACGTCTTCTTCCCGCGTGACGTCGGCTACGAACGCGTGGACGTCCCGACCGGTCACCTCATAGATGTGGCGGCGGGCTTGCTCGAGCCGCTCGGGACTGCGGGCACAGATGGAAACCGTCGCCCCGGCCCGGGCCAGGGCCTCAGCGACGGCCCGGCCGATACCCTGACTCGCCGCGGCGACGGCGGCGACCTTACCGCTCAGGTCGATGACGACGGCCATGGGCGACCTCCGTTCAAGACACGAGCGCGGGACGGTGCATCGTCTGGGGAATTACTTTCCCATCGCTCGCAGGGCCATCCCGAAGGCCTCGACGAGGGAGGACGAACGGGCCGTCCAGCCGTAGATGGGGGAGAAGAGGATGCCGAGGACCAGGACGGCCACGCCCAAGACGAGGACCGTCCGATAGGCCGGGCCCCACGAGGAGACGGGCCCGAACTCGCCCGGACGCTCGATGACCATGTTTTTAATGATATAAACATAATAAAACAGAGAAATGACGCTGTTCAAGACGGCTAGGACGGCCAGCCATGTCCAGCCGCCCCGGATGGCCGCCGCAAACAGAAAGAACTTCCCGAAAAATCCGATGAACGGCGGAATCCCCGCCAGCGACAGCAGAAAGAAGGCCATCGCCCACGTCAGCTCGGGAAAACGGGCCGCCAGGCCCTGATAGGCTCCGATGTCTTCGTACCGGTCTGTCACGTCCGAGAGGGCCAAGACTGTGAAGAAGGCTCCCATGTTCATGACCATGTAGGCCACGACGTAAAAGAGCAGGGCCTGAAGCCCCTCCCGGGTCCCCGTCAGGACGGCCATCAGCATGTAACCGGCGTGGGAGATGCTTGAATAGGCCAGAAGCCGCTTGATGTTCTTCTGCCAGAGGGCGACCGTGTTGCCCCAGGTCATCGTGACGGCCGCTACGATGCTCAAAAACAGAGGCCACCCGAGGCCCGGGATGGCTTCCCACGCTTCGGCCTCGGGTCGGTAGACCGAGAAGCCGTGATAGAAGATCCGAACCAGCATGGCAAAGCCGGCCGCTTTTGGGGCGACCGTCAGGAGGGCGGCGACCGGCGTCGCCGCTCCCTGGTAAGCGTCGGGGGCCCAGAAGTGGAACGGGACGGCCGCGATCTTGAAGGCCAGGCCGGCCGACAGCAACAGCATGATGACGAGCCAACCCGGGGAGATCGCCATCGTCTGAAGCCGTCGGGCGACCTCGGCGAGGTACAACGTGCCGGTCAGACCGTAGATCCAGCTCACGGCGTACAGCATGGCTCCCGTGGCGGCCGCCCCGAACACGATGTACTTCAAGCCCGCCTCGACCGAAGCGGCGTGGGCCTTCCGGTAGGCGACCAGCAGGTACGAGCTCACGCTGACCATCTCCAGGGCCAGCAGGATCATCACGAAGTGGACGGCTCCGACCAGGAGCATGCAGGCCAGGGTAAGACCCAGGAGAAGGACGTAGTACTCCCCGACCCCATAGCCGGCCAGCTCCCGATTCCGGACGGAGACCAGGACCGTCAGAAGGGTCGCCACGCCGATGACGATCTTCAGATAGGTCCCGAAGGGGTCGACGACCAGCAGGCCCGAGAAGATCTCCGTCGGGGCCTGCCCCAGGAGGGGCACGGCCCAGAGAGTCGCCCCCAGGACGATCCCGAAGGCCGTCCACGGAAGGACCGACCGCTTGCGGTCGTCCCGGAGTCCCAAGTCCAGGACCAGCAAGACCAGAAGTCCCACCGTTAGCCACGCCTCGGGGACGAAAAACTGCAAGGAAGCCCGGGTCGCCCGCACGATTTCTGTCACCGCCATGCCTTCCATCAAATCCCTCCGGTACGGCTACCGCAGAATCCCGCCCGGGCGTACCTATCCGAGTCCTCCCGTTGAGCGAGCGGGGTGATTTCCTTTCCGCCCGGGCGTGCGAGGCTTGGATATATTACCCCTGTAATTCCCGCACCTGGTCGGCGGCGATGTCCCGGAATCGCCGATAAATGGCCAGACAGATGGCCAGAAAGACGGCCGCCTCGATGGCCGCCAGGAGGATGACGAAGAGGACGAACACGTGCCCGTTTAGGTCCAGACCGTGAAACCGAGAAAAGGCGACCAGGTTCAGATTTGCCGAATTCAGGACCAGCTCAACGCCCATCAGGATGCCGATGGCGTTCTTGCGGGTAAAGATGGCGACCAAGCCCAGGACAAACAGGGCGGCCGCCACGGTCAAGACTTCCGGAAGCGTCACGGCCGTCATCGCTCCGTCTCCTGGGGTGCAGGGGCAAAGACCTGACCGTCCTGGATGACCCAAACGCCCGTGCGAAGGGCACCGTCCCGGACGTCCTCCGGGCAATGTATCCCCGCTACGACGGGGATGACTTCATCGGGAACACACCGAGACAGCAGGATGGCCCGCTCTAAGGCCCGCTGGATGTCTTCCCGATCGATGGTCCCCGAGACCTCGACGGCCAGCCAAGTCGTACGGCCTTGTCGGACGCCCCGCACGATGAGGTCTGTGAGCATGAGAACCTGCAAGTCCTTTTCCGAAATACGGCCTGCCTGAAGGGCCTCGTCCAAGAGGGTTTCCAGCTCATCTCCCGCAACCCAGCGGGGCTGCCGAAGGATCATCCCAAAGTATCCGTAGGGATGCTGGCGGTACTTGATCTCCAGGAATCCCCCGACTTCCTGGGTCAGCCGTCCGACCTGGCGGGTCAGATTCTGCACGTTCCGCGTGAGCTGACGCACTTCTTCCGTCAACTGGTCAAGCCGGACGGTCAGTTGGTCGACGCGGGCCGTGAATTGACGCAGGTCCTCCGTCAATTGATCGACCCGACCCGTTAACTGGTCGACGCGGGCCGTGAGCTGACGCAGGTCCTCCGTCAATTGATCGACCCGACCCGTTAACTGGTCGACGCGGGCCGTGAGTTGACGCAGGTCCTCCGTCAGCTGGTCGACGCGGGTCGTGAGCTGACGCATGTGCTCCGTCAATTGATCGATCCGGGCCGTAAGTTGGCGCACGTCTTCCGTCAGTTGATTGACCCGAGCCGTGAGTTGACGCAGGTCCTCCGTCAGCTGGTCGACGCGGGCACCCCACCTTTCCATATTCTCGGTCAGACGACCGACTTGCTCAGTCAGTCGGTCCGTCCGTTCGGTAGACTCCCGGACGGCCTGAGCCATTTCCCGAACGAGGGCCGGCAAGGAGAGGAGTTCGTCCGTCAAGATCACTCGCCGGACCTCCTCATAAAACTCCGGGTCCGTCCGCAGAAGCCGTAGAAAGGATGACTTGAGTTTCATCGGGACGTCTCCCGTCGGCCGATGACGATGGCCCCGACGAGGGCGACCACCAGGGCCACCGAGGCGACCTCAAAGGGAAGTAGGTATGTCGACAAGAGTAGACGCCCGATCCCGGCCGCCGTGGCCCGGTAGGGGGCTGGCGTCTTCGCCGCCAGGTCGAAACTCCGGATGGTCAGCCCCAAGAGGCCCATCAGGACAAGCCCCAGGGCCACCCCCGGGACGAGTTGAATGCGGCCAGCCCGGATGTCCAAGTCGATGACCCGATGGGTTAGCCAGATACCGAACAGGATCAGGACCAGGATGCCTCCGATATACACCAGAATGTGGACGAGGGCCACGAAGTCGGCCGCCAGGTACACGAACAGGGCCGCCATCCCCATAAGCGTGAAGAACAGGGCAAAGGCCGACCGGACCAAATTCCGACCGAAGGTCACGACTAGGGCCGACCCCAGAGTGGCCAAGGCCAGGCTATAGAACAAAACCCGTTCGAACCAAGCGTCGACCATCGAGGCGACCTCTCAGCGTATTGCCGTAAAGATTACATTAGGGCCCACAGAGTGTTCCCCAGCAGGCACACGAAACCCAGGGGGATCAGAAACTTCCAGCAGAAGGCCATCAACTGATCGACCCGGAACCGGGGGAACGTCCACCGGATCAGCATCGTTAGGAACACCAAGAACAGGGCTTTCAGGACGACCCACACGGGACCCGGAAGCAGGGGCCCGTGCCAGGCCCCCAAAAATACGACGGCCGCCAGGACCGAGACGGCAAACATGTTCGCGTATTCCGCCAGGAAGAACATCGAAAACCGGATGCTCGTGTACTCCGTGAAGTAGCCGGCGACCAGCTCCGACTCCGCCTCGGGGAGGTCAAAGGGCGTCCGGTTCGTCTCGGCCAGGGATGCGATGTAGTAAATCAGGAAGGCAATGAACGAAAAGGGACTGGACCAAACCAGCCACCGGCCGCCGGCCTGGGCCCGGCCGATGTCGACGAGGTCCAGAGACCCGACGAGGGTCAGGACAGACAAGAGCGCCAGACCGGCCGGGATCTCGTAACTCACGACCTGGGCCGCCGAGCGCATACCCCCAAAGAGGGCCCACTTGTTGTTCTGGGCCCATCCAGCCATCAGGATGCCGATGACCGTCAGAGACCCCAGGGCGACGACCCACAGGAGGCCCACGTTCATCCGGGCGATGACCAGCGTTTCGCTGAAGGGCAGGGCGGCATACAACCCGAAGGAGGCCGCCACGATGACGCACGGGGCCAGGGTAAACAGGATGGGGTCGGCGCCGGCCGGGATGATGTCCTCCTTGTTGAGGAGCTTAACCCCGTCGGCCAGGGTCTGAAGCAGGCCGTACCAGCCCGTCTCCGTTGGCCCGTACCGGTTTTGGATATGACCCGAGATCTTCCGCTCCCACCAGACCAAGAACAAAACAAGGACGGTGATCAGAACGAGGACGACAACGACGGCCAGGACCGAGACGAGCAGGTAGTGAATCCCCCGGGGCCACGCCGCAAAGTGCCACCGCTGAAGCAGGCCCCACCGCTGGACCAGATATACGCCCCCAAGGCCGACCAGGGCCAGGCCCGCCATGACGCCCAGGAGCATGAACAGGGGGACCGTCAGGCTGGCCACAACGTCGGCGACCCAGTTCCGGCCCCGGAGGGCCTGAACCAGGATCAAGCCGCCCAGGAATATCAGAAACAAGCCGAACCAGAAGACGACCTCCCACACGAGAGCTGAAGGAACAGTCGCCTCACCCGTACCCAGGCGTTGCAAGGCCTCAAGGAGTCGTTCCATGGGTCCGCATCTCCTGCGTCGCGACCGATACCGACCCGACGGGGCCCGCCGAATACATCGGCTGGGGCTTGTCCCACACGAGGGCCTCCTTCTTCCAGGCATAGGCCAGACCGAAGAGTAGGACGGCGATGAAGACCAGGACCTCGATAAACCCAAACCAGCCGAATTCCCGAAAGACAACGACCCACGGGAAGAGCAGGACGACCTCAACGTCGAAGACAACGAAGGCCAGGGCCAGTAGGTAGAACCGATGGTTGAACTGAATCCAAGCCCCGCCGACGGGGTCCTCGCCGCATTCGTAGGCTACGTATTTCTCATACGTCCGCACGTGGGGATGAATCAGATGCGACAAGACGACGTTCAGGATGACGAAGACGGCCCCACCGACGAAGAGGACCAGGCCCGGCAGATAAATCCACAACGCATAAGAATCCTGCATGTGTCTTCCCTTCCGATGGAGAATGCAGAGACAGCGCCCTCCAACATAGGGAAATCCCCCCACGCTGTCAAGCATCCGAGGGGCCTCTGGTTCGGGCCGCCGGGCTCATGTCTCGAAGGACCCGATCGATGCGGTCGCTGTGGCGTTCCACAATGAGCCGGTGACGCTGAAGCCGCCACGCCGGGTCGTCCGGTACCGCACGCTCCTGCACCGTATCCATGACCCAGAGTAGAAGACCCATGGGACCCTGGTGCCGGACGACTTCCAGCCAAGGGCCACAGAGACGCACGACCCAAGCCCCGGTCTGTCGGTAAAGGACCTGCCGCCCACGCGACGTCTCCGGCACGGAAGACGCCCCCAGGACGGGTGCCGCTACGACCCCGACGCCCAGCTCCACCCCCGGGACCGGGGCGGGCCACAGAGTCTCCGTTTCAGGAACGGACCCGTCGAAGACCGCCGTGGCCATCAGGACGTCTCCGAGGGTCAGGGAGGGACTCAGGGCATGGCCATAGCCCGTCAAGACTCGCCATCCGGTGTCTTGCAGGAAAGAAGCCCTCCCGGGAGACCCTGGACCGTATGCGATGACCCAGAGTCCAACGGCCGGACCGTCGGACCGGACCCAATGGAAATAGCCGCGGCGGGATACGGGACAGTCGCACGAAAGCCACAGCCCATACCGACGAACGACCTCCGCCTCTTCTGGAGCCTCGCATACGATCCAGCCTACATGCACCTTGTACTCCCACGTTCCGCGGCTCATAGGGCTCTGTAAGAAATGGATGCAGGATACAGGATGCATGATGCAGGATAGGGCAATGGCTCGTCACTTGTTAATCGTCACGCTGTTAAGGGAGTTATGGTCCGACCCGCCGAGGCTCATGGCCGTACTGCCTTATTGCCGTGTGCCCTATTGCCGCTCCCCCACCGGCCGAACGACCTCGACCCGAACCGGGACGATGCCCTTGTCGACCATCCCGAGGGCCTGAGCGGCTCCATACGAGAGGTCGATGACCCGGTCCGGCCGGTGCGGACCCCGGTCGACGATGCGGACGACGACCGTCCGGCCGTTTTCCAGGTTCGTCACCCGGACGTAAGTCCCGAACGGCAGAGTCGGATGGGCGGCCACGTATGCATACATGTCGAAGACCTCGCCGCTGGCCGTCTGCTGGCCGTGGCGTTCGGGTCCATACCACGAGGCTAGACCCACAAGGGGAGTCCCGACTTCCGTCCACCGAGGCCCCCGGCTGGCGCATCCTATCCCGAGGAGGGCACCAAGGACCAGGGTGAGAACGCCGATCCTACGACGACGGTATCCGACTCCCCACATGGCTTCTCTCCGGAGCTCGACGGGCCACGCCGTGCTCCCCATCGTAGATCAGGCGGGGACCGCATCTCAAAACCCCGCGAGCTACTTGTTTTTCATGTGTCTGAAGCCCCGCAGAGGGTCCAAATTGTATAGCGGAGTTGACATGGACCGGAACGTGGGAAGCGGCTTTCCATGGGGCTTGGGGAAGGAGCGTGTCTATCCGGATGGACACCGTGTCGAACGGCGTAGACACATTCAGGGGATGCAGGATGCGAGCCTCGTGGGCGGGTTTTTCGAAGCATGAGACGGGCATTCCGCCTGGCACCCGGTACCGAATCGACGCCGAGGGCCGGATGCCGAGCACCGGGGGCCGAGCCAAATGCGCAC
>Ga0105155_1000305_pt1 | contig 17037 bp, 15 predicted proteins | sample SSWtaG_2_FD_89589 | JGI IMG/M metagenome (GOLD analysis project Ga0105155, IMG submission 89589) | Hot spring microbial communities from Sandy's Spring West, USA to study Microbial Dark Matter (Phase II) - SSWsed_130316 | ecosystem: Environmental > Aquatic > Thermal springs > Hot (42-90C) >...
GAAGGCTAAGAAGTATGTTGACAAAGTGATTGTATGCGATGATGGTTCTACTGATATGACTGCTGAGATAGCTCAGGCCTGTGGGGCTGAGGTGATAAGACATGAGAGGAACATGGGTAAGGGTGCGTCCATACAAAGCCTGTTCAAGAGGGTGAGGGAGGAGACTGCCGATATTGTTGTTACGTTGGATGCTGATGGGCAGCATGATCCGGATGAGATTCCAGTACTCGTCAACACGATGATCGAAACTGATGCTGATGTCGTTATTGGTAGCAGGTTTCTAAGTAAGGAGACCATGAATAAGGTCCCGACCTCTAGGCGCGTCGGTAACAAGATCTTGAATATGGTGACCTCCGTGAAGGACATCATGGATACCCAGAGCGGCTTCAGGGGTTATAGGAGGAGGGTGATAGAAAGTATTCACCCAACTGAGATGGGCTTTGCTGTTGATTCCGAGATACTTTACAAGGCCTCGGAGCTTGGTCTTAAGATAGTTGAGGTTCCAGTAGGCGTTGAATATAGAGTTCCAAGGCCATCTAAGAGGGGGCCTGTGCTTCATGCCTTAGATGTCTTACTCGGCATGGTGAAGCACCTATCCATGAGACATCCATTGCTCTTTTACGGTCTACCTGGCGTAATCTCCTTTCTAATAGCCTTGATATCCGGTTTAATGCTTATTCACTTGTTTAACTTGACAAGATACTTTAGCTTACCATTAGCGATAATTACCCTTGGATGTGGGGTGTTAGGGGCAATATTATGCTCAACAGCATTAATACTGTGGATTCTAGTAAGCCTAATAAGAGAAGTTAAATTATGAATACTTCATGGATTCTCCTAATATGCAGAAATAATCATTGCCTTTGCACAAGAGCTTGTTAATTAATAATATGGCCCGGGCCATTTTTATGAAGATTAAAGATTCAATTCTGATGACTAATAAAGACTCGGCCGGAGGAAGTCTTGAAGGAGAGAGAATCAGGATAGCTATTGTGGATAGATTTCCTTTCGCTAATTGGTATTCTTGGAGTTTAGCGAGAGAATTGGCAAAATTGCTTGGTAAGAAAGATCTGCTTTTTCTTTATGGACCGAGGGATCGAAGTTATGAAGCTTATGGTAATATTGTTTACAGAGCAGTCTGGTTTCCGTATCTTTACCCGTTTCAAATAGCTTTACAAGCGATTAAGGATCGTGTCAAAATACTTCATGTTCAGTTTGAATTCGTCACATTTGGATCTTTTTACACTTCTCCACTTATAATACCCTTACTACTAATACTGAAGCTTCTAAAGATTAAAACTGTCGTAACTTTGCACGGACCTATATTTCCAATGGATGTTAAAAAGGAAATTATTTCTGGATTGATGCCTAGCTTTGCTAAAGTACCTAAAATCTTGCTTCCCCTATATATCTGGTTTATCTATTGGCTCATTAGTAAGTTAGCTTCAGCAGTTATCGTTCATGCAAATGTTTTTAAGAGGTGTTTGGCAAAGCAAGGGATACATAACTGTTTTGTAATTCCACATGGAGTTGACACTAATTTCTTCCATAATGCTCCCGTGGATCTTAATGGAAAAAATAGTACCCATGATAAAATTATTCTATTTTTCGGAGTTTTATCCCCTAGAAAGGGCTTAGAAACACTTTTACAAGCATTCTCCATCGTCGCAAATGCTCTCCCAAATGCTAGACTGGTAATTGCTGGTGATGAGCCCGCTTACTATAAGGGGTACAAAAAGAGGCTAAGTGATATGGCGAAAAAATTAGGTATATCAGGGACGGTAAGCTTCTTGGGAAGAGTTTCGGATGAAGAAGTGGAGAATCTTTTTCATCAAGCTGACCTTATAGTTCTACCTTATTTATTCTCTGTGTCAGCAAGTGGGCCTTTATCTTTAGCAATGGCATATGGTAAACCTGTTATAGTGTCTAGAACTGAATTCTTTGAGGAAATCCTCGGAAATCAACATACCTTAATTTTCTTCCCGCCTGGAGATCATGATGCATTAGCCCAACGAATTGTTGAAGTTTTATCAATTAGGGAATATGCAGACCAAATATTAAGAAAGATAGGAGAAAAAGCTGTTGAACTTTCGTGGGAGAGGATAGCTATACTCACACTAGAATTGTATAAGAAGGCTTGCTTAGCCTAAAAATCGAGTATGGTTTATGCATGCATAATGCATGAAAATACTAATCATAGCTCATTATAACCTTACAAGTGAATTAGGTGGCGGTAAAAATAGAATTTTAGGCTTAGCTAAAGCCCTAGCGAAGTTTTCCTCCGTAAAGATTCTTCATAGGGGTAAAAAACTGATAGATAAATTTCAAAATCTTCACCTCATAGGTTACGCATTAATCCCCCCTCTAGATAAATCACAGTTTCTTTCAGAGCTTATGAGCCAATATATTAGTATAATCTCTCCAAGTTTTTATAAAAAGCTCAGAATATTGCTAGATAACGTGGATATAGTGCAAATAGAGCACCCCTATCCTGCTATTTCAGCCTTCATAGTTATGAAACTACTTAGAAGGAAACCACTCATTGTGCTAGACTCCCATAATGTTGATTTTATGGCTACTAGGTCAAAGCTAGGCAAATCGTTCTTTATTTCTCTTATAACATTAATGATTCTTCCATACATATTCTTATATGAAAAATTTGCAACAAGTAAATCTCATTTAATTTTATGTGTTTCTAGAGAAGATAGTATATCTCTTTCAAGACTTTATAAAATCCCCTCTGAAAAAATTGTTATAATACCGAATGGCATTGATCTGGAAAGATTTGAAAAGGCACCATTAATATCCACTTTGAAAGGTAAGAAAATAATTTTTTTCCATGGACTCTATAGTTGGTACCCTAATTTAGAAGCTGCAAAGTTAATAATTGACTATATTGCTCCAAAAGTACCTGAAGGGATCTTCTTGTTAGCTGGCTCTTACTTACCTCAGCCCTTGATAGAGAGGATAAGGAGGATGAAGAATGTCAAGTATTTGGGCTATTTGAGAAACTTAGAAAGTTGGATTAAGTCATCCAGAGTATGTATAGCGCCTATCCTTCGTGGAGGTGGTACTAGATTAAAGATCCTAGAATATGCGGCTGCCGGTAAACCCATAGTTGCAACTTTTAAAGCTGTTGAAGGATTGGGAATGAAGAATAAAATTCATGGACTTTTTTATAAGGAAGTAAATGAAGAGTTTATTGAGGGTGTTAGAAGTGTACTTAATGGTGATCGACTAACTGAAGAGTTAGGCAAAAACGCATACTCTTTAGCTAAAGAATATGACTGGAAAGTTATTGGTGAAAGACTTTATAGTATTTACAAAAAAGCCTTACAAAACCATTAAGGTGGTATAATGACTTTACAAAAAATAGGAAATGGTATACCATCGGAATGATAAAAGATCATCCATCAATGTTTACATTCGATAATTACCTCAAATTATCCTAAAGATAAGCTTGAGATAATAGTGATCGATAATACGAATAGTGATGGTAGTGACCAGATTATAGCTAAAGAATTCCCCAATGTGATCCTGATAAGAAACAAGCAAAACTTAGGCTTTTGCAAAGCAAATAATATTGGGATAAAATACTCTAAAGGAGACATAGTAGTATTGTTAAATAATGATACCTTCGTGCATGATAATTGGCTAATTGAAATAGTCAAGGCAATTAATAGTCCTTATGTGGGCATTGTAGGGTGCAAGTTGCTGCATCCTAATGGAAAAATAATTCAATCTTGCGGATGCAAAGAAATATTTCCCGGTTATCGGGTACACATCACTGCAGGGCTTACGACGGATGAATTTAAAATAGAGAAAGAATTTGAATCAGATTACATTCCTAAAATAACTCCTTCAACACCTTTAACTGGATCAACATTATTGAAGGTGTCTCAATACGGATTGTACATGTTTTTACCAGATAAGAATTCATGGATACTGTATGCTTGCCTATTCTTACTTTCTTTAGGTTTGGTATCTTACATAATTCCTGGTTATAGGAGGCAGAAAGTGAAGGAGGGTATTGATGTCAATTATGAAAAATGTAATATTTGTCTTGCGTAAATCTTATCAAGGGTTTTGCCTTTTAGCTTTTATAATGCTTCCCCTATTAAGTCGATTAAGTAATTGAATCTAAATAACCGATGGTAAAATTCATCATTATTGGATATTTATGCGAGCGCTAAGTATTATTGTATTATGAGTAGGACGAATATACTGTTTGTTTGTTACACCGGTGAATTTAGGTTATCAAGTGACGGAGAAAGATGGTTGTGCAAGGTCAATATGAGACTGAACAAAAAAGAGCATGAGATTAAGATAAGGAAATGTCTATTAATCCTTCAAGGAATGGAGTTGCCACGTAATAGAGTATATCATCTTTCACAAGCTCTGTCTAATTGTGGTTTTATCCCCATAATAATTACTAGTAAGTTCTTTGATTCTAGAGATTCTAGAAGACCGTACGACATTAAAGAGTTCATTTTGCCGATTCTTCTTAAAAGAATTCCGGTCCTCTTTCCTAGACAATTACTTCTAAATTTTTTGGTAATACCTATAATAGCCCTCTTAGAGAGTCCTGACATCATCCTCATTAGCGTTCCTGATGGAAGCCCATTACTTCCGACATTCATATCATCTAAGATTCTGAAGAAGAAACTAATCATAGATATTAGAGACGAATGGGAAGAAGATATGTTTAATGCTTTAGGTAGAGTAGGATCGCTTATTAAAAAGATGATTTATTCCATTTATTCAAACGCTAACGCTTTGATAGTTGTCACGCCTTCTTTCTTGAGAAAATATAAAGTGTTAAATAGTAATACATCTTTGATATTTCAAGGTGTTGATACTGATCTCTTTAGACCTTTACCTTTTGAAGAGGTTCTGTCCATTAAGAAAACCTTAGGCTTTACGCCCGATGATTTTGTTATCGCGTACGTAGGTAAATTAAGTCCCCCCTACAGACTTGATATCGTGCTTATGGCGTTAAGGATTCTTATCTTAAGAGGCAGGAAAAAAGTTAAGTTATTAATTGTTGGTAAAAGCGGAGAAAAAACCAGGGAAAGAATTAGGGAAAGCGAAATAATTAGTATTGCAAACAAATTGGGTATAAAAGATATGGTAAAAGTCTTGCCATTCACGCATCAAACCAAATTAGCTAAATACCTAGGTATAGCTGATGCGGGCATAATACCATATGATCATAATCCACTATGGAAAAACACGATTGCAACAAAATTCTACGAATATTGTGCTTGTGGCTTACCCGTAATTGTGACAGCTTATAAGGATTCAATACTTGCAAAGATCATAGATGATAACAAAATTGGTCTAGTATGTGATCCTCTCGATGCTGAAAAACTGGCCAACACGATAGAAAAATTAATTGAGGATGAGAGTTTTAGGAAAAAAGCCGGAACAATGGCTAGAACCCTCATTGAGAAAGAGTTTAGCAAGGAAAAACTGGCGGAGAGGTTCATAAATGTTATATTCAAGGTATTAAGGGAAAACGGATAGGTGGCTATAATAATTAGTAATAGATGTCTGGTGTTTTTAATTTTGGCATGAAGCCTAAAGGTTTACTGAACTTTCACCCATTATTTCTCATAATAGCAGAATTTTTACTGATCGGCGTACATTCGCTTTTGTTGTCTGAAACTTTATTCTTGTATTTAATTAGACTAATAGTCGGAATAGTCGCTTTTCTTTATATCCCAGGATACTGTCTTGTTTCTAGTTTTATTAAAAAAACAATTTTCAACAATTTTGGCTTTTATTTAACAATGGGATTTTTATATCAATTACTTAACATATACGTAATCTGGTGGATAAGTCTTATTGTTAAACCTATTAACTTCGCTCTACTTTTGAACTTGTTAACATTATCATTAGTTCTTACGATAATTTCATATTCCTGCCTAACTCGGAAAACATATAGATCCACCAATTTACTAGGAGAGGGTCCAGACAAGGAACTATTTTTTGTTTTGATACTATTTGGTTTTTTAGCAAGCTGGTTCCAAAACCTTAGTCCAAGTCCGCATTCTGACGGGGCCGCATATCTGGATATGGCAAGAAACATTGTTAAAAGATCATCTTTCTCATCTAATATGATGCTTCCTGAAACAAATTGGGCTAATGTTGAGTACTCTACTGGCAGACATATACATTTCTTTGGAATCTGGGCTATTGCTCTCTTCTTTCATATAGGAGACATTTCATTGTTGTCCGCGAAAATTATGCTTATGTTTTGCGGATTCTTAACAATTTTCCTGATATACGAACTTTGCAAAAAACTTTTTGGTAAAATAACAGCGCTATTAGCAACATTGATAACCAGCATATCACCAGAAATCTTGGCACACGTTGCCCTAGTTGGCGGTCCGGAAATGGTGAGCCTAGTACACGTTCTCCTCCTGTATTATTGCATAATAACCGTTATAAATACAAAACATTGGAAAGAGTTTGCTCTGATCTCCGGTTTATCATTTTTTATTTTAATGTATGCTTGGATTTTTAATTTCATTGTAATTCTGCTTGGACCGATACTTATAATCTTCTTGATAGCGTCCTATATTAGGAGGGAGATAAACTTAGGCTCGATTCTTCTTTTCGTAACATTATTACTTGCTTTCTTGTTAGATTATAGATTGACAAGCTTGTTAACGTATGAATATTTAGGGGTGTTTGTGCCAACAATAATAATCGCACCTTTAACAGCGATTTATTATTATCTTAAAAAAGAAAAAGGAAACTTAATACTAAAGTTCTTTGCGGCTACATTTTTGATTCTCTACTTACTCATCCTTTTAACAAGCTTCAGCACATATCTAATGGCCGACCTAATTAGCAAAGTATATCAGGATAAGACAATTGCCGAATCCAACATTAATCTGTATATTAAACATATAGACAGGTTGTTAGACTTTCAAGAAATAATTAAATATAATGAAATGTATTGGGAGGGACTTAAGAGCAGCATCTCAGAGACCATAATATTCTTAGCTATGCTTTCGTTCTTCAGAATTCGTAAATTATGGGGAACACTTACAATAGCATCTTTTCCGATCTTCCAGTGGATCATCTGGGATCTAATAGTGATTATAGACATCTTCCAACCACGGTTCATTATTGTCACTTCGGTATTCTGGTTTATACTCGCCTCGTCCGCCCTTTCGACAATAATAACCATTACCGCACAACATAAGTTGATAAAATCTTTTAGACTAAGTGTATACAGCAGGAGACAAAAATTAAACTTTAGCGGTTCTTCTATTTTTAAATCTTCCGCAATTTTTGTCTCATTGCTTCTATTGGCAATGATACCCTTCCAGCCAATTTACAACAACATGGAAAATGTCACTAAAGGTTGGGACTTCCCATCCAAATTTGGATGGATATCCGCTTTTGAATGGGTTAAAAGAAGCACTAAGCCAGATGACATCATCATAGCTAGATATGGGAATTATTGGGCTTGGTACATAGAACGAAAGATTGTGAGTCTATCCCCCTCGATTTATGATCCTAATATGCTAGGTATTAATGAAATTATACATCTGATCCAAAAATATAAAGCTAGGTATCTCGTAGTAGATTATACGCTGTGTCTACATTTCCCAAAACTTAAGCAGCTGTGCGAGAATCCTAAGAGCCTACCCGGTACTGAGATAGTATATACTGCGGAGACCGCTCAGGGGTATAAAGTTATAATCTATAATGTTACAAATCTCATATCGAGACAAAAACTTAACCATCAACTATAGTAAAATGTCTAAGACTTTTACTTGACTCTTCATACAATGTTTGTCGCGATTTAAACAACTACGTATTATATCAGGCCAGTTAGGTAATAGTTAAGAAGTGGTATAAGTTTGTAATTTAAATAGTCCCTCTAGTAGGATATGCTTAAAAAATTAAACTTAGATAACATAGCTCCTCATCTAATCTATATTGTCGGACTCGAGATGGAACAAACCTTAACTTCTGGATAAGTGGGATCATGATTATTAGCATGTCTCGAAGTTTAGATTTTGATGGTGCTTTGAAACGTGGAAAATGGAAAGGTCTTCTAGTAAAGACACATGTTATCGGGCATTTACATGGTGAGAGAAACAATTATGAAAAACTGACATACATTCTTACACTTGAGCCGTTTTAAGGAAATTAAGTAGTTATTGAAGTGATAAAACGGTGATAGTATGAGAATCCTTGTAATTTCAGCAGGTTATCCTTCTAAATTAAATAAGCATACTTTTGGCTTTGTGCATGCTAGAGCAAAGCTTTACAAAAAACTCGGTCACAGTGTTTACGTTCTGGTTCCACAATATAAGAATAGAGATAGGGAGATTCAATCGTATTTCTACGAATGTGTTGGAGTTCTTAAAGCAAGTACAAATTGGATAAAAGAAGTTATTGAAAGCATAGATCCAGACGTAATAGCATATCATTTTCCAGAGCCCAAAGTCTTATCGAGTCTTTTATCGGCGAAAAAACCCCTCGTACTTTGGATCCATGGAGCAGATGTTCTATTCACTTTCTTTCACAACTACTATATCCCATTCTATATGATTAGCCTGTTTAGGGGATTACTAAGCATTCTCATGGATTTTAAACGTGATCTCTCTTTGAGGAAAATTATTTTGAAAGATAAAAGCATCCAAATAGCTACGCCTTCTTTCTGGATGAAGAAGATGATCCTCCAATACCTCGCCCTTCCAAGCTCTGACCAAAATAGAATACACGTGATACCAAACCCTGTTGACATAAACAAATTTAAGCCTATTAAGCCTTGCTATGAGAGACTTCGCAATATAGGGATATCTGTCAGAGCTTTACATTATAAGTATGGCGTTGACATTGCCGTGAAAGCTATGTGTGGGTTGAAAAACATTGAATTAATTCTTGTAGGTGACGGACCTCTACGGCAATACCTTAAAGATATGGCTGAAAAATGTAAAGCTAATATTACATTTATGTACCAAGGTATAACGCACGAAGAATTGCCTAAATATTATAACGAGGTAGGATTCTTCGTTGCACCTAGTAGAACAGAAGCACAAGGTGTAGCCATGTGCGAAGCATTAGCATGCGGGACGCCAACCATCGCAACAAAAGTGGGTGGAATACCTGAATTCGTTATTCACGGCTATAATGGCATTCTGGTAAAACCAGATCCTGTAGAACTACGAAGAGCCATACTTAACATGGTTAAAATGCCTGCCGAGGGTTACTGCAAAATGGCACAAAATGCTGTAAATTACGCCAAAATAAAATACTCCAGTAAAATTATCATTCCAAAAGAAATAGAATTACTTTCCAGATCTATTGAGCTATATAATGAGTATTCCAAAGGCGATACTAAATGATGCGTACTTGTAAATACACGATTATTGATCTTATACACTCATCACCATCAATTAGATATGTATTAACTGAAAAACTGGGTTTAGGGTTTGTTACTCTTAATAGTTGACTTTCAACGTTCTGGAGGGTTACGTGAACTATTGAATGCGATGATAGAAAACATCATTGTTAGGGAGCCGTCTGATTATGAGATATTCAGAATAATTGATGATAATCTTGCTATTGCAAGCATAAATGCGAAAACTAGCAATCCTATACTGAGAATAGTTGAAGAAAAAGACGTCTTGATAGTTCTTGATGGTGAAATCTATAGTGGAAGTATAAAAGAATTGCTACAAATATTTCTTGGTTTAAGAACCTTACCTTACGGACTGTTCAATGCATGTATTTTTGATCGCCAAAGAAGACGATTGTTTATTATAAGTGATCCATATGGTACAAAAAAAATTTTTTACAGTTTCACTAACGGTAAGTTTATCTTAGCATCACGATTAAGGGCTTTTACAGCTGATCCGACCTTTCCCCGCATGATAGACTTTCAATCTTTGGTCGAGTTTCTTGCTTACGGATACATACTTGGCGACAAAACTATTTTTACTAATGTAAAGTGCTTAGACCCAGGAACAGTGCTTGCAATAGACCTCCGACGAGGAATGTTCACAGTACATGGTACTACGAATTATGAATTAAATCTAAAGGTAAGCCTAAAACCGTTAGAGAATGTTATTGATGAACTGAATTCTTTGCTTAGATACCACGTTAATGAACAAATTAAAGATTTAGAGAAGATCGGTTTGTTTCTCAGCGGCGGTATTGATTCTAGATTACTGTTGGCAGCCATCGATAAGGATTTGCTCGATAGAGTCTATGCGTTCACCTACTGCTACCATGAAGACTGTCCAGATAGAGTGATAGCTGAAGAGATAGCTTCTGAACTAGACATGAACTGGAAGCTTTACAAGATAAATCCAGATGCGTTAAGGAACCACTGGAAAAAAGCTGTTACCGTTACAGATGGAATGATAGTGCTTCATCATACCCATGGGTTGTACAACATATATGAAGAGATTAGTACAACCATACGACCTGATGCAGTATTGACGGGTTACGCTGGTGAGATACTACACGGAGGATACATCCATCGCGATTTCCTAAGAGCCAAAAAAGATGAAATAGTACATGAAGTACTTCATAAAATCAACACCATATTTCAATTCACAGAACTCCCCCAACTTCTTCGAGAAGGATATGCTAAATATTGCACATTCCTAGAACCCCTAGAACTTAATCTAAAGAAGCAGTTCTCATTGCTACCAAAAACGACTAACCTTGTAAACAAAGTTGATTACTTCTTTATGATGAATCGTATGCGAAAATTCATTAGTTATGGGCTGTCCCAGATCAACGACTTCTTCAATTATAGGATTCCCCTACTCTTTGTAACGGGATATGTGTTTTCGATTGATCCCAAGTATCGCTATTCTCGTAGGCTTATAAAGACTCTCTTCATTAAGCATTATCCTAAACTCGCAAAATATCGCTATACTGGAACAGGTGTTGCTTTAAACGCCTCTAGAATCAAGGAAAAGTTTTCACAGGCTTTAGCTCTAGGCCTCAAGCTCATAAGCAAGAACAGAATCAAACTGTGGATTCGCCCCTATATCGATTATAACGAAGTATATCGACAACAATTAAGAGACTTCGTTGAGGGCATACTATTCGACGAAACTACTCTTACCAGGCCATACTTTAAAGCAGATTACATGTCAAAGCTGGTAAGAGATTTTATGAAAGGAAAAGAGAATAATGCAGAGAAGGTAGGAGCTTTACTAACCTTCGAATTGTGGCACAGAACTTTCATAGATGGTAAGTGAGATGGAAGACTTATTAGAGTGCCCAACTTCTTAATATATTAAATAATTATTATCTTAAAGAACAAGAATATAAAGAAAAATATAAAATGCTTGGCGGAAGGCGGATCCTAAATTAGAGGTGTTCACATTCCCTTGCAGAGATCTTAAAGGTTTGCTGGAAATTGTGCACTCTCGTGGCGTCATCTGAAGTAGGTAAAACGCCTGAAAAACTCAAATATTTCTTTGTCTTTGACGAGGCGTATAGGCTTGTCCAAAGAGATATAGAAATACACGTCATAAGGTCGAAGGTAGAGAAGGACTCCGTATCGTATGGAATTTACTTTTACAGAGTAGAAAGGAAGTACGGTACACAAGCCCGCGGACTAAGTAGCAGAAGACTTGCTGAAGAAAGGTTTGGTATATGAAAGAGAATAGGTGGGATGAGAGAATAGATAGGTAGATAAGATGATGTCCGCTTTTCTCGAAAGGCTAAAATCGAGAATTTACTTCTGGCTAAAGGTTTTAAAGAACTTCAGAGGGCTAACACTTGGTAGTGAGTTCAACCTTTGGATATCTGTCCTTATTGATTCTTTCCTCTATGCTTTTTCAAGTACAAGGTTTAACCCTAGACTCGTACTTAAAGGTCTTTTCCTCTATAGGGTTAAAAGGTTGGGGATTATCGTCGTTAGAGGTGGAACAGACGATCTTTACAATATGGTTCCGGGGCGTGAGGGGGATGTAGATATGTTCATAAGGTCTTGCCTGAATAACGGGTCTGTATTTGTTGACGTCGGTGCTAATGTAGGCTACTATACTCTAATCGCGTCAAAACTTGTAGACTCATCAGGTCGTGTATACGCTATTGAGCCTATCCCATCTACTGCTACCATACTTAGAGCTAATGTAAAGTTAAACAAGTGCTTCAATGTAATTGTACATGAGGTTGCTGCTTATTCCTCTAAAGGAAAACTAACATTGAGAGTTCCCGGGTTGTGGTACGGCTCAGCCTCTATTTTACAAAACGGGTTAAGCATAACGGTAAACGCAGCTATGCTCGACGAGCTATTACAGAATGAGATTTTCGTGGACTGCATTAAGATCGATGTAGAGGGCGCCGAGCTGGAGGTACTCCGAGGGGCTAGGAATGTTCTAAATAGAACAAAATATTTAGTTCTCGAAATCTCGCGCGACGTTACCGAGATTTTAGAGGAATTACGGAAAGCAGGGTTTGAATGCAGAAAAGCTCATTTTACAACATATATATTGTGCAAACAGTCTAAAACTCGTTACAACTAGGGTAATTAATGATGTATGCTTTTAGTTTGCCGGTCTTAATGTTAAGTTGAAGCACCAAGCCTTCTTACAAACTGAAGATGCCAAGGATCTAGAAGATGCTTACTTGCGGTGAAAAAACAGCTATCAGCCCAAGTCATATCAGTTTTCTACCTAATAGCTGTTTTGTTAGCAGGGGAATTAGGCGTTGTCGATGCTAGTAAAACTGTGGGTGATGATAGGCGCTATGCTAGGGGAACGGCCTGCCTCAAGGATTACTCCGTTAAATTGTCTACAGTACTCGTCAAATGAAAATTATTTATTGCGTCATCCTAGTAGTCAAATATGGTGGTTATGAGGAACTTCGTAAATACATTAGCTGTTATCGGCTTGGGCTATGTTGGCTTAGCGAGTGCTGTTATTTTCGCCAGTAAAGGTCTCGGCGTTATAGGTGTTGATGTTTACGCTGAGAGGGTTGAGGCCGTTAATAATGGAAGATGTTATATCAAGGAGCCCGGTTTAGATGTCCTCTTACATGATGTAGTTTCCAAGGGGCTTTTAAGGGCTACTACTGATGCTGTTGAGGCTGTTAGAGAATCTGATGCAATAATCATTGCGGTTCCTACTCCCGTTAAAGATAGTGTTGTCGATTTATCTTATCTTAGAGAAGCTCTTGAGAGTGTCAAGGAGGGGCTACACAAGGGTCTACTCGTTGTAGTAGAATCTACTATTCTACCAGGTACAACTGTTAACCTTGTTAAACCCCTACTTGAGGAATCTGGATTAAAAGTGGAAGAAGACTTCTACTTAGCTCATGTACCGGAGAGGGTCGCGCCGGGTAGGGCTATTGATGAGTTATCGAATATGCCTCGTGTGGTTGGTGGTATTGGCCCTAGCTCCACCGAGAAAGCTATCGAGCTCTATAGTAGGGCTAACCCTAGACTCTACACAACCGACGCTACTACAGCAGAGTTCGTTAAGCTTATCGAGAACACGTATAGGGATCTCAATATAGCTTATGCTAACTTACTAGCGTTAATGGCTGAGAAACTGGGAATAGATATTTACGAAGCTATAATGCTTGCTAACACGCATCACCGCGTAAACATACACCTGCCTGGAGCCGGTGTTGGAGGTCCCTGCTTAACGAAGGACCCGTACATGCTGACCTCAGTAATCCCCGAGTTCTGGGGTACTAAGCTAATCAGGTTAGCGAGGAGAATCAACGAGTATATGCCTAACCACACGGTAGAGCTGGTGGAGACGGCTTTAAGAAGTTCCGGACTAAGTGTTAGGGATGCTAGGGTAGCTATACTGGGGACTGCGTATAAGGGTGGTGTTGACGATACTAGGGAGAGCCCAGCTAAGTACATAGTTGCTGAGCTACTCAGTAGAGGTGCTGAAGTAGTTGTCTACGACCCCTATACTGCCGAGTCTTTTGGCGCTGAGAAGGCACTCTCACTAGAAGACGCTGTTAAAGATGTTGATGTAATACTCATCGTTACAGATCACCCGGAGTTCAAGAACCTTGATCTAAATATTGTTAATAACCTAGTAAGACATAAGATAATAGTCGATGGTAGGAGAGTCGTCGAGCCTTATCAAGCTATTAAACACGGCTTTAGATATTATGGAATTGGCTATGGCAGGGCGTTCAAAATATGAACATATCCATAGTTGTAGGTACTAGACCTGAAATAATAAAGATAGCCCCTATCATAAGAGAGCTTGAGAAAAGAGGCATTGATTTCATATTCATGCATACAGGGCAACATTACGACTACGAAATGAGTCAAGTCTTCCTAACAGAGCTTAGCCTGCCAAAGCCTCATGAAAGCTTTGTGCTGGAGAACAGTAACCCAGCCGCTCAGATAGGGGAGATGATGATAAAGCTTGAGGGATCTTTAAAGAGGCTTCGGAGCAAGAGGCCTAAGGTCATGCTGATACAAGGGGATACTAACACTATGCTCGCTGCTGGACTTACTGCGCTTAAGCTCGGGATTAAAATCGGTCACGTGGAGGCTGGTTTAAGGAGCTTTGACTGGAGGATGCCTGAGGAGCATAACAGGAGGATGATAGATCATGTGTCTCATTACCTCTTTGCGCCTACTGAGATCGCTAAGAGAAACCTGCTTGAGGAGCACGTGTGGGGCGAGATATTTGTCACCGGCAACACGATCATAGATTCCGTTGACATGTATTTTGATAATGTTAAAGATGTTGAGGATAAGGTTTTGGAGCAAGTTAAGTTTAGCGAGTATGCGATTGTAACTTTCCACAGAGCTGAGAATGTTGAGGATCCGCACATCTTAAGGGATTTTATTAGGATTTTGAAAAATAGTCCCATACCCATAGTCTTCCCGATACATCCAAGGACTAAGAAAAGACTACAGGACTATGATATGTGGAGCGATGTTGAGGATATACATCATTTACAAGTACTCCCGCCGCAAGGATACTTTGAGTTTCTTGCTCTCATGAAGAATAGTAGGGTTGTAATGACCGATTCCGGAGGTCTTCAAGAAGAGGCAACACACCCGAAAATAAGAACACCTGTCTTAGTATTGAGAAGCTCTACAGAAAGGCCTGAGGCCGTCATTCACGGCTTCGCGAGAGTAGTTGGTACAAATCCAGTCATAGTCCTAGCAGAACTTGAAAAAATTCTCAGAGGGGGGGTCAAACTCCCAGAAAGATCACCATTTGGCGATGGTAAAGCTGCTATCAGAATCGTGGATATCATCCTGTCAAGACTAGAGATGTGAACAGCTTGCTACCCTACGATTCACCCATTCTTTCCCTTTTAAGCTCAAATATCACAGTCCCTCCACACGTATATGGTTCTCCAGGATCAGGGCACTGTACATAACCTACATCATCCTCTCTCCCAATACCCAGAGTCCTCGCAGAAGCCCCTTTAAGAAACGGTATTAGCAACGTAAGCATTGAGCAAAGAGCATGTAGACACAAGCCTTCGCCAACGTCAGTAATGTAATACCTCTCCATAGTAAAGCAAACTCGCGGCCTATAACCCATAGCACACCTGCCTCTAACCTCCTTAACACATACCTTCACCCTATAATTCAAAGAGTCTTCACCTAAGTCACAATGCTTAAAGCACTCATAGATAAGCTTCACACAAAAATGATGCCGCTATCTTTCGAATAAAAGTAGGTAAGCAAACAGGAAGTAGGTGAAAATGTTCTTACCATTTGAATTCAGATATCCCACCGTTGCACCACTTGTTCTACTAATGAATTAGTTACTATTTGTTTGACATTAGTCGAGGCTACCCAAACAATAGAATAGTACTCCCATGAGCGATTATAGCATCTTTTGATGGGAAATGCTCAGCAAAGCTATATTGTTAACCATTCTCAGCCATCGAAGAATATAAGAATTATTGACAATTTTTAGTTTGAGGTGCTATGTGAGATGAGTAGGGATCAGGTGGTTGGGATGTTGTTGGTGGTGCTTGCTGTGACCGTGATAGTGGCTTATGGGTGGATAGTCTTCTTCACGGAGTGGTCTCTCCTCCTGCTCCAGATAACGGGCTTTATAGCGGTTGCAGGGGTCTTTGGGATATTAGGATGGATAGAATATACGCTGGCCACAACGCCGCCACCGAAACCGATAGAGGAGATAGAGAAGGAGCTCGAGGAGAAGCTCAAGAACCTAGAGAGTAAATCAGTTGAAGAAGCGAAGGAGGCCGGCTCCTAAAAAGTAGGAAATTCTCTATACTCATTTGTATCCAGCGAGAGTCCTGTCGTTTATTGACTCCCCTATCATGCGAGATGAGCCTTAATGCACTCATCTCATCTACGCTTGGATTAACATATAGCTGACAGTTTGGGTATTATCCTCTAATCAGGCTTCGTGATGAAAACATTCCAGCAGTGGAACGGAAAATAGATTGATGTTTAGCGTTTACTAATTTCCATCCACTCATCTCCTACTATTCCTTAACCTCCCTCTCGATGCCTTGCATATAAAGTCCTTGTTTATGCCAGTAGTTCCTCTTCCTTTTCCTTCTTCTCTTGAAATCGGTGAGGTGGAGTGTAATGTAGATCGAGGTCTTTCCCTCCCTAACGGCTTGCAAAAATATTTCCTAGTATATCTTGTCGCCTTGCGGATGATCGCGTTCAAGCATTTCTCTAACGCTCTTGGGAAATATCTCTGAGTCCTCTTAGCTATCTCCTTAGGGTGAAGGCCTAGGATTGATTCAACGGCTTGACGGGCATAGGTGTCGAGGAAAACTGCTTGGAGGCACTTGTCTGGATCCTCGAAGTAGGGGTGATAAGTCTTATCTATCCTGAAGCTTGGCCTGCCTGAAAACGTGAGCCTAACAGCCTTAGCGATTATCGCCTGTCGGTAATAAGATATAAAGAGACTCTCTTCTAGCCTGCCAATCCTTTTGACGGCCTCACTTCTAAGTCTAACCGAGAATTCGATGGAGTTCTCAATGATACTCACGTTATTAACACCATTGTTCATTTATTGACACTCTCCTCAAGTGGGGAGATTCCCGCTTCTAAGAGGTTTA
>Ga0105155_1000306_pt1 | contig 17034 bp, 14 predicted proteins | sample SSWtaG_2_FD_89589 | JGI IMG/M metagenome (GOLD analysis project Ga0105155, IMG submission 89589) | Hot spring microbial communities from Sandy's Spring West, USA to study Microbial Dark Matter (Phase II) - SSWsed_130316 | ecosystem: Environmental > Aquatic > Thermal springs > Hot (42-90C) >...
AGCCTACCCCTACCTGAGGAAGACTACGAACTCTGAGGTGGAGGCTGTAGGAGGGAGGCTCTACAGCCCGGCTAGGAGACTCCTAAGCAAGGTACTTTACGCCTCCGCTGGAGCCGAGGGGTACTCCATATCTAGGGACGCGGAGAGGCTATTCCAGGCGATCTACCTAAGGAAGGGCTACTGGGGTAGAACCGAGATGCTGTACACCGTTGGGGTTCGGGGGGTTACATACTACCTAGACGACGACCTCTACCTACTCTACGTAGTGTCGGACCGCCTACTGGCCGATTACGCCTACGGTATAGTGAGGCTGGGTAGGAAGGAGAGCTTAGTTACGGTCGAGGAAGTCTATGTGGAGAGGCTTGAGGACGTCGTTAAGTCAGTTGGTAGAGGGAGCTTTACTACTTTCTTCTACTACCCGACTAGGGTAGCCGTCCACTGCCCGGATGATAGGGCTTACGCCATCCACATGCCGAAGCTCTCCGAAGCCAACTTCACCTCAACTAGGCTACCGGAGACCGAGGAGTTCTGCGTCCCCCGCGGTAAGGTAAGCTCCGAGCTTAAAGAAGGTGGGGCCCTAATCCTGGTCAGCGGGCTCGAGGTACCCGTACCCAGGGAGGTGGTAGTAGGTGTCTAGGCGGACCGCTAGGGTACCTAGAGGGGTTGCCATAGACTTCGATACGGCTAGGCTGTACAGAGACTACGTAGCCGTCTGGTTCGCTAACGTAGCCACTCACTACCTACTGGGTAGTAGAGTGGACTATACGAGGATCGAGGACCTCGCCGACCTATGCGTTAAAGCTAGCGAGTACGTAAATACCGTCAGGAGGTCTAGGGAAGAGCTGGCGAAGGCTAGGAAGGAGAGGGGTGGGAGCGCCCAGGTAGTGGACGTCTGTGAGGAAGTACCCCTAAACCTGACGCCGAACGACGACCGGGAGGTTTTCAGGCTGTGCAAAGCCGTAGACTACGTCTGTAGCGCAGCTCAGGGCAAGGTGGGTACCGTACCGTTACCGCCGGCTCTCTCCTTCGAGTTCTCCGAGCACATAAGGTCCTTCGTACCTGAGGTCTCCCAGCGTAGTAAGAGGACGGAGAACGTAGGTATAGCCCTACATATGCTCGGGCTTGCGGTACTCGGAGCCCATATAGCGATGGCTTACGGACCCCTCGGAGAGAACCGGGAGATAGGCTACGTGTACGTAAACGCACCGATCCTACGGGACGTAGACTTCGGGAAGCTCCACGGGATGGTTAAGTCAGTAGTATCATCGGTAGTGCGCGGTAACGGGGGTCGCCTACCGCTTTCATGTGGGGTCGCCTCAGCTATAGCCCTCAACTACGGGCTAAAGCTTAGGGAGTCCGCGTGGCTCGTCTTCGAGAGTGTTAGAACCTTTAGAAGCGGTAACAAGGTGATGCTCAAGGCCTTCGAATCCCTGGACCTCACCGACCTAGCTAGGACCGTCCTCCGGCTGAGGCTGGCAGGGCCCATCTACAGCTTAGCATCTAGGTACCCGGCGGCTGACACTAGGGAGGCTAGGTTGGCGAGGTCCTTCGTGGAGAGGCTGTCAAAAGCTGTGGTAACTTACCACAGTACCGGGGACCTGCAGGAGCTCTACGGGGTCCTGAGGTCTCTCAGCTCTGAGAACGTCGTAAACTCCCTCAGGCTTACCTACGGTGATAGGTGGGAGGAGATCTACGATGGGTTGGTTAAGGTTGGAGCTCTATGAGGCCCCTCGTGGAGAAAGCCCTAGACCTCACACGCTCCGCGGGGGGAGGACCCCCATACCTGGTCGTGAGCGCCCCGACCGGGTACGGTAAGACCGTTTCAGCCCCCCTAATAGCTTCCGAGCTCGTTAGTAGGGGTTTTTGCTACTCGTTCATACACTCCCTACCGCTTAGAGCTATTGTCAGGGACGCGTACCGTTGCCTCATACTTAACTCCCTCATAGACGATCCGAGGCTTAGGGATGAGTGTAGGAAGAGCGGGGAAGTCCTCGACGTAGTCGAGAAGGCCTTGAGGGGGGCTGGTATAGGAATCGGGGACGTAGCTTACCAGATGGGTGAGTACCTAAGCAACGGAGAGCTGGAGACCTACCAGAGGAAGGAGCCTCTCTTCGACGCTAGGTATGTTGTAACGACCTTAGACTCCCTAGTGCTGAACATGTTCAGGATACCCGTTGCCGAGTTCTACAGCTACAGGAAGCACTACACGATACCGTGGTCCCGGATATACGTCTCAGCCATCCTCCTAGACGAGGCCCACGCCATAGTGGAGGACTACGACGAGAGCTCTAGGAGCAGGGCTTTCACGGTGTTCAAGGTGCTACTGGAAGTCGCCGGAGCAGCTAGGATCCCGGTGGTCGTGTCCAGCGCCACCCTGCCCGAGAGGCTCGTGGAGGCGGTAGTCAGTAGCCTAGGCGGGGGTGTAGCCGTGGTGGAGCTCGGCAGGTCCGCGGAAGAGAGGGGTAATAGGGTGGTCGTCAGAGACGAAGACTTCGAGAGCTCCGTGCTTAGCGTTAAGTGGGGGACGAGGGTCATAGGTAGCTCCGAGGTCATCGATAAAGTGGTGGAGAGGGTATCATCGGGTAGAAGGGTCTTCGTAGCGTGCGATAGTATCAGTAGGGCCGTATCGCTCTACCGAGAGCTCTCCACAACGCTTGGAGAGGGAAGCGTAGTGCTACTCCACAGCATGCTGAAGATGGGGGATAGGGAGGAGAGGCTTAGGAGGCTATCGTCGTACAGCACTAAGGTCCTTGTAGCTACTAGCGTGGTGGAGGCCGGAGTCGACGTAAGCTTCGACGACCTAGTCACGGACGGCGGGAACCCCTTCTCTGTAGTCCAGAGGATTGGGAGGGTCTGCAGGTACCTCGACTGCGGGGAGGCAGAGGTCTACGTGGTCAAGGAGTTTTCGGACCCCCAGCTGGTCGAGTTTGTGGAGAGATACGGGGATAGGGTGATGTGGAGGTTACCGTATGATGCGGATGATATGGTCAGCTACCGCAAGCTCCTAGAGGCCGTATCCCTTGAGGAGGACCATCGGATCAGGGGGTTGCTTGAGGTATTGCTCTACCCCCTACTCATACCCCAGAACGACATAGGGCGCGTTCTCAGGGAGCTGGGCGGTTCCCTGCTGAGGGAGTTCCTAGTAACGGTCGTTGTAGGGGATGGGAACAAGCTTAGTGGGGTGAGTTACGAAGAGGTTCTCAGGTCTACCGTAGTAATGGACTTCGAGCGCCTAAAGGAGCTGGTCTCGAGGGATTGCGTATACGGGCTCTACGTACTGCTTAAAGAGAAGGAGGACCCCACTAAGGTTGCTGAGGTTAGACCTGTAAACCTAGAGCTGGGGAGGGTCCTCGGCAGAGGCCGACTCAGAGGGGCTGTCGGGGAGTACATCGAGAAGCTGGGGGAGATCTACAGGGAGCACCGGAGTAGGGTCATCGCGGTAGCGTTCCTCGCCAAAGAGGAGTGCTACGGGGCTACGGGCCTTGGGTACGTGTAGGTGCTACGCGTTCAGGGGAACTAGGGGTAGTGAGTGCCTAGCTGACCACCTAAGGGAGGTGGTGGAGTGCTCTAGGGGTAGGTGGGAAACTGAGGGGATGGCTAGGAAGCTCTCGGCTCTATACGGTGTCGACGGTGAGCTCGTGAAGGACCTCGTCTCCCTAGCAGCCCTCCTACACGATATAGGTAAGGCCGATAGTAGGTACCAGCCTAGCTGCGAGAGGATGTGCGAGGAGTTCCCGAACCACTACTTACTCTCAGCACAGTTCGTCACCTACCTAGCTCGGGCGGTCGGCCTGCGGGAGCTGAGCGCGGAGAGAATAGACGAAACCCTCGACGCAGTCCTCCTGAAAGAGGTTAAGGAGTTAACGGAGGGGTACCTCTACGCCCTAGCCATAGTTATCCCGGTGCTCTCACACCACTATGCCCAGGTAAACCTAGCTAGGCTAACATCTAGGGAGCAGCACAGAGAGCTTCGACTTTACAAAGGTTGCGTAGAGGATCTTCGGGAACTCTTTGAGGAGGTCGTCGACAGCATGAGGACTGAGCTATCGAGGAGGGCGGTGGTAAAGGTGTGTGAAACCCTTTTTAAGGGTATTCACGTAGTCGAAGACCTGCCGGTAATCCCCGTAAAGCGTGAACACCTCTTCAACCTTCGGAAACCCCCACCGCAGAGGTTCATAGCTGATGCCGTCCTAGGAGTCCTCAACCTATGCGACGGAGCTGTAGCTAGCAAGAATAGGTCTGTACCCTCCTAGCAGGTTAGACCTAGAGCCTCCTCAGCTGAAGATCGATGCATCATCGTACTACAACAGACGGCCTTCACCTCAGCCTCCCAGAATAACTGCCTGAATACTCTCACCTCCGTATATGAACCTAGACCCTACCGACTCACAATCATCTCTTAGGGTACTGCCTTCACAGATCCGGGACCGCTCTCTTAGGGTTCCTACCACCTCCTACCTGCGGAATCTACGGCTACCGCGAGCTTACTAGTAAATGTAGGCTGAAACTAGTAAGCACCCCATCGAGGCGCGCTAGACCTGGTGACCTCTTGGCTCGCTCTTCATGTATAGCCCTTTCAACAACTCCTTAAGCCTCTGCATAGGGTGGGTGTACTCAGCTTCGCTTCTCCAGCTACGCTACTTTAGGTTGAACACCTCTGAATGCTGTGCCCGCATTAGTTCCAAGCGTTTATCGGTTATTTTAATGCCGGATCTACCTCTGCTGGGGGCCTATGTCATTTACCGAGGCCGAGGTCCTGAGGGTGAGGGCCGAGGCCTTCCTTAGGAACGCCGAGTACCTGCTTAGCGTAGGCGAGTACGACCTAGCCGTTTTCAACCTAGAGCAGTACTGCCAGCTAATCCTTAAGTATAAGCTCCTCGTTAGGGTAGGGGCCTACCCCAGGACCCGCTCGCTGGTCGAGCTACTCAGGCTGCTGTCCAAGGTGGAGCCTAAGCTCAGCTCCCTACTCGAGGAGGACGAGAGCTTCATCATGCTGACGAAGCTCGAGGACGCCTACGTAGGGTCCCGGTACCTACCCAGGAGGTACGAGGAGAGGGAGGTGAGGCTTGCGATGAGGTTCGTGAAGGAGGTGTTCAGACCTGCAGTCGAGGGGTTTTGAGCTCTACATAGAGCTAGCCGAGGAGCGCCGTAGGCTTGCCGAGCGGTTGCGGGAGGTCCTCGGGGAGCTGAAGGAGGAGGTAGAGAGGCTGGTGCCCGGCGCCAGGGTCTACCTCTTCGGGTCCTACGCGCGCGGTGAGGGCACCGCGGCGAGCGACGTAGACGTGCTGGTGGTCGTCGAGGAGCGCGACTACTCGAGGGCCGATGAGATTAAGGTCGCGCTTAGGAGGAGGTTCCTGGGGTACCCGCTGGAGGTCCACGTAGTAACCGGGGAGCAGTACGAGAGGTGGTACAGGAGGTTCCTGGACGTAGTTGTCGAGGTTTAGCTGGGCCGGGGCCTTATTTTCGCGCCCGGGGATAGCGCCGGGGGCTCGCCGTGGTAAGGGTCCTCGTGATCTCCCTGGTCGGCACCTCCCTGTTCAGGAACTTCTCGAGGTCCCCCGGGTTCGCCGAGGTCTCGGCTAGGTACGGGGTCGGGTCCTGGGCGGACCTACCCATAGACGACCCGAGGAACTCCTACCCGGCTGGCGAGGTCTGCGGCTACCTAAGCGAGGGGCCCCTAGTCGAGGCCCTCCTCGACTTCGTAGGGTCCAACCCTCGGGGCTCCTGCGCTGAGCTCTCCGGGACCCTAGCGGCTGTAGATGAAGCTAGGTCGAGGTACGGGAGGGTCGAGCTTGAGGTAGCCCTCTACCCTACGGCTACCTGCACCTCCTACCTAGCCTCCGAGCTCGTAGCTAGGTACCTGAGGGGAGAGGGGGTCCCAACGTACGTCAGGGTCGTCGAGGCGATAAGGTCTGCCGAGGGGTTCGACGAGGGGCTAGCCTCCCTAGTTGACGTGGCCGTGGGGGACGTCGTGGAGTACTCGAGGAGGGGTTACAGGGTCTACGTTAACGCGACCCCGGGGTTCAAGGCCGAAGCATCGTTCCTAGTGATAGCCTCCATGCTAGCAGGGGCCAGGGCCGTCTACTACATCCACGAGACCTTCAGGAGGCCGGTTAAGCTACCGACCCTACCCATATCCGTAGATAGACGCTACCTAGAGCTGGTCAGGAGGGTAGCCGAGAGCAGCGGCCTTGAGCTATCCTACGTCTACGGGGTCCTGGGTCTCACGGAGGCTGACGTGAGGGACCTCGAGGACAGGTACCTAGCCTACGTAGACGGCACCGTGCTGAGGCCCAGGAGGTGGGTGGTGAAGCTACTTGAGAAGCTGGGGTGGCTGAGCCCCCAGCAGTAGCTCACCAAGCCAGCGGTGGGGGTCTTGAGGAGGCTCCTAATAGCTACGTGGGGCTCCCCGGCGGAGTGGTTCGAGCTTGACTACACCCTCTACGAGGAGGAAACCCTACTCTGGCAGGGGAGCTCCTGCACTACCCTAGTGCCGATGCTGGAGGGCCTCTGTACCGAAAACTGCGATGCCGTGGTCGTAGCCCTGGACAGCCTGGTCGACCTAGGGCCCCCTCGCGCCAGGGGGGCACCCGGGGAGGAGAGCGCCTGCTACATATGTAGCGAGAGCTGTAGGCACCTCCTCAAGGACCTACCGGGGTCCTACGCAGAGCTCAGGGAGGTCGTGAGGAGGTTCGTCGAGGAGGTGGTTAGGTGCCTGGGGGTCAAGGCCAGGGTACGGGTGGTCGTAGCTCCGGCCGTCGGGAGCCCGGGGGGAGTGTGGAGGTTCTCGGGTAGGGCGGAGGACTTCGAGTCCGTGGTCCTCTACGAGGTCGGCTCCATGGCCCTCAGCGAGAGGTACGACAGGGTGATCCTAGACCTAACGCACGGTATAAACTTCATGCCCTCGCTTACCCTGAGGCTAGCCTACCGCCTGGCAAGCATACTCCTGGTAGCCCACGAGGGGCTCGTCGAGAGGGGGGTGGAGCTAAGGGTCTACAACAGCGACCCCTTTAGGAGGCGCAGGCCCGAGGGCCAGGGTAGGGTCCCGGTCAACATCAACCTGATAGCCAGGGACCTCGTCAAGAGCATTCAACTAATTCACGAGGTCCCTAGGCCCCTGAGGAGGTTGCAGAGGCTCTCGGGTGAGCTAGGGGAGAGGGTATCGAGGCTCAACTCCGAGGCCTGCGGGGTGATGGAGCTAGCCTACCCGGCCCTCTACTACCCGCTACCGCTAGCCCTCTGCGCAGCGGTCGCGGAGTCGGGCTCGCCGCTGGCGATCGTGGAGGAGGCCCTCAAGCTGTGGCTCAGCTCAGTGGAGGTAAGCGGTACGACGGTCAGGAGGACCCTGTCCATCAACCCCGACGCCGTCTACGCGCTCCTACTACTGGAGGCGGCCGCCAGGAGGCTCAAAGAGGTCGAGTACCCGACCCCGCTCGCGGATCTCCAGAGACTCGCGGACCTCTACAGCTCTGTGCACCGCTCGTACTACCACCTGGTAAGTAACGAGGTAGGCCTCCTCAAGGAAGTGGCGGAGAGGGTCGGAGCCGGTGGCTGGATCAGGTACTGCGAGATGCACAGGGACGGTTGCAGGGAGACGGAGAGACCGGACGCGAGGATCATGGTGGCCCACGCGGGGTTACAGAAGGAGTTCGTCGAGATAGGACCCCCCGGGCAGCTACGGTACGTGTACGACGTCAGCAGGATCCTAAGAGACTCGGGCCTGGCGTTCAGGTGTAGAGACTAGGAGTAAGGTCTTCGGGTACCTAACTCTTAGTCTTCTGGGTTTAGGGGCTCTAGCAGCTCAATAGCACCATAGTCGATTACGGAGCCCGTCTGCCTAAGGTGGGTACAGGTAGCTCAAGGACTTAATACCTTTAAGCCTATAGCCCCTAGCTCCGGTAATGGCTACGTAGCTGCAAAAGAGGCTCGCTAATGCATCTAAAGGACCTGATGCTATATAGGTGACCCCCGACTAGGGCTCCGTGTTTACGTTCGCCCTACCGAGCTCTCTACTTCTCCCAAACGAGTGGAACTATACCGGAGCTGAGGAGTTCGGAAACCCTAACGCCCTTAAAGCAGGCTACTATGGTTGTGGGCTTCGCTTTTATTCTAACCAGCGAGGCTAGCTTGAACAGCTTTGAGCTGCTACTGACCGCGGTATGGACCCTAAAGCAACCCTCCACCATAGGGTCCGCGAGCTCCTCCACTAGCTCCTCGACCCTTAGTACGTCTACGGGCCCTCGGATGGACATTACGAGGGGCTCAGCCCCGCGCTTAACGGCCCGCACCATGTCCCTTAGTAAAGCGCCGACACTCTCGCAGTAGATCCAGCTCCACCCATCTATAGGTTCGTGTATACGCCTGCACTCGACGGGCTCGACTAGCATCCTAGTAGCTACGTAGACCGGGTACTCAGAGCTGGAGGGGGGTTGCTGCGCCACAGTTCCTCCGAAATTCCTAGGAGTGCTTAAAGATAGCTTCAGCCTCCACGGGACTGGTCCAGGCTGGTCCCTAACACCTTTTTCGCTCCAACCCTTCTACGCACTCCTCGAGTTGTGTGGTTGCTGGGAAAACTCGAGCAACTACACCTCAGTAGTTGATACTAGTCTCCTGTACCAACTGAGTGGTTGGAACAGTTGGTTGGTACGGGAGGTTGGTTGAAATGAGCGTTAGAAGATTTTCGGTTGAAATGAGGTTGGAATGGGGGTTGGTTGGAACGGTAATTGAAAAATCTTCGGGTTGAAACGCGGTTGAAAGAATATGTAATGAAGCGAACTAAAAAGATTTTATTGAGCTTGGACCTGGAGCTACTAACGAAGAGAATTAAATGGGACTGCTCCAGGAGTAATTCGCCCTAGTGCTCCGATCAGGCTCCGCGCGTACTGCCTCGCTGGGTTCTCGTAGGCTGGCAGGTAGGGGCGTGTAAGCCTAGGGCTAAACGCGGAGGCTCGTAGGGTCGCCTCGCAATTAAGGCTAGGCAGGCCTTAGCAAGATCCTCTAGGGCAGGATCCTGCACCTCTTTTATCACCACGGTCCTTGCTTACCGCTCAGAAGCCGTAAGGCCGGTCCGGCGATAGTATTACTCAAGCTCGCTACCTGCATAACACTCCATAGGGTGCTGGGAACGATCCTAAGCTCCTGGCCGGTTGTATTCTCGTTGAAAGCCCTGCCGAACCCCATAAGGGCTCTCGCAGTAGCTATGGCGATCTTGATAGCCTAGGCCGACCCCCTTAACCACGAGGTGAAGGCCTCTAAGCTTAGGCGGTCAGCTTTGAAGGGGTTAGCTAGTAGCTCGCCGAACTTCTCGCGGTCCTTAGGGAGCTCAACTAGGTGGAAGTAGCCGTCCCTTAGGGTAAGTTGCCCGTAACCTACGCTCTTACGGCCCCCGATGCTTAACCCTACGGCCTTCACCGCCTCGAGTACTGCTGCGAGGAGCCTGGACGCGCTATCACCCCTCCTTCTCACCTCTCCGACCATCACTAACCTGATTGCCGTACCTGGCAGGATCGACTCAACGAAGAATAGCACCTCCTCCATGACCCTACCAGTCCTCCTATCGATCCCCACGCACGGCCTACGCACGGGGGTGGCATTGAGGAGGGTGTCGAAGAACCTCACCGTAGCTGCGTGCACGCTGTTGCCGAAGAGCCTTCCCACTGGGCAGTAGTACTCTAGGTAGCTGACCAACAGGTCAGGTAGGTTCTCGGGCCTCTCCATCTCCTCCTCGTCGTAGCCTACCCTCCTAAGAACCTCCCTAACGTCGCTGGGGTCCAGTAACGGGGTCTCCAAACCCTTCAGCGCCTGCCTGAAGACCTCGAGGAGGTCGCTGACCCCACTCCGCTTGGAGGCCCAGTCGTCTACTAGCGACACCCTCTCTACGGCTAGCCTCTCGACACCGCTTAGCGGTAAAGATCTTACCAGCTTCTTGGCAAGGCTCCTGAAGGCCCCCTTCCACGTCGTAGACGGGATCAGCACGCGCCCGTCTTGTAGCCTTAGGAGGTACAGTACGTTGGCCCACCTAACCCCCCCTATGTGGAGGGGGCCCTCACTAGCGAGCTCCAACACTCCCACGAACTTAGCCTCAGGCTCGAGGGGGTTCACTGCGCTACCCAAGGCTCTCACCGAGGAGCCTCTCGTACTCTTCCACCGAAACCATTACGTTGACCCCAGTTAACCACGTATCGCCCAGCCTTACAGGGATCCCCCCGTACGACAGGAGCGCTGCGAAGGTCCTAGCTCTCTCCTGGTCCTCGCACCTCACCTCGGCCGCGACTACAGCCCCGGGCTTCACCAGCTCAACGAATGGCCTCGACCTTCCGAGAGCCATGTCCCACCCACCGAGCACTTTCATGGTCCTACCGAGCACCCTGCTTACCCTGAGCTCGCAACCCCAGTAGGAGAGCCTGGTCAGCGGGGTCACGGGGGATAGGCTTACGAAGACCTGGTACGTAGTGGTAGAGAGCTCGGGAGCCTCTCGGCGCTTAACCTTAACTAAGGAGAGGCCGAAGCCTCTCGAGCTCCCCCTACCTACAGCTACCCTGAGCTGGTCCGGGATCCTCTCAGCTATGCTGTTAGGTGCTACCAGCCTAGCCCAGAACCTTGTCCCCTCAGCTACAGCTTCGTAGCTAAACAGCATGCCCTTCATAGCCGTACCAAGTAGCTTGTTTATACCCACCGACACTGCGTGGACTACCTTATGGTCGAACTCCCTTACATCGCTGTCGTACTTGAATACCGGCCGGGAATAAAGGGACTCCGCCGGGCCGTGGTCCGGGCACTCGGCTGCTAAGCGTAGCTCCCCGGGACCAGCAATCCCTGCAGCTACGTCCCTTAGGTTGAGTATACTCTTACCGCAGACCTTGCACTTAAACGTAACCGGGGTTGCCGGTAGTGAGCGGCGGTAAGCTATGCCGACCCCCGGATCCCCTAATGGTGCAACAGGCCACGCTGGGGACGAGAGCAGGCTAGGCTCCCTAGCTTCCTGCTTTAGGATGTCAGCGCCAACGTAGCCGTACCTGTAAAGCGCGGCCAGCAAAGCGCCCCTCAGGGTCGACCCCGGCACGTAGTCCAGGGGCCTAATGTACCCGCTCCTCGTTATCCTCGACGCCACTATAGCAGGGCTTAATAGCTCGATCTCTAGCTCGAAGAACTGGAGGACCCTCACGGTAGACCCACCCAGAGCCACTCCCTTAGGGAGTTTAGGAGGTTCGACCACCTACTGTCTACGTACCCGTCCAGCCTTCCGTCGTCAACTATCTTCGCGTCAACCACGGACCTCCTACCGAACCTACCAGTCCTGAGCTCGGCTACCGCTAGGAGTAGCAGGGGTAGCAAATCCCTTGCAGAGTCATCTACGGAGATTGAGCCGCGGAAGACCACCCCGGGAACTACGTACTCGACGACATAGAGGGCCCACTTCCTAGCCACGGACCTTTTACTGTCTATGGAGACGTGAGTTACCTTAACGAGCTTATTGCTTAGGTCTTCGGCAGGCTCGAAGTTACTGACGACTAGCGGGGACCTCTCACCATGCGGTCTGTTAGGGTAGCCGAAGAGGGCGCAGACGTCGCAGACCTTCCCGCCATGCGCACGCGCTATGCGCTCCGGCTTCACCTCCCCACAGGATCTAAAGCCGTAATGCCTAGCCACCTTACTGGCTGCTGAGCGCAGGGCCCCCCTGACGCTACTGCCCGGTATGTAGTACTTGTACCTACCAGCTGCATCTGGTACTCGGATGAAGACTATGTCCGCCCCGAAGAGCTCGGGGGCGTTTCCGCCTACAGTAAGTAGGGTAACAGCTCTGAGCTCTAGGTCGAAGTCTATCACCAAGCACCACCCTTAACGAACTTTATCAGTACTATGAGGTCCGCTAGGGCCGTGCTCCCACCCACGTTAAAGTTCCCAGCCTGGTCGAAGAGATTAAGGTTCAATAGGTCGAGCAGCTTCTCGTAGTACTCCCTGGGCTTACCCTGGGATGACCTAGCCTGCCTGCAAACGTACAGGTAGAGGAGCTCCTTAGAGTGCCTAAACCTGGCTACCTCCCTAACGGAGCTAAGCACAGCTCTCCTGAGGGACCTTAGGTGTTCATGGATTGGAGGAGCCCCCTTACCGGGCTCCCTGGAGGCTAGGAAGCACCTGACCACGGCCTTGGAGTACGCGTTAACTAGGGCTGCCCGGGTCCACTGGGGGCTACCTAGGTCCAGGTCAAGTACTACTGAGAGAACATCCCATATCTCCGGTCTGACTCTCCTGGCAAGCCCCTCGAGAGTTGTGACGTAAGGCTGTGAGCTCTCTACTGCACTGCCCAAGCCTTGGGCTCTACCCAGCTTCTCGACCTCCCCGAGCTTGGTTGAGATCTCAGTAAGGCGCCTCGCAGCCTCCTTCCCGGAGGGGGCGACGCCCTCGTATAAGTCGAAAACCAGTGCGCTACCGGAGGCCCTCGCGACCTTCTTAGCTTTCTTCATCAGCTCCGAGGAGCAGTCTATCAACGACCATACGTTCATCCTAGCGTGACCCCCGGCTACAGCTACCGTAAGCCCCCTCGAGAGGCCTAGCTCCCTAGCGAACTCCTCAGCTAGGAACTGCGCTAACGGTACGGAGACCCACGCCGGCACTATGAGGAGGCCGTCGTCCCCGCCCATATAGACGGTACCCAAGAACACTCTGGCGACCTCCCTCCTAGCCCTCTCCTTACCTACCTCACGAGTTATGCTATCGTAGAGTAGCTCCAGGGCCCTGAAGTAGGCCCTCTTAACCGCTACGTCCACTCTAAAACTCCTCTCCACAGCGTCAGTGAAGGATATTGCCTCGAGCATGAAAGAACCGATAGCGTTCCCGTCGAACTTCACCACCGAGTAGTCCCTGAGCTTAGCCGGGCTCGGTAGCTCCTCCGGGTCGTGACCTGCGATTATCTCCATGATCCACGCAGAGGCTTCCTTCCAATCTAGCCCGAAGGCCTCCTTAGCTGAGAAGGAGTCTTGGGCCAAGCGTATCTCAGCTACCCACTTGGAGCCGAAGTGCTCCTCGGCTCCGAGCTCGTACAGCTTCTTGCAGAGCTTACACGCCGGGACCCTACCCTCGGGGGTCACGACGTGGTCTACAGCAAAGTCTCTGTAGCACAGCCTGCAGAGCTCCGTGCGCGGATCGTAGCTCGTGATCTGGTCGAGGCTCTCGCGGAGGCCTACTACCATCTTGGATGTCGCAATCCCCTCCCCGAGGGTCCTACTTAGGTCGGGGTAGTCGCTCGAAAAGTTAGCTACCGAGCAGTTTATGCCTAGTGGCGCTCCGAGCTCTGCCAGAGCCCTACCGTACTCCTCAACTAGCTGTACAACCCTCTGGACGGCCCTCTCGGGCACTAGGATTAGTACGTTACCCCCACCGGAGTACACTACCGCCTCAGGTGGTACTCTAACCCCATTACTCCTGAGGTATATCAGGAGGTGGGCCTGGGTTATGAAATCCACGACGCTACTAGCTGCGGCGACTATCTTTAGCTCCTGAGCCTTATACACGAACTCCTGGATCGACGCTACGTCGATGAGTACTACCTTAAGCTCCGGCACCTCCCTAGGAGCTTGAGAAACCTTCGGGCGGCGCCTATTCACCTCCCTTAGGAAGGTCTCGCTAAGCTCCCTAACAGGGTCCTCCGATAATACAAGGCCCCTCCTTCTCAGCTCCTCAACCCTAGTGTAGAGCTCCTTCCAGAACTCCCACTTATCCCTTCCCTTACCAAGGAGCTTCTCGAGGCTATCTATCTTTGGGCCGAGGACTTCCTTAACTAAGCTGTCCAACCTATCGGCCTCGGCAGCTACCTCGTCAGCTCTCTTTAGGGCGCTACCAGGCTCGTGGTGCCTCTTAATCATCTCCTTTACCTCGCTTAACCTCTCGGACGTGATCAGACCTCTAAGCAAGTAGTCGGCTATACTCAAAGACCACTCCACGTGATGCTCCGGGTCGACGGCTTTCCCTATATCGTGGAGGAGCGCGGCTAAGCGTACGGTGCTCTCCCTGCAGGCGTCCACCCCGTAGTTAAGGGCCCAGGCTATTGCCGACGTCAGGAGTAGGTGAGCTACTAGGCTCGACGTATTGTAGCCAGGCCTCGTATCGGCCGGGAAGGCTATCCACAGGTTATAAACTAACTCCCCGACCTCCCTACTGAGTAGCTTAGCCACCCGCAGGCCCTCTAGGAGCTTCCTAAAGTCCCTCCCGGCTACGACCCTGGAGAACTCGAAGGGGTCCCTTACTACCCTACGCAGCTCCTCTTCGCTCATTACGGCAGCCTCCCCCAGGAGGAGCATTAGCACGTTAGCCTTCAGCGGGCTAGGTGCTACCGGGGATACCTCCTGGATCAAGGGGGCCTTGTAGAACAGGGCCACGGCGTCAGCTAAGCGACGTAGCCTCTCACACTCCTCTTGGCCTTTAGAGGCTTCGCTGACGCCGGTTAGAACCTCCCTCAACTCCCCGAGAGCTCTCTCGAGGTCCTCGACGTCAGCTCTCCTAATTCTTCTTATGCTGACTACCTCCTCATCCTCCCATACCGGTACTCTTAGGCTCCTGTACACCGGGTAGGGCTCCCTAAACTCCAGCCTCAACGCGCTCAAGCTCTCCCACCTCGTCTACGTCTAATAGCTCCTCCACGAACTCCTCCCGTGCCGTATTCACGAGGAGCTCGATGAGCCTATCGAGGTCAGCGCCGGTTACCCCGCTTCCCGGTGCTACGGTCGTATCTCGGACTCTAAGAGGCTCTGAAAACTCGGCGAGCTCCAGGTACTCTACGACGTACCTTACAACCCCTAGCACAACCCCGTACCTCCTGTACTTATGCTTACCGAGGAGTACCGGCCTACCCTCCTTCGAGCTCCTCAACCCCATCCCGTACAGTAGCAGGCCTAGCTCCGCAGGCCTCAAGTTCCTAAACCCTACGTGCCCGAGGAAGGTGCTACCCGGAGGGGCTGCCTCGAGCTTCTCCCCAGTCGGCAGGTCGAGTGGACTTAGCGTAGTGTAGTCGATATTAACCCCTACGAAGTCGCTGAAGTGGATGAGCCCCTGGAGCCCTGCCGTACCGAAGAGGTCGCAAATTAGGCACACACCGCCCTCTCTCCTGCTATAGTCGCAGGCATCCTCGCGGGCGAAGCTTAAGGACCTTGACCAGATCCTGAAGTGCCTCCACCCCTGTGTACCGCGAGGGGGCTCCCTCGTTGGTTGCTTCGCGGCCCTTATCAGGCAGGACCTTACGTAGCCTTCCTTAGGTATGAAGCTTAGCTCTAACCTGCCCCTAACGTTCCCCTTCACCGTGCTACCGGGGATCACGAGCCTGTGCCCGGCTTCAGAGAACGCAGCATAGTCCCTCACCACCCTCAGGTCGACCTCCTCCAGCACCCTCCCAAGCTCTGCCCCAGACCTGGCCCTCCCAACGTAGCTCCTGAACCTCTCGAGGTCAACGTCGAGGTATATGAAGCCTGACCCTACGTGGATGTAGCTATCGACTGGGTCCCCGAGGTTCCTCGAGCACGCCCTAATGCACACGCGTAAGCGGCCTGAGAGACCTTCGATCCTATCGCGGGGCCTCGGGGGTTCCCGCCTAACCCTGAGCAAGCTTTGCACGCTCCCACACCCCCTCAAACCTAGCTAGACACTCCCACGCTTTACCTCCCTCGCACCTCAGCCACCCCTCGGACTTGCCAGCTAGGCCACTTAGGTCGACGTCCTCGTCGAAGTCATCGAGTTTCAGTAACTTAAGCCCCTCTACGTCGACCGTGACCCCCCTAGCGGCGAACCTCAAGTCCTCTACGCTAACCTCCCCAAAGCCCCTCGTTTTGAAGCCTCCAAGCCTAACCCAGCCCTGGTGGACCATCCTTAGGACCTTCGCTAGGAGACCTATAGCGTAGTTGGGTAAGTTCGTCGAGAGTATCGAGAACCTGAACCTAGAGCCGGGCTCGACGTACTCGACGTGGTATAGCGCTCCGGGGTACGCCGCACCGGTCCTCCTGTCGATCGCTATCCCGGCCCTAACGCCTGTCAGGACCTCGAGGACCTCTCCGCTCTCGTTAACTGGATAAGCATCGCTAAAGCTAACGTGACCCGAGAACGAGGGGGCCCCGAATATCTTGCACAGCAAGCAGGCTCTCTCGCTGAAATCCCTCAGGGCCTCCGAGGTTAGGCCCTCCCTAAGTAGGGACTCTATATGCTCTAGGAGGGTCTCGCCTGCTGCGTACTCGGCATCCATGCAGGTCCCGCGGCTCAGGCCGCTACACACGCGTAGGCCCTTAGCCCTCGCTAGCTGTATTGCAACGCTCCTGAAGACCCCCTTCAGGCTACTACCAGGAATGTAGGGTACCGACCTACCGTTCAGCCTTACCCTAAGTACTGCCAGGTCCACCGGTGAGCCGAGGGGCGCCTCCTTACCTACCCCAACGCGTAGGGGGCTCTTGGCGACTATGTAGCCCGTTAGCAGGCACTCCCTAAGCAGTACGGAGTGGGATATCCACGGCCACGACACTACAGTACATCACCTTCGGAGGTCTTTACGAGCAGACCTTCCCTAACCTCGTAGACCTCGTACCTGGCCCTCTCGAGCCTTACCAGGCCGCACCCAACGGTCTTCCTAGCGCCTACCTGAACTAGCCCCCTCGATAGGAGGTCTATCACCTGGCGCAGTAACCTCCCGCGCTCGTCTACGGGCTTCGGGAACACGCGTACGTTGATCACGTCCATCCTGAACCCCCACTGCACCCTCGGCGTAACGAACTCCTCCGTGTAGAGTATGCCCGGCTGGACCCCCCGGAAGTCCCTGCTTATCCCCACCCCCGTCTTGGTGAAGGTGGGCGCTGCCCCGTCGAGTGGATAAGCGTCGTAGATACGTACGTGGCTAGCCAGCTCCGTGCTACCGAATAGCCCGCATATTACGCAGAACTTACCCTCCTTAGCCTCCTCCTCGGCCTTGGAGAAGTCCCAGGGGCTGTGAACGGGGTAGCCACTAGCCCTAGCTATAGACTCTGCTAAGCTCCGAAGGACCCCCTTTAGACTGCTCCCGGG
>Ga0105155_1000310_pt1 | contig 16995 bp, 14 predicted proteins | sample SSWtaG_2_FD_89589 | JGI IMG/M metagenome (GOLD analysis project Ga0105155, IMG submission 89589) | Hot spring microbial communities from Sandy's Spring West, USA to study Microbial Dark Matter (Phase II) - SSWsed_130316 | ecosystem: Environmental > Aquatic > Thermal springs > Hot (42-90C) >...
CCTCAACCCCAAACTCCCATCCAGCGAATCTGAAACCAGTAGAATATCGACATCACTATATTGAGATGCAGATCCACGGGCTACAGACCATAAACGGCGAAGGACTCCAAACCTACAGTCTTCAAGAGAACTCTAAGACAATCAAGTATTAGTTTTAGATAACACTCAGAAATGATTCTGTCAACATTCTTCATAATTCCAGAAGCTAGGAGAAGAAAGTTCTAAGGATTCAAAAGCCTGTAAAACCTAGACCTTCCACGATCGAAGACAAGCAGAAACCGCTTAGAATGAAGCTTGCTAAAAGCAACGAAAGCTTGCTCTCGTCAAACAATAAAAATCCCTAGCCTCAGAAAACGTAAACAACTCCAAACCAAACCTCACGTAAAGCTTAGAGTAGCACTCGCCAAGCCGCCTAGAGAGCCGCATGTACAATCTAAACAAAAACATAAACCTTAACAATTCATCAAGCCTCCGGTTATAAAGCATGTATCCAGCTTACCCATAGACCAAATTTATCATGTGATTTTGAAGCTGTCAATTTTTAATTAGTTTTTCTTTTAGTCTATGGTCTGGTTTCTATTTTGTTATGTGAACCTCATAAAGAGAACTATGAAGAGCAAGAGTCAACTGCAATATCAATCCCGGTTGAAGATCTTGATTTGAACATCAAATAAAGAATTGAAAGAATAGCTGAGTCGAGGTTAAGGGCATTCAAATGGGTTCTTAAAAATTACTGGTAATCCTGCTTTCTCCAAGTTCTGTGAGTCTATATTCTTCATCTACTTTCTCTATAAGGCCAAGGTCTGTTAGCTTCTTTAATTTTCTCCAAGCTGAGGATTTGCTTATCCCAACTACTGAATGAACTTCACCAAACCTCTTTGGGGATTTTGCAAGTACCTCGAGAATTCTTATATCTTCATGGTCTAGTTTTATGTTTTCCATTATCATGAGAGGAAATGTGGCGAGCGCTGAAGAATCTTCACTTTCAACTTCAACTTCAACGTCGCTAGCACCGCAACTGAGAAAGCCTGCGAGTACCCCAAGAATCACTATCCTCTGCCCCCCGCTAAGATTAAGAACTATCTTCTCGCCGCTTCTGAGAAGGCTTAAGGCAAGTTTCCTCATGAGCGAGACGGCTTTCGAGAATTCCTTAACAGGAACCCTAAACCTCTCAATGGATACCTCTGGAATAGACCTATAAATTATCTGCTGGATAGTCGAGAAAGCCTTCTCCGCCCTCGGGTCTTCATCCTCTGGAACAACGAATATCACCTTATCGCCAGCTCTAAGCCCCCTACGAAAGATTGCCCTCAATGCGAACTTCTCATCAAAACCTAGTGTCACGAGGAGAATCATCATTAGTACTAGTGAAACAACTTAAATATAAGTTTCAATATTATGAAAATAATTTCATACTCAATAAAACTTATATCTGGACTTTGTAAACAATATTGTGAGGGGATGGGTATGAGCCTCAATCTTCGAAAGTATCATGATATTGCTGTAGCTCTTGCATCTGTCGGTTTGTACACGGGAAGTTATTCTATCATTGATAGAATAGCCAATGCTCTAGGCTATGAAAGTGTAATCAGGGCGGTCTATGAGAATGGAAGGATCCTTGAGAGCGCGCTTAGAGCGGGAAGAACCGGCGGCGACGAATGGGTCAAGCTATCCGAGGACAGTATCCTGATAAAGCGGAAGGATGAGTCAAAGCCCTACATAGTGAGGGGCTCTCTTCCAAGTGAGAACGCCCTAAGAGAATTTCTCGAGGAGTCGAGCAGGGACATAACCCTGGCTAGGGCGGTTGCAAGCTACGCTATGCAGCTCATCGCATCAACAATGTCTAGGAAGGTGGAAGAGGCGAGTGCATGATGTTTGTGAGTATTTCATTTAGACTGCTAGCAAACCTTGAGAGCCTGAATAGTGTTGAGTCGATCGGCAATCTAGTCAGGCATAGAACGGCTCCAATAGTCATCCCGATGGAGAATGGCTATGCGATAAGGTTCGTCCCAGCAATCTCAGGAGAGTCTCTGGCACATGCATATCAGCTTTGTCTTGTCGATGAAGCAAAAAGACTCAACCTCCCTCTGACGGAGGAGAGCGAGAGAGGGGAATTCCTCAAGTTTGCTGATGACAGCCTGCTTACGAAGTATGGGATTGCGGTACCAGAGAGCGAGAGCCAGATAAGGAGGACTGAAGTGCAAGTGCTCTTGAAGGATGTTGTCTGCGATATCGGGGGATTCTTATATGCTGGAAACTTCCCAGTTAAGAGGACGTCTCTATTCCAGGTAGGCTACATGATACCTGCACTGAAGGATGTAAGGGCGGCAGCTCTCGAGACACAGTTCCATGTTAGACATGCACCATCTTCTATGAAGCAGTACCAAGCACCATACAATGTCGAGATCGGGTCGGCAGTCTACACGTTCACGTTTGCAATATCTTTTGATCACGTTGCGAAACCCATGACGGCTTTCGGTGAGAAGAGCGAAGCAGATGAGAGGGAGCTAATGGGGCAGAAGAATACAAGAATCAAGGCTGCAACAGCTGCTTTAGCTTCTTTCATAACTCTTCTGCCATTTGGTGCGAAGAAGAGCAGGTTCATGCCAAACCTAGAATATCTCTCAGCGGTCGCAGCTTGCTGTGAAGGTACAAGTTTTCTAACCTCTCCAGGAAACGATAGAGAATTTATTAAAGAAACAGTTGAGAGAGCAAAAGAGTTTACTGGTCTGATGGAGAGGATCAGAAGTAATAAAGTGGAGTTGAGGCTAGTGACATTGGACAGAGAGGGGGCTGCTGAAGGTCTCGATGGTGTCGAGGTCGTGAAAACTCCAGAAGCATTCGCAAGAAGAATTATTGAAATATTGGAGGAGAAGATAAAGTAGGGAAAATGATCTTAGGATTAATTATTAAGGCTGAGTACCATTGGGGCTACTGGATAAGGGTTCCATTCTCAAGTAAGCTCCAGTTATCCTTATCATTGCCTCCTCCGACGACGCTTATAGGAGCATTAGCAAGCGGCCTAGTCAGAGAAGGGTTTCTAAGGGATCTTAATGGGAGAAAGTTGTCTGGCGAAATGTTTACTGTGAGTATAAAGGTTGGCAGGAGAGAGAAGGTAGACCTTAGGAGCCCTGCATCCCTGCTTGATAATGCACTCATTACTGCATCCGCTGCCCTATCAGATGGCAGATATGCATTCGTAGTGGAAGATATCAATAGATATGTAACCCTGCTTTTCCAAGCGAAAACCCCGGTGGGGGTTGGTGGGGAGAGAGTCCCGAGAAGGTACTTGCCAAAGTATAGAACTGGAGCAATATGTTGTGGGAAGGTATATTATCCATCCGGTCCAATCGATGCAGTATACCTCTTTGACTTCACAAAGCTTGAGAATGTAATAGATGGAGACCCAACCTACGCCTTGGAGGTAGCAGCCTGGAGTATTAGTAGGATCGGTAGTAAAGAGTCGCTTGTAACTATCAAAAAAGCATCCTGCGTAGAATTGAGTAGATCCAGTATTAGCAGAGGAATTGTAGAGACGAAGTTTTATTTTCCTTCAAGAGCAGGAGAGGTTAGGGAGGGAGCATTTTATACAGATGTCTTTTGGAGAAGGGGTTGGGGGAGGCTTGACCCACCAACCTTCGAGGAGTATGTAATCCCGGGCTCGAGAAGTCCAGTATCAACCTCTGAAATAATTGTTGAGGCGGATGCTTACGTAGACTTGGGCGGCGGCATCACATTAGTCTTCCCAACCCCTGGAGGGTAGAGTGTCTTGGAAAGAACGAGTACTTTCCAAATCTACAATAATGTTTGCAGGCTTTTAGGATGGGTGCCTCGCACACTTATAGAAGAAGCTCTAAAAAGATTCGATGATGGTATCAACCCCCTCGTATTGAAGCTTCCAACAGGTTATGGCAAGACTTCGATAACTCTCTGCGCTGGGCTTGCCTGTCAAATGAGTAACGTTAACTGGGCTAGAGTTATCCATGTTCTCCCAATGAGGTCGATAGTTGACGATATCGAGCTTAGGCTAAGTAATCACATACAGAAGCTGAGCTTTAAGAAGGTCAAGATCTATAAACAATACATGGGCTCGCCGATGTCTCCATTTTACTGTGGTAGAGGAATCATCGTCACAGCACTCGATACATTCATGATGAACTTATTCAAGGTTCCAGCACCAGAATTCAGGAAGCTTATAGAGCTCGGCTACTCTCACTATGATATACCGAGAGCAAACATTTATTCATCAGCAGTTGTATTTGATGAATTCCATTTATTGTCTAATATTGGGAGTCTAGATGATGAATTAAAATCGCTTGCATCGTCACTTGCTGCAGTAAGAGCTTTATGTGAAGCTGGTGTGCCGCTTGTAATCTCCACAGCAACACTTCCAGAAGTTCTCGTCGAGGCTATTAAAGGTGTTTTGAAAAAAATTGGAATAGAGGTCGATGAGCGGAATGTTCTGAGATGGGTCGACTTGAAAGATGATATCTTCAAAAGATCTATGCAGCTCAAAAAGATCTCATTCGGAGTAGTTAGTGAAGATGAAATCATAAATTTATTGAGGGCAAATTCCGGGAAGAGGATACTTTTTGTAATGAACAAAGTTGAAAGGGCTGTGAAGCTATTTAGGAAGATTCATCAAATAATTGGATACGGCTCTCAGACAATCCTTCTCCACGGAAGATTACGTGAAGATATAAAGAAGGAACGAGTTAAAGACATTGACTATGCTCAGATAGTAATTGCAACGCAAGTCGTTGAAGCTGGTGTAGATAAGAGCTTTGATGTTCTGATAACTGACCCATGCCCCCTCGATAGGTTTATCCAAAGAGCTGGAAGAATTGCAAGGTCTGCAGAATCGAGAGAAGGAGATATTTACGTAATAGAGCTGACAGATGATGAACCATATTCTGGAGTATATAGTAGAGAGCTCACAAAAGACTCTATTAATGTTCTGGAAAAGCTAAATGGAGAAACTCTCGAGAAGCTTGAATTGGAGGAGATATTAATCAGGGAAATGGAGCAAGTCTATGAAAGGCATATGAATCCTGACTCGATAATACCGCATGCAAGGCTTAAGATCCTAAGCCAGCTTGATGAGCAGCCTCTCTTAGGGAAGGATGAAGCAAGGCAAGCTCTTATAGGGTTGGAGGGCTTCACAGATTCTTTCGGAATCGTTGCAGTCTTTGATGCACTCGAGATTCGCAAGAATTTTTCTTATGAATTTTGCGTCGGGGTATCTGAAGATACCGCAAAGAAGCTATTAAAGTCTGGATGCATGGTGCTTATACGTGAAAAGCTGAAGAGAGAAGATCTCTCAAGATATGTTGAGGAGGTAGAATTTGACCTTGAAGATTTCAAGCTAGTTCGCCTGAGAGAGTGGCTGGTAGAGAAGCTCCTAAGTAGTAGGGAGCCATTGACTATCTCTCTCCTCAAGTATGGAGTAGAAGGGCTTGCTGTCGAGAGTATCGACCCCATGGAGGGTCTCGTATGGACGTGAGGTCAGGTAGACCCTACGCATACAAGGGTCAATCATTAGTAGACCATATAGTAGGGTGTCTCGATATATTGGAAAGCTTTCTACACGTGAATCCAAATTATGTGTGGATAGTTTATTTGAGGCTCTTAAGCGCAGGAGTTGATGTTGTTGAACCCAGAAATATAAGAGATATACTGAGGCTGGGTGTGGTAGTGCACGATCTAGGAAAAGCGTATAGACATTATCAAGAGAATGTTGAGAAGTATGGTGGAGGCTTTGAAGGTCATGAAATATTATCAGCAGTATCCTGTTACAAGATATTGGGGACGTTAGAAGTTCGGGAGCAGCTAAAGGTCTTGCTACTCGTAGCAGTACTGAACCACCATCAAGCTTTAAGAGAGAGCATTCCTGAGCTGTTAATAGCTGAGACGAGTTTTTTAATCAAGAAAGTAAAAAACGTAGCAAGGTCAGGGCTATGTGACTCTATACGTAATCTTGAGCCTATTCTAAGGGATCTTGGGCTGACTGTTGAAGGAACGTTTGCCAACAATTACCAGGAGTTTGAATCAATTTTTAATAGGATCAGAGGGTTGCTTAGGCTTTTCTTACGTAACAATTTTGATGAGAACAAAAGATGGCTGAAGTTGCATAGTCTTCTAACGTTTCCTATAGTTCTTGCAGATAACTTAGATGCATGTGAAAGAAGAGATGGGTCGACGAGCGATCGATTAATAATTAGGGAGCTCAGGAAGGTTATTGAGGATGAGTAAACTGGAAGCTCTCAGGATCAGAATGCCTGAAGGCTTACAGATTCCGAAGCTTTATCTATACTCGTTCCTCAACCTGGTTGAAGCGAAGAAGTATGAGATTGGACAGTACATCGAGCTTAGAAGCGAGGATACCGTGAGAGCGATACTAGATGGCATCATGACTGTGAAAGAAATCCTTGAGAAGAGAAGGAAAGAAGAATCTCTAGAAAAATCTCTCAGAGGATTAAGCGAAATTCCGATGAGCGGTAGGAATGATAAGAATATATTCATGAAGCTTTGCTCCGAGCTGAAATGCGAGCTAGATTCAATTACGATACTTGAAGCATACAGCGATATACTGAAGTCTCACAAGGTTGGAGGTCTTGGAAGACTTGTGAAAGGGCTTGAAAGCTTTAATATAAGACGTGGAGGATATAGTCTACCAAGCATTTTCAAGCTAGAACTTTACGCACTGACAAGGAGCACATTCTTCAAGGACGGGTTCTCGATAGACCCTAAAGTCAGTTCGGACTTCCTTGTACTAATGCTCGCAGGTTACTTAGTAAGTAGGGTCGGGCGTACTAAGTTGGATAAGAATAGTTGGGCATCAGTCCACATCTTACCCCTAGATCTGGCATGGAAGAGAAGTTGGTGGCTCATTCTGCAGGGGAAGTTATCTGGGCGATGGTACGGGATGAAACCTGCTGACGCACTCGTATTACACTTGCTGATAAATCTCTGGGACCTATTGAGGAGCGAGCCACATGATTTAATGGTTCTCGGAGTCATCGATCCCGTGGGGCCTATGCCGGCTGCCGCAGCTGTCAGTATACATGCTCCATTAAGAGAAGTCTATGTTCGCGCTGAGAGACCGCTCGGGTATGTACTTGACGAGGAATGGAGTAGGGATGCTTTGACCTGGCTCGTTAGGAAAGCCCTTAATGTCGACCAAGACGGTAGGGAAATTGCAGAGAAATTTATCAAGCTGGTCTTCCTCTCGATTCAAGAAGATACTAGAGCCTTAGAGGAGCTTTCACTCATTAGTTCGAGACTTGAAGCAAGCATCTTAGCGATGAAGCAACCGAAAGGCATTGAACGCGAATTATTAACAATAGCGAGAGACGCTAGGAAGATTGCGGGGAGACTCCTAGAATACCGTTTCAAGATGTTGCAAAAGCCCTGAAGTAGAATAAACCATTACCTCCGTGATGCCGATGCTTGTCTATCGATTCTCAAGGAACTCTGCTGAATGCAGCCTTAATTTTAGATCACGGCCTTCTTCAGACTTCTATCTAAGTTAACATGAGAATCCCGGCTCAATAGATTTTAAAGGTTTGTAGAATAAGCACATTAGAAAGACCTTAGCGGGTTAATAGTAAAACTCTACAGAAGGGTTGGTAAGCTCCTTAGGTTTTCTAGTTATACCTAAGACTTATTTCGAGCTTCCATTTCTGTTCTACATTTTTGTAAACCTTATATATGCTGTTTTCCATGAATATTCTTTAGTGAGTGTAATGTCTCTTGTACCTGTTTATGATTTTGTGAAGCCGTATCTAGTCGTCGCTTTAACACCGGTGCATGCAGGTTTAGGTAGAGGTTTTGAAGAACATGTCGACCTACCCGTCCAGAGAGATAGTTTAGGCATACCATGCATCTGGGGTAGCAGTATTAAAGGAGCCCTCAGAACCGCTTTTAGGCAAGGTAGAGTTGGTCAGGATAAGCGTGACCAGGATTTTGAGAAGCTGATGTTCGGTCCGGAAAGAGAGGTAGCACACCAGCATGCTGGAGCATTAAACATTCTTGATGCTAAACTGCTCCTATCACCCATGCCTTCTCTAAAGTATGGCTTCGTCTTCGCTACTACCAAGCTTCTACTAGAGCGTGCAAGAGCATTGCTTGAATTAGCTGGTAAATCTGGGGGAGAGAAGTTGGAAAAGTTGGGGGAGAAGTTGAAAGAATTAGTGAATCTATCTGGCTCAAGCGGTAAGACGCTTGTAAGCAATAATGACTTGACTTTAGATGGTAAGGTCTGGATTGGAGACAAAGTCTTCGAAGTAGATACAAAGTTAACAAATAATGTAAAAGGATTGTTGGAAGAGTTCCTGAAAGATGTAAAGATACCGCTGTCGATGGATACATTGTCAAACCGTATCGTAATACTTCAAGATGCAGATGGTCTAAAGTTGCTTTCACGTTCTACAATATCAGTTACAAGAATAGCCTTGGATTATCAAAGAAAAACTGTTAGAGAAGGTGCTTTATGGGATGAAGAATACGTCCCGGAGATGTCGATATTTATAACAGCGATATTGATGTCGAATCCAAGGTCTGAATCATCAATGAATGCTGAACGACTATTCGAAGAACTAGTCTCCACACTAAAATCAAGGGATAAGAAAGACTTCTTCCTAGTCTTGGGAGGTCATGAGACGATAGGTAAAGGTATAGTGAAATTCTGCGGGTGGTAGTCTTGAACGTCCTCGAAGATGCAGAGATAGGTAGGGAAGCATTCAGCATCATCAACCTAGTTAGAGAGAAATATAGAGGGGAGAGTGGTTACGTTGAATCTGTAAGGAGTAGATGTAGACAGCTTTACGGCTACCTCTTTAGGGCTGGGATACTATCCACAATTGCCTACGTATACGCTAAAGGAGGGGAGAGCCTAGTAAAAACTGCTTTCAGATGGATGACGATCCAATCCAACCTCCCCCCGAGAGGAAAGGAAGAAGACGTAGGCTATGCAATATACGCTGCCTCACTCTGTAGGTTACTTGAGAAGATTGGATTCCCAACGGATGAAGCTTCGCTTGGAAAAGTCATCGAAGCACTTACATCGGATCCAGCGGCTACAATGATATTAGAAGAACAATCATTAAGATTTGCAAGATGGTTAAAGAGGTTTGCGGAGGCTCTACTATCACCAGAATGATAGGTGAACTATATTGCTAGATAAACTACTAGAGCTTGAAGTATGGAATGTTACGCCGCTCCTTATAGGAGGCTACGATACTCAAGCTTATTCGGAAGACCTTCATAGCGAAGAATTGAGAACGCAAAGTATTAAGGGGTTATGGAGGTGGTGGCTTAGAGCATACCTAGCTGGAAAGTACTTTATAGAAGGTTATAGGGATATTGAAGTTCTCGTACGTAGAGATGAAGGCGCGATACTAGGTTCTGCTGGAGACGGTGAAGCCTGCTTATCAAGATTAGCGTTAAGGTTTACATTGACAAGTTCCCCACTCTATGATGATGCAGCAACGTTAAGAGGTATACCCAGGATAGGCTTACTCACTCCTAAGGGAAGACGGCTCAACTACATAAAATCGATAAAAGGACGGCTCAGTGTGTGGCTCCACACATTCAAAGGAGCAAAGCTTGAGGAAGATAAGGTTAGGACAGCTATATTGAGTCTTGCCTCAGCCCTCATACTAGCCGGCGTCGGGAAGGGAGGTAGGAGAGGTCTGGGGTGCTTAGATTTTAAGATTCTTGAAGATAGAGTGAATCTCTCACTAATCTTGAAGGAAAGTATCTCACCAGAAACTTTAAGGAAACTAGTAAGACAAAGCTCACCTATACGAGAAGTTAAGAGGTTAGATAGGCTTCCACAGATCCCGGCTATAGCGCCTGACGTCTTCAAATTATTCTATACTCCTGTAGAGGATAGGAAACCTGAAGAAGTATTAAGAGATTTACAAGACTTCACTTTAAGAAGTAGGAGAGATTATCTATTAGGAGGAGACCCTCTTAGAAGAGAACTTAAAGATTGGATCCTCGGGTTACCACGGAAAGTTAAGGGGATGAGTTATGAAGCGGACAGAGTACAGCGTAGAGCATCACCTTTAATATTTAGTATACATAGGAAGTTTGCTACGGTATGTTTGTTTAGGTCCACTGACTGGCCACGTACGATAAGATGGAGAAGTTCTCCACAAGCTAAGCCATATACAATCGATGTCGATAGAGAATTGCATGAGGCCTACCAACTACTTGAATCAACCTTTCTAAATTACATGGAAAAGCTGGGATACCAAGTTCAGGAGGTGAAGGTCTGGTGAAGACTGTGAAGGTACATGGTTACAACATAGACGAACTAATTGAAGAATGTGAAGATCCCATCAGTTTATGTAGACTAGCCGTACTTAAGCTAACAAATATTGCAAAGAAGGGTGAAGTTAAGAGGGAGCTTCTAAAAACATTGGCTCAAAAGGTAAATCGAGAAGTCTATCCTAAAGTTTCACCAGTCATCCAGGAGATTCTAAATGAGTTGGAGGAAGCCCTTAGACAACACTACGAGTCTAGGCTTGGTGGAGACGTCTTCAGAATTAGAGCATATACTAAGAGTAGAATGATAATCCACTCAAAAAATGATACGTCAGCCTTGATCTTCGAATATGGGACTGCCCTCCATCCAGTCTTTGGTGTTCCATACATACCTGCATCAAGCCTCAAAGGCGTTCTCAGAAGCTATCTTGAAAGTTTCTTGTTAACCGAGCTGAAGCTAGACTCTATAGATGACGTCTTGGGGGGAAGAGGGTATTCTTCCCCGATTATAATAACGGACGGATACCCTACTAGGGCGGGTGAAAAGGGAAGGATATTGGAGCCGGATGTGACAGCCCCGATATATCAGCTCAGCATTAAGGAGCATGAGGCCAGGCCCGTACCGGTGATATATCCTGTTATCGCGAAGAATGTTGAATTCACATTTCTCGTAGCAGCAAAGAGAGAAGCAGTCAAGTATTTCGATATGGTGAAGGGATGGGTCACTACCGCTATAGGAGAGGGGGTTGGCGCAAAGACAATGCTCGGATACGGGTTATTAGAGGTTGGCAGATGATGGGGATGAACGTAGACTTAACTGCGCGAAAAATTCTAGCCCTACTCCATGATCCACCATTCAAACCAATACTTTTCGCATCCTATTCAGGTAGGGATGTTGCTGAGCTGGTGAGGCATGCAACAGGGATTTGGGAAGAAGAGTATCGTGGAGAGAGGGTGGAAGAATACCATGAAAGGTTGGCTAGATACATCATAGACGAGCTTGTCAAGAAGCTTACAGAAAGGGGAAGGTATGACCTAGCTGCAAAAATTAAGTCGATGCAAGAAGAGTGCCGACCACTAATTGATAAATGCGACTACGCCTCTAGCTCGATCGACCGCTCCATAGCTTACTTATTCTTCGAGGGAGGGCTGGGGGAGAGGAAATTTGTTAACAGACTAGTATTCAAACATCCACTAGACTCATCCGAGCATGAATTCACAGATAAGGTGAGGAGGCTACTCTATGATGGAAAGGGTGCCCTGAGAGTGGAGGAGTTTGCCACGGCTGTCAAAAGCTTCATTAGCCTCGTATCTGAAGCCATGGTGAGAGCTGAGCCGGGATACGAGTATCATGCCTTATGGAGAGTGCTCCCTGCATCGTATGTATACTCCTTGGAGAAGGCTTTCGACATCAAGATCCCTGAGGCCACATTACTCCCAGCTGATACGAGGTCACCGACATCTACGATAATCGACCACCTCTATGCAACGGCCTCCCTGGCCACGGCTGTTGCAGATAATGAGATCGGTTTGATATACTGGGAGATCGAGGGTAAACAAGATTTTATATCAACCTCGAGGCTGCCTAGAGACTTGTGGTCTGGCAGCTACCTCATATCGTTAACTACCTTCTACGCATTGATGAAGCTGGCTGATGAGCTTGGGCCAGACTCTATAATACGTCCACTCCTACATAATGCACCGCTATATGATGCATTCTTATCGACGAGGGGTATACCCATCGAATTAAGTGCTACCATTGAAGAAAATAGGTTGGAGTTACCTGTAATACCGGGAGCTGCATTAGTAATCGTTCCCAGAGGGCAGGTTGAGGATTATGCTTCGAAGATCCTACAATGGTACATCGAGGCATGGAGCAAGATATCTGGAGTATTTCTGGAGAGACTAAAGAATCTTAGAAGGGAGGTTGGGGAGGGTTCTAGACTGGTAGAGGTAGTCGGCGACGAGGATGAATGGAGAAGAATAGCTCTGGAGCCACCGTTCAACGTGAACATCGCCTACTTAAGAGTGCCTTGGCAGAGAGATGAGAGAGAGAAGCTGATTAGAGAACTCTTATCGATAAACCTCATAGACCGGGAGGAGTTAGGGCATATCGAGGGTGTGAAGAAAGTGGAGGAGGCCTTCAGGGGAGGAGCTGCTCCGGGAGAATCCTTCTATGAATGGGGTCTCCTAGTACGAGCGTTAACGAGACTCCACTTCTCACTCTCACAAACGAAGACTACTACAAGCTTTGAAGAAGTAAACGTATCGGATAGAAGGCATCTCTGCACTGTATGTTGGAGGAGGAGGGCAATCGTAAGTCTCGCAAAGATCGAGGAAGCTGAAGTATCTCCCGAAGCATTTAGAGAACTCATCCATAAGCTGCATAGGGAGGGGGTTTGGATTAAAGATGGAGAGAGGTTATGCTTTCACTGCATTGTTAGGAGAAGCCTTTATTCAGCTTTATACGAAGTCCTAGAGAAAATAATCGAGAGAAGACTCGTTAAAGAAAGGGTTGGAGGAGATGGTCATTATCCTTCCACCGAGGAGATATCAGGGCTAGCTTTTGCATCCACGATAGCCGCACTCGCCTCCTCAGACATCGATAGGAAGACATACAGTGAACTAGCCGAATCCATTAAAAACATAATCGAAAAATACAACATAATATTTAGGGAAGATTTACAGACTATTCAGAAAGATGATACAGATTTTGGAAATGTTTTCACTACACTCAAGAAAGCACTCCCCTCCCTCTATGAAGAACACTATCTCAGGGTGAGAAGAATCCCAGAGCTCTCTAAAGATTCGGAGGAGGCTATATTAATCTTAAAGAAGTTAAGAGGAGCCCTCCTTAAACTGGTAGATAGTTGGAGGAATGAGCTCAAAGCTTGGAATCCCTCGAGCCTGATAAAGCTGCTATCCAATATGGAGGCTGGCTCCGCTCCAGCTGTAGTGAGGTGGCCTTCTGACTATCTAGCCTTGGTGAAGGGTGATGGAGACTTCATCGCAGATGCATTATCTGGTAGAGGATACTATGGAAAGAGGATTATAGAAATGTTGCCTTCAATGTTGATGGACTATGTATCTGGAATGGGTTGGGGGGTCGCTGGAGGCATCGATGCCGGTAGGATCGATAGGTTGATGTGGCTTCCAGGACTCAGTTACACCTACACTATTAGTAGAGCTCTAATGGTAAACTCTATAGAGGCTTCTAAAACTATTCAACATTACGGAGGCCTCGTAATATATTCTGGAGGAGATGATGTACTAGCGATGCTCCCCCCAGAAGTAACGATCAATATTATTGGAAGATTGAGGAGGGATTACTCGAGTACATTCATTGAGCTGGAGGACAACGCGTTAGAGAGGGGGAAGGTCAGGTACAAGATACCTGGACTAGGGTCTAAGTCTTCTCAAAGCTTCGGTGTAGTATTCTTTGATGCATTCTTCCCATTGAAACTCGTTATTGAAGAAGCATCAAGCTTGATTGAAGAGGCCAAGGAGACCGGATGTTTAGGTGGGATGAAAGATTCCATGGTTATCTCCTACGGGGTAGGCGGTTTAAAGTCGCATATATCATTCAAGTTGATAGAGATAGATAAGTTGACTCGGCTAGTGACATGCTTGGCTTTCTCAGCATCACTGCAGAGCGGGAATAAAGGATTGATGAAGGATGGCAACTCATACATCATGGTAGACGGGTTCAGTGAGAGAATTCTTAGGTTCGGGAAGATACATGAACATGAGATTCTAGATATCTTCGCAGCCCAGGCTAGAAGAGCAGGGGTAAACGAGAAGCTGATCAACGAGATTAAACAATTCTTTGATAGAAACATAATAGTTGGTAAGGAAAGCACAAACTTTCTAACAGAGCTCGTCAAGGCATCCCTCTGCCAAGCCCTAGCGATAAGAGAGTCTTCCCCAATCGCTTTAGGGTGTTAAACATGCCGGAGCTATTCTTATCCATCTTATTCGAACCGTTGACACCACTCTTCTTTGGAAAACGTCAAGCCCTTTCACCGTATGAGTATGTTAGAAGCTCCATCACTCCATCGATATATACGATTGGAGGTGCCGTCTTAAGGATGATCAATGAATTCTGCGGTCTAGAATTTAAAGAGATAGAAGAAAATGTAAGCGAGGATTTAATACAGATTAAGGGGCCATATGTAGCAGCTTGGCTCAACGGCGATATCAAATATTATGTCCCAGCTCCGATAGGATATGGAGAACCGCTCAGAACATCGCCTTACCTAGGATACCAGAGGCTTGACAGGATACCTGTGGCAAGGATGACAAAACCGTTAGGAATAGTTGTGAAAGATGGCTTGAAGCTTGTTGAGATTAGATTTAATCGTGAGGGGAGGGAGTGGAGCATCGACCTAAACTCGCAAGCCATTCTAAGGGCTAGGATGAGTGATAGAACTAGCTTCGAGATGGAGAGGGTTGGCAGAGTAGTCCAGCATGGTACACTTTACTTCAGGTCTATGGTTGAATCATACATCCTAGACAGCGACCGTTACGGTCGGACTAGTAAGATAAACTTTGGATGCGATGTAAAAATACCTGAAGAAGTCTTTAAAAAATTGATAGGAGTAAAGAATGCAGTGCTAAGGTTTGGTGGAGAGGGGGGAGTATGCAAAGCCAATGTACATAGTGGAGAAATACCCTTAATCAAAGCATTCAGGGTTAGAGAGGAATTGGAGAGGAGAAAAACTTTACTAGCAACTTCACATATTGCGCTACTCAAGGAAGATGATAGGTTGTATGCTTTAGGGTTCGGTGAGATAGAATGGGTCTTAGGCAAGGTTGAGTTACTGGGAGGGTGGCTTACTAGAAGTGTAAAATTCAAGAAACATATACCTACGTTACTTCCTGGCTCTCTATTCAGAGTACATAGCCTTGATCACCCCTTGATAAAACATAATGAGTGGTATCTAAAGCTTTTGACAACAGCTATCCCATGCTAAGCATGGTGAGAAGATGCGTTTCAGCGTGACCGGCTATAAATGTTTAAGCAATAGAGTAGAGATAGACCTAGGCAGGATAAACATCCTATGGGGGCCGATGGGTTCTGGCAAGAGTGCGATATTAGAATCATTCACAATCTTTCATGATATAGTCGGTGGAAGGGAAGTAATTGGAGATGATGGAAGGTTGAGAGAAACCTCACTGGAACATCTTCGAGGATTGGAAATCAATAAACTATTAGTAAGTAGAGATAAAGAGAAGAAGTTGGAGATGACACTGTCTAAATATCAGTATGAGCTCAGCATCTCCTCCATAATCTATCCAGCTGCAGCTCCATTATTCGATATAACAGTAAGTCTCCAGGGAAACGTTTTAGCATCTATCGATGGGTTAACATTTAACATTGTTAAGAAGATATTCGATGCTGTTAAGAGTTATTTAGAACATTCGAAGAGTGAACAAGAAATACTAGACTACTTACCAGGAGATGAGTCGAGAGAATTCTTTAAGAAATTTACTGAGAACATGAGGAAGTCTCCAACTCTTGAATCTTTTATTAAAGAATTGGTTAATCGGAAGATTATCTATATATCTTATCATAGACCTTCACCTAAAGAGCTAGGAACAAAAGGTACTGAGAAGTATACATCATATGAATGGCTCTCGACTGGAGAGCATATATCAACTTTAATTACGAATCTTGTCTTACTCAGAGTTAGTAAAAGTGAAGAGATTAAGAAACTAGAAGAGTGTCTGAAAGAATTAGAGGTTATCTTAAACATCCCAGCAATTCAGATTATTGAGGAAGAAGGAAGATTAAGTATAGAAGTCGATAAAAGAGATCTAAGAGTTCTCAGTAGCGGTGAGAGAAGCTCAATACTACTACTTCTTGGAGCTATGCAAACACCCAAAGAAGGTTTTCTAATAATTGAAGAGCCCGAGATCGGCCTCTTCATAGAAAACTTTACAAAACTGCTTTCTAAAATAATTAAAATACTTAGAGAAAAAGGGAAAGAAGGACCGTGTATGATAATGTCAACCCATAGCTACATCCCTCTACATACGCTCAGAACATTGATTCTCACCAATGAGGTTAAACGAGAAGAAGTGACTCTCCATTATATAACTAGAGAAAAAGAAAACCATGAAGTAAGAGTTACAAAAATCATGTTAGATGAGAAGGGGAGACCAATCTTCACTCCAGATGTAAGAGATCTGTTAAGAGAATGCCATGTAGGACATTTAGAGAGGATTTGACAATATGCGGGGTGAGATTCGTTTGGATAATTGTGAAGAAGATAGAAGACGCATATATAATTATGTTAAGGAGCATTCTATCCCAATAGAAGACCCCTCTAAATCTGAGTTTGGTAAAAGTATAAATGAAATAGTGGAGCAGTGTTCATGTTACTTGGGAAAAGTTCAAAAACTTATCAAAGATTGGGAAACTGAGAAAGTTATTTTTGTCGACTTAACCGGCTTGAAGATTCGGAATGATGGCTCAAAGAAGGTTGATAGAGTCTTACTTATAAGTAAGGGTAAGAATAAGTTACTACTGGGTGTTGAATGTAAAAACATCCAGCCATTTGTATCTGAAAAAGTCATAGATGATGATATTATAGATGATATTAAAGGAAAATTGATAGACTTCTATTCATCAAATCTCTTAAAACATATCTCAGACCAATCTTACGTAACGTATAGAAAGATAATCTTAATATATCTTCCACTTAGGGGGCAGTATAAGAG
>Ga0105155_1000312_pt1 | contig 16975 bp, 20 predicted proteins | sample SSWtaG_2_FD_89589 | JGI IMG/M metagenome (GOLD analysis project Ga0105155, IMG submission 89589) | Hot spring microbial communities from Sandy's Spring West, USA to study Microbial Dark Matter (Phase II) - SSWsed_130316 | ecosystem: Environmental > Aquatic > Thermal springs > Hot (42-90C) >...
AGAACTTTCTCGTACCCCTCAATGCCACTTTCAGTTGTAATATCGGGTGAAGCATTATCTTGTAGAGGTAAATATGGGGGATTTGCGAGCACAATATCTACAGATTTCTCTCGAAGAGGTAAAGTGTAGCAGGCATCAGACTGCAGAATAATTGAAAATACTTCAACACTATTTAGAACTGTGTTAAAGCTAGTAGTCTTAACAGCATCTTCCTGCACATCAATAAATACTACGCGTTTGCACTTCTTACTCAACAGGGAGTATATGCCGAGAACCCCACTACCACAACCGAGATCTACGCAGAGATCTCCACTTGTACTACCAGTTTTAAAAATGTCTAAAAGTAGCCACGTATCATCACTAGGTCTATATGTATTTCCAAAGTATTCTAGTTTTGGTGTTGTGTGCATATAATAACACCTTTCTCGCGGAGGATACTAGCCATATCTAGCAGGGTGTCTTCGCTAAGCATGTAAACCCTCTTACCTACTACTTTGCTCTTCAATTGATCAAGCTCGTTTATCTTAACACCGAGCTTTGAGACAAGGACTTTTTCTACGAGCCTCCGTCTCTGTGTAAAAAGAATTTTAGTTAGTGTTTCGAGTACACAGATCTCCTCACTATATAGCCTTTTACGCTCGAGTACAACTACTTCGTGGAAAACTCCCGGCTCGGGGTAGAAACTTGATGGACTATAAACACCTATTCCTCTAACATTAAAGAGTATTCTTATAAGAATAGTTAACTTACCATAGGTCCTCGATCCCGGCTCAGCTAGTAAGCGGTTTACAACCTCTCTCTGAAGAGTTAATACAGCCCTCCTAATACTATTAGTTCTCGCTATTTTTACTAATAGTTCAGAGGTTATGTGATAAGGTATATTTGATACTACCTGCTCTACTTGGGGGATGAGCATCCTTGCATCTGCATTAATGACTAGGAAGACGGGATCTCTGACAATATCAGCAGAGACAGTGCACAGCCTCCCATCTACCTCGACACAAATAAGCCTCTTAACCTTAGTTAAGAGGGCTAGTGAGAGCGTTCCAATACCACAGCCGATCTCCACAGTATCTGCTGGAGTAGTGTAAGCGAGGATCTCGCTTATTAAGCGGGGATCTACTATGAAGTTTTGACTTAGCTTTTCACGCGGTTTCAGTCCATAAGTGCGGAGCACGTTAAGAGTCCAGTTGAAAAGACTTCTCCGACTCATTAGCGCCGGGTTAAATGACCTCTCCATAGAGTTTCTCCAAGTAGCCAAGGTATATGGCTGCCTTATCTCGTGGTTTAATAAATAGATAATATTTTTCCCCACCTATGAGTTCTGTTATAATGCGGTTAACTAGAGCCTTAACAGGGTCGATTTTAATTCTATCTCTAATATCACTAAAACTCGTAAATCTAGCTTTTCTCCTCTCATCTAGTAGAATATCAAGGGTTTTTGCTCCAATCTCAGGTAGAAGTCTTAGCGAATGTAACCTAATGTTAATTGGCTCAGCTATGTTAAAAAACTCTATAAAAACACGTTCATTTTCAGTAATTATTCTTCTAAGAGCCTCGGGAAGATTAGTTCTAGCAACGGCTGTGAGCTCGCTGTAAGTTATGGGTATTATTCCTCTCAATTTACTCGGATATTCGAGGTCGACTCTCTCCAAGATCTCTATTTTGATAGCCATGAGTGGTATAGCTTCGAGTAGTGTAAAATACCTTGTTCCCACGCTCTGAACGAAGGGTTTATTTCTGTGTTCAGGGTGTATGTCGTGTGGATTTCCCATTTCAAGGTAATCTAATACGTATACAGCATTCTCATATCTGCGCTCTTCACGATGCCTCTCTCTATGTCTAAAATAAGGTCTAGACAATGCATGAACCCTCAAAGTAATTTAGAATACAGCTCGGCTATTCTGAACAGTGATCTTTAATAACGCTAATTATTTTTTCTAGAAATTCTTGTTCAAGGATCTTTTCTTCGACTTGAAGTATGGCTTTTAAATCATCCGCGCTCTTAGGACATATATTCATGATCATTACTATGCTCTCCTCCTTCAAGCCTAGCTCTTCTAGGTTACTGCGCACCTCGCTCACTCGATCACTCGGAATCTTAGAGAACTTGTGCAGGTATTCTAGTACTCTTAAAGCTAGCGGTGGAGCGGTGCCCATTTCACTCCTAATTCTTTCAATGTACTTTTCAACATATTCTAGTGTCTCCGGATTAGAAAGCAGTTTAACTTCCTCAGCTTTTAACTTAGTAAAGACGCTCACAAAAACGCACCTTGATTAATACGTGGGAGCACTTCTAATTAAGCCTTACTCTGAGTTAGAGTAGTCTTCGACTCTACTGGTCTGAGGTGCTCAGGTCTAATAAAGAGTGTTTTCTCTTTGTCGCCAAGCATAACACTAACAATGTAGCATTTACCACGTTTACCTATAATTATACCTGTCTTGCCATGATATCTCCTGTGAGGCATTCCCGCGTGAACGGATGGGTTTATAACAATATGAACTCTCTCACCTACGCTATAATTTGCTATGAGTAGACTAAGTGGAGGTACAATACCTCTCTCTCTTACACTCTTCTTAAGTAATTTTCTCGTTCTATGCCTATAACCTCTTGGTGCTTTAACCAAGATACTCACCACATAATTGAGCAATATAAGTTAACTTTTATAACTTAATAGCGTATCTCCCTTAAAAATAGTCTCTGGAAAAGAACACTATCTAACTTAGTACGCCTAGAGTGTTTTCTCCTCAACATAGAGGACGTCTAGTTCTACTGGTATGAGTATTTTATTTAGAGCAGTTGTGAATGAAGGGGCTGTGCGCCCCTGATCGCCGTGAACAAGCTCTTTAATGTAGAGCCCGCCCTCGCAGTGGACTAGTGCTTCAAATACTCTCGGAGTTATTCTAGTAGCTCTCACAGAATAAACTCTTCTTGCTCTTACATGCTCTCTCTTCTTTCTTCTCAATACACGTAGAGGCGTCTTTTGATGAACAATAGTGTTATTAAACATTTCTTCTAATTTTCTCAACTCTCCCTCATCTACGTCTTTAAACGGTGAGTAGGCACAAATTCTGTAAACTTTACTTGATCTTTTAGACGACTCTTTTAAGAGCCTAATATATTTCCTAGGTGCAGCACCTTCTACATATAGTTTTACTGGGACACCTCCTATCAGATTTATGTATTTGTTTATGAACTCGATATTCAGATCTCTTCTAAAAGGTGCTTTTATTTCTACTACTAAAGGTCTTCCAGAGCCGATCATTCGGGCATCTACGTCTTCTCGCCCAGCTGCGTGAATTAATATTTTACTAGCTTTAAACAAGTCCTTTAGAGTCTTCTCAACATACTCCTGTATGCTTAACGGGTACTTTTTGACTCCGCAACGCGTAATCCAAGGTATTTGTGAAATTCTCCTAGCGAGTTTCCAGTATCGTCCAAGTAGTAATAGGGGTTTTACTTCTACTTCCACATTATACTCTTTGAGATCTCTGCTAAATGTCACCATCACTATGGCATCTGGATCTGTAAAGTCTGGTTTAAGACCACTTTTATCACGAATTATTTTTCCAATTTCCCTCTTAATCTCTCTCTTAATAGACTCAGCGTAACTTAAACCACACTCTAAGAGTATTTCTAACTCGCGATTTAAAACCTCTCTGTCTAAAGAGACACCAACGAGAAAAGATACCACGCTATATTTTTCAAGTTCTCTGATAGCTTTTTCGGCTATATTATCATATAGCTGTGAACTTAACATATTCTGGCATAAATAACACTCTCTTGACTTTAAATCCGCATTAAATAGTTTTTTATACACAGAAGCTACCACAGAACCGGCATTTTCGGCTATTTTCTCAAAAAGTTCTCTGGTAACTTCACCCCTAGTGTACTGGGTGTGTAGCTTCATTGAGAGTACTGTTTTAATAGAGTATCCTCTATCACTGTTACTTAATCCAACTCCCAGCTTAGCGAATAGCCTACCTAGACACGCGTCACAGAGCGGGTATTTTAAAAGCACTTTCTCAGCTATTGCAAATACCTGTTCGTAAAAGTTCAAAGTAGTCTCACACTACTTTGTTCTTGTAAGCTCTTCTAATTTAGATAAGTCTACGCCAAGTTTCTCGAGCTTTTTCAAGTCTGATTTTTTAATTCTTCTAGTTAGTTTTTTCAATAGTTCATATTGTTTTAAGAGATCTTTCACATCTTCAATACTAACCCCTGCACCACGAGCTATTCTCTTCATTCTAGACTTATCTATAATATCTGGGTTATCGAGTTCTTCGTAAGTCATAGAGTTAATTATAGCAACCCACTTCTCAATTTTTCCTTCTAGCTCTCTGCTATCAATTTCAAAAGGTATCTTTACTCCTAGTCCTGGAATCATTTGTAGAATTCTACGTAGGGGACCAAGTTTTTTCAAGTTAGTTATTTGCTTATATATGAGTCTCATGTTAATTTTTCCTTCTAACATCTCTTCGAGGTCTTTCTCTGTAAACTCTATTTGAGCTTTCTTTACTGATTCAACTAGGCCCTCAATATCACCTAATCCAAGTACCCTTGCAGCAAATCTAGAGGGGTTAAATAACTCGATTTCATCTACTTTCTCGCCAGTACCAATAAACTTTATAGTTGCACCTGTGATCGCAACAGCTGAGAGCGCTCCTCCACCTCTCGCTGTCCCGTCTAGTTTTGTGATCACTATTGATCCTATTGGGGTTGTCTCGTGGAATTTCTTGGCAATAGTATATGCTTGCTGACCTGTAGATGCATCTAGTACGAGCATTATTTCGTCGGGTTTAACGCTCACGTATATTTGTTTCATCTCTTCTAGTAAAGAGTCTTCTCTGTGGTGTCTTCCAGCAGTATCTATTATTATTATGTCAAAACCTCTCTCAGCAAAGTATTTGACTCCATTGGTAGCGATTTTCACAGCATCTTTGCAACTAGGGTCACCGTAGACTGGGACACCTATTAGATCTCCAAGTTGCTTCAACTGGTCATAAGCGGCTGGTCTATACGTGTCAGCAGCTACTAGGCCTACTTTAAAACCCTCAAACTTGTAGAAATTAGCTATTTTAGCAGCTGTAGTTGTCTTGCCGCTGCCTTGAAGGCCTACTAGTAGTATTACCCAGGGCTTTTTACTAGGCCTTATACTAGGCTTTCTCTCTCCACCTAGAAGCCTAACTAGCTCCTCGTAGACTATTGTTAAAAACCAGTGTCTTCGTGGAACGCCGAGTGGGGGCTCTTCTCCAAGAGCTCTCTTCTTAATTCTGTCAGTAATATCAGCTACTAGCTTAACGTTGACGTCAGATTTGAGAAGCTCTTTTTGCATCTCCCTAATGAACTCATTTACAGCGTCTTCGTACTTATCTCTCTTTAAGAAGTTTGAGAGAGCACTACGTAGTCCTTCGAAAACCACTAATAAGCACCTCTCTTTATTCTAAAACAATAAAAAATCTTATAAGAGTGGTATGCGGGGGGTGGGATTTGAACCCACGCAGGCCTACGCCAGCGGATCTTGAGTCCGCCCCCTTTAGCCAGGCTCGGGCACCCCCGCGCACACATCTCTATAATTCATATACTTCTACACCCCTATAAAATTCCGTGATTAGTGTAAACTTAACTTAGCGAGGTTGAGACATTGTAAAGTTTATAGTGTTAGCATATAAGAGTTTTAAACCTAGTATATATCTCATAGTGTTTAGGCGTGGTGTTTAGAAATGCCTCTTAGACCGGCAAGGTGTTATACACATTTTAGTGGCCCACCATATACGAGGAGAGAGTATATTCCAGGTATTCCACCACCAAAGATCTCGAAGTTTGAAATGGGTGACGTGAAGAAAGACTATGATTACGAGCTAGTTCTCGTAGTTGAGGAGTCTGGGCAAATTAGACACAATGCTCTCGAGGCCGCACGTGTAATGGCTTTAAAAAGGCTTTCTACAAAAGCTGGTGAAAACAGCTTCTTCTTGAGAGTTAATGTGTATCCACATCATGTTATAAGAGAAAACAAAATGCTGGCTTTTGCAGGTGCTGATAGGCTACAAGAGGGCATGAGGCTTGCTTTTGGTAAACCTGTTGGAACAGCTGCTAGAGTATACCCTGGACAAGTAGTCGTTATTGTAAGGGTCTTCAAAGATCACTTAGCTGTAGCAAAAGAGGCCCTAAAAATAGCAGCATCAAAGTTACCTCTACCCACGAGAATATATATTAAGCCGCTGAAATCGGGGCTATCGTCCTCAGCATAGTTGAGGACTGATTATTTGAGCCGGAGAGATATATGTGATCTCTACAATATCCAATTAAATAGTATTTTAGAAGAACTCCGAGTACTAAAAACACGTAGGATTCTTCTTCACGCACCTGACGGACTTAAACCCCTTTATGAGTGCTTAGAGAGTAGATTAAGAGAACTAGGAGTAGAGGTTTTCTACTCTAGTGAACCAGCGTATGGGGCCTGTGACATTCCACTAGAAGAGGCTCGAAGAGTCCCTGTTGATGTAGTCCTGCACATAGGTCACGAGGAGTACGCTCTACGAGAACAGGGCATTAATACTGAGATTAGAGTACTCTACGCGCCAGTATACTACACTGTGAATTTAGGAGAGAGCGTACTAGAACATCTATATAGACTCTTAACAGGTAATAATATTAAGAGTGTTACAGTTTCTTCAACGCTAATTGAGAGTTTTCAGAGAAAGCAAGTGGCTCACTATCTCCGGGGAAGGAACATAAATGTACGTGAGATCTCCACGCCTATTCTGGGATGTTATTGTGGTCTCGTGGCGGCTCTAGATAATAGTGTTGATGCTCATGTAGTTGTATCTGGCGGTGTTTTCCACTCTATTGGAGTAGGGCTTATTTCAAGTAAACCTATAATTGTAGTAGACCCTTACTCGCAGAGAGTGTGGACTGCTCGTGAAGAAGCAGATAGAGTTCTCAAGAAGAGGTTTTTCTTGCTTTTAAAGGCGAGAGACTCGATGGGGGGAAAGTTAGGGCTACTTATTGGTGGAAGACCTGGTCAATTTAGACCTGCATTAGTGGAGTACTTGGAGAGCGTTGCTAGAGTATTTAGATTTAAAGTGTACAAAATAGTGTCGAGTTATTTAACACTAGAGAGACTAGTAGCTATAGATAATGGGCTACAATTGGACCTCTACGTTGTGACTAGTTGTCCCAGGCTACCAATAGATGACTTAGCAGAGTTCTACAAGCCTGTGTTAACGCCTGGAGAATTCATAATGCTTGTAACTAAGAGTGAGAGGTATATTTATCCGTGGTGAAGTAGTCGAGTGAGCAGTAAGGCGGAATTGGAAAGAGCTCTTGTAGTTTATAATGCTGAGCGAAGTGTTTTTAAGAGGGAGCTTGAGCAGTATCCTACTCCAACTCAACTTGTAGCACACGTGGTCTGGCTAGGTCTACTTAAAGGCGATATTGAGGGGCAAACAGTAGCTGATTATGGTTGTGGAGATGGAAGATTAGCGGTAGCGTCCCTACTAGTGGGGGCTTCTCGTGCACTCTGCATTGAGATAGATGAGGACTTGTTGAAACTGGGGATGAGAACAATTCTCCAATATTACTACTCAATATATTTCAAAATACTATTTATTGTAGGAGATGCTACGAGAATACTATTTAGAAATACTAGGACGGTTATTATGAATCCGCCTTTTGGCGTGGTGAGGAGTAATAGGGGCTTAGATGTAAAGTTCCTAGTTTCGGCTTTGAAAAGTAGTAAGAAGGTATATAGCTTCCATAAGTATTCTGAAGGCTTTATGAGGCTCTTAAAAAAGATCGCAGGAGCACTTAACCTTGATCTAGAATACGTCGAGCTTGTGGATTTTGAAATCCCAATGCTTTATAGTAGACATAGGAGGAGAATGCATAGATTTAAAGTGGTACTAGTAATACTAGCGAAGAAGGTGATTAACCAGTGAGTTTTGTATTACCAGGAGAGATTGTCTGCGTAGAGGAGGAGGCTTTACCGAGTGGATATGTATACAATGATGGTAGAGGGTACCTGAGATCATATGTTGTTGGAGTAGCTGTATTAAACAAGTATAAGAAGACTGTGAGTGTAAAACCTCTAGTTAAGCGAGGATTAACATTAAAACAAGGAGTAATAGTTGAGGGACTAGTTTTTAGCGCTCACGAGGACGTAGCAGTTGTCAGAATATATAGAGCAGACAGCGTGAGAGTTGATGCTACTGGGTTACTACACGTATCTCAAATTTCAAGTGAATATGTTACAGATATGCAGGATTATGTAAGACCCAGTGATACTGTTAAGGCAAGAGTATTAAATAGTACCCCGCCATATTTACTTACAATTAAAGAGCCGCAATTAGGTGTTATTCACGCTTATTGTGGTTCTTGCGGCGAGGAGTTGTACTTAACGAGTACGGGGGTTCTTACTTGTAATAATTGTGGTAGAGTTGAGAAGAGGAAAGTAGCTGTAGGCAGCTACTTATTAGTCACAAGTTAAGGTGTGCTTGTGCCGCTGGTTAAAAGGAGGTTTTTTGTTCCGTGTAAAGAGGAAGAGTGTTTTAAGCTATATGAGATCGTGAAAGATAAACTTCCAGCTTTAAGCTACGTGGAGCTTGCAATCACCGGTAAAGGCCTTCTCGTAGAGGTCTATGGCTATGAAAGTGATGTAAAAACAGCGTGGATGGAGATTAGAAGGATTATGAAGTCAATTAAAGAAATATCTAGCACTCATGGCCTAAAGAAATATAGTGTCGAGTTTATTACACGAGTCACAAAGAAGACATTTTCACCAGAATTACTCGTTGAGGTAATTAAGAGACTAGGATATAGGGCTGTTTTTTTGAGAGAGGAGAACACGGTACTTTCTGATATGAATTTTAATAATATCGTCACGCTAGTTGAGCGGATTGCAGAACAGAACGCCCTACTAGCTAAGATCAGCAAGAACACTTCTACTAGGTACTACTTAGTTGCCTGCGTAGTTCTAACGGGCCTACCCATTGAGGATGTTATTAGAATATCTAGAGATCTTGATTTACTAGATGTTAACGAAGAGGGCAAGACTGTTCTTAAATCAGAATGGAAAAGCTCATTAAATAAGTTCTACAAGAATTTCAAGTCTGATTCCCTCCACACACATACAGATTAAGAGCTCCTAATAAGGCTAAGGAGATCTAATATAGCTCTCCATCCCCGTGGTTATTTAATCCCAAGCCAAGTCTCCGGCTCAATATTCTCAACAGCTCTAATGAGTTGTAGATATACCGTTAAACATGATCGTCTCGGAGATGTGAGGCTTATAGTTATAAGTGTGTAAGTGCTACTCATATTCTCGCCATACAAATCCACATTTTACGCACTTGTAGAATCTTGTAGGAGGCTCATCGGCTGCGCGTGTTTGTAAAAACCAGTAGTAGGCTTCATTGTGGCCACACTTTTTACACGTAACGTCTCTCGTAATGGGTAGTCCAGAAGCACTACTCTCCTCAATTATTAAAGTCTTTTCCTTAACGCTATGTTCTATTCTAGACGAAACTCTAAGTGATGAGCTTGTAGACTCAACGTGGTAACCGCACCTCGAGCAGACTAGGTAGACTTTGTCATCTTCTCGCTTAGATCTCAGGGGTCCTCCACACCTTGGACAGAGAACTGTCATAACTCTTCACCTTTACTTAAACATTTATCAGGAGCTCCTATTAAAATACCAGTAGCTGGGTTAGTAAGACCTCCGGTTTCAAGTAAGCAAATTATAGCGTTTATTAGTCTACAGTATTTCTCTATATAAACTAGTATGTCTCCGCCTTCAATTACTCTGAATGATTTAAACCTAACTCTATACTTGCTCTCTGTACACGGCAATACATATGTGACTTCACTATAGGTATTCAGCTTATCTCTAATAAAAACTTCGAGATCGAGCATTGGGAGTTTAGATATAAAGAGTTCTTCGAGGAAATCCCACCTATAAGTGGCAATTACGATGTGATTTCTTGAGAGACCGTAAACTAATATCCTTCTCTCCTTTTTAGTTTTCACTTTAATACCTCTTCAATGAGCTTCTTAAACTCACCTATTTCACTCTTTAACTTACTTATAATCTCTGCTAGCACACCTGGGAGGTTAACCCCCTCTTTAACGATTATTGTAAACTCCATTATGTTTCTAAGTGGATGCGGTATTCTATAAGCTGCGTATTCCACATTGGGGTGTCTCAGGGCTTCCTTCATAAGCATGTTTCCGAGAGTATGATCCTCACCAATGATCTCTAGCACAAGCTCTCTATCAGTCTTAGAGATAACTTTTACTTCCACGCATATATCACCTATAAAAACACTTACAAGCGTTAAAGTAGTGAAGTATTCCTTTAAAAACATACTTTTTCCACTTTTTAATTTTAGAGTGTCTAGATATAGAAGGGTGGGGGGTATTTTTGAGGCTCAGTTTTAGAGAGGCTGTTATCTGGAAATATGCCATATCAGCTGTATCTAAGATTGTTGAAGAAGTATGTTTTAGAATTAGTGAAGAAGGGTTAAGACTTAGGGCGATGGACCCCTCTGCAGTTGTATTAGTAGACTTTTACATACCGAGAGAGGCGTTTTCTATTTTTGAAGTTGGGGAAGAAGTTCACATCGGGGTAAATATGGAAGAGCTTGCAAAGATCCTGAGACGAGCTAGAAAGGGTGATGAACTAGTACTCGAGCCACTACCAGGTGGGCAATTGAGAGTTCTATTTGAAGGGAAAGGCTCTAGGAGCTTTAAAATACCTAGTATTGAGTTATCGCTCCAGGAGATCCCAGAAATAAGCTTTGAAGAGACTTTTAAGTGTAAAATTATGCCGAAAATGTTTAAAGATGTGATTAAAGAGCTTGAACCAATAAGCGACTCTGTGGAGTTTTACTCTCCAGCACAATCAGGTGTTTTGTACTTGAGAGCTCAAGGTGATATTGCTGAGGCAGAAGTAGAGCTAAGTGCTACTTCGGGAGCTTTAATAGAGTACGAGTCTACTGGTGAGGCTAAGTCGAAGTACACCGTAGATTACTTAGTAGATTTATCTGCTGCTTCTCAAGCAGCTGAGGTGCTTAGTATTGGATTTGGTGTAGAGACACCGTTGAGAGTAACATACGAGCTTCCCTATGGAGGGAAACTAGAGTTTTATGTCGCGCCGAGAACAGACTAGTAGATTTAGCTTTTTGAAAACTATTATAAGAGAGTACTATAAGCGAAGACCTCTTGAAGAGCCACCTAATTTACATAAGCGGGAAGTAGCTCTTGAGAGTCTTGAAGACGGAGTGTATATTAGACATCTGGCTTTTCCATACATAGAGCAGCTCTACAGTTACATACTGAGTATTAAAACACCTCTACACCTCTATTACTCCTCAGCGCTGTATGCAAACCCCTCAGCACAATTAATGGAGGAGAAGTCCTGGGAGGGCTCAGAGCTGCTTTTCGACATCGATGCCGACAAGTACTCAGAGTGTGTAACTAAGCTCTACATGTGTAGTGATGGCATACTACTTGAGGAGAGTGTTGATAAATGTGCTGACGGTTCTAAGCCGTTAGAATACGTTAATGTGTCGTGGAACTGTATTGTAAAGGCATGGAGAAATGTTGTTACCCTAATTGATGTTCTGCGCGGAGAGCTGGGCTTTAGAGAGATGAGAGTATTTTTCTCGGGTAATAGGGGTTTTCACGTTAAAGTTGTAGATGAAAAGGCTCTACTACTTAGTCGTGATGAGAGGAGGCATATTGCAGGTTACGTTACGTGCGAAGATCTCAGAGCAGACAAGATGTTTCCAGCTATTGGAGATAGGGTGATCTTTAGTACTAGTGAATATGGTTTGAGGAAACGAGTACTCGAGGAGGCTATTAAGAGAGGTGTGGTTGTGTTTAAGGAAAGAACATATGGTTTGAGAAATGTCTATGTAGTTAGTCTTAGAGATCTCGAGGCTATTTTGAAAGACACTTGTATTAATATTGATAAAGCTGTGACAATGGATATTTCAAGGCTTTCCAGATTTAATTATAGTTTAAACATGAAGGCGGGTATGAGAGTGGTTAATGTCGATTTAAATAGAGATATTAATAACGCCTCTTACGAGGAGTTTTCGCCCTTTACTGGAAGTGTTAAAGTAAAATCAACTGTAACGGGGACATTAGAAGCACTAGATAAGAAGCTGAGCTTAACGAGGGGTGAGGTTATTAAACTAGAAGCATATTTAGGAGTATACCTCGTAGTTAAAAATATAGCTTTACCAGTAGATATAAGTGATTTAGGGATCAAGGCTTGAGCGAGATTTTTCTGAGACTTTTAAGAGAAGAATTAAGCTTTAGTAAACTGAGTGCTCTTCCACAACAGAAGTACATTGAAATAGAAGAGCGAGTGAGCAAATCTCTCCTGCGTATACATGAGCTTGACGAGATAGGTCTAGAAATACTATTGGGCGTTATCAAGAGGCTTGATACCGATGTGGAAAAGTACACGGAGATCAGGGCTTTAAAAGCAACAACTATAAGAGAAGTCCCCGAGAACACCATAGACAATGATGTAATTAAGGCGTTTATAGCACTACTCAGAGTTGAGAAAAATGTACTCTCACCTCTCACAGTAAAACACGCTAATAAATTACTTTACTTGTTTACAAAACCATGTGTTATTAACGAAAAGAAGTTCAGGAAAAATGATATTTCAGAGCTCAGTGTATTGGAAGCCATAGTAGCAAACCTTTATGAGTGTGGTAGGGCGTTAGAGAAACCTATTGTTAAAATGATCTTTACTAAGACCTAGTATATTCTGAAAAAGCACATCATAGTGTAGCTTAAGACTACTATTACTAAAATTATTAGTAGTGAGATTACTACTGTCAGTGACTCTCGAGTAGAGAGACCCTTCCTCTTCTTCGTTTCCACAAGCTTGAAAGTACGCGCCGGAGATGGTACGAGTCTAGCTAGTATGGTACTTAGCAGTAGTAGTAATGATAGTAGTGCGGTTTTGCCCAAGGCTATAGGCTCATTGACACTAATAATATATGTTAAAATACCCGAAGCAATTGTGAAGTACAATACACTACCTACTATGAGAAGCCCTTTGTGTAGTATTGCTAGTAGTAAGCCATATTCTACAAGCCTCGCCACAAGCCCAATTCTTTCTCTCATAACTAAACACCTAGAAAAATTCAGAGTAAACTTCATACTTATATACTACACACTTCTGTTTCTATTAGCTTAGAGAGTGAGGGGAGTGGTCTTTGTGTTAAAGAATTATTTTAAAATCTTTCGAGAGGCTCGTAGTTGGGGTATTCTAGTATTTATAGTAGCTGTGTATATAGCTGTTTCTGAGCTACTTATACCAAATTACTATGTTGATCTATATCCTATTAGAGCAGCTATGAGTACTCAGAGTGCTACTGACATGTGTAGGAGTCTTGAGTACGCTGCCGACAAGTGTAGCTCGTTGTTAAATTCACTATGGCTTACTTCGAAAATATTTCAAAGCAAGCTCTTAGTCTACGCGGTAATGGTGCTTGGAATTATTATGGTGTTTATAGCTACTACGATGTTAACTAGTAGTCGCTTGTCTTCTATTATGGCAGCTCTGCTTTACGTGTTTACACCGAGTGTTTTAAACCCTGTTTTACTAGATTATTTTGGCTTTATATTTATAACGCCGCTAGTTTTAACATCATTAGTACTTATTGTTAAGGGGCTCATAGAGAGTAATAAGAAACTAGTAGTTGTAGTAGCGGCTCTCTATGCAGTACTGGTAGTTTTACATGTAGCCTACTGGGTAGTGTTTTTAGTAATTACGCTCTATATATTAGTTGTTTACGTAAGAAGGAAGCTGTTAGGACTTGAAAAAACAGCGTTATCAGCGCTCCTAGTGATCACAGCTGTTAGGTTAGTACTTGGAGCATTTAGTTACGAGTTCTTTTTAGCAACATTCGCTATACTACTAGCCTTAGAAGTTTTACTATTAGACCATATGACAAGTGAACAGAGGACTTATTTTAAAGCAGTTTCAGCTATATTGGCTTTTACGCTTGCTTTATCAATTAGTGTTTTTATTAGCTTGCTATTAATGGGTATTGGGCTTAGAGATCTCTATGTGAGATTTGAGGTTAGACCTGTAGTAGCTTACGGTTTTGCGGGATTTCTAGCACTCGGCGGACTACTCCTCTCTCTGCGGGAGAGAGTTAGTGATGTAGTGTGTTTTTTCATAGTAGCTCTTCTAGTATCTACAGTGCTTTCACTGACAACACCTATACTGGCACTGCTGGCGGTGGCTTTTATGTCTGCTCATAGTGGGTATCTCTTAGAGGCTATTATAGTTGCTATTAGGGCTGTGAAATCTCCGCGTATAAGCCTACTAGCCCAATTATTAGCTGTAGGAGTTTTGATCGCGACGTTACCTGCATCTATTACTGTTGCTTTAGAGCGGCGCTACGCAGTAAACCCTATAGTAGAGAATGTCTTAACTAGTGTGGATAGAGAGCGTCTAGTTGAAATTTATGAGTGGGTTTCTAACTTGGGCCCGGAGATTGTCGACGCAGTTTTAAACGCGTCAATTAATAAGAAAATTTTACTCGTAGTTAATTGGGATTACAGCTACTGGATTTACGCGGAACTAGTGGAGAGGGGTCTAAGTGTTTATACGCTCTCCCATAGTGCTGGTAGTATTCAGAGTAAAAGTTTAATTGCAAAGTTATTTACAGCCAGCGAGCTCTCCTCGAAGCTCGTGCTTAAAAATATAACTAGAGATCTTGGCGTAGAAGAGGTCTACGTAGTTGTTTTGTGTGGTTTTAGTGTGAGGAGAGGGGATAATGTGAGTTTTATAGGGTTGCCCTTTACCATAACAGGGGCAGAAGGACCTCTACTCTTATTTAGAGCTTTCGGCGACGTGGTCTTAATACCTTTGTACTTGAGATTGGCTGGTCGTGAAGTGGGGGATTACTTGTTTCTCCTAACTGATTATGGCGAAGATGTTCAGGCATTAATGTGGACTGTACGTGGGAGAGACATGTTATTAGCGAAGTTAGCGATTTCAGCTATACGCTACTTAAATTATACAACTATATACAACTATATGACCGGGTATATGCCCCTAGAAGATAGTTTAACGTGGTATGAGCCTATTTATGCTAGTAGAGTGTATTTGTCAACTATAGATACTAGATATTATGGTGTGTATGATTTATATCTCTCACTAGTAGTTTTTAGAGTAAAGCTAGATTAGAGGTGTATTATGTGGTATTGCCTAGAAAGCAGCTTCCAGATGTTGGCGAACTCGTAATTGGTACTGTTAGGGAAATACACGACTTTGGAGCATATCTAGGATTAGATGAGTACGGTGGTCTTAGAGCTTTCCTACCTTGGAGTGAGGTTTCTTCTAGGTGGTTTAGAGATATTAGAGAGGTTATTAGAGAAGGGCAGAAGGTAGTTGTAAAGACTATACGTGTTGATAGAGTTAAGAGAACTGTTGATGTCTCATTGAAGAGAGTTAGTGATGTTGAGAAGCAGAGGAAAATATTGTGGTGGAAGAGGTTTTCTAAGGCTTGTAAAATCGTTGAGATTGTTGCCGAAAAGCTTGGTAAGAGTATTGAAGAGGCTTATAGGGAAGTTGTGTGGCCTTTAATGGATAAGTACTATGATGTTATGTACGCTCTCGAGGAGGCTATCGTGAGCGGCTCTCAAGTTCTCAGAGATGCTGGTGTCCCCGAGTACTGGGCAGATGTATTAATTGAGGAGGTTCAAAAACACATTAAAGCGAGAGAAGCTCTTGTCAGGTATAATTTGACAGTGCAGTCTTATAATCCACGTGGTGTTGAAGATGTTAAGGCTTGTCTAAATTCAATAGTAGAGTACCTGTCTTCTAATAATGTGAAATTTGACTTGTATACAGCTGGTTCACCGAGATATATTCTAGAAGTATATGCACGTGACTACAAGTCGGCTGAGGCGTACGCGATTAAGGCTATTAGTAAAGGCGAGGAGAAAGCTAGGGAACTAGGTGTAGTGTTTAGAGCAGAGCGTGAAAAGAAGTGAAGTGGTTAATGAGGAAGTGTAAGAGTTGTGGACGATACGTAATTGTGAGAGAGAAGTGTCCTTTTTGCGGCGGAGAACTCTACGTCCCACATCCACCCAGATTTAGCCCTCAAGACAAGTATGTCTACTATAGGCTTAAAATGAAAATAGAGAGTGGAGCACTAAGTTTAAACACTGAGGAGAAACCTCATAGCTCAATCATAACACCTCGCATTAACAGCTCACTATATTAGTATTTTTAAGCTCATATACAACTATTATAATAGTGACGCCGCCGTAGTATAGCCCGGTTGAGTATGCGGGCCTGTCGAGCCCGTGACCCGGGTTCAAATCCCGGCGGCGGCGCTGACTCCTTTAAAGTACTTAGACAAATTCTATACTCATCTCAAGAAAACGAGGCTAAACAACTAGCAACTACTGTTATCATAGTAGAAAGAACAGGTCATTAAAAGTGAGACCCTAGCTACTCAGCTTGGGACACTCTAAGGTTGAAGCCAGGATGTTCTAGGATGAAAGCACGAGATTTCTGATAAAAATGCTAATGCAAATACGTTTCTCTTATTTTCAAAAACGAAAGCTTTTAAACTCAGCCTTAGATTAGTATGTGTCCGGTGGTATATTCTATGGGTTTGAAGGAGGAGTTGTTTGGTAGGTTGAGAGAGGCTGTTGTTAGTGGTGATCCTGATGAGGTTGTTAAATTGTGTAGGAGGGTTGTTGAGGCTGGTGTTGACCCATTAGAGGCTGTTGAGAAAGCTCTCGTGGCTGCTATTCTTGAACTTGGTGATAAGTGGGTTAGGGGTGAGGCTTTTATAGCTGATCTTGTTGCTGCAGCTGACGCTATGAAAGCTGGTATGGCAATTTTAAAAGAAGAGGTTGTTAAGAGAGGTAAGAGTGTTAAGTATCTCGGTAGAGCAGTTATTGGAACTGTAGAGGGTGATATTC
>Ga0105155_1000317_pt1 | contig 16924 bp, 13 predicted proteins | sample SSWtaG_2_FD_89589 | JGI IMG/M metagenome (GOLD analysis project Ga0105155, IMG submission 89589) | Hot spring microbial communities from Sandy's Spring West, USA to study Microbial Dark Matter (Phase II) - SSWsed_130316 | ecosystem: Environmental > Aquatic > Thermal springs > Hot (42-90C) >...
GACATAGGCTACAACGGCCCAGTAACCCCTGAACCATTCAGCGAAAAAGTCAATAGAATGGAGCCTGAGGAGGCCGTTAAAGTTACAGGCGAAGCCTTAAAAAGGGTTTGGGAATTAGCAGGCCTACCTCTATGAGAACCAAGTTTAAATTCACCCATATTTTACTCAATTGCCTGCCATATCGTTAAATGGATTCAATTGAATCTTTACGAGTTTCTTACTCACCCCTATAATCCCTTCATAGTCTACAGCATCTCCGATCCACGGAAGTATAACCCGTAATATAGTAAGAGTCAGTATAAGTCTATGACTATTATGTGAGGTTTCAGTACAAATATCGAATCTTTGAAAAAACATATTGCTCCTAAATACTTACTTAAATAAATGGGTAAAATGGGGGAGTGTATTATGGGGATAAGCGAGAACCAGATAGTTTTAGATCCGAAGATTGAAGAGAAGGTGGAGAGACTGCTTTCTGAGATGACTTTAGAGGAAAAAATCGGTCAGTTAAAGGCTAAGTGGCTTTTGCCATGGAGGCAACTATTCGAGATTTTCAGGGTGGTTCCGCCGGATAGGAGGGAGAAGCTTACAGACTTTATGTTCACAATGTTCTTTGCTGAGAGGGACGTCTCAGATGCCATAACCTCCGCTTACGTTCGAGAGCACTTGAAGGAGTTCCTTGAGGAAGGAAAGAATGCTGGTATGCTGAGCATAATTTTACGCTCATTTTCGCCTAGGGAAGCCGCTGAACTCCATAATAGCATCCAAAAATTCATTATAGAGAATACGAGACTTAAAATTCCTGTAATAATTCACGATGAGGGATTGCATGGATGCATGGCTAGAGGGTGCACAATATTCCCCCAATCTATAGCTTTGGCTAGCACATGGAATCCTGAGTTAGTTGAGAGGATAGGTGTGGCGATTGGTAAAGAGACTAGAGCTCACGGGATACATCAGCTCCTCTCCCCAACAATAAACATTGCTAGGGATCCTAGATGTGGTAGAACAGAGGAGACGTATGGTGAAGACCCATACCTAGCCTCGAAAATGGCTGTAGCATTCATTAGAGGTGTTCAAAGCCAGAAGGTGATATGTACGCCAAAGCATTTCGCAGCAAACTTCGTTGGTGATGGTGGGAGAGACAGCAACGCAATACACTTTTCAGAGAGAATTTTAAGGGAGATTTACTTCCCAGCCTTTAAGGCGGCGATAATGGAGGGTGGGGCGCTATCTCTCATGGCAGCTTACAACTCCATAGATGGTATTCCATGCTCGTGTAACAAGTGGCTTCTAACCGAAATCCTTAGGAAGGAGTGGGGGTTCAAGGGTTTCGTCGTCTCAGACTATGGTTCAGTTCTAGGCATAATGTCCCATCATAGAGTCGCTGGGACAAAGGCTGAAGCCGCTAAGAAAGCCTTAGAAGCGGGATTAGACATGGAGCTGCCGGAATCAGACTGCTTTGAGTATCTTCTCGACCTAGTTAGGGAGGGAAAAATCTCTGAAGAAACGATTAACGAGGCTGTCCGCAGAGTTTTAAGAGCTAAGGTATGGCTGGGCCTATTCGATGAGCCATTTATAGACCCAGATTACGCTGAAAAGATATGTGACTGCGAGGAGCATAGGAGATTAGCCCTAGAGGCAGCTAGGCAGGGCATAGTCCTCCTAAAAAACGACGGCATTCTTCCCCTAACTAAAAACTTAAGGTCTATAGCTGTTTTAGGCCCTAACGCAGCCGTTATGCGACTCGGCGGATACAGCGGTTGGGGGGTTAAAGTTGTCACACCCCTAGAAGGAATTAGAAAAAAGGCTTCTGAGGCGACAATGGTCTATTATGCTGAGGGATGCAGCCTGACCGGAAGATCTAAGGAGGGATTTAAGGAGGCCCTTAGAGCTGCTAAGAAGTCTGATGTAGCTGTACTTTTTATGGGTAACTCTGTGCCCGAAACGGAAGGTGAGCAGAGGGATAGGTGCAACCTGGATTTACCGGGCGTTCAAGAGGATCTGATTTTAGAGGTATGCGATCTGGAGATTCCGACAATCGTTGTTCTCATAAATGGAAGCGCTATAACGATGACTAAATGGATAGATAGGGTGAACGCTGTTGTTGAAGCATGGTATCCGGGAGAGGAGGGCGGAAACGCCATAGCAGACGTCCTGTTTGGCGACTATAACCCGGGCGGTAAACTGCCCATAACGTTCCCGAAAACCGTTGGCCAGCTCCCACTATACTATAATCCTAAGCCGTCTGGCAGAGTGTACGATTACGTTGACTTAAGGGGAATACAATACTTGTTCCCATTCGGCTACGGATTAAGCTACACGACATTCGAGTACAGCAACCTAAGAATAAGCCCAGATAAAATAAGTCCAGAAGGATGCGTGAAAATCCAAGTTGACGTAAAGAACACTGGTAGATATAAGGGGGACGAAGTAGTCCAGCTCTATATACATGATGCCATAGCAAGCGTAGCGAGACCACTAAAGGAGCTAAAAGGATTTAAGAGGATAACTCTAGAGCCGGGCGAGCAGAAAACCGTAGAATTTACGCTGGGACCGGAAGAACTCTCCTTCTACGACGTAAACATGAACCTAACTGTGGAGCCGGGATTATTCGAGGTAATGATAGGAAGCTCTTCAGAAGACATACGGTTGAAAGGGACATTTGAAGTAGTATAAGCTCCTCGATACTTTCCTCTTTTTTAACTTATAAGATCCGGATCAGGTACTCTAACTAACACTAAGAAGTCTGCATTCACACATTTTTATTTTTCTCTAAATTATGGAGGTAGGTCTAACTTTCGGGAATCCTTTAAATATATCTACTTCAACCGAGTATTGGGTGCTGTAGATTTAACTCCATAAAAGATTGGGCAGCCATATTTACCTACTGATCGGATGGGAGATTCAATCTCATGGCTAAATCCCATAATCAGTTTCAACTATTACCGTTAATAGCGCTTTCCCATCCTTCATTCGCGCCGTAACTGACCTAGGAATTTCTAAGCATCTTTATCGCCATAAAGGGATGCTAATGTTGCTGCGGCACGATCAGTAGAATTGGGAAACTCGTCTCAGAGATAAATTTCCGATTCACTTAGTTTCTCAGCTTTAACAGTTTTTCCAACACGGCCACCCTGAAACTTCACATATAGTGTTCAGACGCGATGCCATAAAGCTTTGGAATTTACTGATGGGGATGCGTAGTTAACCACCGCTAGATGTAATTATTGTAACGCTTTGCCCTTTAACAGAAAGATTACCTTCATGGGGTGGACTAGCAATGAAATTATGGCTATAGTATTCCCTCATCGCACCCAAGAATATGAAGGAACCTTCAGGTATTCCGCTGTCCAAAACAAAATTATTATCCATTATCGGCGGCAATGGTCTTCTAGATCCATGGCTGACTTATAACACCATCAGCAATAAACCTCTAACTCAAAAAACTCTTCATCTCCGCCAGTCTCCTTAATCAGTGGGATTATACAGCCCATGCTCCGAATAAACCTACTTAAAATTGTGCAGAGTTTCTCAGAGGCTTGGACAAGGGCTGAATAGGAGCCTAAACCCCGCTAATCATAGAGAAGATTTTAATGTGAACTTAAAGTGCTGAATTTGGATTTTGGAGCCCCGGGCGGGATTTGAACCCGCGACCCGCGGCTTACGAGGCCGCTGCTCTAACCGCTAAGCCACCGGGGCTATAATAGGGTACCTCTATCATATGAAGTTAAGTTTATCCAAATTTATAAGGTTTCTAAAGTTTTGCTCTTAACTGGAAGTATATTTAGGAGTTCGCTCAGCCTTTTTATCGTGAAATCTGGTTTATCCCCGGAGCTTATACTGGTATCCCTTCTTTCTATTAGAGCGGTCCTCATCCCGACATTTCTAGCGCCTCTAACATCCGTATCTGGCGTATCGCCGACAAAGATTGCTTCCGAAGCGCTGACCCCTAGGCGGTTTAGCGCGAATCTGAATATTTCTGGGCTTGGTTTACGCTTGTTTATTTCGGCTGAAACAACAATTACGTCTAGGAGATCTCTCAGCCCATATATGGCGAGAATTTTATGGACGAATTCTGGCACAGAGAAGTTTGATATAACACCAGTCTTATACCCGCGCTCACGCAAAATCTGTAAAACTCGAATCGTATCCTCCTCCAAATAGACGTAGCGCATAAACTCGTCTGAATAGGCATCAGCCGCCCCCCTCGCAATGGGGCTGGATGCATCATAATTGTAGCCCAGCCTCATTAGGGTTTGCGAAACCCTAACGCTGAAATGCGGCTCCTCAAGGCTCCTACTAATTCTCTCATAAATTTCTTTACGAACCGCCGAGTATACGCGCCTAAAATCCTCATAAGAGACATTAACTCCATTAGCGCTCAGAAAACTATAAACGCTTCTTAAACAGTTCTCGCTGAGATCCCTATCCGGCCTTACTAGGATCAACGTATCAAAAAGATCAAATAACACCGCTTTAATTTGCGCCAGATCCTGAACGGATAATTCAGCACCTTGAACCACTATTCCCACACATCCAATAAATCCCTCAAATCTCTGGTCTCAAAGAGATTTATAGTTGAATCTAAGGGAGATGCATATAAATTTAGTGATCTCTACAAGAGGGGCTGCTCTTACTTGATAAATTATATTGAGTGAAAATGTCCCAACATTTTTTACTCCACAGATATGTTAGCAAAAACCCGTCTAAAACAACCTTAACTACCTTTACACGAATCCCTCTATCTATGTCTCAAACATTTTCAGGATCTCGGGCTGCTCTCTCCCCATAAACTCTAGGATCTCGCTATTTGTTGGGCACCCTTCCATAGGGCCAAATTTTGTTACTGCCAACGCGCCTGCCGCATTAGCATAGTATCCAGCTTTCTCAAAGCTCCACCCCCTAAGTAGACCTACTATGAATGCTGCATCGTAGGTATCGCCAGCACCAGTTGGATCCACCTCTCTAACTTTAAACGCCGGTATATGCTTTCTCTCATTTCCACAATATATTATCGATCCTAAAGCTCCCATTTTAACTGCAACAACCTCCGCTCCTTTATCAAGCATACTTCGACACGCTAAATCCATATCCTTAATTCCCGTAAGAACCTTTATCTCCTCCATATTTGGCAGAATTATGGATGCTTTATCAACTATAGGCTTACAAATATCCCTAAATTTTTGAGGGGAAATAAGTTCTAATCTAACGTTTGGGTCTAAAGATATGCTTGCACCATTGTTATGAGCTGTTTCCGCGGCTTTATAGCATGCTTCGCGCACGCTCTTGCTAATAGAAAGGGATGAGCCCATTATATGCAGATGCTCAAATCGAGAGACGTATTCCTCATCAACATATTTTGGTGAAAGCTTTGAGGAAGCTGAATGCTTAAGGTGGAATATAAATTTCCTAGACCCATCGGAGAAATATGATATGAAAGCTATGCCAGTAAGATGAGTCCCTGAAATCCTAACATGAGTAACATCCACCCCATCATTCTTAAGCCTATTAAGTATGAGCATGCCGAACTCATCATTCCCAACAATGCCAATTATGGCCGATGGAAAACCCAGCCTAGCAACAGCATCAGCAAATATTGCTGGAGCACCGCTTGGATATGGTCCAATGAACTCTCCTGGAACGCTAAATGGAACATCTCTTGCCTTACGCATAACCTCAACAAGCATTTCTCCTAAAGTTAAAATGCCCGGCATAGGAAATAATTTAGTTAAAGACGAAATATATAGTTGTTGATAATGTAATCTTGTAAAGATTTAAATTTTAAAATAATTTTAAGATAATGTTCCTGTGAAACATTTCAAGGCGATACTCATGGGCGAAAAGAGGATGAAAGCGGCCGTTTTGCATAAGCCTTTAGATATGAGAATTGAGGATGTTGATGTCCCGCAGATTGGTCGTAGAGATGTTTTGGTTAGGGTTAGGCGGGTTGGGATATGCGGCTCAGATGTTCATTTTTACCTCCACGGTAAAATAGGATCATTTATTGTTACTAAGCCGCTAATATTAGGGCATGAATGCTCGGGTGAGGTTGTGGAAGTCGGTGAGGATGTTAAAAATGTTAAGGTGGGTCAGAGGGTTGTAATAGAGCCGGGCTTCACATGCGGTGTGTGTGAGTATTGTAGGTCCGGGCGATATAATCTTTGTCCAAACGTTCGCTTTTATGGTGCTCCGCCTTATGATGGTGTCTTCTCAGAGTACACTTCAGCCCCCGAGGAAAATATTCATTTAATGCCTGAAAACATGACTTACGAGGAAGGAGCAATGATAGAGCCCTTAGCCGTTGGGCTTATGGCCGCTAAGCGTGGGAGGATTTCTGTTCATGATAAGGTCGCCATATTTGGTGCTGGCCCAATTGGGTTATTGGCGCTTCAAGCGGTTAAATCTCATGGTGTCACTGAAATATTCGTTGTGGACGTTATTGATTACAGGCTTGAATATGCCCTGAAGTTGGGCGCTGAAAGAGTTATAAACGCTTCAAAGGAGGATGCTGTAAAGCAAATCATGGAGTTTACTGGTGGCAGAGGGGTTGATGCCATTATTGAGGCGTCAGGTTCACCAAAGGCTATTCAGCAAGCGTTAGATGCTGTTAAACCTGGAGGGCGAATAATTCTCGTCGGATACCCCCTAGTTGATGTCCCTATACTCATCGACAAGATCCTGATGAAGGAGCTGGACATTTTGGGCGTACATAGATACGCAAATGTCTTTCCAACGGCAATCAGACTCGTTTCCTCCGGAAAAGCGATGTAAAAACTCTTGTTACACACGTTTTTCCACTAGACAAAATATTAGAGGGCTTTAATGTGCACATAAATAAAATTGGGAAACCAATTAAAGTTCAAATTGAAATCTAAAAACAATGTCACCATCTCTACGGTACCTTCATGCGCGCTTATTGGGACCCCCTAATTTTAGATTCAATATCACATCTAATAATAAAATTTAAGAGGAGAGGATGGATCATAAATCAATATGGGTGAAATGGATAACAATTTTGATCGATTGGAAACAGTTTTACGCCTAGAAGGAGAGCCTGATAGAGTGCCTTTTTATGATTTATTTGCTGACCCAGAGGTTATAGAAGCCATAACAGGACAACTGCTGCCAACTCAACCGGCTCCTCAATCCGCAGGTAATATTAAAGTGCTCACCCTATCTCCTGACCAAATGAAGATTGCTACCGAGATGGAGCGGCATCCAAAAATTATTGAGAGCTTGGAATATAGCTTTAGAGTGCAAGCGAATTTTTATTCAAAGCTGGGATATGATTATGTCGTTCTCCACCTGCCCTCACCGTTCCCAAGATGGAACGTTATATTGGCTAATGATACTGCGCCGTTAACGCGTCACAAAAGAACATGGCAGAATGAAAATAGAGGTACCATAGAAAATAGGGAAGACTTTGAGAGATATAGATGGCCGGGCTTAGACGAAATAGAGAGTGCTTGCATATTATTGCTCAGCATTATGAAGAGAGTTTTACCTCAAGGGATGAAAATAATTCCGCTAACACCCGGTGGCATTTTGGAAAACGTTATGTGGCTTATGGGGGCAGTAAACTTCTTTAAAGCACTTTACATGGATAGATTACTAATCGAGGATATGTTCAGAAAAATAGGTCCAGTAATATCCTTTTACTGTGATATATGCTCTGAGGATGAGTCTGTAGGCGCAATATCTATGGGCGACGACATGGGGTATAAAACTGGACCAATGATAAGCCCAGATCTCTTGAGGAAATACGTCTTTCCATGGCACAAGCAGTGTGTAGAAAATGCTCACAAACATAATAAGCCATTCATACTCCACAGCTGCGGGAAGCTTAACCTCATTATGAATGACCTGATCGAATACGTTAAAATAGACGCGAAACACTCCTATGAGGACGTCTCATACCCAATTACGGAATATAAAAGATTATATGGTGACAGGATAGCGGTGCTTGGAGGCGTAGATATGGATAAACTCGCCAGAGCGTCAATAGAGGATTTCGGGAGGTATGTGAGAGGTATCATAAGTGCATGCGCTCCCGGCGGAGGCTACGCTCTAGGTTGTGGAAATACTGTAGCCAACTACGTTCAGCTCGAAAATTATTTGTTGATGCTTAATATTGGAAGGAAATATGGTAAATATCCGATCAGAAAATTGTAGGGAAATCGCTCATTAAGCATGTTTGATGACGCGATGCCATAACGCAATAGAGGTTCTTAGAGCGTGAATCATTTCACCATTCTGCCACAAAGCCATTCTCATAGTAAAGCCGGGGAGTTTCCCATTCGCCATCGTAAATTTTCTCTTTTATGAGACTCTCATCTAACTCTATACCTAAACCGGCTCCTTCACCGCCAGATCCAATGTTATTGTCCCGTTCAGTAAAATTTCCCTAACTTTTTCCTTCTTCTTACATAAATATAAACATTCATGTTGATACAGGCTACTTAAAAATAACTTTAAAAGTCCGGTTCAATTTGAATGAATTGACATTCTCCATGGCTGAAGCCGTGAGAACCCTGCTTCTAAGATGCCCATCGGTTGGATTTTCACTGCCCTTTTTAGGCTCCCGCCTCATCCCACACTAGAAGCAGGGGGGAGGTGCCAGCAACCCCCGTTAACGCCACCTCGTGGAGGCGGCCTATATTTAGGACGCCTACGGCGTCCTTGTTCGCCTCAAGCCCGCAGTCCGGGCATTTGAAGAGTCTCCCCTTGGTTGTTGCGTTCCCAGAGGGGCAGCGCGGATATTTCACTTTCAAAGTTCTCTAACTTCGACAAAGTTAAATTCTCATAAACTGTAATATTATTTTTGTCTAAACATCGACTTAAATTGGGGTCTATATTTGTCGCTTGAAGAAGCTGATATTATTAGAAGAAGGGCTGAAGGATTTTTGCGTAACGCTAAGAGACTTATAAGTGAGGGCGAGTGGGATTTAGCGGTTTTCAATCTTGAGCAATATTGCCAGTTAATACTAAAATATAAGCTCCTAGTTAGTAGGGGAAGTTATCCTAGATCACATTCACTTAGAACGCTCATACGCATCTTAAGCCAGGATAAGCCTGAATTGGTAAGCCTTATCGAGGATACTAGTAAGCTCCATTATGTGGCTAGGCTCGAAGAAGCCTATATTGTTGCCAGATACCTGCCATATACATTCGAGGAGAAAGAGGTAAAGGATCTATATAGATTTGTCTTGGAGGTGTTTAAGCCTCTTGTCGAGAGAATATGAGAGAGAGCTCCTCAACTACCTAAAAAATTATATGAGAGTCGCTCGGGAGGTTAAAGGGATACTAAAGGCTATAGACCCGCAGGTTAAAGTTTACGTCTTCGGCTCAGTAGTTAAAGGAGAGTTCACTGCAGCCAGCGACATAGATATACTTGCAGTTACAGAGGCGATTGAGAGAAAGAAAGAGATGACCATTGAAGTCTACAAGAAAATAAAGGCGCCAGTAGAGCTGCACGTAACATCACCAAACAAATTTAAGACATGGTACATGAAATTCATAAATGCAAACGAGATCGTAGAAGTCTAAGGCTTCCTTGACTCCTTTCCTCAACTCTTTCTTCACTGCCCTACAATTGGCTATGTGGACGGAGTCATAGTGGAACCCGGGAAACCATCCCTGCCTTATTAATCTCCACACTTACAAGTTCCAGAGCGCTCGGAATATTCAATGAGGTTATGATTTTCTTCGCCATCACAGCCTTTGATGTATTATTTATGGCGTTGGCATTCACTCTTATTACTTTGCTTCAAAGTGTCGGAGATACTAAACGGCCATCTATAATCAACATGATAAGTGTCTTAATTAATATAGCGCTGGATCCATTCTTCGTTTTAGGTATAGGTCCGTTTCCACGCTTAGGAGTCGCTGGCGCCGCCATCACAGATGTCATGGGGAAGATTATCTCCATCATCGGCCTATCATACATAATTAAAGGAAACTATCCAATGCTCCAGCTCAAATTTACAGGGGATTTAAGCTTAAAGTGGTTTAAGATCGTCTTGAGTATAGGCTTGCCCGTTCTGTCCTTTGGCACATTGAATGGAGCCGCCTTTATCCTACAGCGGAAGATTATCAACCTGCTTGGCATAATCGTCGCAACTGCTTTTTCAGTAGGCTTTGTAGTGATAAACATTGTCGACGGCATCCTTTTCGGGGTTTGCCAAGCTACAGCCATAATTGTGGGGCAAAGCCTTGGGGCGGATAACCCTAAAAGAGCGAGAGAAGTAGCCTACAAAACGACGGCATTACTTTCCACGTTATACTTGCTGGAAAACAGATTAAGGCTAAAAATCAGCGCAAATCCTAAATATAGGAACCAGCGCGGGCTCATATGATGCTGGATATCCTTTTAATGGACTCAATCATCTACATTGCATTCCTCCAATCACCATACCTGTGTAGGCCTCTATCCAAACCTCGAAGAAATGACCTGGCCTATGTGCTTGTTCAAATCTGACAACCCAGCAAAGCGTAAGTCCTTGTATATCTGGTTTTTCCAGTCCAGCTGAATCGTGCCAATAAAAGTTTGGAAGCTTCTCCTCAAGTTCTGTGGACAAAACTTTCCCGGTTATGCAGCCTATGCCATCTAGAAAACTTTTACCTATTGCGACGGCTTGCTGATCAGATATTAAAGCAGCGTGAATCCGCCTTTGATTAATTAAGTTCCAAAATTTCGAGCCGTGGATGCAGAAGGCGGAAATCACCCAGCCTTCACTGTTTAACGTCAATATCGCAATGTGCCTCTCAATTGCTTCAGCCATAAATTCAGGATGCCCCATATTTATCGTAATATACTCCGCAACAAGAACCTTACCTCCAAGCTTGTGATCATAAATTGACCTTATCTGAACCAATTCATTCCATACACCATGTGGAACATCCGTAGTTTTAAGAAAATCAACCACAATCCTCTCCAAACCCAGCCTCATTACTAAGCTGAAAACTGCCAAAAATAAAGCCATAAAATCCCAGAAAACCTAAAACAAACAATACTTAAACCAAAGCTGAGAGGAAAATGGCAACCCTCCGAGACATCAAAACCCTAATTATATATGGAAAACGAAGACTCTTATAAAACTACATTTTAGAACAAACAACACAGGCTCTAATAGGCATTTCACAAAATTAAATTATGATGCGTAGGTTTTTCTGGGTGAAGCAGTTGAGAGGGAAAAGTTTTCTGGATGACATAAGCTGAGTGGAGCAGCCTATGCTTCAATGCTTGAATACGCCCACCCCCCTAAAAACCCTAACCAAAAATTAAACGTGAATTTTTCACAGGTTATGAGCGCTTGGATGTGGCTTGCAATCTTGCTGACCCCAGCTGTGCTCAACCCAAGCTGACCAGGTGGTCTAGGAAGCGTAGGGCTATTTCGCCATTAGCAACAGATCTCAGTGGACATAAAAGCAGAGGAAAGGGATTTGAACCCGGAGAGATGGCGCCGGGTGCGGGATTTGAACCCGCGCGGCCGAAACCGGCCACAGGCTTAGCAGGCCTGCCCCCTACCAGGCTAGGGTAACCCGGCGCGTTTTTCCCCAACCCCCGCTGATCTTTTTAAGAATAGCAGTCCATCCCTCTCACATACATATTCGAATCCAGCCTCTAATAAAACTTTTTATCTCCTCAACTGTTTGCCACCCCAACGTGATATTCGCTTTCCCCGCTTCTCTCCGAAGATGGCTTTTTCAAGCATTATGTAGATTTCAGTGTTCTCTATCTCCTTGCGGCCCAGCAGTCTCCTGACATAGTATATGCCTCTGTTGCCTTCCAATGCCTAATTATGTGGAACCCTATGCGTGGCAAACGTGGATTCTGAAGTTTATGGACCAGGTGCTTCTTCGTTATTACGAAGTTTTTGAGGGTTGCCATAGATTTATTTAGGAAAATCTTTTCTCTCTAGCAAAAATCTCTTTGACGCTTTCAGGATCCGGAAGATTGGCTCCTCTGTTTATTAAGACTTTCATTGCGGAAAACCTTTTAAGGACCTGCATGTTTTTAGTGCAATGTATGTCTGATATTTTTGAGGAACCGCCGGATAGCCGCTCATTAGGCAAGTATAGGAATAGAATTGTCAATGGACCGATTATCCGTACGCTAGTATGGTTGGGTGTGCCTCCACTTATAAATCAACTTACGGTTGTAGCCTATAATGTTGCGAATGCATATTGGCTGAGCCTTTACGGCGAGACTACGGTTGCTGTTCCGAGACAGACGTGGCCTGTCATGATGCTTTTTCAAGCGCTCGTGATGGCGTTAACTGCCGCAAGCCTCAGCATTGTTTCTCAATATATTGGGGGTAAATCCTATAAAGAAGCCAGCCTTTCGGCTTCAAGATTTTTTACATTGTCTTTCTGCTGCGGAGCCATTTTATGTGTTACGCTTCTGACGCTTAGGGGGCTAATATTCGCTGTAGTTTTATCTACTCCTCCGGAGATCTTTGAGGATGTCATGAAGTATTCGGGTGTAATTTCTTTCGATATATTCTTAAATTACATATCTCTCATATTCACGACGTTTCTTCAGGGCATAGGAGATACGAGGAGGCCAGCAATAGTTAACATCTTAGCCGTTAGCCTAAATGCGTTGCTGGATCCCTTTCTGGTGCTTGGCTTAGGTCCTTTTCCAAGGCTGGGGGTTGTGGGTGCTGCTATTACTGATGTTATGGGTAAAATGATGTCTGTGGGGGCTTTAACCTATATGCTTAAGAAGTATTATCCTGAGCTTAAAGTATTCTTCACTAAAGATATAGATTTCAAGTGGATCGCCTTAGTTATGCGTATAGGTTTACCAGTATTGGCGCTTGGTGCAACGAACGGTTTTGCCTTTCTATTCCAACTGTGGATTATTAATCAGTTCGGCGTAACGGTGGCCACCGCTTATGCCATAGGCTTCCTCATAATGGATATTGTTGATGCAGCGCTTTGGGGTTTAAGCGGCGCTACAGCCATAATGGTTGGGCAAAATATAGGTGCGGAAAATTATGGGAGGGCTAAAGAGGTTGCTTATAAGTCTGCCCTTTTACTGTTCACTCTAGTAGCCCTAGGTGCATGTCTCATTTACCCCATTAGGTCCAGCCTAGTTGATATATTTGCTGATGACCCAGATATAATAGCTGAAACCGATCGTTTCCTTCAGATTCTCGTGCCTACTCTTCCATTTTTTGGACTACTTATGGTCGGCATGTCAACTGGTAGGGGGTCAGGCCATACGATTTTTCCAACAATTATTGGTGCGTTTAGGCTTTGGGGTATTAGGATTGGATTGGGCTACATGCTCGCCTTTAATTTTGGTATGGGTTCCCTTGGAGCTTGGCTTGCAATCTCATTAAGTAACATTATAGGCGGCATACTATCCATTCTTTGGATAAAATATGGAAACTGGACGGAGAAGGTTGTTGAGAGAAGACAGGCTTAGAGACGACTCTTGAAAGTAGATTTTTTCGCCCATGTTATTGTGAAGTTGAAAGGTATTTTTATGAGAGTCAATCTATGCCTAAGCATAGGATGGTATTGTAGGTGAATGTGAAATGATATTTCAAATAGTTTCCAGCTAATGGTTGTAGAGACATTGTGAATAGTACTTCACGCTGATTATTCATTTGCTCTAAATCGCTGACCTAGGTTAAGTCAATCTTTTGTCTCACCATACAGTGTATCCTCCATCTATTACTAAATCGTGTCCAGTAATGTAGTCCGCAGCTTCCGAAGCTAGAAAAATTACTGCTCCAACTATATCTATTGGTTCAGCAAACCTTCCAAGCGGTATTAGAGCTTTCCACTGGCCTTCATATTCCGGCCGGGTCTTTAGCAAATTATTGACTAGCGGTGTTAGCGTGTATCCGGGGCTAATGCTATTAACGTTCACATTATATTTTGCCCATTCTGCAGCGAGACTCTTTGTTAGCATGATTACGCCAGCCTTTGAAGCGTTATAGTGTGCTTGAGGTTGCGGTTTATTCACGATTCTGCCGGACATTGACGCTATATTTATAATTTTACCTTTCCGCCTTTTTATCATATGTTGACCGACAACTTGACACATAATAAAAACGCCCTTAAGGTTAACTTCCATCATCTTATCCCAATCGTTATCACTCATTTCCTCAAATGGAATCCATTGCCCAATACCGTGGCAATTCACTAGTATATCTATCTGACCGAATTTTTCAATAACAACATTAACCGCTGCTTCAACCTGCTTGCGATCGCATACATCCACGGGCATAGCTAAAGCTTTAATTGAAAAATTTTCCTCCAAAATCTTCTTAATGTTTGTTATGCTCTCATTGTTTAAGTCAAACAGTGCGACATCAACACCAAATTCTGCAAGGCCATATGCTATCGCGCTACCAATACCGCCGCCAGCACCAGTAACAATAGCTTTCTTACCATCCAACATAAACATTCTTTTCACAGATTTAAATCCGCCAAAACTCATAATATTCACCCGAAGTACCTCTTAGAAATTTAAACATTTTATTATGAAGTCATTGCAAATTATTTAAAAATCTTTTTCTCTAAGTCTTCTGCATGGAGTTTCGCGAGACTAATGATGGTGAATAGGAGATTATTAGGCCTTTACCGTGGTTGCCCGTGCTTTATCTTTTGGTAACTATGGTTGCTTTGGAATCTTGCACGGGCTTCTCCCTCAGCCACCTCATTGCTCTCGGCGTTTGATTGGGGCTACATCAGCGGGGCACCATAGAGCCCCGCCTTACGGAGAGTGCGCCGTCATCGGCAATGCCTGATGACTTCACCACCCTTAATGTAGGCGAAGATTTATAAGAGTTGTGCTTCCAAAATACCTCAAGCATTCAAACAAGCGAATAGTCTGTTAAGGTTTCATGCTCCGGACTACCTTTAAGAACTAAGCTGGCATGTGGCCCTTAACTTACTTGGAACAAAAAGCGTTGACTTAAAGAGGATACTAGATAACTTAAATATAGGTTGGGCGATAACCTATTTATTAGAGGAGAACGGCATCTATTTTTTAGCCAGTTAATGGGGAGAGTTAAATGGGGTTTATTGCGAAGGAATTCTGTTTAGTAGAGCCGTTTAAGTTTGCATTAAGAGAGAGGGTTATAGAGGATATTCCTAAAGGATTTCTTTTATTGAAGCCTGTTGTCGCGGGAATTTGTGGGAGCGAAATATTGTATTTTAGGGGTGAAAAGGAGCCGGAGAAACTAAAGAAAAGATTACCAATGTGCCTGCTTCATGAAGGCGTCGCTGAAGTAGTTGGGGTTGGTGAAGGAACAAAATTAGATGTTGGAACAAAGGTTGTTATTAACCCTTTAATACCATGTGGTGAATGTTATTCCTGTAAAAGTCAAATGGAGAATTTATGCCAGAATGCAAGGTATATGGCTGCGACAGCTGATGGATTGGCGAGAACCCTCTTTCTATATCCAGAAGAGCGCGTTTTACCCATACCTGAAGGTATAGATCTAGAGACCGCCGCCCTTACTGAACCTCTTTCAATAGCTCTAAACGCTTTTGAGGAAGCAAATGTGAAGTCAAGCGATCTAGTGGCTATAATAGGTGATGGGCCAATAGGTTTTCTCTTAACGTTGGTATCCTCCTACCTCGGAAATATTCCCCCCACAAAACTTTACTTAATTGGAATAGTGGATGAAAAGCTTTCGTTAGTCCGCGATTTTGCTTCCACAATAAATTCGTTAAGGGATTACAGAATGCTGGATGAGATTCGTGAAAAAGTCGATGTCTCTTTTGAGGCTGCTGGTGGAAGGGCACATAAAACTACTGTGAAGCAAGCTATAGATATTCTTAGGCCCGGCGGCAAATGTATCCTGCTTGGAATCTCCATGGGAGAGGTGCCGGTTGAAGTCACTAAAATAGTGAATAAGGGGTTAACCTTCAAGGGCTGTACGCGCAGTAGAATGAGTCACTACATTAAGGCTTTAGAGCTACTAAAGTCCACAGACTTCCAAAATAAAGTTAAACGAATAATTTCTGAGAAAAAGTTTGTTATTAAAGATGTAAATGACTTAGCCGAGGCATTTAAGTACGCTGATACCGAGACGGGCGAGTCGAGAGTAAAGCCGGGTAGAGTTTTGGTATATTTTCCTTAAGATGAAAATCACATCCAAGGATCAATTATCACTTTTATAGCGTTTTGAGTCCTATCTTCGAGGCATTTTATTGCTTCAGCAATCTTCTCCAACGGAAATACGTGAGTTATAAACTTTTTAACATTAACCCTCCCAGAAGCTATTAGATTGAGGGCCTCAAGGTATTGTTTTCTATTAGAAGCATTAGCTCCATGGATATGAAGCTCATTATAGTGTATTAAGTTTGAGTCCAGTAATACATTTGAGTCATCCTTAGGCAATCCCGCGAAAAAGCTTACATCCGCATCCACAGCCGCCATTTCAAGGGCTTCCCTTTGAACATCTTTCGAGGATGCTGCACATATCACGACATCTGCTCCTAAACCATTAGTTAACTCTTTAACTCTCTTGACTGGATCATCTTTGCTCGCGTCAATGAATTCATCGGCAGGTAAACCAATTTTTTGGGCGAGAATTAATCTTGGAGATGTACGATTAACAAGAAAAACTCTTGAGCCCATCTGCTTAGCGTATTCCACATGAAGCATGCCAATTATTCCGGCTCCTATCACCACCGTTGTAAAACCGGGCTCCCTTTTCTTAAATGGGTACCACCCATTAATTACGCACGAAAAAGGCTCAACTATTGTTGCTTCTTCAAATGACACTTGATCCGGCACCTTGATTACGCATCCCTGCTTTACTGCCTCCTTAGGTATGAGGATAAACTGGGCGAAACCGCCATTATATTGGTAGCCTATAGCCTTATACTTTCGCCTGCAACGGTTCTCTTCACCCCTCTTACACGCGTCACATTCCCCACACCCAATAAC
>Ga0105155_1000323_pt1 | contig 16697 bp, 16 predicted proteins | sample SSWtaG_2_FD_89589 | JGI IMG/M metagenome (GOLD analysis project Ga0105155, IMG submission 89589) | Hot spring microbial communities from Sandy's Spring West, USA to study Microbial Dark Matter (Phase II) - SSWsed_130316 | ecosystem: Environmental > Aquatic > Thermal springs > Hot (42-90C) >...
CCCCGAAGCCGCCGGAACCGGAGCGACCCCCGCCCACTCGCCCTCCGGCGCCTACCCAACGGGGACCGGAGGCCGGCGGGTGGTCGGTCCGCCTCCTCGTCGGTCTGAACCCCGGCGTCGCCGACGGGTACGAGCAGACGGTCTCGGATCAACTGTCGGCCTATTTTGAGCCTGCCCCCTTGGACGGTCGCTACCGTGCAGGGGTTGCCCCCGTCTTCGGCCTCGGCGTTGAGTATCGACTGAAGCCCCGTCTCGGGGTCGGCCTGGAAGGGGAATTCATGCTCGGAAAAACCAAGGCGGACCTGACGGCCCAGATTCCCCACCCCCTGTTGTTCAATCAGCCGCGGCCTTCGGAGGCTTCGGACGTCGGGGATTTCACCTACCGGAAGGTCGGGGGAAGCCTCTATGCGGCCTACTCCGTGAATTCGACCCTTTCGGTCCTGGCGGGCCTGAGCGTCTATGCATTGCAATTCGAGTCCGTCACGGGCCTGGAAATTCAGGAGTCGGGGTATCCTTACGACGATCCGCCGACCATCACGGGCGTCGTCAAGGAGTCGGGGTCGGGGTCCGTCTTCGGGGGCTTCGCCGGCCTCAGCCTCAGTCACCGTTTGAGTCGAAGGATCACGCTGGAGGTCCAGCCCCGTCTCCTCTTCGCCACGGGTTCCCCGACCGGGCCCTTGGGGGAGGAGATCAAGCCAAAGGCCGTGAGTTTCTGGGTCCTGGCGGGCCTGCGGTTTCGGCTGTAGAACCCCGTTCCGGCGATTCGGGCGGAGCAGGTCCCGGGTCGGACGCTGGCTTCGGTGTCCGGCCCTCGGTCCTCGGCCTGGAAGGGGAGCGAGGGAAGGTCGGGTCGAGGACCGAAGACCGAGCCCGCTGTTGACGGGATGTAGCATCCCCCCGTATAATACCCGGGTGAGGGCTACCGGATGCGGGGCCTGCGTCGTAAGATTCGACGGTACCGGGAATGGATCCTGCTCGGCGTCTTCCTCGTGGTAGGGGTGTGGAGCGTCCACGCCCATCCGGGGAAGGCGGGGAAATGCTCTCTTTGTGCTCAGAGCCTCGCCGAACCTGGCCCGCCAGCCGACTTTGAGGTATCCCGGTTCCGCCATTCCCTTTCGCCCCTCGACGTGCAGGTCCCGGTCCTCTGCGACCTTACCTTCCCGTTTGCCCCCCGAGCGCCGCCTCCCGCATAAAGCCCTTTACGTTCTCGTTTGGAGCTTTGTGCCCTTCTACCCACCGGCCTTTATTCAATGGGACTCTTCCGGGGTCCCGCCACAGGCCTTGTGGTCTGGATAAGGGACGGGGTGCACCCTCTACTTTAAAACCCTACACCGTCGTCTTGGAGGATCCACATGAAATTCTGTTTACACGGGAATTTTCCCGATCGGACCCGCCATCTCTGGCGGTGCCTGGGAATCGCCCTCGTGGCCTGGTTCGTCGGCGGGCTGACTTGGGCCCAGGAGGCCCCGGCCTCGGAAACGGCCGAGCTGGAGAGGCTCCGCCAGCAGGTCCAGGCCCTTCAGACTCGTATCCAGGAGATGGAAGCTCTTCTCCGGCAGATCGAGCAGATCAAGGCCGAGGTCGCGGACCAGGTTCGCCAGCTCTCCCAACAGCCGACCCCGACGGCGCCGGACCAGGAGTTGGAACGTCTGAAGCAGGAGATCCAACAGACGGCGCCGACTCCGCCTCCCTCGCCGCCGGCCGCGACTTCCGGTGCCCTGAACCTCAATAGGCTGAATCCCGAGATCACCGTGACGGGTGATCTTCTAGGTCATTGGGTTCGTTCAGGAGACAACAACCATAATGACCATCCGGAAGGTAATAACCATAACACAGCCGATGAGTTCTTCGTCATGCGGGAACTCGAGTTCGGCTTCGTCTCGATGCTGGACCCCTACAGTCGGATGAAGGTCTTTGCCTCTTTGGAGTGGGAAGACGGCGAGTTTCACCTTGATCTTGAGGAGGCTTACGTCGAGTGGCTGGCCCTGCCGGGACGCCTGCGGCTCTCGCTGGGACGTCAGTTTATGCAGGTCGGCATGTTGAACCGATGGCACCTCCATGCCTTTCCTCAAATCGACCCGCCCCTGGCCATAAAGGAGTACATGCGCGAGGAGGCCCAATTCGGCCAGACGGGCGTTCACGTGGCGTGGCTTCTCCCCCGACTCTGGAGTTCGGCCGGCGAGGTCGTCGTCTCCCTCGTCGCTGGGGATGCCGACGGCTTTCGGGGCAATGCCCTGACCCGTCCGGCCTGGCTGGCCTATATCAACAACTACTATGACCTATCCGACAGTACCTTTCTGGAATTTGGAGCCTCGACCCTGTGGGGTCTCGCCGAGCGGGAACCCCGTCTTCGTCATCGGATATGGAATGCCTTTATCCGATTCAACTGGACGCCGCCCGAGCGGGCCAAGTACCGGGGCCTGGACGTGTGGGTCGAGGTCTTCCGGAATCAGCTGGAGGTCCAGCCGATCAGCCCATTAGAAGACGCCGTAGAGGACGCACACCCCATTCTTCCGGCCCCACCGGAGTGGCGCTCCCGTTGGGGCGGTTTTGGCTTTGTCGAGTACCGCCTGAACCAACGGTGGCTCGTCGGCCTGCGGGCCGACTACGTCGAACGCATGGACGAGGACGGGACTCGGGCTTGGGGTCTCTCACCGGTCCTGACCTTCTGGCAGAGTGAGTGGGTCCGTCTGCGGCTGCAGTACAGCTATCTCCGGACCGGCCTCCCGGACCGCCCGACGGAGCATCGGGTGCTGTTCCTCCTGACGTGGGCGGCCGGACCCCACAAGCATGAAAACTATTGATGGAGGAGGACACCATGCAGTGTTCAAGACTGGTGGGGACGATCGGTATCTTGGCCCTCGTCGTCCTGGCTCCAAGTCCTCGGGGGACGGCCCAGACGAAGGTCCGGGTCGTTGCCACGCTGACGAACTACGGATTCGTCGCCCAGTTCATCGGGGGACCCTATGTGGATGTCGTCTCCATCGCCGACGGGACCGAAGACCCCCACTTCGTCAAGCCCAAGCCGAGCTATGCCGTCCTGGTCCAGAATGCGGACCTCTTCATCTCAACGGGGCTGGATTTAGAGCTCTGGGAGCCGGCCCTCCTGGCCAAGGCGGGGAATGCCCGCATCATGCCGGGCAGTCCCGGTTACGTCTCCGTCTCAGCGGGCATCCCCCTCCTGGAAGTCCCGGCGGTGGCTTCCCGAGCCGAGGGCGACATCCACATCTACGGGAATCCCCACATCTACACGAGCCCCTGGCTGATGAAACAGATCGCCGCCAACATCGCGGCCGGCCTCATCCGGGTCGACCCGGCTCACCGGGACACATACGAACACAATCTCCAACACTTCCGGGATGAGGTCGACCGCCGCCTCTTCGGCGACACCCTCGTGCGGATGTTCGGGGGCGACCTTCTGGATCGACTCGTGGAAAGCGGGCAACTGATGACCTTCTTGCGCTCCAAGACCTATCAGGGTCGACCCCTCATGGACCACTTAGGCGGCTGGCTGAAAGACGGCCTGGTCTTCCGGGACCGAAAGGTCGTGTGCTACCACAAGGACTGGATCTATTTTGCGACCCTCTTCGGTCAGCAGATCGTCGACTACATCGAGCCGAAGCCGGGTATCCCGCCGACGCCGCAACACGTGGCCGCCGTCGTCGAGCGAATGCGACGGGAGAACGTGCGGGTCCTCATCGCCGCTGTTTACTTCGACCAGGCGAAAGTCCGGACGGTCGCCGAACGGGTCGGTGCCGTGCCCGTCATCATCCCGATGGGCGTGACGGCTCAGTTCCCGACTTACTGGGACGTCGTGGACTTCTGGGTCCGGTCCATCGCCGAGGCCTTCCAGCGGGCAGGCGCCGCGGGTGCCCGTTGGCCCGCTCCGCCCCTCCAATGGGGTGATTGGGCCCTCGGTACCTGGGGGGTAACGAGTGACGGGTGACAAAAGGAGATTCTCGACAGGGCGAAATTCTGTTACTTCCTCACTCCGTCGCTCCGTTACTTCGTCACCCCGTCACTTCGTCACTCTGTCACTCCGTTACTTCACCACTCCGTCACTTTACATTTTGATATGCCAGGGCCGTGAGGTAGCAAGATGACCCAAGTCCTCGAGTTCATGAGCACGCCCTTTCTGGCGTGTTTGGTCCTGATCGGCATCCATGCCTACTTTGGGATTCATGTGATCGAGCGGGGCATCATCTTTGTCGACCTGGCGATGGCTCAGATTGCGGCCCTCGGCGGGATGATGGCCGTATTTTTCCACCGCACGCCGAACTCGCCGCTCGGTTACGCCCTTTCGCTGGGTTCTGTCGTCTTAGGTGCCTTCGTGCTGGCCCTGACCCGACATCGGGGACAGCGGGTCCCCCAGGAGGCCTACATCGGGATCGTGTACGCCTTGGCTTTGGCGGCCAGTATTCTTCTGGCCAACTGGGCCCCGGAGGGCTCCGAGTATGTCAGGGAAATGCTGGAGGGAGTCATCCTGTGGGTACGCCTTCGGGACGTGCTCCTGGATGCGGCCGTGTACGGAGTCATCGGTCTGATCCACGCCGGTCTGTTCCAACGGTTCTGGCAGATCTCCCGGGACTACGAGGCCGCTCGGGCGGCCGGCATCCGGGTCCGGTGGTGGGACTTCGTGTTCTATGTGACCTTTGGGGTCGTCGTCATCTTCTCGGTCCGGGTCGCCGGCGTGCTGTTGGTCTTTTGCTTCCTGGTCATCCCGGCCGTCATCTCGGCCTTGTTTCTGGACGGCTTCCTGCCCCGTCTGCTGATGGCTTATGGCTTGGGGACCCTCATCACGGTCGTCGGACTGTTGGCCTCGTGGGTTTATGACGTGCCCAGCGGGCCGATGGTCGCCGTGACCTTTGGTATCGCTTTACTGGCGGCCCACCTACTCCGGCCGTGGGTCATGTCCGCCTCGGCGTGGCGACGGCGGTTGGCCTTGGCCGCTGCGGCGGTCAGCTTCGTCGCCGTCCTGAGCGGCCTGACCCTGCGGGTCCACTCGGGGGGCCCGCAGGCGCGGCCCTCGGTGCACGAGCACGGTCCTTCGGGAGCCGTCGAGGTGTCTCCTTCAGGGGATGCAGAGTTCTTGATGCTCTCTCCGTGGCTCGGAGATTCGGAAGCGCTAACGGACCTCTATGAACGTCTCCTTCAGGTCACGGACCCCCTCGCAAAAGCAGACCTCTTGGCCCGGATCCAACGTCAATGGCCCCATCCCCCGGGTACCCTCCCGGCTGAACTGAGGCGCCCCCCTACGACCTGGATCGACCGCTACTTTTGGGCCCGCTTGATGACCCACTGGGACCAGCCCGAGGGCCTTCCGACCCTCTGTCGGCTCTTGGACGACCCGGACCTGGCGACGGCCCGGTACCGTTTGGACATCGTCCAGATCCTTGAACGTCGCGGCGTACACCTCGATTACGACCCCCTGAATCCCGAACCGACCCGGTATCATCAGGCGGTCGAGCGATGCCTGGCGGCCGTCGGTCGGTGACAGCGGCGGCGATTTTCGCTAAGCTGAGCCCCGAAGGAGGCCCCGATGCGGATCCTGATGCTGGCGCCAGAGCCCTTTTTCACTCCCCGGGGGACGCCCTTCTCGGTCCTCCATCGACTGAAAGCCCTGAGCGACTTGGGCCATCGGGTTGACCTCGTCACGTACCCCTTCGGAGAGGACGTCGTCCTGCCGGGCCTGCGGATCGTCCGCTGTGCCCGACCGCCGGGCGTGCGGAGTGTCCCCATCGGGCCGTCTCTCCGCAAGATCCTATTGGACCTCAGCCTGTATCGGACGGCCCGTCGTCTCCTGCAGTCTGAATCCTATGATCTCGTCCACACCCATGAGGAGGCCTCTCTCATCGGGGCCTGGTGGCAGAAGCGCTATGGCGTGGCCCATCTGTACGACATGCACTCCCTCTTGAGCCAGCAAATGCACAACTTCGGCCTCCCCTTGGCCCGGGTCGCCGCCTGGGTCTGGCGGGGACTGGAGCAGTGGGCAATCCGCCATACCCGGGCCCTCATCGCCATCTGCGACGGGCTGGCGGATGTCGTCCGCCGTTTACGGCCGGACCTGCCCTGTGAGGTCATCGAAAACGTCGGCGTCGCCGAATTTGTCGAGCAGGTCTCCGACGACGAGGTCCGTCGGGTCCGACAGGCTCTGAATCCCGACGGGCGCTATCTGGTCGTCTACGTCGGGACCTTTGAACCTTACCAGGGTCTGGACATGCTTCTGGAGGCGGTCGTCCGCTGGCAAGCCTGCTCCGACGGCTCGACCGTCCGATGGGTCTTGGCCGGCGTCGAATCCGAGCGCTATGCCGAATGGGCGGAGCGCCTTCGGGCGTCGGGCCTGGGTGCTACCGTTCAGCTTCTGCCGCGGATGAGCCCTCGGGAGGCGGCGGCCTTGCAGAAAGCCGCCGACTTGCTCGTGTCGCCCCGTCGGGCCGGGACGAATACACCCCTGAAGATTTACAGTTATCTCGCCGCCGGCCGGCCGATCCTGGCGACCCGGCACCCGACCCACACGCAAGTCCTGACCGACGAAGTGGCCCTCCTCGTCGAGCCATCGGCCGAGGGCCTGGTGGCCGGTCTTCGGTATGCCCTCTGCCATCGGGATGAGGTCGAGGCCCGCGCCCGCCGGGCCCTCGAGTACTTCCGGGCGCGCTACAGTTACACCGCCTACCTGGAAAAGACAGCCCGTATCGTCGAGACGGCCCTTCGGGGGAGACGGGCGGACCCGTAAGCCACCCCGGCCTCTGGGTCTTATTCGTCTTCAATCTTGTAAGGGAAGGGGTAGCCCTGCAGGACGTCCCGCTTGTTGATCTCCTTGAGGAGGGTCCCCAGGAAGGTGTTCAACTGATCCAGCAGGGCCGTCCGGGCGGCCGGCGTGCGGACTCGTTGGACCTGGCGGTAAAACTCGTCAAAGTGGGTCCAGTCCCGATACATCAGGAAGTGCATCGTCGTATTGCGGAACCGACGGAACTCCGAGACCAGTTCGCTCCACCGGTCCCAGGCGTGGTTTCGCCAGACGTCCCGGACGAGCTGGCGCAGGGACCAGAGGTCCTCCCGGAGGCGGAGGGACTGCTCCAGTTTGGTCCGGTAGTCGGGGAAGAGGACGCTTCCTGACAGCGAGGGGTCGGCCGTCTGGAGGAGAGACAGGATGGATTGTTGAAAGGCGTTCCGCAAGATGCCCTGGCTGTTTTCCAGTCGCATGTAAAGGCCGGCCGGCCGCTGGACGTCCAGAAACCCCAGCATCTCCCGATGGATGACCTTCTTCATCTCCATCTGGAGGGCAAAGAGCGTACCCTCCAGGGCCTCGACCCATTCGGAGGGCCACGGGTGGACCTGGACCAGAAAGCGGTCCCACCGCCGTTTGAGCCGCTGGACCTCCGCATTCAGGAGGATGAAGACCATGTAATTTCGCTTCAGGAGGCCCACGTCTTCCGACAGGGGCGGTAAGAGCTCGAGGTACGCCAGCCACTGATACAGCTTGGCCACGACCCAGGCCACGACCGGCCGCACGACCGACGGGAGCTGGTACCGACACAGGTAGCGGACCTCGGCGTGGGGGATCTCATCGACACCGGGGATCAGCGACCGCTGGACCAGCCAGGCCGCAATCGGTGTATTCAGGACGTGCTGACGGAAAATCCGACCCATGACGACGAAGGCCGGGTAGGCGACCCAAGGCGCCTGGCCCATATGAAAAGCCAATGTCCGGAACTGACCGACGGTGTCCATGAACTGGAGCATCTGCTCATCGGGCGTTTGGCTCACCGTCGGCCAGGGCTGGAGTAAAAACCAACCGGCCTCGTCCTGAAGGAGACTCCGAAGGTACTCCCGGAACTGATGGCGCTCGACCGACTCGACGGAGACGAGGTGGGCCGCTGACTGGAGCAGGGCGGCCATCCCGTGGGCGAAGACCTGCACTTCGGGGACGAAGTTCTTAAGGTTGATGGGTGTCGAGGCGTCTTCTCGACTGGGGTGATAGGGAAGGACGAAGTAGGCCAAGCTCGCCCGGAACCACATACAGAAGGCATGGGACCACTCCCGGGCGACTTCGGCCCGTTGCTGAAGCCATACATACCAATCCGTCGTCACGGGTCGTCCGGCGATAGGCTCCCTCCCCTGAAGGGGATCCCCACCGGTGTTCAGGGCCGGGTCTTGCGCATTCAACGACTCTCCCTCTCCAGCGCCCGGGACTACCCACGTCATTGGTGCCGGGCCGGCGTCTTCCGGTCGGCTCCAGGCCCTATCGGGAGAAACTCCTCAGGGCCTCGGATTCGTCCTTGTACACCTCAAAGACCGTCATCAGGTGTGTGATGGTCAAGAGGTCCTGGACTTTCTTCGTCAGGTTCAGGAGCTTCAGCTCACAGCCCCGATTGCGGGCCGCCGTGTAAGCGGCGACCAGCTCACCGATGCCGGCACTGTCCATGTAGGACACCTCCCCCAGGTTCAGGAGGATCTTCCGGCGGCCTCGCTCGAAGAGCTCATGAATCTTGTTCCGCAGTTGAACGTCACCTTCTCCGATGGTGATCTTGCCAGAGACGTCCAGGATCGTCACGTCCCCGACCTCACGTTCCCGAATGTGCATCATAAGCCTCCTTCGGGGGAATTTTCAGGACGTCCCCCGGACGAATCGGGTCACCGGCCGACAGGCCATTATACTCCAGGAGCCGCTCCAAGGGGACCCCGTAGAGGCGCGCGATCCGAAAGAGCGTCTCCCCGCGTCGGACCCGATGGATGACCGTTCCGTCGGACCGCAGGTCGGCCGAAGAGGCCGGGACCTGCAGGACCTGACCGACGCGCAGACGATGGGGCACCACCCCTGGATTCATGCGGCGGAGGACCTCGACCGATATGCCCAAACGCCGGGCGATCCGGTACAGCGTGTCGCCCGGTTGGACTCGATACGTAGCCGTCGGTGACCCGGAAGCACCGACTCGGTCGGAGCTCCGAGGAATGCGAAGGACCTGCCCCGGCCGAAGGCGCGCAGACGTCACCCTAAGCCCGTTCCACTCCGCCAGGTGTTCGACCGAGACCCCAAAACGTCGGGCGATGCGGTGAAGGGTATCCTGCCGTTGGACTCGATAAACGAGGACGTCCTCGACCGTCGTCCGGGGGATGCGCTCCAGGACCTGAGCGATCCGAGGACCTACGTCCCTGGGAACCCGCAAGACGTGAGACACACCGGCAGGAATATATTCCCGACGTAGGCTGGCATTCAGGAACCGAAGAGGTTCATAGGGAATGCCCGCCGCTTGGGCGATCGCGGCCAGCCGAACCCCGCCCCGGACAGGGACTTCCTCCCAGGCCCAAGAGGGTCCGACGGGGGGCTCAAAGCCAAAGTGCTCCGGATTCTTGGCGATGATCAGGGCGGCGATGAAGGCCGGTACGTAGTTCCGCGTTTCGGCCGGGATCAGACCCATCCGTTGAATGGTCCAGAAGTCCTTCACGCCCGCCCGCTCGATGGCCCAGGCAATGCGGCGTTCCCCTACGTTGTAGGCTGCCAGGGCCAGCCACCAATCCCCAAACATCTCATACAGGTCCTTCAAATAAGCGATGGCCGCCTCTCCACTTCGAACGATGTCAGCCCGTTCGTCCAGCCACCAGGTGATACGCAAGCCGTATCGGCGGGCCGTACCCGGCATGAACTGCCAGACGCCCTTGGCGCCCGCCCGCGAGAGGGCCCAGGGATTGAAACCGCTCTCGATCAGGGCCAAGTAGGCCAGGTCCTGGGGCAGACCGGCCTGCGCAAACTGTTGCCGATAGAAGTCCAGAAGGAGCGGCATGCGCCGAAGGCCCCGCTCGAATTCCGACCGCCGTACCGTCTGGAAGGCCTTGATCATCTCGGTTACCGCTTGAACCGCCGCGGCGTCCAGCCGAAGGGGCAAGTCGGACTGAACGGCCGCCTGACCGAGCCACGTACGGACGACGTCGACCTCCTCCCGGGAGACAAAGACGCGAAGGTCCTTGACCTGGTCGATGATAGCCGGTTCGTAAGACTCCCCGAGGGCGATCCCCTGGGCTTGAAGACCCTGCTCGAGTTCGACCGTCATGCGCATGATCTCTTCTAACAAGGCCTGGGCTTGGGGATACAGGGGAGAGTCCGGGGAGACTTGCAGGAGGAGGACGGCGGCCTCGTCAAAGGCCAGCTTGGCCTGGTCGTAACGCTCGTCTTGGACGGCCTGCCGGGCTTCCTGAAACCGCCGCCGGGCTTCCTGGATGACGTCGTCCCGGACTGATTCGGAAGCCGACGTCCCGCGAGACGGAGCCGCCGACGATGGGACTGTCGAATGGGGCCGGGGTTTAGCCGGCTGAGACGTCGTCGGCCGATGGACCCCACACCCCATAAGCCCCCACATCAGGAGCCCTACGCCCCATGCCCATACGCGGCGGTACGACCTGAGTCCACGCGTCATATCGGCCCCGCGTGCCCAAGGGGTCGGGCCGCCGTTTCACCGACGGGTGAAAGCCGAACCCCCACTCAAGTTTCGGGGAAATGACGTTAAAGGCCCGCATTACCCCCCAAATTGGCCTTTATTCTATCGAAATGAATCCAAGCCCGTCAAAAACCCGGGAAAGGGCCCCTCAGGGGCCTCAGTCCTCATAGCGCTTGAAAATCAGGCAGGCGTTGGTACCCCCGAAGCCGAAGGAGTTCGTCATGGCAACCCGGACAGGTTGCCGGCGGGCTTGATTGGGAACGTAGTCTAAGTCGCATTCGGGGTCAGGGTATTCGTAGTTGATCGTCGGTGGAATGACGCCGTGGCGGATCGCCAGCACGCAGACGGCCGCCTCGACACCGCCGGCGGCGCCCAGAAGGTGGCCCATCATGGACTTCGTCGAGCTAATGGCCAGCCGACGGGCATGCTCCCCAAAGACGGCCTTGATGGCCAGGGTTTCGATCTTATCGTTGAGGGGCGTAGACGTCCCGTGGGCATTGATGTAATCGACCTCTTCGGGAGCCATCCGGGCATCCTGGAGGGCCATCCGCATGACACGGATGGCACCGTCCCCGTCGGCACAGGGGGCCGTGATGTGATACGCGTCGCCGTTTAGGCCGTAACCGACGACCTCGCACAGGATATCGGCGCCCCGGTCCAGGGCGTGCTCCAGGGATTCCAGGATCAGGATGCCGGCCCCCTCGCCCATGACGAAGCCGTCCCGTTGAGCGTCGAAGGGGCGGCTGGCCTTTTCAGGGGCGTCGTTGCGAGTCGAAAGAGCGTGCATGGCGGCAAAGCCGGCGATGGCCAGGGGGGTGATGGCCGCCTCAGCACCCCCGGCGATCGCGACGTCGGCGGCACCCCGTTGGATCAGCTTAAAGGCGTCCCCGATCGCATGAGCCCCTGTCGAGCAGGCCGTGCAGGGGGCCACGTTGGGGCCCTTCGCCCCCGTCCGGATAGAGATGACGCCGGCGGCCATGTTCACGATGACGGCCGGAATGAAGGCCGGCCAGATCCGGCGGGGTCCCTTTTCCAAAAGGGTCTTATGCATCTCCTCGATCATGGGGAACCCACCGATGCCGGAGCCAATGACGACGGCGACCCGGTCCGCCTCCTCGGGCCGGACCCGGTAGCGGGCCACTCGAGAGCCTGTTCGGTAGCCGCCACGGCGTATTGAATAAAGAGGTCCATTTTCCGAAGGTCTTTCTTGTCGATATACAATAGGGGGTCGAAGCCCTTGACCTCGGCGGCGATACGGACCGGGAAGTCCTCCCCCAGCTCGTAGCGGGACACGTAGCCGACACCGCTCTGACCGGCGACCAGGGCTTCCCAGCTCCCCTCCGTCGTCGGATGAAGCGGCGTCACCATCCCGACGCCCGTGACGACGACCCGCCGTGTCATCGTGGGTCCCCCTCCGACCGACCTCAAGCAGAGGTCGAGCGGGACACGTATTGAGCGATGAACTGGACCGCGTCTCCCACGGTCCGAATCTTTTCCGTGTCCTCCTCGGAGATCTGAATCCCGAAGGCTTCCTCCAAGTTCATCACGATCTGCATGACGTCCAGCGAGTCCGCGCCCAGGTCCTCGATAAACCGGGACTCCATTCGAATCTGGCTCGGGTCCTTATCCAATTGTTCGGCGATGATCTGAACGACTTTTTGCTCGATTTCCCGGTGGTCTTGCATAAGACGCCTCCTGTGGCCATAGACTCGATGGTGTCCCCATCTTAGATGACAGAACCCAGAAATGCAAACGCCGGCGGCGTAAGGGTCGCGGACCCGGTACCGGAGTCTGCCCCAACGCCGAAAGTCCGCCGTCCTACGGCAGGAGCTGAGACTCGGAAACGCCCAGGACGTTCAGGATGCGGCCGGCCGCCGGGACGACCTGATTCTGAACGTAGTACTCGACGTCGATGCGGTCGGTCGGGACGAAGGGATAGGGCGCCACCCGACGGTATAGGGGCCCCGCACCCCGTAAGACGACGTAGCCGACCTTGTGACCCGCCGTCAGGCGGTGGCCCCGCTCGAGGAGGATTTGAGCGGCGGCGACGTGGGGCGTGTTGGCCTTGTACTCGTCGGGACGCTTCGTCAGAGTCTTCCAGATCACGAGCTTTCGCCAGTCCATCCGGCCGGCCCGGAGGTCCTGAATGGCCGACCGCACGAGGCGAACGGCCTGGTCAACGTCCTGGTCCCGGAGGACGGCCGTCAGGACGGCTTCTTGGATCTCCTGCGCCACGGGAGCCCAATCGCCGCGTACGACTTCCAGGCCGGCGATGTCGAGCGTCCCGGCCTGGGTCAGACCGGCATAGCGCTTCTTTGCCTCGGTGAACAGGATGCGCCGGTACACCTGCTCCAGCTCGATGTCCATCTGGAGGCGGCTCCGGATTTGGTCGATGAGAGCCTGGACCCGGTCGGGGTCATAGACGACGAAGAGGGAGTCGGTGTCACCATAAATGACGGTCAAACCCAACTCGCCGGCCCACTCGATGGCCTGCCGGATCGTCCAGCGGCCCCAATCGGCGACCGCCTCGGCGACGGGCCGGGCGTACCAGCGGGCTCCCGGCCAGCCGGCGTAGCCGTAAACGGCGTTGGTGATGACCTTGACGGCTTTCTCCTGAGCCGCCAGGAGACGGGCATGGGGGTCGTCCGGCGGCAGGGTCCGGCGCCGCTCCTTAACGGCCTGGCGGGCTTGAAGGAGCCGTCGCAGGACGGTCCGGTACACGCCGTCGGGCTGTTTCCGAAATCGGTGGCCCGTCGTCGGGGCCTGGAAGACCTCATCGGTCGGAACCTTCTCGGACGGCGGGACATAGGTGTCGGGGGAAATGTTATAAAGGAGCATGAGGCTCGGATACATGGACTTAAAGTCCAGGACGGCGACGTTTTCGTGGATTCCCAGGCGGGGTTCTAACACATAACCCCCGACATAAGACCCGTAGGGCTGTTCCCTCCGTTTGGGTGCCAGCTCCCCGACCCGGCGGGCCTCCCGGAGCAGAAAGTGCTCGACCCGAAAGCCGGCCGCCGCCGGACCGACCTGGTCGAGGGGAATACCCGTCAGGCGAGACAGCTCGACGGCATAATGCCAGAACTCCTGGCTGACCCGCCAGAGGGTCCAGAGCCGCTGTTCAAACCACTGACGGGCCGCCGTCGGGTCTTGGCGCCAGCGCTGGGCCCATGTCCAGTCGTCCCATTCCTCGAAGTCCACCGTCAGCCCCAGGTAACGGGCAACCTCTTCAAGGGTCTCCAGCTTGACCTCGGCGATCTCGCTGGCAAAGTCCAAAATGTCCACGTTGGCCCGGCCCGTGAGGGAGATGTGCCCGTACAGACTCGGGTGGGGCTCCGACCCGTCCCGACCGACGGCCAGGGTGAGGCCGTGGCGGTGACACCGTTCCAGCAAGTAGGTCCAGTCCCATCGGTTGACGCCATACCCAAAGACGACATCCGGCTGGAGGTGGGACCACATTTGGAGGAATTGCTCCAGCAGGTCCCGTTCCTCCCCCGTCTGCACGTGGCACGTTCGGCCGTCATAAAGGCCAATGATGACGACCGGGTCCCGCTCGGGGACCATAATGCCCTCCGCCTGCCAGGGGAGCATGCCCCAGGCGACGAAGCGCAGGTCGGGCGGCGGCCGTGTCTCGTCGACGAGCTCGGGGTCTCCGGCCACGACCCGACCGACCCGGAGACCGGCCTCGGCTACCGGCCGGTCAAATCCCTCCAGGGGTTCGACCGAGCAGGCCCACCATGCGGAGGGAGTCAACTGACAGTCCAGGAGGTACTGGACGGACCAGCGGATGTCGTCCTCTAAAGACGACTCGATGCCCGGGACCTTCCGGAGGGCTTGGGCGAGCCGTCCCATGGCGGCCGCGTCGACGGCCCGAGTCTGGATTTCCAGGACCCGGCGGGGCCGACCCTGCCACCGACGCTCGACGACCCGAGCGGCGACAAAGTCCTTCAGCCGCTTCCCCTGGGCCGCGACCTGGACCCGCAGACTCTCGACGTCGGCATCCTCCCGAGGAAGTAAGTAGAAGCGGGGCCACCGCCGGTCATCGATCAGGAGGACCCGATGGCCGTCTTCCGTCACGCCCCACAGCCACATCTCGGGGCGTTCCGACCGGACTTCGTAGTTGAGGTCTAGGAGCCAGAAATGCAGTCGTTCCATGGTAGTACCGCCACGGTGGACGGCCGCGAGTCAAGCCGGCCGGTCACCGGGTTCGGCCAGCGGGGGCGGTACCTCCGCCATCGGCTGAAATTCGAGCCACAGCCGGCGTTCGTGGGGCCGGAGCAGGAGGTCGAGGTCCGGTAAGAGGACGATCTGTTCGCCGTCTAAGAGCGCTCCGACGATGAGGTCGGCCAGGGCTGTATCGGGCAGGGGCGGCACCGGCTGGACCTGATGGAGGGTGGCCCGCAAGAGAGCATGGGCTTCATCGACGACCAGGCCGACGGGGTATTGCTGGATCCATGTCACGACGATCCGGGTCCGACGGGTCACCTCCGCCGGGAAGCTGAAACGCTTTCGCAGGTCCAGGATGGGGATCAGCTCGCCCCGCACCTCGATCAGGCCCTCGATGAAGAGGGGCGCATTCGGCACGGGCTGGGCCGGTCGGTACCGCAGGACCTCCCGCAGGCGTTCGACCGGCTGGGCCATCGTCAGGGTGCCGACCCGGAAGGCTAAGAAAACATACTCCGCCGTTTCTTCCGCCGCGGCCATCCGCCTTCTCCAACCGGAATCGGATGATACCACAAGGGTGGGCGTAGAGTCACCGACGGGATCATCGGGCCCGGCGAAGGGCAGTCGGCCCGTGGGACTTGGAATCAATCCTCCACGTCCGTGGCGCTTTCAGCAGCCATGGGGGCTTCTTCCGCGATGGCCCGCTGGGCACGGCGGATGCGGGACTTCGTCTGCTCGATCGCCAGCTCAGCCTTATCCCGAAGGGATTCAGCCTTCTCCCGCAGGTATCGACGGGTTTCCCGGCCGGAGGCCGGGGCGTAGAGCAAGGCCACGGCGGCGCCGACGATGGCCCCGACGACGAAGGACAAGGCCACTTCTAAGAAGGTCGCTCCATTTCGTTCCGCCATATTCGAAGCCTCCTTAGGATGAGACGGTCCGACGGCTTATACCTTAGACGAGGGACGCCCCCATGTCAAAGACATACGGCCCTATGAATTGTATCGGTGGCGGCGGAAGGGGTAGGCCGGTCTTGCCCGTAAGGGCGAAGCCCCGCGTGCCTATACGGGGTTGCCGGTAGTGGACGTTTTTGTTACCCTCCCTCTCGGCTTTGTCGGCACGTGGCCAGCGAAGACCGAAGCGGATGATGGAGGGATTGCCCAAATCTACAGGGTCCAGCCCTCAGATTCTCACGGTATGGTCTTATTGCCTTACTGCCTTCAACAGCGCCACCCCCCTGGGGAGGTCAAGACGGCGGGCAGGGCGGTGCCCGGAGGGTCGTCCATGAGCGTTCCGACTGTAAAGACCGCAGGTCGGATGACCTTTGAGGAGTTCTTGGACTGGCTCGACGAGGACACCTGGGCCGAGTGGGTCGACGGAGAGGTCATCGTGTTTTCACCGGCCTCGATCCGGCATCAGGACATACGCGATTTCCTGCTGATCCTCATGCGGTTCGTCGCCGAGGCAACCGACGCCGGGGTCGTCCTCTCGGCGCCCTTCCTAATGCGGCTCCCGACTCGACCCAGCGGTCGGGAACCCGACCTCTTGTTTATCCGGAAAGAGCACTTGGACCGTCTTCGGGACACTTATCTCGACGGGCCGGCCGATATCGTCCTGGAAGTCGTCTCGCCCGATAGTATCGGGCGGGACCGAGGTGAGAAGTTCGTCGAGTATGAGACGGCTGGCGTCCCCGAGTACTGGCTGGTCGACGCGGAACGGAATCAGGTCGAGGCCTATCGCCGGGGTGCCGACGGACGGTACCATCCGATCCGACCCGATCGCCGGGGATGGCTTGGGTCCCTGGAACTGCCGGGCTTCCGACTCAATCCGGCCTGGATCGCTCAGACACCCCTCCCGCCAGCAGTGGCGACGGCCCGGCGTCTTGTCCGCCGACTCCGGCGGTGACGACCGCATCACTCTCGTTACTCCGTCCTCTCCCATAAACGGACGGTGCTCTCCGGACGTGGCCTGGGTCCCACCGGCTAAGAGCGGATTCTTAAACTTCGTGTCGTCCAAGAAAGTTACGGAGTGACGATGAGGAGCTCGGATATCCGGAGTGCCTTCTACCATGGAGAAGCCTGGAACGTCTTTGTTTAGCATTTC
>Ga0105155_1000326_pt1 | contig 16622 bp, 33 predicted proteins | sample SSWtaG_2_FD_89589 | JGI IMG/M metagenome (GOLD analysis project Ga0105155, IMG submission 89589) | Hot spring microbial communities from Sandy's Spring West, USA to study Microbial Dark Matter (Phase II) - SSWsed_130316 | ecosystem: Environmental > Aquatic > Thermal springs > Hot (42-90C) >...
ATCCAGACCGCCCGCACCCGAGAAGAGGGAGACAAGAGAGAATCTCCTCACCCTCTACCCACCGCCCCTCCCAGCTGGTTCAGCGACCCCACCGGCTTAAGAGCGTATACTATGCGGGGAAATCTCCCTACTGAATATATCGTTCTCTGATCTCACCGTACCACGCCTCTATGCCTGTTAGCAACATTAGGAGTAGTACTAGGAGTAGCATTGCTAGCACTATTATGATCAGCAGTACTGCTAGCGCTAGCGTCCAGGCTGCTGTCTCCAAGCTTTGAATGCCTCTTTCAGCTCCTGTACTAGTTTTGCTATTTTGCCTGCATGATGTATTGCGTTGGCTGTAGCTAACCCTATGATGTTTGTTAGGGCTCTCTCGAACTCGGGCGTTACGTCGTCAGAGTCTGATACTATGTGTGCGAGCTCGTGGCCCACGACTGACATGTAGAACTCCAGGCAGGGGTAGTAGTCGTACCTGCAGTTGTAGAGTAGTTGCTCGTAGTTAACTGTTATCAGCCTGGTGCCCTGGTAGGTTAGGCCTAGCGCTTTGTTGATTAAGGCGTAATTTATCGTGACCCCCCTGTGTTTTATCTCGAAGAGCACGTCCGCTATCTGCTCCAGTATCTCGACGACCCTCCTAACATCCTCGGGCATCTTATCCTTCGTTACCACATCCACCTCCTTGGGTAGCCCTAGCTTCATGAGCTTGTGCTTGTGGTCTAGCACTCTCTCAACGTAGTCCCCGAACCAGGTGCGGCACTCCAAGTACTTGACCCTGAGGTACTTAGCAAGGTCTATGAGGTGGGTTGAGCGGAGCACAACCCTATCAGCCCCCACGATCTCGTCCACCAGCCTGGAGATCTCTGAGACAGCCTCCTTATCTAAGAATATCTCGGACTCGGCCAGCCTGTTCCGGGCGCAGTCCTCCACGAGCTTCTCAACGTACGTCCTAGCGATCCTCCTGAACGCCTCATCCCCCATTGCTGAGCGCTCCATAACCTTCCTTATGAGAACCCACATTTGATCCGTAACGCTAGCCCAGGACGGTATCCTCCTCGACTCGTCTAGCATCACGTTGTAGAGGTTGTAGGAGAATATGCCGTCACGCCCGACAGCCTCCTTCAGGCTTGACACGTAGATGTCCCTTACGTAGACCTTGGACTCGCCCGCTGTGCAGGACTTGTCTATTACGTCGTACCACGCCTCATCCTCCTGTATTGTGGCTAGGATGCACTTCGGGTCTAGGCCTTGGACGAAGCGGTCTCTGAACAGGTCGCACAGGTCTATGGAGGGTATTACGATCTCGGTGCCCTCGACCGGGCGCTCGCCACCCTTGTAGCATATGCAGAAGACCTCTACGGTCTTGCCGTCAACGGTCTTAGGGGCTATTATCGGGTGTATGAGCTTATCCCTAGACCTAATCCACACCCACACGTCCCGGGCTGCAAGCGTTAGGAGGGCTATCTTGAGGCCCTCACCGAACCTCCCCCTCTGCCATGGCTTCTTCTCTGAGACGCCTATGAGGAGGCTGTCTACCCCCAGCCCCCTGCCCCTATCGTAGACTATTGTCCAGCGGAGCTCGTTAGTCCTGCACGGGTAGTACTCGGGCCTCCTGCCCAGAACCTCGTGCATCTCGTCCAGGGCGTTCTGGACGAACTCCCTGAAAGCCTCCCAAGCGCCCCAGTTCCTGGTGAAGGCGTAGGCCTTCGTTATACCGTACTCTATGGCGTCGGTGTAACCCATATCCCTGCACGCCTTGAGGCACGACAATCTACCTCTCCTCAACTATCTCGAGCTCAGCCCCAGCCCTAAGCACATCCTCCCTAACCGCTGAGGCGAACCTCTCAGCCTCCTCCCTAGACCGGAAAACAGCCAGCTCCTCGGTGAAACCGTAGCGATCCCTAACTATAACCCTAAACCTGGGCACGAGGGATCAGCCCCTAGCGAGCTCCTCAAGGTACTCCATGAGCCTCTTGAAAGCCTCACCAGCCTCCCCAGCCCTAAGGCTACGCCTGATCTCCTCGAGGCTACAAGCACCGAACCCGATGTCCCTATCGTAGACCAACCCAGCCACCAAAATAGAAACAACACAGCAAACTTTAAAAAACGTAAGCACAGAGAACACCAAGGGAGGGCCGATGTAGAAGCACCCCGAGCGGATAAATGACGAGACCGCACACTATGAGGCCCTGCCCCGCAAAATTGCGGGGAAGCGGGTTTTTGATAAGGCTTGCCTGCTACTTTGCTGTTGGCGAGATGGTGGTGGGGTTGGGGGTTGAGTCTTTCGGTACTAGTCTTGGAGCGTTCTATCTCGGTGATGCTAGGGAGGTTTTGAAGGGGTTGCCTAGCTCCTCGGTTGACGTTGTCCTCACAGACCCTCCCTGGGGCGTGGGCTTCGACGAGTACGATGACTTCAACGTCTTCCTAGAGGTTGCCCCTGAGCTCTACAGGGTGTTGAAGAGGGACTCGTGGCTAGTATTCTTCTTCACGCCCAAGCGGATATACGAGCTAACGCCTTTGCTCAAGTATTTCAGGTATGTGTGGATGATACCCTACGTCTTCTGGGCTTTCGGGACGCTCTCAAGGAACCCCATGGGCTCTCAGAATTCATACTCCATCGTGATGGTGTTCGCTAAGGGCGAGCCCAAGCTCAAAGTGGCACGTAAGGACGTGATCATGAGCGATGAGCTACCATTCGTGGTCGAGAACTTCAAGGAGCCCCAGTTCAAACCCACATACACGGTCTCAGTACTGCTAACGATGTTCACGAGGGAGGGAGACCTGGTATTAGACCCGTTCGCAGGCTACGGCTCAATACCCCTCGTATGCGAGCTCTTCAACAGGAGGTGGATAGCCGTGGAGATAGACCCAGTCAAATACGAAATAGCCAGGAAGATTGTCACAGAGAAGAGAGTCTACAACATAACAAAGCTCAAAGAAAAGCTAAAAGCCAAACCAAAACAAAACCTAAACAAGTACATCACAACCCCCAAAGCCTAGTAGAGAAGCTCTAGGGCTCGTGAGACTCTGCCCCGCAATTTTGTGGGGCAACACGAAAAGTACATACTGTATGTACTGGGGCGTAGGCGAGGGTTTAAAAGCACTTGTATGTACTGTGCTAGCAGAGCCCCCTACCCCCGCACCCCCTACATGGCGAAGCTAAGTAAGGTGTGTGGTGTTTGTTTGTGTTTGTTTGGTAGTATGCTTTGTTTTGGTTTGTATAATGGTATATGGACTTTTTAGTCCACTTTGTGAACACTTGGTGTATTAAGGTTTTTTAGTTTTGGTCTGCTTTGTGAACACTTGGTATGGGGTGTTTGTTTTGAGTGAGAGCGATGTAGAGGTTGAGGGGGGTAGGAGGGTTAGGCCTCGTATAACCCTGTCTTCTAGGGCTGGTGTTGTCTGGGAGCAGCTTAGCAGGGCTGAGAGGGTTAGGCTTGCTAGCCTCTTCTCGGAGCTTGTGGTCTACTACGCTGAGACCGGTAGGATGCCTGTTGTCCCAATTAAGGTTCTGCTTGAGGCTTCCGAGATGGTTGCTAGGGCTTACGATGTCTGCAAGAGCGAGAACAACATGTTGAAGTCCGGGTTCGAGAAGCTCGAGAGGGATCTTGAGGCCTGCAGGGGCGAGCTTAGAGGGGCCCAGGCTAGGATCGCTGAAACAGAGTCTAGGCTTAAGGGCGAGGTTGAAGAGCTTAGAGCGAAGCTTGAGAAGGCGCAGGACAGGGTGAAGCAGCTCGAGGTAGCAAACGAGAAGCTTAACATGAGCGTTAGGATAACGGCCCGTAGGTTTGAGACGCTTAAGTTCATATGCCAAGCGTACGAAACGCTACTCAGGGTGGCTAGGAGCGAGGCCGAGCGGGCGGAGCTAGACCTGCTGTGCAGGGGAGAGCGGTAGATGAGGGATGATCGGGGTAGCGGTTAAGCTGGTTAGGTACACTGAGGACGCCCCGAAGCTGGTAGCGGTAGCCTCTAAGGTGAGCCTCTCCAAGAAGCCGTTAGAGCGGTTGCTTGATATAAGCGGTGAGGAGGTTGAAGTTTGGGTTAGGGAGACTTTCAGGAGGCAACACTTCTCACCATGGGAGCACGCCTCGTACACATTTATAATAGATGGGCTTAGCAGGGTTGCAAGCCACCAGCTCGTGAGGCACAGGCACGCTAGCTACACCCAGATGTCCCACAGGTACACTGAGGGCTACTTGAAGTCGCTAGCCCTTGAGGCGTGCAGGGTGGCTGGAGAGGACTGTAAGTACGAGAGCAGGAGGGACGTCTACTGGTGCTACGCTGGCGTGATAACAGACGCCATGATTCTAACGAGCGAGAACGCTAGGGAGATGGCTAGGCTCGCTAGCATAGCGTTCGTGCCCCCGCCTGCGTTCAGCGGTAAGGAGGAGTTGCTTGAGGAGTGGGCTAGCACAGCCCTAGCAACAGCGTCGCAATATTATAAGCTCCTAGCAATGGGGGCTTTGAGGGAGGACGCCCGGTATGTTCTAGCGGACAGCGTTAGAACCAGGATAGTTGTGACAATGAACGCCCGAGAGCTCATACAAGTACTCCTACCCCTAAGAATGTGCACCAAAGCACAGTGGGAGATAAGGTACATAGCCTGGAGGATGTGGCAGGAGCTGGTGAAAGTACACCCACAGCTATTCAAGTGGGCAGGCCCATCATGCGTGCTCAGAGAGAACACCTCGAGAACGGAGCCAGCGGAGCTCAAAAGCTTCATAGAGGGCACAGAGAAGTTCACAATACCCAGATGCCCGGAGCTCGTAGACAACAAGGCAATACCAGCATGCCTCAAGGTCGCAACCGGGCCGGGAGACTCCCCCGTATAACACTCCAGCTCCACAAAATTGCGGGGAAGTAAATTAAGTTGGGAGATTTCCCCACACAGTATACACTCAGCCCCTACCAGCCGAAGCCCTCAGTATCTCCTCCCTCAGCTTTCTCAGCTCCTCTCTCACGTCTTCCAGTGCGTGTTTTATGCTCAGGAGCCTCTCGTCCAGCTTGCGTAGGTCATTGTACACCAGCTTGAAGAGCATGTATATCACTATCCCGGCCAAGCCGTAATTCACGAGCTGCTGTAGCAGCTCTGTTTCGGGCAAGCCCAACCCCAGTATGTGTTTGTCCCGGCGTTTTTAATAAATTTTACAGTATCAGGTAGTAGTCTTTCATTGCGTAGAGCTTCTGATCCCTCTCCTCGTACCTGAACATCATGTCGTTCTGGGGCTCGAACAGGAGCCATTCAGTTTTACCGTTAGACTTTAGTACGACTAGGTTGTACGCATGTGCTGATGAGTAGTCTAGCACTACGCCTACAGCGTTGACTCCGAAGTCTAGTGCTAGCCTTGCCTTGAAGTATAGGGCGAACTTATCGCAGTCGAACCTGTCTATAGTATAGCTCCTGGTGTCAGTCCAATCCCACTCCACTATCCTCCTGAAAGACTCTGGATCCGTTGCGTAGTAGTAGCGGTCTAGCCTGAGCCACCTCCTCAAGCCCCCTAGCTTGTAGAGCTCTGTTGCTAGGCTGAACAGCTCCCCCTCCTCTAGCTCGTAGAGCCCCACCTTGAATGGGGGGACGTACCAGGCGTACAGCCTTGAGACGGAATCCCTAACCCTAGCTGCTAGCTCGCTCAACCTTCTCCGACCCGAGCTCACCCCTCTCCCCCCTCGCCACCCAGTCCTCGAGCATCCTTAGAGCCTCCTCTAGATCCCTTAAAGCCCCCTCATCTACAACCTCAAGCCCGAGCCTGCGTGCTAGTAGCTCTACAAGCCTCCTGAGCATTAGACTACACCGCATGTAGCACTACATGTGAGCACCTTTAAGCCTGAGCCTGAAACGTAGTCTAAACAGCCTACGGAGGGGCAGTCTACTAGGTAGTCTGTTGTCTCTACAGCGTTCCTAACCCCTGTACCGTCGAAGTAGGCTATGTCCGTGTAGCATGCTTTGCCGTCGTAGTAGCAGTATATGCCGTCCGCCTTCAGCCCTGCACCGTCGTATCTAACGTAGACGTCTCCTCTGCACGCTGAGCCTGGAGGCACTGTACCACCCTATCCCTCAGTAGCACAAGCTCCCTCAGCGTTAGGAGTATTAGTGCCTCGTAGTAGTCCACGTCTAGCTCCTCCGAGACCTGCCTAGCCTGCGATCTAAGAACCTCTAGATCCCTCCTTATCCCCTCAAGCTCCCGCCTCCCCAGCCTCCTCAACCTCCGCCACCTCTACGTCGAATAGGGCCCTAGCGTGCTCTCTTATCAAGCCCTCAACCCCCTCAAGCCTGTCAACCCCCGTGTGCAGCGTGAAGCCCCGGCCGTCCTCTAGGGTAACCGTAACCACGGCCGTTAAACCCCTAACCTTAACGTTGTACCTAGCCCTCATGCCCCTAACACCGTTTAAGCTAAGACCTTGAGGGGGTTATAAGTGCTAGTATCTGAGCTCCAGCCGTTGTAGCACCCTGTAGCGCTACTCCTAGAACCCTCGCTATCGTAGTTGCTAGGCTAACGCCCGTTACGAAGCTACCCGTGCTTACAGCCACGTCTGATAGCACTGTAGCAGTGCTTACGCTAACCCCTGTTACAGCTGTGCCCGTTGATGCCGAGACGTTAGCTACGACCGTAGTCCCCGCTGCGACTGTAATCCCTATTACGAAATAGCCTGTAGCGGTGCTAATCCCGATTACAGCCGAACCTGTGGAGGCTGAAACGCCCGCTACGACCGTAGTCCCCGCTACGGCTGTAACCCCTGTTACGAAATAGCCTGTAGCGGTGCTAACCCCTGCTACGGCCGTGCCCGCTGTTGCTGATACACCTGCTACAACTGTGGTGCCGGCCACAGCCGTAATCCCCGTTACGAAAGAGCCTGTAGGAGCTGATACACCTGTTACTGCGCTAGCGGTGCTAACACCGTGAGTGTGCCTAGCGTAGCCTGCTGCATCGGTGTACCAGCCTGTATCGCTACCAACGCCCGCCACGAAGCTAGCTGTGCTAACGCTAACCCCCGTTAAAGCGCTTGCAGTTGTGAAGTCCCTCCGGTCAACGCTTATGCCGTTAACGAAGCTACCAGTGCTAACGCTAACACCGGTAACGGCTGATGCGGTCGTGAAGTCCCTCCTGTCTACGCTCACACCGGTTACGAACCCCCCAAAACCGGCGCTAACATCTACGACCGCCGAGCCAGTAGCGAAATCCCTTCTGTCCACGCTAACCCCGGTTACGAAAGAGCCTGTGCTAACGCTTACGCTTGAGACTACCGTAGCAGTGTACTTCGTCAAGCCCGTTAGAGCTGTAGCGGTGCTAACGGACACCGGGTGCGAGTGCCCGCTGTAAGCTACAACCCTACCTGCAGTAGCAGTTGAGAACGTCAACGGATCCCCGGGGTTAACCGGGCCATCCACGGTAACAGTTGCTACGCCCAGCACTAGAACCCTAACAGGGGCTCCCGCACCAGCGCTATCCAACGCTACTCCTACGATGTTAGGGTAGGTTGGGGACGCTGGGTAGACGTAGCCGTCGCTGTGAAGGCTCACTACGTCGCCTGCGTTCACAGTCGAGCCTGCTGTGAAAGTCCTGTACAGCCCTACGGGGTCTGGGTTGCTGTCAAGCGATACAAGCCCCCTAGTCAAGCGATATAAGAGCCCCCTTAACAGTGACAGCATAAACATCCCTCCACCTGAGAGAAGGGCTACCGAGGTCGTATGCGTTGTCCGAGTCTGGTAGCACGCTGTAGGATCTAATGTTGCCCGCTACGTGTAGCCTCTCAGCCGGGGCTGTAGTGCCTACTCCCAGGTTGCCGGCTACGTAGGCGTTCCTGCTTGCCCAGATATCCCTCCACCTCCTGGTTGAGCCTCCGAGGTCGTATGTGTTGTCTGCTTCTGGCTGTAGGTGGCGTGTGTAGATGTTCCTATTGTGATCCCAGGTGATGGGTAGGTAGCCCTCCCACATCCTGTTTATATCAGTGTATGTTAGTAGCAGGAGCTCTCTGAACCTGCACTGGCCGTCCGTTGTCCTCATGAAACCCAGCGTTATCCTAACGTACCGCCTACCGCCTGGGTGGGATGTGAACAGGTGTACTGAGACGACATCCCAGTGGACTATGTTGGGTGTCGCCTCGTACAGGGTTACTACGTCCGCTGAGAAGTCTGAGTAGCTGGAAGCCTCAACCTTAACGTAGGTCAGTCTATCTATCCACCAAACTACCAGTACTAGTGCTGATGCGAAAGACCAGGAGCCGATGTCGTAGTACAGTCTAACCCTGTTTTCAACGTTAGCTGTAACCGTTATGTAGACATCAGTAGCCCTACCGTCTGTAAGGTAAGCCCAGGGGTAGGAGCCTGTAACGTCGCTCCAAGTAGCACCCCCGTCCGTTGAGAGCTCAGCCCTGTAGGGTGCACGGAAGCCTAGAGCGTTACCCATTATGAACGGTGCTAGCCCAAGCCACCCCCAAAGCCCGCCTACAACCTGCCACCTAGGGCTCCAAACGTTACCAGATAAGTGTAGATTCCTCCACCTGAGTGTTGGGCCCCCGAGGTCGTAGGCGTTGTCTGAGAGCGGGTTTAGAGATATTGCTCTCACATCGGTTCTCCGCAGGTACATAATGGTCTGCCATGAAGGGTTAGGGTGTGCTATAACCATACCCCTGTCTGATGCGACACCGTGTAGGGTTATGTAGAAGTCCGGGTACGTGCTACTGTGCACCCCAGCACTTATGCTACCAACGCTCAGGTTGTAGCCGACCCCGCTAGCTAGGAACAGCGACCTCCACCTAAGCGTGGAGCTACCCAGGTTGTATGTTGCATCGCTCCTCGGCAATACGTTTACGTTCACGTCCTGTAGGAATGAGGGGTCTAGCACCAGCCTCGGGCCCCTAGCCTAGCACGGCTAGGAGCTTCCCGTCCGGTGCGACCCTCACCCTCCTAAGGTATGTCCCGTCGTAGCCCAGCAGCACTACGCCCCTTGTTGGCGGTGGCCCGTCCGCCTGCCCCGTAGCGTCCCTTACGTCCCTTAGCATGTCCCTTACGTACAGCGGGTCTAGAACCTCCAGCACCAAGCCCTCTACCCACCCCTCTCCACTCCAATATGCCTCCTATACCACTCCAAAACCTTCTCCTCAAGCCTCCTACCCTCGTTCGCTGTTAGAGCCGTTTCAAGGTACACTGTCACCTTAGCCTCGATGTTGTCCACTGCTACTGCTAGCGGTTTGAACCCCTCCTGCTCCAGGTACCTGTGTAGCTCCAGGGCGTTCACTATGGGCTTAGCCTGTAGCCTCTCAGGCATCGGTAGCGGTATCTCGTAGCTCACGCCCCGCCACCTCAGTTGTAGTACTCCAAATCTATCGTAGTGCTACCGGTAGCAGTCTTGTAGTTAACCTGTGTTACACCCTTATGAGGTATGACCTTCACGGTTCTAGCTCTAACTATCAGCGGGTTTGTTGCCGGTACTGCACCGTTCAAGCCTATGAGTGCATCTGTATCGCCCTTGTTCCTGATTACGAGTATCTTGGCCCCGGGTGCTGCTATGCTCGTGGAGCCCTCGGTTGTGCCTACCGCTATGTTAGCTATGGTGTACGGGTTCCTTGCGGGGAGGTTCTGGTCTACGACCGCTAGGGCGTTGGTGGTTGAGCCCGCTACGTCCAGGTTTGTTAGGACTCCCAGGGGGCTGGGTATCTTGGTGTCCTTCAGTAGGCCCACCCCGTCCTCCATAACGGCTATCCTGAAGTTGCCACCAGCTGTTAGGCTCGCTGGTAGCCTATCCCTTATACTACTTAAAGGCACATCCAGGTTCGGGGGGTTAGCTGAAACCTCAACGTTAACCCTCAGCCTTGAGCTGGTGTCCACAGCAACCCTCCTCCAGTATGTGCCGTCGAAGCCTAGCAGTGCTGAGCCTACGAGGGTTGTGGTAGGGTTGGCTAGGTTGTCTGCTAGGGCTACAGCCCCGGGGAACTTACCGCTGAATGATACTAGGTTTGCCTCGCTAGCCCTAGTGCTTAGAGCTACGTCTAGCCTCGCTACCACTGTTGAAAGCTGGTTGTAGAGGTCTGTTAGAGTCCTAGCATCAGCACCCCTAATACCGTCCCTTAAGCTTGTTAAGCTAATGTCTATCAGGTCTAGTTTGAGCTTAAGGTACATCGGGTCTATGAACTCGAAAACCATCAACCACCACCCCCACCAGCCTGCTGCACAAGCTTAGAGGTGTACTCCGCTATAGCCTTCCGTATTATGGAGTCTATGGGCGTGTTAGTCTGCCTCGACAGCAACACTAGCAGGGCCATGTCGCCCTCGCTAACGTCAATGCATATCTCTATCCTCATAGCAACACCTCCACAGACACAACACTACTGTACCCGCTGGGAGCCTTAAGGTACAGCTTAGAGCCGGCCCTGGGGATCACCTTGTAGGAGCCCGGGTAGACAATAGTGTATTCCCCGCCCACAGGCCTGTCTACGTTAACGTACACCGGCGAGCCCTCAACAACCCTAACCTTGTAGAGCAACCCCCTAACGCTAAGCTCAACACCCGCATCTGAAACCTCAACACTGGGCATGAAAACGTGGTCAAGGTATGATGGCGTGCTCAGGACACCAGACTCCTCAAGCCTCCTAATAATAATCCCTATGTTGCGCTTAAGAAACTGAAACACCTCAACACTACTCACAACACCACACCAAGCTACAGTTTAGCGGGGCTGAGGCTAAAAGCACGAGCCCCACCCCACAAAATTGCGGGGCAACCGCTATTAGCAGAGCTTACGTAAGCGCTTACGCATACTAGGTTAACTCAAGGTTGACCGTAGGTTAACCTTGGGAGGTCAACCTGCGGTATACAGCGTATTACAGTGTAGTACTCGGGTAGACTGGGGGTTTACCCTGTAACATCTGGTATACCGCAGTAAACCTTTTAGGTCTCGCATGCCTGGACGTATGCTGGTGTGGGGGTTTGGCTGAAGCTAGGGTTTTGGTTCCTATCTCAGCTAAAATCCCGGAGCAGATGTACAAGGAGCTCGTTAGGAGGGCTGAGATTGAGGGTGTTACAGTATCAGCCCTGGTTAGGAGGGCTATTGGAAGCTACCTAGGCATGCCCGTAGAGCAACCTTTAGAGGCTAAGCTCAGGGAGCTTGAGGAGCTTAAGGCTAAGATTGCTAAGCTCTCAGAGCTAGAGGCTAGGATTGCTAAGCTGGAGGAGCTCATATCCAGAACCCAGAGCACCCAAAACCCTACTCTAAGCCCTAGCGGGAGCCCTAAGAGCGGGGGCGGTACGAGAGTCTTCTGTAAGGCTAAGGGCGAGGTGAGAGATGTGAACAAGTACGTTAAGAAGCTTGAAGGCGACGGCGTGCTGGTAGACTGGTGGGATGAAGGCGGAAAATACTGCTTCGAGGTCAGAGAGGGCTAGGGCTGGTGGTGGCGGATGAGATACAGCCTCATACTCACACTAGCACAAACCCACATGTCTACACGTCAAACAGCGTTTACAAAGTTTTATTAGCTCTGTTTGTTAAACAGGTTTGAACGGTGTTTAACGTGAGGTCTGTTGGGGTTAGGGTTGGCGATTACGTTTACAAGGCTCTAGTCGAGAGGGCTAGGGCTGAGGGTGTGAGCATATCAGAGGTTGTTAGGAGGGCTGTAGTAGCGTACCTAGGCTTCCCCGCTGAGAAGCCGTTGGATGTTAGGGTTAGAGAGCTTGAGGATAGGGTTGCAGAGCTTGAAAGAAAGGTTTCAGCTTTGAAGAGGACGCTGTGCAGAGTAGCCCCTGAAGAATGCTAGCCTTCTATGGTAGCTCTGCCCCACAAAATTGCGGGGCTGAAACTCACGTGTCTACATATCAGGCTCTCACGTGTCTACACGTCGGAGCTAGGGGGTTAGGGAGGTGAGAGGGTCGTCCTCATCGGGTGCCTCGGAGGCGCTGGGGGTGATTTATCATCGGAGTCCAATCTAGTACTAGCGTTCTGGGGGCTTATAAGCGTATGTTGTGTGGGGAAATCTCCCGACTAGATGTACTCGTCGTAGATGCACACCACGTTCCTCAGCACTACCCGCTCCTCAGCCTCCACTGTTACCCTCATTTCACGGGCCCAGCTTACATCCTCAACTCTGAACACGTGCAGGCCCTCCTCGTCTGTGTATGCGCTTAGGGCTGTTAGGTGCTGTGATACCCTGCTTAGCTCCTCCCAGCTCATGTCAACCTTCACAATGCCGTCCGTGTAAACCCTAACCCTGTAGCTGGGTGTTTCACCTCTAACAACAAGCTCTCTAAGCCTGCCCCTAGCGCTGGAGCTTGCCACCTCCAGCACCCCCTCTACGGCTCTGTTAGCCATCTTCACAACCCTCGTTACAGGCTTAGGCAACCTCCTAACGACCTCCCCAGCTAGCTCCTCAAGCTCTACTACGTCTATTTCCGGGCCGAAGAGGGATCTAAGCCTCTCGTACAGCTCTAGGACTTCACTCAACAGTTATCTCCTCCACCTTCTCAATTATCCTCCCCTGAGCATCCCTAATATACTCTGTCCTACGGGTAGCAGTCCTCGGGAAGTAAGCTCTAAGCATCAGGGGGGCTAGAACCTGCTCCACAAGCTGAGCGTAGAGGATCAGGAGGGCTAGGGGCACGGGAGGTAGCGGAGGAGGTAGGGGTAGGAGCATCAGCAGGGCCTGCAGGTTCTGAAGGCTGAGAGCGTAGGGCTCTAGAGCCCCAGCTCTAGCCACCCTACCGCCCTTAACCCTCCTAACAGTCACAGCCTTAGAGACAGCCATTACGCACCTCACGCTACCTCAAGCACGTCCAAGCGTCTTATGAAGACCGTGAAAACACGGAAATCGTGGGGCTCCACGGTTGCAAACCACGCCCACTCAATGTTACGGCGCTTCGATACGGTGGTGTCCAAGCCAATAAACTGAGTAGTTTGAAAGCTAACCACAGGCATAGCACCACCGCTAGAATTTGATTGCTCTGGGGGCTTAAAACACGATTTGAGTGGGGGAGGTCAAGGTATGGTTAGCACTGCAGGCCTAGCTCTGCTGAACACTGCGTCCGCCATGCTCGAGAGGTACATGTCGAGGAGCTCCTCCAGAGTGTAAGTCCTGCCAGCGAGCTCCCACTCCTCCCTCTCGAACTCAGCGAACCATATCATGAAGTCGAACCAAATGTACCTGCCAGTCCTGTTGAAAGCCTCTATGACGTGGGGCCTCCCGGGCTTGATGTAAGCTACGAGCTCGAAACCCCTGTCCCAGAGCGAGTCTACAGGGTAGGCTCTGCCGGCGACCCAGCCTCCTACGCTGTGCGTTACCCCCGCCTGGGTAGTCCTAACCTCGGGCCCCAGGCTACCCGTTGCAGGGTCGTACTCGTAAGCCCTGCCCGTGTAGAACATGTACGCTATAGCCGGCTTATCTGAAGCGTAGTACTCAACCCTTATAGGGTGCGGTAGGGGCGGGGCTATCAGGACTAGAGTGGTGAACCTCAGCGTGCCCCTAAACCTCCTTACGAAGGGCATTAGGAGGCCTAGTATCAAGCCTCAATGACCTCGACCATGCCTGCGTGCTCGGGGGCGGGCTTAACCCTGCGGGCGTCATCAACCAGCACTACCAGCTTACCCTGCTCGAGAGCCCTCCTTATCCTCTCGGCAACCTCAGACACGCCTATGACGCCCCGCCTACTCTAGCTCAACGCTGTAATCCACACTGTAGGGAGCCTGGGTTGAAGCCACAGTTATCCTCGTAGGGCAACCCTCGTTGGGTAGCTCGTCCTCTGCTAGCACTACAGTCGCCCCGGCTGCTACGCTAAGGGTTAACACGACCTTACCCGTAGCCCCGTTATAGAACCTTACAGTCACAGTCGCTAGGGCTGCACCCTCGTTTGTAACCTGTAGCCGTTTAAGGTACGCTACGTAAGCCCCCGGTACCGAGAATAGCTCGCTCTCAGCCGTCCCGGTGAACCTCGCTGAACCGCTTACCTTAACCCCCATAGAGGCTCACCCCGTAGTAGCGATGTATGCTGGTATAGCGTACACGGAAGGCCTGGTAGCAGACTTCTTGACAACGTAGACGTAGCCGTAGGCCGTTAGCTTCAGCCAAGCAGGCACAACTACAGGTCTAACCTTGGCGTAAAGCCACCCTTTGGTCTCCCCCATTACGAGGAACTCTAGTAGGTGTGGTGATGTCTTCTCGTCGGCCCACCTCTCGGCTGCACCCCATCCTCCGAATATTGGGCCTCCGGCTCCTTCAACCCTGAGCAGAACCTGCACGGGCCCCTGTATCCTGAGCCTCACGTTTAGGAGCTCATCTTTGAGAGCTTTAAGCCCCCTCTCCTTAAGGTCAAGGTCTACCTCTGCGGTTATGTTTGTTAGCTTAAGCTCCCAGGGGAACATGGGCCTAGTCTCTACAACCTCGTAGTACTCGTCCGCAACCTGCACGAACTCCCTCGGCTTCAGCCTGGGCGAGAAAGGCTCATCGTAGAACCAGCCCCCGGTGGACATCTCTCCTCTCTCACCCCCCCGGGGTTCAGCTAAGCCTAGTACCCTATAGCCTCGAATGTTACTGTTAAGCTGTTAGTGGCTATCGTTACAGCTGCTGCTGTAGGGTTAACAGCTCTGAAAACTATGCTCGTAGCCGTGAAACCAACCTGGCTTACTAGTATGCCTGCAGGTAGCCCTGAGACTGCTACGGCTTTAACAACGTCTACGTTCTTCAAGCTCGGGGCTATCGCTATGGAGAACTCGGCTACGGAGCCGGCTCCTACTGTTACGTCTGATGCGGGCCCTGTGGCCGTGCCTACCTCTACCTTCCTGCTACCCATACCCCTAGCTCTAGGTAGCTCTCCCACCACCGGCATGTCCTACACCTTAAGCTTAAGCTACAGTCTTCTTTCTGAGCTCTGCCACGAAGCCCCTAAGCACTGGGTAGTCTGAGCCTGAAGCCCTACCGTAGAACTCTATCTTAAGCCTCTCGCTCTCGCTCCAGGCTAGCGGCGTGAAGAAGCCTATGGGCTCGTTGTAGGTGTATAGGTTCTCGACCTGTATAACCTCTATCGGCACTACGTCCTTGTAGAACTTTATCGCTAGTGTTAACGGGTTTCCAGAGTTGTTCTGGTACCCGTAGAAGACTACGAACTTATCCTCCGGTAGCTCGAAGTCTATCTTAGCCTCCCACGTGTAGGCTGATGTGTAGGATATGCTCCACTCCTCGTTAGCTAGGCCAAGGTCTGTCTTAGGGAGTATGTCTCTGATAACGTATGCTCCGGGATCCTTACCCCTAGCTCTTATGCTCTCGGTCAGGAGGTTTATGGCCTCCCTCCTAGCCGCTATCACGTCCTCGAACCTAACCTCCTGCCTTGGGAGTATGTAAACCAAAACCCTGCCACCTCACTTTTACAGGTACAGCTGGGACGCTAAAATACAGGACGGCCACACATATATACGCCCCGGCCTGGATCACATTAGAGCGGGTGGGGGCATGGAGGTCATAGGAGTATCTAGGGTTAGGGGTAGCAAGATATGGCTCCCAAAGGAGGTTAGGAGGAGGCTCAACCTATCGGACGGAGACATGGTCTACTTCTACGTAAACGAGAGGGAGGAGGTTGTGGTAAAGAAGAGCGAGAGGACTAGGTTCAGGCTAGGTTAGCTCGAACCTCCTCCTAGGCTTAGGCGTCTCGACGCTCGGGGTTGCGCCTAGCTCGCTAGCAGTCTGGGGTTTAGCGGTAGCGGGGGGTATTAGGGTTGGCATTGTTGCGGGCATTGACGCCTCGAAGCTCTCCATCAGGGACAGTAGCATCCTGTTAGGCCCTGGTATTAGCGTTACGCCCGTGCTAGCCTTGAAAGACTCTTCGAACACAAACTCGGGGTAGGCCATTATAGACTGCAGTACCGATAGCTTGGGCGGGAAGGCTGTTAGAGCTGATACTACCTCGTTAGGGGTTGGGATCCTCTGAGCCATCACTCCCTCACCCACACACCCCACGTTATGCTAGGTGGCTCGCTCGTTAGAGGTAGCCTCGGCAGGCTCTCAACGATAGGCTCAACTATCTCGCTGTGTATGGTCTCGATCACAGGGGGTACGGGTAGCATGTGCTCCACGTACGGGGGTATCCTCATAATACCCATTGCTATAAGCCTAGCAGGGTCTGGGGGCAGTATGCTCGCCTCAACCTTACGGCCGAAAGCCTCTCTAACCATACCTGGGACTCTCGTAGCCCTCCCGATCCTGTACCTAGCCTCCTCTACAGCCCTCCCAAGCCTCTCCCTCGCCGCCAAGAGCTATCCACCCTTTAAGCTCTAGGTCGTACCACTGCCGGGGCGGATAGACCCATCCTAGCGGCGAAAGTAGCGAGCTCAGCCGCCGTGTAAGCAGTCCTCCTAAGCTTGCTTGGGTACCTAGCGGGATCCATCCTGTGAGGAGCGGTCTTACCAGTAAGCTTCCTGAGAACCTCGGCAGCAGCAGGAGGTAGCAGGCCCTTAGGAGTATCGACAAGACCCCTCTGACCCCTAGCCTGCCCTGCAGCCTCAGCGAACATCAGCCTAATCTCAATCTGTCCAGGGTGAGCCCAGGGGCCGACGGTGTAAGGCGTGTTCCTAAACCAAGCAGCCTTCTTAGCCCACTGAGCAACCCTACCAGCCTGAACCAGCTGCAGACCTAGAGTTGAAAGCTCAAACCTA
>Ga0105155_1000335_pt1 | contig 16509 bp, 24 predicted proteins | sample SSWtaG_2_FD_89589 | JGI IMG/M metagenome (GOLD analysis project Ga0105155, IMG submission 89589) | Hot spring microbial communities from Sandy's Spring West, USA to study Microbial Dark Matter (Phase II) - SSWsed_130316 | ecosystem: Environmental > Aquatic > Thermal springs > Hot (42-90C) >...
TGAAAGAAGAGATGCATCGCATCGCCGAAGCCAACCGAGCATTCGCTCACTATCGTTGGTAGTTTCGGCATTGAGGTTCTCTCGGCAAGTTTTCTCTCGGTTCGCTTATAAGCGATGTTTTTGTGTGCATGTCAGTGACGGAGGGACTTAGCATGATGGAAGACAAATTTCCGTTGGACAAAACTCGGAACATCGGGATAGCGGCGCACATAGATGCCGGCAAGACGACCACGACAGAACGAATCCTATTCTACACCGGTCGTGTCCATCGCATCGGCAGCGTTGATGAAGGGACAGCAACGATGGATTGGATGCCACAGGAAAAGGAACGAGGCATCACTATCGTCGCTGCTGCAACTTCATGTTACTGGCGACGACTTCACGATAACGAACTGTTCCGCATCAATATCATTGACACTCCAGGTCATGTGGACTTCACCGCAGAAGTTGAGCGGGCTTTAAGGGTTCTTGACGGCATGATTGCCGTCTTCTGTGGCGTCGGTGGTGTGGAGCCGCAAAGTGAAACGGTTTGGCGCCAAGCAAACAAATATCGTGTCCCGAGAATCGCTTTCGTCAACAAACTTGACAGGGTAGGTTCAGATTTCTTCACCGTTGTCCAACAGATGCGTGAAAGACTGGGCGCTAATGCTGTTCCCATCCAACTTCCCATCGGGCGTGAGAGTGACTTTAAGGGCATCGTTGACTTGATTGAGATGAAGGCAATCTATTGGGTTGACGAGTTGGGAACTCAAATGGAGTTTGGTCCAATCCCAGAGGACATGAAAGAATTGGCGACTGAATATCGGCAGAAGTTGGTTGAAGTCGCGGCGGAGCAGGATGACGAGTTAATGGAGGCATATTTTGGGCAGGGTGACTTGACACCTGATCAAATCCGTCAAGGTCTGCGCAAAGGCACAATCTCTTTCAAAGTAGTTCCTGTCTTGTGCGGTTCGGCTTTGAGGAACAAAGGTGTGCAACCTTTACTTGATGCAGTTTGCGACTTCCTGCCGTCGCCGTTGGACATAGGCTTTGTGCATGGGACAAATCCCAAAACGGGAGAAATTGAGGAACGGAAACTAACTGACGAAGAGTCCTTCTGCGCCCTTGCCTTCAAAATCCAGACCGACCCTTATGTCGGTCGGCTCGTTTACACGAGGGTTTACTCAGGTGTCCTTCGTAAAGGCGAAAGCGTTTACAACTCCAGTAAGGACACTAACGAACGAATCATGCGCATTTTGAGGATGCATGCCAATTACCGTGAGGACATTGACGAGGCTCATGCTGGTGACATAGTTGCAGTCGTTGGACCAAAAGCGACTATGACGGGAGACACTTTGTGCGAAAAATCCCATCCGATTTTGCTTGAGCAAATTGAGTTCCCTGAACCAGTCATCTTTCGGGTGATTGAAGCGAGAGACAGGGTTCACGAAGAGAAGATGGTTGAAGCCCTTCAAAAACTTGTCGCTGAAGACCCGACCCTTAAACTAAGATACGACCAAGAGACAGGTCAGTTGGTTTTGGCTGGGATGGGTGAATTGCAACTGGAAATTGTTGAGGACAGGTTAAGAAGAGAATTTGGAGTTCAGGCTCGTTTGGGTAAACCTCAAGTCGCTTTCCGAGAAACAATAGTCCGTGAAGCAATAGCGGAGGGAAGATACATCAGGCAAACGGGTGGGCGAGGTCAGTATGGGCATGTCTGGCTTAAAGTTGAACCTTTGCCCCGAGGTGCAGGATTTGAGTTTGTCAACCAAATCACGGGCGGCATTATCCCTTCGGAATTCATTCCCGCAGTTGAAAAAGGTGTGAGGGAAGCATTGGACACGGGTGTTTTGGCAGGTTATCCTGTCGTTGATGTAAAGGTCACACTTTTTGACGGCTCGTATCACGAAGTTGACAGCAGTGAATTGGCTTTCAAGTTGGCTGCGGAAATTGCCTTTAAGGAAGCATGTAAGCGAGCAGGTATGCTCTTGCTTGAACCCATCATGGCTTTGGAGGTTTTGATTCCCAAAGATTATCTTGGCGATGTGCTTGGTGACTTGACTGCCAGGCGTGCTAAAATTAAAGGCGTCCAAGAGTTGGCTGGAAACGCAGTGATGATTGAGGCGGAAGTGCCGTTGGCGGAAGTCTTCGGTTACGCCACTTCCCTGCGGTCACTGACGCAGGGACGCGGTAGTTACACCATGCGTCCCAGCCACTACGAACCTGTCCCTGCGAATATTGCCGAGCGAATAATCTTGGATCGTGGCTATTCAATGAGTCACTATGCAACCAGTTTAGTGGGTGCATCCAATGACTGAAAGAATGCGAAGAAGTGAGGGCGAAGGAAGATGCCAGTGGAACAACGAATCAGAATCAAGTTGAAAGCATTTGACCATCGCGTTTTGGATCAATCGGCTCAGGAGATTGTCTCTGTTGCTCGCGCTACAGGAGCGCGGGTAAAAGGACCTATCCCTTTGCCGACTGACAGGCATGTTTATTGTGTCATCCGCTCACCTTTCATTGACAAGGAGAGCATGGAGCACTTTGAGTTGCGAATTCACAAACGGCTCATTGACATCTTGGATGTCAAGCCAGAGACGGTGGACGCGCTGAGGCGACTCAATCTTCCAAGCGGCGTTGATATTGAAATCAAGTTGTGATGTCCCTATGGCAAAAGGAGTGACCGAAAATGGGCACGGCTACAACTGCTGTCACGGGAATCTTGGGGCGAAAAGTTGGTATGACGACAATTTTTGACGAAAACGGACAAGCAACACCTGTGACCGTCATTAAAGCCGGACCTTGCTACATAGTCCAGAGACGAACGAAGGAAAAAGACGGTTATTCGGCTGTCCAGTTGGGTTTTGAAGAAATCCCTGAACGGAAAGTCAACAAGCCCATGTTGGGGCATTTCAAGAAAGCAGGGGTAAAGCCTTGCAGGTTCCTTGAAGAGTTCAAAATCCCGCCTGATGCGGAAGTCAAGGTCGGAGATGTTGTTACAGTTGCTATCTTCCAGAAAGGCGATAAGGTGAAATTGACTGGGACATCAAAAGGGCGAGGTTTTTCAGGCGTGATGAAGCGATGGGGCTTTGGAGGTTCACCAGATTCTCACGGCTCTCATTTTCACCGAAAACCTGCTTCTCACGGTCCACAAGGACCGCAACGGGTTATCCCAGGAGCCCGTTTGCCAGGTCATTACGGCAACGAAACCGTAACGGTTAGAGGATTAACGGTCGTTGATGTCATCCCAGAGCAAAATCTGTTGGTCATCAAAGGTGGTGTCCCAGGTCCAAACGGTGGACTGGTTCGCATTGAGAAGATGACAAGGAAATGAGTGGGCAAGGACAGGCTTAGATGAGTTACGAGTTTTGCGCTCAAAAAGTATGCAACCTGCAATGTTCAAAGCACTGTTAAAATGGAGGGACGAAAGATGGATTTGCCCATCTACAACTTGGAAGGCGAACGGGTTGGAAGTTACAATGTCCCTGACGATTTGTTGCGTGAGGATTTAAACATCCCGTTGTTGCATCAAGTCGTCACCGCTCACTTGGCGAACAAGCGGCAAGGGACACATTCAACTAAAACGAGGGGTGAAGTGCGAGGTGGTGGACGAAAGCCTTGGTCTCAAAAAGGAACGGGCAGGGCAAGGCAAGGCTCCATCCGAGCACCACAGTGGGTTGGCGGTGGTGTCGTGCATGGACCGAAGCCTTTGGACTACGACCAGAAAATTAACAAGCGAGTCAGAAAGACTGCAATTAGACAGGCTTGGATTTCCAAGTTGCAGGAAGGTCAAGTTTACTTGGTGGAAGGTCTTGAAGAGATTGATAAGCCGAGAACTCGCGTCTTTAAAAACCTGCTTGAGAGGTTAGGACTAAGCCAGCGAAAAGTTTTGTTGCTACTGACAGAGAAGAGTGAAACTGTGTTGAAATCGGTGGACAATTTGCCCAATGTGGACAGGTTGCCTGTGCTTCAACCGTCAACATACGATTTGCTGTCGCACAACGCTATCTTGACCACACCACAAGCCTTTGACTTGGTCATAGAAAGGAGGTTGGAGAAGGTCAATGTCAGGTAACCTTGACCGCAACCCTTTCACGATTTTGATTGAGCCTGTCGTTACGGAAAAGAGTTTGAGGTTGGCGAGGCTTTACAACCAATACACTTTCAAGGTCAGGATTGATGCCACCAAACCTGAAATTCGGGATGCAGTGGAGAAAATCTTTGGCGTCAAAGTGACTAAGGTCAATACTTTGGTTGTCAAGCCGAAGAAGCGGGGTGAAAGGTGGAGGCATATTCGCCCTGTCGGGCACACATCCCGCTGGAAAAAAGCCATCGTCACCGTAGCGAAAGGGCAAACTTTGCCTGTTTACGAAGGACTGCTCTGATGGCAAGGGGAGTGAACTGAGATGGGAATTAAGAAAGCAAAACCTGTAACACCCGGTTTGAGGCACGCGACATTTTACGACTTTGAGGAAATCACGAAGGAAGAACCTGAAAAGTCCTTGGTCAAGCCGCTGAAAAAGCATGCTGGTCGGAACAACCAAGGCAAAATTACCGTCCGTTTTCGTGGTGGCGGAACCAAACGCCTTTACCGCATCATTGATTTCAAGCGGGACAAAGACGGCATCCCAGCGAAGGTCATCGCAATTGAATACGACCCGAACCGTTCCGCTCGCATCGCTTTGTTGGAATACGAAGACGGCGAACGGAGATACATTCTTTGGCCTGAGGAATTGCAAGTCGGCGACAAAGTTATGTCAGGTCCAGACGCAGACATCAAAGTTGGCAACTGTTTACCGTTGGAAAAAATTCCCGACGGCACAATCATCCACAACATTGAGTTAACACCGGGCAAAGGCGGGCAATTGGTGAGGGCAGCGGGAAGTTTCGCTGTCTTGTTGGCGAAAGAGGGAAAGTATGCTACAGTCAAGATGCCTTCAGGCGAAATTCGGCTCATCAACATAAAATGCCGAGCCACTATTGGTCGGGTGGGATTGGCTGAGCATGAACTTGTCAAGTTGGGTAAAGCGGGTCGGATGCGTTATCTTGGTCGTCGCCCACATGTTCGCGGTTCAGCAATGAATGTTGACGACCACCCGCATGGAGGCGGCGAAGGCAAAGCACCTATCGGCATGTCTGCACCTAAATCCCCCTGGGGCTGGATTACTTTGGGTCGTAAAACGAGAAAGCCAAGAAAGCCTTCAGATAAACTCATCGTCAAGCGTCGCCGCGTCGGCTACGGCGACAAGATGGTTTAGGTGAGGTGAAAGTTCATGGGAAGGTCACTGAAAAAAGGACCTTACTGCGACCCGAAACTTTTGAGGAAAATTCAAGAAATGAACCGAACGGGAGAAAAGCAAGTCATCAAGACATGGTCTCGTCGCTCAACCATCTTCCCTGAAATGGTTGGTCACACCATCGCTGTTTACAACGGGCGACGCCATGTCCCTGTTTACATCACTGAAGCAATGGTCGGACACAAGTTGGGCGAATTTGCTCCCACCCGCACATTCCGAGGTCACGGTGAAGCGAAGGAAAGGGTAGTAAGGGTGAAGTGATTTGTGGTGCTGAGTTGCGTGTTGCGAGTTGAGCGTTGAGTGTTAAAGGAAACTCTTAACTTGCGGATTGCAACCGAGAGGTGAAATGAAGATGACGGAGCAAGCAACAGGAACAATTCAAATTGTGGCTCACAGGAAATATGTTCGGGTGTCACCGAGAAAAGCGAGAAGGGTTGCTCAAGTTATCAAAGGCAAGCCTGCTTTGCAAGCCTTGAACATGTTGCTCTTAATGCCACAAAAACCGGCGAGATATTACGCCAAACTCCTAAAGCAAGCCATAGGCAATGCCGTTAACGATTACGAACTGGATGAAGAAAGTTTGGTTGTCGTAAATGCGTTGGCGGACAACGGACCGATGTTCAAAAGGTATCGCCCGAGGGCTCGCGGGCGAGTTTACATGGTGCGCAAAAGGACATCACACCTGACCGTTGTAGTTGCTCCAAAGGAGGCAGAGTGAGATGGGTCAAAAAGTTAATCCAATTGGGATTCGCATTGGCATCGTCAAGGATTGGCAAAGCAAGTGGTTTTCTTCACGCCACTACACTGAATGGGTTTTAGAGGACATCAAAATCCGAGACCACATCAAAAACAGGTTCAAACAGGCTGGGATTCCGAGGATTGAGATTGAACGGAAGGCGAACACCGTTATCGTCACAGTTTACGCTGCCCGTCCTGGAATGTTGATTGGTTTGCGTGGTCGGACAATTGAACAGTTGCGGCAGCAACTACAAGAAATCACGAAAGGCAAAGAAGTTTACATCCATGTCCGAGAGGTTGAGAAGCCAGAATTAGAAGCCCAACTTTTGGCAGAGAGCACAGTCCAGCAAATTGAGCGCCGAGTTTCCCACAAGCGAGCGATGAGACAGGCAGCGTTAAGAGCCCTTAATGCGGGTGCGTTGGGAGTGAAAATCATCGTCGCTGGAAGGTTGGGAGGCGCTGAATTGGCGAGAGACGAGAAGTTGCACATAGGTCGCGTCCCACTCAGCACCCTTAGAGCGGACATTGACTACGGTTTTGATGAAGCGTGGACGAAATGGGGAAGAATTGGCGTCCATGTCTGGCTCTACAGGGGCGAAATCTTGGAGAAAGGCAAAGAACGCATCCTTCTCGCTCAGCAGAGGCAACCTGCACAAGTCGTTGCTGTGTCTTCAGAAGAAGAGGAACTGGAAGAAGAGGAAGGAGGCGAATAATGCCATGTTAATGCCAAGACGAAGAAAGTTCCGAAAGGAACAAAGAGGGCGGATGAAAGGTAAGGCAACGAGATGCAATACCGTCGTTTTGGGCGAATTTGGGTTGCAGGCATTGGAACCTGGTTGGATCACAAACCGACAGATAGAGTCTGCCCGTGTGGCAATTGCCAATTTTGTCCGCCGAGCAGCAAAAGTTCACATCCGAATTTTCCCTCACAAGCCAGTGACCAAAAAGCCTTTGGAATCAAGGCAAGGTGGAGGTAAAGGAGACCCTGAGTTTTATGTCGCTGTTGTCAAACCCGGAACTATCCTGTTTGAGATTGGCGGTGTCTCCAAGGACATAGCGGTTGAAGCCCTTAACCGTGCATCTTACAAATTGCCCATCAAAACCCAAATAGTCACGAAGGAGGGAACGGTTATTCATGTCTAAAAGAGCGGAACAACTGACACGGCTCAGGCAGATGAGCGATGCTGAATTGGTTCAGGAGTTGGAAAACGCTTACAGGGAACTTTTCAACATCAATCAGCAAAAAGCCATTGGTAAAGGCGTCGTTGAAAGACCGCACCGAATCCGTGAACTCAAAAAGACCATAGCCCGCATCAAGACCCTTTTGAGAGAACGGGAACTTTTGCGGGTTGGATATTAGATTTGGATGCGCGATTGAGGTGACAAATATGAGCCAAAATCGTGGCAAGCGGAAAGTTTTCGTTGGAGTAGTTGTGAGTGACAAGATGGACAAAACGGTCGTCGTCGCTGTTGAAAGGTTAACCCGACATCCACTTTACAAAAAGGTCATCAGGAAAACCAGTAAGTTTTACGCCCATGACGAAAACAACCAATGTCGGGTGGGAGACATCGTTGAAATCATGGAAACGAGACCACTCTCAAAACTGAAGCGTTGGAGGGTTGTCCGAATTGTCCAAAGGGCAAAAGTGCCGCTGCCAGTAGCCCGTGAGGAAGTTGCAGAAGAGACCGAAGAACAATTACTGGAAGAGGTGCTTACTGCAAAGACCGAGACTGTTGAGCAGACTGAAGTTCAAGGGGAAACCGAAGGGTTTGAGGGTGAAGGTGTAGGCAATGAACATGAACAGCAAACCGATGAGACTTGACCTTGAAAAATGACTTGAGGACAGTGAGGTAGGCAATTGCAGAGTAAGGAGGCGAACAAAGATGATGGTAATGACACCAACTCAAATTCGCAATGTGGCAATTCTCGGAGGACCTGGAGCGGGAAAAACCAGTTTGGCTGACACTTTCCTTTGGCTGGCTGGTGCGGTCTCGCGAAGGGGCTCGGTTGATCAAGGAAACAGCGTTTTTGACCATGAGGAAGAAGCCAAAAACCGTCACCACAGCGTTAGTTTGTCCATTGGGCATTGCACTTGGAATGGGCATTGGATTAACATCATAGACACACCAGGGCTACTTGACTTTTTCGGTGATGCCTACGCTGCTGTGCGGGTGGTTGAAGGCGCAATTTTGGTCATTGATGCCACTGTTGGCGTGGAGGCTCAAGTTGAAAGGAGTTTCAGACTCATCCGACGCCATAACCTACCGTGCATAGTTTTCGTCAACAAAGTTGAGGACGAAAGGGCGAGTTTTGAAAAAGTGCTAACTGAAATAGAAACGAACTTGCAAGTCCGACCCATCCCGCTTTGGGTCCCACAGCAAGGGAGCAGGGCTAATGCTGTTGTCAATGTCCTTAATGGTGCTTTGGACAATGGGGAACAAATTGTTTCTGGCGAAAGTGTTGCCGAGGAACTGAGAGAAAGGGTCGTTGAAGCAGTTGCCGAAACAAGTGACGAATTACTGGAAAAGTATCTCACTGAGGGAAGCCTTTCCGATGAAGAGGTCAACAAAGGTCTAAAGCAGGTTGTAGTAGCAGGTTCGCAAAATCTTTTGCTGTTCTCAGGTTCTGCCAACAGGGGCATGGGTGTTCGGGCTTTGTTGGACGCCATTGTCAACCTTTTCCCTTCTCCAATGGAGATAACTGTGCCGATACAAACTGACGGAAAAGAAGGTAGTTTGAAGCCTGACCCGAACGGTTCTGGAGTCGCTTTCGTTTTCAAATTGTTTGCCGACCCATATGTGGGGCGCGTGAGTGTTTTCCGTGTCTTCTCGGGCACCATAAAAAGCGATTCAACGGTCATCAATGTCACAACGGGGAGAAAGGAACGGATTGGGCAGTTGATGGTCGCTCAGGGCAAAACCTATGAACCCATCGGTGAGGCGCCGACTGGAGCAATTGCTTTGGTCGGTAAACTTGAAAGCACCCGGATAGGGCACACCCTTTGTTCTGAGGGGATAAGTTTCCAAATCCCGCCAATTGAGTTCCCTCAGGGTTACATGGAATTGGCTGTTTACCCGAAGGCTCAAGGAGACGAGGAAAAGATTTTGTCAAGCATTCAAAGACTGGACGAGGAAGATGGCGTCTTCCGCTGGTATCGGCATCCTGAAACGGGAGAGACGATTATTGTCGGTATGGGTGACCAACACTTGGATGTCATCGTTGAGAAGATGAGGCGAAAGTTTGGAGCAGAGGTTACCACCAAATTGCCTAAAATCCCATACAAAGAAACCATCCGCAGACCGGGAGAAGGCGAAGGGCGATACATCAAACAGACTGGGGGTCGCGGGCAATATGGGGTTGCGAGAATTCGCGTTGAGCCCCTTGATAGAGGTGCTGGCTTTGAGTTTGTGAACCAAATTTCGGGTGGTGTGATTCCATCAAAATTCATCCCATCCGTTGAAAAAGGTGTCAGGGAGGCGATGCAGAAAGGAGTTTTGGCTGGTTACCCAATGGTTGACTTTCGCGTGATCCTTTACGACGGGAAACACCATGAAGTAGACTCGTCGGACTTTGCATTCCAGATGGCTGGTATCCTGGCGCTCCGAAACGCTGCGGAAAAGTGTGAACCATACCTTCTTGAGCCAATCATGAAATTGGAAGTCATTGTGCCTGAAGAGTTCGTCGGTGACATCATCGGGGATTTGAACGGCAAGCGCGGGCATGTCTTAGGGATTGAGCCTGAAGATGGGATGCGGAAAATCACTGCCTTAGTCCCACTGGCAGAAATTCAAAGGTATGCTGCTGACTTGAGGTCAATAACACGGGGTCGTGGCACTTACCGCGTTGAATTCTCTCATTATGAGGAAGTCCCATCTCACTTAGCAGCCCAAATTATCGCCCAAGCGAAAGCGGAGCAGGAGAAAGAAAGGGAGAGATAGCACGAACAAAAATGGGAGCAGAGAATGGAGGGAACGGGAATGGTGCAACCAATGTCCAAACTAAAGGTCGCTGACAATTCAGGTGCGCGAGTAATCCAATGCATCCGAGTTTTGCGATTTAACGCGCGCTACGGAAACATCGGCGACATCATTGTCGCTTCCGTTAAAGACGCAATCCCTGGTGCTTCAGTTGAGAAAGGACAGGTCGTTCGGGCAGTGATTGTCCGAACGGTCAGGGGGATTCGCCGTCCCGATGGAAGTTATGTCCGCTTTGATGAAAACGCTGCCGTCCTTATTGACAAAAACAACAACCCAATTGGCACGCGGGTTTTCGGTCCTGTGGCTCGCGAGTTACGGGCTGATTTTCTCAAAATCCTTTCACTGGCTCCGGAGGTCGTTTGAAATGGCTAAGAGAACAAAGGAACAAAAGCGATGGAAGATGAACATCAAAAGGGGTGACACCGTTCAAGTCATCTCAGGAAGCGCTTTGTGGCGAGGCAAAAGGGGTAGGGTAATCAAGGTTTTGCCGAAAGAGAACAGACTCATCGTTGAGGGCATTTATCTCGTCTGGAAGCACCAAAGACCTATGGGACGATTGATGCAAGGTGGGCGAATTCAAAAACCTGCACCTATACATCGGTCTAAAGTTATGCTCGTCTGCCCTCACTGTGATAAGCCGACGAGAATTAAAATGAAGTTCCTTGAAGATGGGCGGAAGGTGAGGGCATGCAAGCGTTGCGGAGAAGTCGTGGACGCCATTTAAGCAATTCGCGATGGGGTGAAATGACATGGCTCGTAAAGGGAAGGAAAGCAAAACAGTGACACAGACTGCAACGATTGAGACTGCACCGATTGAGGGAGAAAAGCATGTTCCGCGATTGAAAGAGAGATACCTAAAGGAAGTAGTGCCCAAATTGATGGAGAGGTTCGGCTACGAAAACATCATGCAAGTCCCAAGAATAAAGAAAGTCGTCATCAATGTGGGCGTTGGTGAAGGTAAGGATGACGCTCGCGCCATTGACTCGGCAATCAAGGAAATTTCCCTCATTACAGGTCAAAGACCTATTGTTAAGCGGGCGAAGAGAGCGATTGCTGGGTTCAGGTTGAGGAAAGGTCAACCTATCGCTGTCACGGTGACATTACGCCGTGATAGGATGTGGGACTTCTTAGACAGGATGATCAACGCAGCCTTACCTCGCATCCGCGACTTCAAAGGTTTGTCGCCAGATGCTTTTGACGGTCACGGGAACTACAATCTTGGCATCACTGAGCAACTTATTTTCCCAGAACTCACTTACGACGACATTTACCGAGTTCGCGGGATGAACATAACAATCGTAACGACAGCGGAGACGGACGAGGAGGCTGCTGCTTTGTTGAAGGAACTTGGATTTCCGCTGCGAGATGGAGACTAACGAGAAAATTAAGGAGGGCGAAGGGATGCCACGCAAGTGTCACATCATTAAAGCCTTCATGAAAGAGCCAAAATTCAAAGTCCGTAAAAAGAACCGATGCCAGAGATGTGGGCGAGGGCGAGCATACATCCGAAAGTTCGGTTTATGCCGAATTTGCTTTCGTGAATTAGCGAGTAGGGGCTTGCTCGCAGGCGTCCGAAAAGCAAGTTGGTGAAAAAAGAACAAAACTTAGGAGGGATAAGGGAATGCCTGTAGTCAATGACCCAATCGGCGACATGTTGACGCGAATCCGAAACGGCTATAAGGCTGGTCACGAGGAGGTTTGGATGCCATCTTCCAAATTCAAAATCGCTGTTGCCGAGGTTTTGAAGCGGGAAGGTTATATCAATGACTATCGCGTCATAACTGAACAGGAACTTGCGAAGGGGTTGCAAGTCTTAGATCAGGCGTTGGAGAGGAAGGTCATTTTCCCTGCCTTACTCAAAAACCGGGATTTTGACATTGTAGATGCGTTGAAAAAGCGCAATTTTAACTTTACCCGAGATGTTGAGAGGTCACTGCGCACCATTAAGCGTTTGTTTGAAGAGATGCTTATTGAACATCCCAAGAAGCGAGGTATCTTGAAACAGGGCATTTTGATCATCAAGTTGCGTTACCTTGATGGTCGCCCACCAAAGCCAGCGATAACTGGCGTAAGGCGCGTGAGCAAACCCGGAAGACACCTTTATGCCCGTAAAAACCAAATCCCGAGAGTTATGGCTGGATTGGGCATTGCCATCCTTTCAACAAGCCAAGGAGTGATGAGTGACAGCGAAGCCCGCCGAAAAGGCATAGGTGGGGAAATCTTAGCGTATGTTTGGTAAGCAGACTGTTTTCAGTTTGGGTAATGGAGGCGATTTGACATGTCTCGGATAGGAAGGAAACCAATCCCAATCCCTGAAGGCGTTACCGTTACTTTTGAAGACCACACGGTCATCGTTAAAGGACCGAAGGGAGAATTGCGTCAACCCATTCACCCACAAATGACTGTGAAAATTGAAAACGGACAAATCATCGTTGAGCGACCCAACGACCACCGTCAATTTCGTGCCTTTCACGGTCTTTACCGTTCTTTGATTGCCAATATGGTTGAGGGAGTGACGAAAGGGTTTGAGAAAGTGCTTGAAGTGCGTGGGATGGGCTACAGGGTTGAACAGAAATCGCCAACCCAAATCGTCTTAAGTGTCGGTTACGCCCACCCTGTTGTATTTGATGCGCCCGAAGGCATAACTTTTGAGGTTCAACCACAAACAGCCAGCCCTCAGAACGATTACTTGTGCGGGCGAATTATCGTCCGTGGGGTTGACAAAGCCTTAGTCGGAAACACTGCTGCTAAGATTCGTGCTATCCGTCCTCCTGACGCCTATAAGGGCAAAGGAATTCGCTACGCCGATGAAATTGTTAGGCTCAAGCCAGGGAAAGCCGCTAAGGGACGGAAGTGAACTGAACAAGATAAAGAGAGCGGAGGGAAAGGAAAGATGGCTGTCAAGTATAAAACGAGACAGGAAAAAAGGATGAGGCGACATCAGAGAATCCGAAAACGGGTCTTCGGCACACCCGAACGACCGAGGCTTTCCGTTTTCCGAAGTCTAAAACACATTTACGCTCAAATCATTGACGACACAACGGGAAGAACTTTATGCGCTGCTTCAACTCTGGACAAGGAACTGAAGGGGAAATTGCAAGGTCTCACGAAAACTCAACAGGCAATTGAAGTGGGTAAACTGATTGCAAAAAGGGCTTTGGAAATGGGCATCAAGCAAGTGGCTTTTGACCGAGGCGGTCACAAGTATCACGGGCGAGTTAAAGCACTCGCCGATGCTGCAAGGGAAGCGGGATTGGAGTTTTAATGAGAGGCGATCAACATGGGCATAATCACAAAGCGTGTCCGACTCGTCGGCTCAAGAGGAGAGCATGAAACAGAAGGGTTATTTGACAGCGGGGCAAGTTATTCTTTCATCCGTAAAGACATCGCCGAGCAGTTGGAAACTCTACTCCCGTTGCCTCAACCGATGTCTTTTGAAATGGCACAGCAAGGGACGATACTGGTGGTCAGGGAAAGGGTTGTTTTGGACTTTTGGATTGACGGCTATCGTTTCTCCGACGAGTTCTTTGTTGTGGACAACCTTGCCGATGAACTCATCATAGGTGCAACCACAATGCAAAAATGGAGACTGAAGTTGGACATGGAAAGGGAAGAAATCATCATTGACCCTTCAGTCACAAGGCTGAGATTTGTCTGACAAGCAAAGGAGGAAAGGAAGATGGAACTAAGAGAGCACGAAACTTTTGAAGAGCGAACAATTGAAATTAGGAGAGTATCGCGGGTCATGGAAGGAGGCAAGCGGATGTCCTTCCGTGCCTTGGTTGTTGTCGGTGACGGTCACGGCAGGGTCGGCGCTGCTATCGGGAAAGCATTGGGAGTTCCTGAGGCAATTCGCAAAGCAGCCGAGCGAGCGAAACGGGAACTGGTTACAGTCCCGATGCTCGGTGACACCATTCCCCACGAAGTTTGGGGTGAGATGAAATCAACGAGGGTTCTGCTTAAACCTGCTGCACCTGGCACAGGCGTTATCGCGAGCGGACCTGTCCGTGCCGTTTTGGAACTGGCGGGGATACGAAATATCTTGACCAAAGTCTATGGCTCGCGAAACCCTATCAATGTCATTCAGGCAACATTGGATGCCCTTCGTCGCTTGCGCACTCCCGAAGAAATTGCCAAGATGCGCAACAGGCGCGTTAGGGATTTACCTATCCCAAGAAAACTTCGGAGGTGGCTTGAACAAGATGCCAAGCAAAAAACTTCTCCAAGTGAAATTGGTTCGTAGCCCAATCGGTTGTCCGAAAGACCAAAAAGCCACTGTCAAAGCGATGGGGCTAAACAAAATCGGCAAAACGGTCACATTGCCCGATAACCCTTCAGTGCGTGGCATGATTCGGAAGGTTGCACACCTCGTCCATTGGCAAGAAGTGATAGCGGAAGGAGGGCAGAACTGAAATGGTGATGGTTCACGAGTTAAAACCTGCACTCGGTTCAAAACACCGCAAAAAGAGAGTTGGACGAGGAATCGCTGCAGGGCAAGGTAAAACTGCAGGGAGAGGAACTAAGGGGCAAAAGGCAAGGGAAAATGTCCCACCTTGGTTTGAAGGTGGACAAACTCCTCTTTACAAGCGCTTCCCAAAACTGCGAGGTGAAAGCAAAAAAGCGATGCCAATTGAGCCCTTCAGAAAGCACTACGCCATTGTCAATGTCAAGCAATTGGAAGCAAAATTTGAGGCTGGTGAGGTAGTGACGCCAGAAGAACTCGTTAAGAGGCGGGTCATTGATGACATTGAAGATGGTGTTAGAATTTTAGGTGAAGGTGAATTGACGAAGCCTTTGACCGTTTATGCCCATCACTTTAGCGCTTCCGCCAAGGCGAAAATTGAAGCAGCAGGCGGAAAAGTAGTGGTGATTTCGTCATGATGGTAAGACCAGACAGGGGAAGCAACTTGATCCAAAATGCCTTGACGGCGCTGAAAGTCCCAGATTTGCAGCGCCGTTTCAAGTTTTTACTCTTCGCACTGGCTGTCTATGCCTTCGGCTCTCACATTCCCGTCCCGGGCATAGACACAAGTGGCATTGAACGCTTCTTCACACAAGGTGCAGGTGCAGGACCGTTTTTCGGTCTCATCAACATGTTTACAGGTGGCGCCCTGAGAAAGTTCTCAATCTTTGCTTTAGGTGTCATCCCTTACATCAACGGCAGCATTATCGTTCAACTTTTAACGGCGGCGTTCCCGCAACTTGAAGAATGGAGAAAGGAAGGCGAGTGGGGTCGCAGGAAACTCGCTCGGTTGACCCGTTATTTGACCCTCCTTTCCGCTGCACTTCAAGGCTTTGGCTACTTGCAGTTGTTTATGAACACTCCTTTGCCGGGTGGCGGAACCGTTTTGCCACAGGATTTGAGCATCTGGCAACAAATATGGGCAGTCTTATCAATGATTTCAGGGACAGCGTTTCTGATGTGGCTTGGAGGGTTGATTACTGAGAGGGGCATTGGAAACGGAATTTCCATCATCATCTTTGCCGGTATCGTTTTGAGGCTCCCTGGGGAATTGGCTGGCGTCATAGTTAGTGCCATTTCAGGTGGCGTGCCTTGGGGTAGTGTGTTACTCCTCTTTGCCCTGTTTGGTTTCACCCTTGTCTTTATCGTGTATGTCCAACAATCTCAACGCCGCATCCCCGTCACTTACACCCGCAGGATGGTTGGCAACAGGTTGGGCAGCGTGACAAGTTACCTGCCTATCCCTGTCAACATTGGTGGCGTCATTCCCATTATTTTCGGTCTGGCTGTCGTCAGTTTCCCAGTTACGCTTGTCTCCTTCTTCCCAGTCAAGTTCACTGTTCCCTTCGTTGGCTGGACGATTGACATGATACAAGTTCGTTCAATCATTCAGCATTGGTTCACGCCGGGAGGCAGTTGGTTCGGTTTGCTCCTCTATGGCGTCATGGTTATCGTCTTCACCTACTTTTACGCTGCCATCATTTACCGACCTGACGAGATTGCTGATAACTTGCGGAAATGGGGCGGTGTGATTCCCGGAATAAGACCTGGTCATCAGACTGTGGAATACATTGACCGAGTAGCGACCCGAATAACTTTTGCTGGTGCGTTGTTCCTTGCCATTGTGGCGATGTTGGAATTCTTAGTCCCTTCGTGGACGAGAATTCCTGAGGCACAGTTCAGCCTTGTCGGTGGCACATCTATTTTGATTGCGGTGAGTGTTGCCCTTGAGACCATGAAGCAACTTGAAGCCCAACTCTTACTTCGGCAATACGAAACTTTCATCAAGTGAGGTCAACTCTTAACCTCATGTTTCACTTTCTGGCATTCCATATTTGCATAGGGGGGATACTGATGTCTGGACAAAAAGAGATCATCGTGCTGTTAGGACCACCGGGGGCAGGGAAAGGGACGCACGGTCAAAGATGGGCAGATGAAAATGGATGGCGATATGCTGCAACCGGTGACTTACTGAGGGATGCTGTCCAAAAACAAACGCCGGTTGGCATTCAGGCGAAAGCCTACATGGATAAAGGTTTGCTCGTCCCAGATGAA
>Ga0105155_1000336_pt1 | contig 16501 bp, 18 predicted proteins | sample SSWtaG_2_FD_89589 | JGI IMG/M metagenome (GOLD analysis project Ga0105155, IMG submission 89589) | Hot spring microbial communities from Sandy's Spring West, USA to study Microbial Dark Matter (Phase II) - SSWsed_130316 | ecosystem: Environmental > Aquatic > Thermal springs > Hot (42-90C) >...
CACTTACGCCAATCAGCACAATAATATGTTGGGTGATAGCCGGAGCATGCTACTGGTTGGGCAAAAGAAGAGCAGAGAAAAAGGTACAATAAAACTACCCTCCTTTTTGTTTGTAACGTGCAGCATATAGGTTTTAGCTGGTTTAATTTTACTATTGCTTATCACATAATTCTCGTCTGCTACAGCAACACCCCGTCCAATTATTGTCGAATGGTCTCTTGAGCATCCAAATGGGAGAATCGCCCTTAATGTCACTCCATTAGAAAACAACCTGATGAGTAATCCAGACTATAAGCTGCTGCCTTTTCACTAGTATACTACGACGACAAGCGCAACCGTCTTCTCTTATAACTTAACTTAAAGAGAAAATTAAGCAAATCACTTGGCAGATATTGATGGCTGTAACGTTATAGGCTGGGGATTGTATAGGGCTGGGCTGTAGCGACAACAAATATATCGTCGCTATTAAATATATTTGGGATTAAACTTGCTTGCTGTTGGGGATGCACTATGTTCGAGACTCTAACGTTGCTTTTGCTTGGATTTATGGTCGGGCTTAGTGGCGCAGTGATCCCAGGCCCCCTTTTAGCCTACGTTATTTTTGATACAACCCGAAAGCGTAAGATGACTGGGCATTTTATCGTTGCTGGACATGCGTTATGGGAGGCGCTTGTAATCTCTTTAATTCTTCTTGGGGTTGGCAGCGTAATGTTGCAGTATAAATCACTCATCTATGCTGTTGGCGGGACTGCCCTTCTTTTAATGGGTGCAGCCATTGTTAGGAGTAAAGATGATGCTAAAATTAAAGATTCAATGGTCAACTCTTCTTTGCTGGGCGGTGTTTTCTACACCGCCTTTAACCCTACGCAGCCCCCATGGTGGGCGTCAGCCGGTCTAGCTTTGCTTCTCCAAGGCTACGAGCTAATGGGAAGCATAGGAATAATCGTAGTGACTATGGGACACTGGCTTGCTGACCTGGCCTACTACGTCCTAATATCTTACCTCATCTGCAAGTATGGGAAGTTTGTAATTCCAAGGCGAAGGCAAATAACGCTGATTCTTGGAGTTTTCGTAGCTTCGCTCGGCGCATACTTCACAATTAATGGCATTATCCATGCGACAAAGGCTTTTTAAAGGGTTGTTAACCAAATAAATTTTGGGGGAACAATTATGGTTTTGGCTTGCATTCTGGTTTGCTGTGAACCTGGAAAATTTAAAGAGGTTATAGGGGAGTTAAAGAAGATTGAGGGCGTGAAGAGGGCGTTTGGTGTCCATGGGCGATGGGATGTGGTTGTGGAAATAGAGGTTGCTGACATTAAGGCACTGGGCGAAGCGGCGTTAAAGATTCATGGACTGCCCGGAGTCAGAGCCACAGAGACCCTCATCAGCTTTTAGTAGGTGATGGAATGTGCAGTCCTGTATCCTGATTAGGGTTCTTCCCGGGAAGGCGGCTGAGGTCTTAGAAGCCGTGAAGAAATTCCCAGGGATTAAAAGCGCCTACTTTGTATTCGGCCGATACGACATCGTCGCTTTTGCGGAAGCCTCAACCTACGAGGCTCTAAGCGCTCTAACAACTAAAGTGAACGCGATCCCAGGGATTAAAAGCACAGAGTCCCTTATAGAGGTGGCTGAACAGCGCTAAAGTTGCTTAGTAGCCTAGCCTCAACATTGACGTAAATCCCCTCTTTTTTCTAGACCATAATATCGCTGGCTCTCTTCTCAATTTGTTTGCGCAACCCCGACAATTCCGTATAAACGTTAAGGTTTAGAAGGCCAAAATTATTATTGCGAATTTAAATGCAGATCCTCTCTCTTGAGCTATGCTTTTATTTCCGCCTTATCGTTTTTCTCTTGGAGGTGGTTGCATGCCCTATCACTATTTTAGGTTTGGACCTTTAGGCTTCGCATTTTGGGGTCCAGAATGGTGGCTGGGCTGGATTGATGTTGAACGAACAGCTGATGAGGTCATCTTAACACTAAAGATTCCGAGAGATGTTAAAAAGGAGGAAATTAAAGTCGAATATAGGGATGGGCGGATCAGGATAAGATTCCCAAGAAGACGGGAAGGAGCATGGGAACCAATCCCAATAGAGTGAAATTTATTAATGGCAAATTGCTGGGAGCCTAATTTCGCATAAGCAACACTTCCTACCAAAAACAAAACTCTCAATTTACTGAACTTCAATTTCCTCCTTTATAGGGCAATTTCACACTTTTAACCTTAAACCTTGAAATTAACAAGTTTTTCTAAGATACGGCGAACACTCTCCCTATTTTCCCCAATTTCTTAAGAACCTGAGTCACTAGCACCAACTCCTTTAAGATTGTCTTTAAATCCTCTGGTGCTGGTCTCGGGAAAATTTGAATGTAAGAACAGACAATGCAAACTCATTAATATCAAGTTGAGGGATTAGGAGGTGCATTCAGCCTAGAACCCCTAACAAGTGTAAAGTACGACTTAAGACAACATTCTAAGGGCAGAAAAACCATTTAGCATAAAAATTTGACGTGATCCCGTCAATTATTCCCTATTAAAGCTACAAGACGTATTCTTTGCGGCTTATGTATTCGCCGCTGTATTGAAGCAAATTGGGACAGCGCTATAGAATTCGTTGGAAGAGAAGTCGACAGGCGCATAGTGATATTTCCAGGGAAATAAAGCATGAGGGATTATCATCCCAAAAGTATATAAATGATGGGGCCGGTGGGATTTGAACCCACGACCACGCACGCCCCAGGCGCGTATCTTAGACCAAGCTCGACCACGGCCCCGCTTGATCATTTTTGCGGGGATTCTCATGTTTGGCAAATTAAATTTAGATTAAACTGCCTTTTAAATCCTTATCCTTTAGGCTCCTCTAAACACCTCTATATTTATTGCCTTCTATTATGTTGCAGTTTTTCAGCGTCTTTAATGGCTTTGAATGAATTTTCAATCAGCCTAACGTTTTCTCCGTGCATTTTTAGTTTTATTTTATCCCATATTCTTCTGGCTTCGTTCGCGGAGCCCTGGCTGAGTAGCTTACATACGCGGCTTAAGTCTCTTAGGAAAATCTCTATCTGCCCCTTATAGCATGCTGATTCAGCCTTCTCCGAAGCCTCCAGAGCCTCCTCAAGCCTGTTTAGGCATATTAGCATGAACCCTACTTCACAATAATGCCAAGCGGACTCAAAATATTCTTGGCATTCAAAATATACTTCTGCAGCCCTTAAATATGATTTTACGGCAAGCTCCATTCTACCCACCCTCCTATAACTGTCTCCAGCATCCCTATAAAGTCCGCCAGCAAGATGCAATTTACCCATATCAAGAGCCTTTTCAGCGGCATCCCAATAGATTAAAGCAGCCCTTTCAAGGTCGCCGTTATCTGCAAGGAAATCGCCTAAAAGCTTAAGCACGTGAACTCCCTCAACACTCCATTCAACATCGCTTTTACCTCTGAGCGCAACATAATATTCCCAAGCCTTTAAACCGCAGAGGTCAGCCCTACTAGTGTCTCCAACATCCTTAAAAATCCTAACGGCTTTAAGGCACAATGTGATCGCCCTAATTAAATCGCTCATTCTCTCAGCTGCCAGCATGTAGCACTCCCCAGATTTCATCGAGAATCCCCTCCAATTTGCCTTATCATTCATCATACTATAATAAACAGCAAGATGATGGAAGAAGCGGGCGGCAGATTCATAATCACCCATCTTAAAAGCATTTTCAGCAAGACTCTCGAGATCAAACGAATTGTAGCCACTGAAGCCCACGCTGATAATAGCCCCCAATAAATCATAGGAGACTCGTCACCTATAAAAATTCATGAGAACCCTTAACATTGTTTCCATAACACTTTATTTTTAGCCATCCCCAAACTAGCTGAGGGATCCCCCTACCATGTTTTTACGTCGAAATCGCGTGATTTAGGGTAAGATTTAACTTCTCTATTTCCTTTTAGTAGATTGTTAAAAAGTGGAAGGAAATGTTTTGTCCGCTAAAAATCGAATAGTCGTTTATGCTGGGTACAGATAGCTGAAGTTAACAGAAATATATTTGGGTTTAATATTGAGCATATACCCGGATTTAATATATGGAGCCATTTTTGATGAAGGTAACCCACTGTTGGACGAGAAGGGTTTTCGGAGAGATATCATCGTGGCGTGTAGAAGAATTAAACTGCCAATATTGAGGTGGCCTGGCGGAAACTTTGCTTCAGGGTACAATTGGCTGGAGGGTGTTGGACCTAGAGATGAGCGCCCAATATTATATGATCTCGCTTGGAGGGCTGAGGAGACGAACCGCTTTGGAACTGATGAGTTTATAGAGTTTTGTAGGTTAACTGGTGCTGAACCCTTCATAACTGTTAATGCTGGCTCCGGGACAGCTCTGGAAGCTGCCAGATGGGTTGAATACTGTAATAGCAAGGGGAACACCCATTATGCTAAGCTAAGGGAAAAGCATGGTCATCCCGAACCCTACAATGTTAAGTATTGGAGCATAGGAAACGAGATGTGGAGCGACTTTCAAATAGGGAATTTACCCGCAAAAGAATACGTGTGGAAAGCGAGAGACTTCGCCAAGCTCATGAGAAGGGTTGACCCAAACATAAATTTGACGGCTGTAGGTCACATTAAGGGCTAGTCCGGAATGGGATCTCACCGTACTAACGACCCTCTTCGACCTAATAGATAACATTTCGGTACATCAATACTATTTTAGGCTGTTAACCAAGGATGAGGAGGAAAACTATTACAGGGTCTTAGCCTGCCCGTTATATGCTGACGAGGGATTAAAGATTGTGGAGATCACTATTAATGTCGCCTCAGCCATTTGTAGGGCAAGAGGATTAGGGGAGGAAATATTTGCCCCACCGCCGCAACCAGCTGAAAAGGAGATAGGAATGTCCTTTGATGAATGGAATATTTTAGGCTGCCACACCCTTAGAGATGCATTAGGTATATGTAGGCTTCTAAACGTATTCCAAAGGCATGCAAAATACCTTAAAATAGCATGCATGTTCCCGCTAATACATGATCATGAAAGGATTAGGAGGGGAAGGAGGGAACCATTCCACTCTCCTTTAACAGCCTACAGAGGCACTTTAGTTCTCGAGGCAGGATATTACGCATTTGACTTATATGTTAATCACACTGGCGAGATATCGGTCTTAAGCAAAGTTGAGTCTGAAACTTATAGTTTGAGTGATGTAGGCGCTAAGAACGAGTAACGGGAGCCAGAGGTTTCCTTCAAGAACATTCCATTTTTAGATGCAAGTGCAACAATGAGTAAGATGGAAAAACGCTTTATATCGCGGTAGTTAACGCGCATAGAGACAAAGATATTGAATGCCTAATTGAATAGAGACTTCACCCCAGATAAGATTGGACAAATATTTGAGTTAAACGCTAAAGACGTAAATGCATACAATAATAAAGAAAACAGAGATAATGTGAAAGTGACGGAAAAGCCCTGTATAGAGGTTAGTGAAAGATTTACATATACATTTCCAGCGCACTCCACAACGGTAATAAAGATACCGATTGCACATCATCTAATCTAAACCATCCCCCTTTATTCCTTTTTTCACTAGAAAACTCTTTTTTCAGCTAGATTTTAGTTCACTAGTTCTCAAATCAACCTTAAACTATGCTGGCTGGAAAACTTGAAGAAGATCTTTATTTAATTTCTGCTCTCAATATTATGGGCGTCAAGGATGTTATTATATTGTTTATTATAATGAGATTTGCCACTATTAGAGGGTATAGTCCTGCTATTAAACTACCCTGCATCATCATCTTGTCGTATACTAATAGGCTTAAAGTTGCATTTGCTAATCCAGTTCCACACATTAGAGTCATAAATCCCCTATACTTATAGAGCGCGCTGTTGCGGGTTAATATTCTAATCGCTAAATAGCGGAGCAAAAGGTTAACCGACATAATTATTCCAGCATATATAAATCCAAGTAAGTCGGGTAAATAAATTAGTCCTAAAATCACAAAGAATAATGCTCTAACTAGGAAAGTTATCTCGTTCTGGAAATTCCTAATATTCCCTATTAGCTTCTGCATGGAAGCGGCATCAACTTTTATGCCTAAAATCCTCATCCTCTCATAATTTCCGAGAATTATGCCAAAGACTAGTGCTGATAGGGAGCCGCTTCCACCTAAATGCTCAGTTCCAGCATAGCACAGGATTAGCGCCGCCAGAGTAAGCATGTACGTATACTCCTGTTTTCTAGCAATCTCTAGCACTTTTATCCAAACAATGCCAACTATTGCTCCCATCATTATGCCAACAGCAAACCTTGCGATAAGCAAGGATATAGTCTCCTGAAAATTGACGGAGCCCCTCAAATATATTTGCAAAAACGTTATTGCCAAAATTATGTTAAGCACGTCGGTGATCGTTGATTCTAGGGATAATGTTGTCTTTATCTCATCTGGCACCTTCATTTTAGACATTAAAGGTATAATCACAACCGAGCTTGTTCCAGCCGTCATAGGTCCAAGCATCAACCCTTCAATCCAACTAAATCCCATTACAAAGTAGCTGAATAGTAAGACGAAGAACATTGCGAAAATAACATATAAGGAGCCTATGGCTGCCGCCCTGAAACTCTGCGAGAGAACAGTATAGAAATCCATACTTAAGCCTCCTTGAAAAAGGATAAACATTAAAGCTAAAGCCGCGAAGACTGGTGTCACCGACAAAAGCTCCTCTGGAGAGAAGAGCCCTAGCAGGGGCCCAAAAATAATGCCTACCAACATTAAAAATAGAATGTCTGGAAACCCTATTTTTTTAAAGATAACATTAGCTAAAAATCCAACGGATATGATTACGCCAGCAACCATAAAAACCATTGTGACATCAGCCATAAGATTTACGCTTCCCTACAAGGATAACTTAACAAATATTCTGTAATTGCTTAAGGCGTATATAAGGATTAAAATGCTATACGCTAAAGAAAGCTTAAAAAGATAAGTTCTAATGCGGCTCAAGATATTAAGCCAGTTTCTCGCCGCAGTTTAGACAGAACTTAGCTCCCGTTTGCATCTTCCCCTACATTTTGGGCATTTATTAGATGCTTGAAGCTGACTTCCACAATCTATGCAGAGCTTCACTATCTGCGGGTTTTAGAAGCCACATTTTTTAGGTAGAGTGTCATTGGTTGTAATGGTGCAATTGAGGACTGCTAAACAATAGGATTATTTGCTACACCTGTCCCACGGCTTCTCAAGGACAGGATTTAAATTGGTGTTTGGAGATAATTCCGAAATTCAAAAATATGTTAGATAATATAAATTGGGGCTGATATGTCCACTCAAAAAAGGATTAGCATATTTATCCCGGTCTATAGGGAGTCAGATCTTCTTGAGCCTCTGCTCAGATCTCTCCTTGATGACCCTTATGGGGAAAAGGAGATTTTCATAGTTATAGATGAACCGACGCCAAGAAGCCTAGAAATAGCTAGTAAATTTTCTGAAGATGATAGAATTCATTTTACTTTTAATGGGTATAGAAAGGGGAAAGCGAATGTTCTAAATCAAGTCGTAGATTCCTCTAAAGGCGAGATCTTCCTATTTCTGGATGCTGATACCATTATAGATGGAGGGGGAGAAAGCTTTCTTAAAATTATATCTAGAGAGATGGAGGATGCTGATATAATTGAGGTCAAAAAAGATGTTATAAGAGACTCACTTATAGCTAAGGTTGTAAGCTATGATTACCTAAGTTTTAACTTAGCTAACTTTTACTTTTCCCGCAAAATAGGACGTTGCCTAGGCGTTAATGGTGCAGCATTCGCCATAAGGAGGGAAACATTTAGGGCTCTAGGCGGCTTCAGAAGGGTTATATGTGAAGACCTAGACATAGCTACAAGGTCCTTTGCGAAGAATATGCGCTTTAAGTTCCTAGATAACGTGAAAGTTTATACTAAGGTGCCCTCCTCATGGAAGGAGTGGTTTAATCAGAGGAAGCGTTGGGGCATCGGCGCAGCGTTCTGGTTTAAAGAGCATTTTAGTCTACTCAAGAATATTGCTCGCAAATACCCTAAAGTTATAATTCCATCATTACTCTTTATTTTCCCAGCTTTACCGCTGATTTTAATAAATCTTTTTGTGCCGGACGAGTTATCCCTCAAAATACTTTATGTGTCTATGATTCTATTGTCAACAAAGACAAACATCCTTATACCCCCAGCGGCTTTAACATCCACAACTCTACCCGCGCTAAGAAACTTTCTTACTATTATTGGGGGATTAGCAACATACTCAACAGTATTTTATTTCGCCGCTAGAAAATTACGATTCCACTTTAACCTACTGGAGTTTGCGGCATTCTATTTTATTGCAGCCCCATTATGGCTTCTAATAGTAATAGCCAGCTTAGTTAGGGTTTACACTAAACCAGACGGCATTAAAATTGACTGGAAAACTTAGATTACTCTAACTTTAGAGACGAAGGGGTTGCCCCTTATATAAAACCTTAGTTCCACATCTAGGTCCTTCTTAACGCCAACCCTATGGGACCTGCAGATTTCCCGCTCATTTATAGGTTTACCCTCAGAAATAAAAATGGGATTTTCACTATTAGTTAGGTCTACGCAATTTAGCTCCTTATTGATTCCCAACGCCCTTGTTAAGCGTCCAGGACCATTCGTTAAATTTTTGATACTGCGAGTTTTCCTGTTAACCATCATCGTTTCAATACCATTTAAGGGCTCTATTGCCCTAATGAGTACGGCGCCTACGCCCTTAGGCTCGTGGGCAACTACATTAAGCATCCAATTATTATGCACATTATATATAAATGCTAAGCCAACCTCGCCCCACATTGGCATATTATACCTTTTTATTCCATCTCTAGCCCGCGATGCTGGATCCTCTACCCCATAATATGATTCTGTCTCGACGATAATGCCCTCGAGAAGCTGATTGCTAATCCTCCTAACCAGGATTTTTCCGAGAAGATCGGCAGCTACGAGCTTCGGGTCCCTCTCATAGAACTCTCTTGGCAAAGCTTTTCTGTACGACATCGCATCCTTCTAAAATTCTATCACATGAGATTTACATTCTCGATTTTGTGAAGTTTAATTTGCCAATTAATGCGTAGGGTGCAAGCGTTGGAATTTCCACTTCCCACCATCTTACCCATACTCTTGACTCACTTAAGTCCACTATGTTATTGAGTATTCGAAGCATATTATCGCTTATTCTAAGATCTCTAATTGACTCAGCGATTTCCCCATGCTTAATTCGGAACATACCATCCCTAGGTATTGTTGAGAAATCTCCGGTCCTATAATTTTGATACCTTAAATACCAATCGTTCGTCACATATATGCCATCATCTATCTCGGCTAGCAGATCTTCAAACGACTTGTCGCCTGGTTCAACGATGAGGTTCCAGGGATAGGGCACAATTATCCCAGCATTGCCAGTAGTTTCCACACCAAATTTTTTAGCAGTCATACTATTATGGAGATATGTCTTTAAAATGCCATTCTCAACTATAATCTTTCTTTTTGTTGGAACACCCTCATCATCAAATGCTCTTGCTCCAAGGGTACCAGCTAGAGTTGGATCATCAATTAAAGTGAACTTTCTGGAAGCAACCTCCGAGCCTATCTTATCAACTAAAAATGATTGTCCAGCGTCAACTAGGAAGGCTGAGGATAGAGAGCCAACCTGATTAACTATATCTGCGAAAACCATTGGTCCAAGTAAAGCCATATATTCTCCAGGTTCGCCGGGCTTGGGGTTTGATGCCGCCTTAGCTATCTCGCCAGCAGTTCTCCCAGCCTCCTCCGGGTTAAAGTCCTCGAGTTTACCTGCAACTGAAACAGCGTGTCCCGTAGCAAACTCCGATACAAATGCTCTAATTGAAATCTCTATGCCGGCCAACTCTTGTGAGGCATAAACATCACCTGATGTTGCAAGAGTTATTTTAGACCTTGAAGCATTCAGTGTTCCAGCAGCTCTTTCAGCGCCTACCTCCAATGAACTTTTAATCGCTGATTCAACATAGCCAATTAATGTATCGGGCTCTAGCGGTATCTTTGGCGCCCTCATTAGATCAAGGTTGTAGGTGAAGGGCCCTTGAGGTAGAGGAGCATAAATGTCGGCGGGGGGAGTTGACTTAGCTGTTCTCACAATATTCTCCACTGATCTCCTAATGTTCTTAATAGATAGCGTGTTTATTGTTGTTGCAGCCCTATGCTTCTCAATCATTACGAATACGTCTACACTATTTTCAAGAAAAACTTTTGACACGGTTACCTCGTTGTTTGAGAAGCGTATCATGATCCTCTGGGCTTCAACAAGCTTAGCCGCTACGTCGGTCGCACCTAGCTTCTTTGCTAAATCAACAACATACGATGGTATTTCACTCAACCTCATTTTATGCGCAACCAATCCTAACCCTCCTTAAGCGTATATGAGGCCCACCAGTCCAAACTGGTATGCCCTGCATGGGATCGCCCTTACCGCAGTATGCTGCCTGAAACTCCAATTTTTTACCGGCTGCATCAACAGCGGACCATAATCCAGTGGTTGTTATCTCTAGAACAGGATTTTTAACCAAGTTTTTCAGCTCGCCATTTTCTACTCTATAGGCTTCTAGCCCAACATAGCGCTGATTAAACCTTCTGTCATCAATGTTCCATTCCATGAAGTTCTTAATATATATGCCATCTTTAATATCCTCAAATAGTTCCTCCTCCGTATAGTCACCTGGCATAAAGAAGGTATTTGCCATCCGGACTATTGGCTCACGATTATAAGCGACAGCCCTAGAAGCACCATTACTCTCAACACCAAAAACGCTCGCGGTCTCTCGGTTATGGAGAAACTCGTTGACTACGCCCTCCTTTATTAATATACGTCTCCTAGCCTTAACGCCCTCATCATCATACAGGTAGAATCCGAAAGAGCCCTTTAGTGTTGGATCATCAACAACATTTACTTGTGGTGAGCCAACCCTAAGCCCTATTGAATTCGGCTTAAGGAATGTCTCACCGGCCTGAGCCGCTTCCCTACCAAGTATCCTGTCAGCTTCGCTTGGATGCCCGCACGATTCATGGCTAACTATGCCAACAACTTCCGGCCCTAAAACGACATCCATTTCGCCTTCAGGTGGCTTAACCGCCTCCATCAAAACCCTCGAGAGAGCATAAGTTTCATCATAAAATAGTTTAGGTAGATTCCATTTCTCAACAACCTCCCATCCTCCCGTCTCACCAAGGTTAAAGTATCTTTGGGCTGGACCCTTCTGTGGATGAAAGACTGTGATGAAGGCAAAAAGCGCAGCTCTTGGGATTGTGCTATGAATATTTGCTCCATCACTTGTCATGATCATTTTCTCAGTTATCCACGTATCCAAAGTTATAATCCTAGATGGGACTTTAACATCACATGCTGAGGCTGCGTTAATTGTCTCTTCATCAGCCTCTTTAATAAGGTTAATCTTCGATTCAAGGTTAACGCTGCTGAAATTCACCCTCGGCTTAACATCAACTTTTCCACTCCCAAGCTCACCTTTCCCCATGAGAATTTTTTGCTTCATAAGCTTGGACGCAGATCTAGCAATCTTTATGGCACGTTTAAGGGCTCTTTCAATATCTTTCTTTCTTAAAGTATTTATGGACGCGAAGCCCAATGCCCCATCTAAGAGAACTCTTATACCTACCCCTCTACTCTCCTCAAATACTGTTGCCTCTAAAACACCATTCTTCAATATTATAGATTCGCGCAGATCTATCTGCAGTCTAGCTTCAGCATACTCAGCACCCATGCTTCTTGCCTGATTAATAATAAACCCTATAATATCCTCCAACTAGTAGTCACCTAAATGCTTTTTCAATTCAACATATATTTTTGGTTTTTGTAGAACTGCGAATAATCTTTTAAGCGCTTAAACCTTAATTTCTCATTGTGGTTTAATATGCCCATCCAAGAATTTATAAGTAAAAGAGAGTTGGTTCTAACCGAAATCTGCCAAGTGCTCAAGAAGACTAACGCTATTGAATTTGGCACATTTAAGTTACCTAACGGTAAAATAACCCCCTATTATATTGATTTAAGGGTTATTCCAAGCTTCCCAGATGCATTCGCAAAGATAACTGAGATATTTATTGATGCTGTGAAAAGCGAGATTGGTGTTGAAAACTTTGATAGGGTGGCTGGAATACCAACAGCTGGCCTGCCCTTAAGCGCCGTTGTGGCATACATTTTTAGGAAACCATTCATTTATGTTCGCCAAAAGCAGAGACTTAAGGGCAGGGAACGTAGGGTTGAAGGAATAGTTATGCCGGGAGATAAAGTTCTATTGGTGGATGATTTAGTGACTACCGGACTGAGCCTTAAGAAATCAGCTTTAGCGGTTAGGGCTGAGGGCGGATTAGTTTCTGATGCATTTGTGCTGCTAGATAGGGAGGAGGGTGGAAGGGAGAGGCTTGAAAGCATAGGTGTAAAATTACATTCAGTGCTGGGAATAAGGGATATTGCACAAAAGCTTTATGAGATGAATGCTATAGGGGAAGATGAAATGAAAACAATATTAAGTCAAGTGAGGTTGAAGAGGACATAACTTAATCTTCACCAAGTAATCTTTTTAAATCCGCTATTATCTCATGTGGGCTATCAAAATCAAATTCCAGAAATGGCGCATTTAATCCATTTTTAAGCATTTTTCTTTCCAAGGCATCTATAAAGATTCCTCTCTCATTAACTAATGTACTCTTACCATCAACTACTCGCATTACATTATTAACGGCGCATGAGGGGGAGCGCTTAACACCAACAATAGCCACTATTTGAATACGCGGTTTTTTCCCCATGGAGATTAGAGTCTTTAGTTGGTCAGCAACGACCCCTGCTAAATTATTGCAGTACTCTTTAAAGCCTGGCAACATTTCATATTCATCCTTCGTTCGAGAGGGGCGTGGATTACCACAAAAAGTGAACTCTGGGCAGGGCATTTGAAAAATTCCAATATTATGCTCTATAGCGAACTTAACTATCTCAGCGGCTAAGCCGATATTTCTCTCAATTGGTTTACCATTCTGCCACCACCTAGTGCCCTTATTAAGTAAGCAGTGGGAGAGCACTAAAATCCTAGATGTGAGCTCCGTCATTTTCACCATATTAATCCCTATGTTTGGATTGATTGCGGTGTTGGAGGGCGTTTCTGCGCATAAAGGTATCTTCTGGCTTTTCCCTCTCGCGTCAATATTCCATCCCTAACAAGATCTAATAGGACGTGAGCTACAGCTGTTCGATCATAGTGGTAACCTATACGCGTCATCTCTTTATGGACATCGTCAAGAGAGCGGGGTACAGCAAACCAACCCTCCCTCCATAATCGTTCAATAACGCCCCGACAAGTTTCAGCTTTAGCTGGTTGAGGTGTTGTTATCTCTGGCAAAGCAACCTGCTTGGATGTGTATCTAGTTATGCTTGAGAGAACCTTATCTATTATATCTTTTACCTGGTCCTCTCGGCAGCTTATCTCAAACTCTATGTTTCCAACTCTCATCTTTATGTGAACCTGGGGTTTTTCCTCACTTTTCTCCTCCATTTTATCCCTCTGATATTGTTGTTTATTGTGTTGTTCATCTTGTTCATGCGCAACATTTATATACAACATCTTGTACCTATAAATTGGTGAATGTTGTTGATTGAACAAATACATTATGCAACAACACCAAAATATAATTTTCCCCAAATCCGCGAAATCATAAGTCTCCCGAAGAAATTTATTGAATTAAGCCTTAACTCGATGAGTGAGATAAGGGAGAGATTCTTTCAACCATGGATTGACTTAGCTAGCTTGCAGATAGAGAGGATCGAGGATCAAGAGGATGTTATCGAGGTTCATGGTAGAGGGGCGCTCCCATTCATATCATCTCTGGAACCGATACCTGATGGATCCCCAGTAATAGCCATCGATGCATCGAGCATTAAAGTTGGTGAAACGGAAAATGGTGTAATATGCGCCGTTAGGGGTGCAGTAGTTTGGAGCTATAGGAAACAATATAGATATTTACGTATAGGGCCTTTCCCCCTCCACATAACAGAAGGGAATAAGAAGGAAATCCTCAGCATTCTTGGGCAGTATTCGCCAATAAGCTCTAACTTCTCGCTATTCTTAATTGAGATCCAAAGCCGCCTATGTAATGCCCTAGAAAGATGGATTCAGATGATGATTTCAAGTTCTGTTAGCGATAGCATAATTCTTTGGGACGGCTCGTTAACATCTAAACTGGCGGGCAATTACTCAGATGTTATCACTGAAATATTACGGAAAGCGAGGAATAATTCAAATGTTGTTTTATCATTCTCGAAGGCTTCAACTGTTAGGTTTCTAGGTAGAAGAATCACCGACTTGATCTCTAAGCAGAAAGCTCCATGTCTCCTGGAGATAGATGAGCAGATGCTCTCAATGTCCTCTAGAAGCTTGCGCTTGCTAGGTAAAATTTATGTTGTTAGATTAAATGATAGAGGCTACACTTTTAGAGTTGATATTGATAAAGCGTTACCTAAAGAGATACAGATAATGGCAATCCGGAGATTGCTCGGAAACGAGCTTATCTTTCAAGGTTACCCGGAAGCATTACGCTTAGCCCACATTTTCTCAACATTTACTGCTAGTGATGTCATAGGAATACAGCGATTCATAGCCAAAGAATACGGGCTTAAAGTTGTCACTTGGCCAAGTATTAGGAAAGCCCTATTCGGTCCATTTGGAACAGGCGGTGCCGGTGACTGATCGCTATGCGCCTATACAAGAAGGCTGGAAACACAATACATATCATTAGTTTCCCAGATGAGGAAATTGAGAAGGGCGGCTACTTAATAATTGAGGATAAGAAAGCTGGCAAATCAATGATAGTTCAAGTTATTGACATACAATTTGCAAATGTCCCTGGAATAATGGAGGAGCTCCTTCGCGAGCCACTTATAAATGACCCTGTTAAGGGAGAAGATGTTGACCCATTCGATATAACATCACATATATTATATGTTCAGGATGCACGCCTGCTCATATGTAAGATCCATGGAACCTTAAAGGATGGTAAATTAAGCCCTAATAGTTCATGGCTGCCCTCAAGAACTCACTCAGTAATATCAAAGCTACCAATTGAGAAGCTTATGGAGATAGCTGGCGTAACTAGGAATTTTCCAATAAATCTTGGCGAAACAATGGAGTTGACACCCATCACGATAGACGCATCCAACCTGGATGGAAAGCTTAACATAATTACTGGCAGGAAAGGAACTGGTAAATCGCATCTATCTAAGCTTTTGGTTCTAGGGCTTATTGAACATGGTGCAACAGTAATAGTTCTGGATTTAAATGGTGAATATGGAAACTTAGGCTTAAACGCTGACGGTGAGAGAAATAAGTTTTCCGAGAAAATTCATGTTCTAACGCCCGGCAAAAACTTTAAGTTAACTTTAGCGCAGGTGGGTCTCTCAGTTATGATGAGAATACTTATTCACGCCCTCGATCTTCCCGGAACATCATCCCGCGAATTTAGGCATATATGGCGTTTCCTGGAGGAGCGCGGCGCCCTCTCGTTACATGAGCTTGGTGAGGCTATTAGGAGATGGCAATGTAACCAGCAGGTTAAAGACGCTCTTTTCTCACGTTATTATACGATCCTGCATACAAATCTATTTACTGACGACCCAAAGGAATCTGTGGATTTTGAGAGGATGCTTCAGGAGATTGAGTGCAGTGGCGGTGGAGCAATAATAATAGATTTAAGCAGCTCATCAACAATAGATCGGCAAATAATAGTTGAGTGCATGCTTGCGAAGATACAAGATTTACTCTCAAAATGGAAGGTTAGGGCTGTCTTCTTATTCGCTGAGGAAGCCCACCTATATCTTAAGGAAACCTACTGGGATGACATAGTTACAAGAATGAGACATTTCGGAGTCTTCACAACTTTTATAACAAATCAACCCAGCACGATAAAAGAGAACATTTATCGGCAGGCTGACAATATATTTCTCTTCAACTTCGTGAATGAACATGACTTGGAAATAATCTCTAGGGCTGCAAGGGTAGATGCTGAGACAACAATATCTATTGTGCGAGATTTACCGCCGCACCACTGCCTAATACTAGGCGAGGTAGTGAAGGACTTCCCGATAATAGCGAAGATAAAGCCATTAAACGTTAAAACAATGGGTGAAACGAGATTCTTCTTCACAAATAGAGAAGATGCTGCAAATAACCTGACTGAAAAGCAGTATTTACGGGAAGAAACATAAAATATTTTGTGTGAGATTCTTTGCTGGACAATACTCTCTTTCTTATTCTCGCCACATATTTGCGAGTTCCCTGAGTGGTTGCCCATGCTTTATCTTTTGGTAACTAGGGATACTTTGGAAAACCTGCACGGGCTTCTCCCTCAGCCACCTCATTGCTCTCGGCGTTTCATTGGGGGCTACATCAGCGGGGCACCATAGAGCCCCGCCTTACAGAGAGTGCACCGTCATCGGC
>Ga0105155_1000337_pt1 | contig 16496 bp, 18 predicted proteins | sample SSWtaG_2_FD_89589 | JGI IMG/M metagenome (GOLD analysis project Ga0105155, IMG submission 89589) | Hot spring microbial communities from Sandy's Spring West, USA to study Microbial Dark Matter (Phase II) - SSWsed_130316 | ecosystem: Environmental > Aquatic > Thermal springs > Hot (42-90C) >...
AAACACAGCCATAAGAAACCTAATAAGAGAAAACAAGCTCCAACAAGTTTATTCTTTAATGCAGAGTGGGCAAGCAGAAACAGGCATGCAAACCATGAACCAATCCCTTGTTTCTCTTTACAAGAGAGGGCTAATAACTCTGGAGGATGCATACAGATATTCTCCAGACATCAAAGAGCTTGAGCGGTTAGTTTTGATGATATAATTTTTCTTTAAAGGAGGTATAACCATGAAAAAACTTTTTGTCTTATTGTTTGTAGGTCTAACAAGTGCGCTTTATGCTAATGAGCAAATTGTTAGGCAAAAAGGTTGTATGGCTTGTCATGATATGAAGGTAAAGAAGGTGGGTCCCTCTTTTAAGGAGATAGCTGAAAAGTACAAAACAAAAGAAAATGCGGTAGGATACTTAGTAGATAGGATCAAGAAAGGAGGGGTTGGAGTCTGGGGGAACGTTCCGATGCCTCCTCAGAATGTGTCAGAAGCTGAGGCAAAACAAATAGCAGAGTGGATTATATCTTTAAAAGAGGTGTCACCATGAGAGTAATAATAGACAAAAACAATACTGTTGAGTTAGTGTCCAGCAAAGACGCAGGCACAAAACTTATGCTTAACGACGAGGTTTTATTTACAGATAACAAATCCGGCTACGAGTTAGACCCGTTAATTTACAAAGATGGTTCTAAGTTTGTTTTTATTCTAACAAAACCATCTGTAGTTTCTCTATCCAAGCGGTATGGTTTAGAAAATATAAAAAAAGGAAGGATGCCTCTGACTTATGTTTATTATGATGCGGAGAGCGGAGAAAAACTTGTGATAGATGTGGGAGAAAGTTTGTACAAGAGGATAAAGGATGGGATTTCTAACTTAAGTGTTTCTGTAGATTCTATAAGCGTAAACTCAATTCCTTTAGCGATTTCGAACGATCATTTGATTTTAGTGACAGAGATGGAAGCTAGGTTAAAAGATAAGGAGGAAAAAGTTTTACATTCTGTAAGTATGGTAGACTTAAAAAGTGGGGAGGTCTGCATGGGTCAGTTTAAAGAAAACATTCCACATTTGTTTGCTTTTAGCACGTCGTATATAGGAATGAAAATAATTTTAAACGGTTTACTGGAAGGAGAGGGATCTGAGATCAGCTTAGAGAAGTTAGGAGTTCACAGTATATTTGAGGAAACTTCTAAGTCCTATAACGAAGTAGTAAGGACTGTTATGAGTAAGTCTACAGATAAGTTAGCTCTTTTAGTTCCGTCGGATTTTGCTTATGTAGAAAAAGACACTGCTGTTGTTGGGTATATATTCAAACCACAGCTAGAGGCAGATTACTACGTACTTAGTGCTACCGCTTTGTATAAGGACGAGACAGAACATACAATAGAGGTGAAAGGAGATTTGGAAGCTGTTTTAGTAGTATTAGAAGGAGCTTCACAATCTTTTACAAAGAAAGTAGATCACGATGAAGAGATTACTTTTGCTTATTAACTTCTTAGGTTTTGCCTTAGCTCAGGAGGTGTTACCTCCTCCACCACCTCCTCCATCGATGCCTGCGCAAGTTGATCCGAAAGAGTTTGAAAATTACTTTCCGTCCCCAAAAGAAGTGAGAGAGTACAAAAATTATGAGAGAAAGTTATTGGAAGAACTGGTGTTTAAACACAAGGTGAATGTATCAACGACCGCTTTGTTGTATTATGCTTCACACTCAAATTCTGTAGCTTTGTATCCTTACTTTGCGGTTGCGTTTCTGTTTAGTGATAAGATAGATAGAGTATATGCAAGTTTTAAAACCAAACAACTTGATGTGTATGAGAACATGGTGGTTGTTGTTCCAGATGAAGGTTTTACATCAGGAAATTTAATAGTCGTATATGGGAAAAACGTGGTTTCTATTACGGTAGAAAATATACTAAACTCTCACATCAAAAACAGAACTCTCTATCCTGTAGTAGTAGTAAAAGAGGATAAACAAAGGCTCAGCGAAGAGGAAAAGGTTAAAATACTTGATGCTGCTTTAAAAATGTATGGCAGATACTTAGATGGAGAGGTTATGTTTGTGTACAACGGTCAAAGGTATATCATAAAGAGAGTAAAAGAGCCGGTTAGAAATGCTATTGCTATAAATGGTAAGTTTTACGAAGTGAAACCCGTTAGCAGGGAGCCTTTGTGGGTGCCTTGAAACAAAAAACTACAGAAGATTACAAGCTGCCTTTTTCTTATAGAGTTAAAGTCTGGGCTTACAGGAATTTTCCGTTAGTTGTTTTATTGACACTAGCTAATGTTCTATTTGGGCTTTTCATAGTTTTAGTTGCAATTTTAATAAAATCTTCTGAGATTAAAATGCTAGTAAGAGGGATAGAAGCGCTATCAAACAAAGTAATAGTTGTATCTACGGATGGTAAAGTTGTAGAAGTACAAAAGGCAAAAGTGTCAACGGAAGTATTAAAGATGGCGGTTAGGAGTGTGATAGAGCATTATTTGATGATAGACATGCTGTGGTTTACAAATGGTAAATATGACTTGAGGAATTACCCATACGAATTAAACGAAGAGACCGCTTTCAAGATAACCAAGCTTAAGTCTGCGTGGGAGGAACTGATAGACCCAGCTGGAAGGGGTGATTTTAAAAGTTTTGTATTGTATTTGCACGCCATGGGTATGCAAGGGAGGCTTCCCTTTTCCCTAAAAGCAACGTCATACAATGATAAAGTGGTTGCATCACTTGAAAACAAGACCTATAAAAACTTTCAGGTGTATGAATATAACGGAGATATAGATGTAATAGCGGTCTTTTACGTTAGCAAAACAGGTAATTGGGAAACAACCAGCTCAAAGATCAGCTTCAAGCTTGAATTTTACATAAACCCGTTGGAAGGAACAGTTAATAATCCCATGGGGGTTAAGATAATTAACATGCAAACATCTTGGGTTTTGTTAGGAGGAGAAAATGAAGCTAGATAAACTCAGTAGTAAAACCTACGACAGGGAAATCTTAGAAGTTATCTCCAAGCTGTTTGATAAAAAATCTCCTATTGAAATACTTGAGATTTTGTATTTTTTGAGAAAAGACAAGAGATTTTTACTTGCTAAGGCTAGAGTAGAAGCTGGGGAAAATATTTTCAATGCTCTTGCTGCTGAAAGGCTTATAACGGACGAGCTTTACGACTACCTGATTTCCGCCAGTTCAAATAGGAAGCTGTCCGAGTTTACGAGGGCATATTTAACATCTATGAAAGAAACGAGGAGAATAGTTTCGGATTTGATAAAACAAATGGCGTCACCGCTCTTAGCTCTTGCGGTTCATTACATTGTGCTTTACGTAGCAATATACAAACTTGTTAAAGGTATAGATATGGATGAAAAGTGGTTTAGAGCTCTTCCGGGATACTTTAGATTTTTAGACTACATTGCGGACAACCCTCAAATATTTATGATTTACGTAGTAACCACCTTAGGTATAGCTTTTATAGTTTTCCTGCTTAGGAAAAGACTTATACCATCCTACTCTTTTTACGAGAAGATGAAGCTTTACTTATATCTTTACTACTCTGTCAAATCAGGTAAGAAAGTAGAAGAAGCCCTTGCAAACTTTAAAACCAGTTTTGACAATCAAAAGTTTGTGAGTTTGTTGGAATCAGGAGAAGAGCTTTCTACTGCGATGATAGAAAGCATGAAGATAAAACCTAAAATTCTCGAGCAAGTGCTTATAAGAAGCGCATTTGAAGGGAAGGAATCTGAGATTGAGAAAAACGTAGAGGACCTGTATACACAGCTGTTAGATCTTACCAGAAACTCAATTGCAAAGACGGGAATGGTTTTAAATATATTCTTCATGTTAGTGGTGGCGGGGCTTATTCTGTTTGTATACCTTGGTATAAACCTTCCTATTGCACAGGCAGCTAGGGTAGTAGCGCAATGATAGGGATATACTACATAGACACAGACAAAGTAGAAATTACAACACCTTTTAGGTGGCTTTACGGAGCGAAGTTGGTTGGGACGAAAGATGTTATAGCGCCAATAGACCTAAACGTTGCAAAGTTCTTTGTAGAGCTTGGTTATTCATCTAAGGGAGAGGCTTTGCTGTTTATGGTTTTGGAAAGAAGGAAAGTAAAAGACTTTTTTAGAACAGATCTTTACTACTTTTCCTATAACAAACAGTTTATAGACAAACTCGCAGAACATTCTCAGATAGTAAAAATGAAAGGTTCAGAAATTGCGTGGAAGCTGTTGAGACTTTTCGCTAACAACTCAGAACTTATAGGACTTAGACTTGATGAATTCAAAAAACTAAGAGAAAACGAAAGGAGTTTGTTAGATGGGTCGAGCATAGAAAATCCAGAAATAATGAAAACTTGGAGCAGAGTGCTTTACGAGTATGGAAATCCAGAACCTGAGGTGTATATAAGTGCTAAGTATACTGCAGAGCCTACAAACTTTGAAGCGTTACTAACTAAGGATTGGACCGGATATTTTGTTTTTATCTTTGATTTCAACGATCAGAGCCATCTATTTAAAGTGAGGATGTCTTCTCTTTACAAAGACAAAGTAGAGTGGAAGAGGCTTTACGATGAGTATAAGCGAGATAAAGAATATACGAACATGTCAATCCTATTCTTTCCTGAGACACATCCTGAGGACGTCCTTTCATTGTTTTCTTCGTTATCGTTTCTTCCTATAAGAGTAAACAGAAACCCAAAGGATCTGGCTTTAGGGCAGTGGTTGAGGAAAAGGGATGTAGATTTTCAGTTTCTGTTAAAAACTGACGATGTTAGAAACTACATCCTTGTATCACTTACAAAGAATAAGATTCCAACCAAGGTGTTGCTTTATGGTAAAAACAGGTTTATGGATTATGTTTCTTATAACCCTTTCGAGGAAAATATAAACCCGCATGTGGTTGTTGTTGCGCCGTCTGGAGCAGGAAAATCCTTCTTTGCTCAAAATTATGTATCAACTTATCTGAACTTGAACGTGGAAAAACTTATCAAAAGGGAGGTAGATGAAACTGCCGAAAAAGAATACAGAGTAAGGTACTTTGACAAAGGGTTTTCAGCAGAACTTTTCTTCAAGCTGTTAAAACTCAGGGGGTTTGATGTGGAGTTTTTCAATCCGAACTTGGAAGAGTTTGTATACAATGTGTGTGAGTTTGAAGACGAACTTGACTTAGAGTTAAATGTAATGCTTGTAAATTCAATCTTAAGCATACTAAACTTAGGAGCGCTAACTGGAGACGAGCACATTTTTTTCATAAACACTTTAAAGGAAGTCAAAGAGAGCGAAGAGATGTATTACTACGCCAACCAAAAGATAAAAGTTTTGGAGCAAATAATAGAAAAGGGCGAGCTGAGAGCAAAAGCTCTTTACAAAGAAATTAAGGAGTGGGCAGAAAAGCAAGGTATAGATCGTGATAGGTTAGAACGTATGACCTTACTTGAACTGTCAGAACATTTTCCGCAAGTCCGGCACCCGACCATACATGATGTTATCAGAAAACTTAGGACTAAAAAAGGAGAAAGCGTAGAAAGTTTAATACACAAACTTGAAACGATAATGAACATTCCCTTATTTTCCTTTTACACACAAGTAAAGATTGAGGGAAGCAGGATATTTTACATGGATGTGGAGAACTTAGAAACCAGCAGGTTCTTTGTTCCATTGATGATAGTGATAATAAAAAGACTTTTCAAGTATGACAAGTATAAAAAAGATGAAAAGACATATTCAAAGTTTATATTTGACGAAGCCCATCTTTACTTTAGAGTTAAAGAGTTTGCGGATGTTTTAAACACCTTAATAAGAGAGGCGAGAAGATTTAGGATTCAGATAGAGCTTTTGACACAAAGTATAGATGATATTCCTCCTAAGCTTTTACAAACTGTCGGAACAAAAATGTTTTTACTGCCTGCAGACGAAAACGAAAGAAAGGCAATATTGTCCAGATTAAAAGAGCATTTAGGAGTGAGTGATGAGGAGATTAAGGAAGTGGTAGAAGTTGTATGGAAAAAACTTGGAAAGTATCAACTTGGGGTGTGGAGTAATGAAGGAGTTTTCACGATAAGCATGCCGGTTGACGATTATAAGAAGCAGCTGTTTGATTCTTACAGGAAAAGCTTAGAACTTCCGACAGGCGAGGTAATCAAAAAATCTTCTTATGAGGTCTAATTTTAGAAGCTTGAAACTTTCGGTTAAACTTGGATTATATTATATACTACAAGGAAGAAGTAGCCATGATTATGAGAAAAAAGAGTAAAGCGGAAAGAAAGGCTTTGGTAGTGAGGTTAGATCCTGACGCTTTTGAGGTGTTAGATCGTATAGCCTCTAAGTACGGATGCTCTTATTCTTATGCTATAAATTACTTAATTTTGAAACTTTCTAAACACTTATTATCGGAGTTAGAGAAAGAGCCTTTTCCTATAGTAACCTCAGTAAAAGAAACTACCTCTAAGGAACGCTTTGGCTTTGACAACGTTGGGGGTGTTAAGGAGGGGTCTAGTAACCGCTCTGACGATACCGATTTAAGTAAAGTTCTGATAAGGTGGTAATATGAAAAAGGTTTTGATAGCGGAAAGTGTTTTTGGGAGACATCATCAGGCTAATGGGGTTGAGGTTATTTCGACTAATGGAAACGATGTTTTGGATGTAGGGAAGAAAGGGATAAAGATTAGAGAAAGTTTTGTAAAAGAAGTTTTAACAAAAGCTAAAAATGCGGACTATATATTTGTGGGAACTGATGCGGATTATATGGGGCAAGTGGTTGCGGAGTATTTGAAAAGGGGATTACAAGTTAAAGGTTATTCAGGAAGGATAGTAAGAATGCCTTTGACGTACAGAGGCTACTTACTTTCAGATTTCTCTGGGGAGTGGATTATTGATGAATACGAAAGGAACTTTCATAGAGGTAGGGCGTTCAAGTGGAGGTATAACATTAAAGAGAAAACCGCTTTGATTTTAGCGGACACATATAAAAAACTTCAAGGGAAAAAACTTTTAGTGGAGAATAAAAACCCTAATGGTAGTAACACGCTTACCGCTATGGTGAAGGCAAAGAGGTTAGGGTTGTCAGGTCCTGCATATTTGAAGTCGTTATATTTTCAAGGAGTAATAGCATACCCGAGAGTGGAAATGGATTACAAACCTATAGAAGAGTTTGATGGGTATGTGGCTCATCCAAGTTTTTTTGATGATATAGATTTTAGTCCGCTCAGTAAAGAGCAAAGAAAGGTCGCATTACAAGTGTTGACACCGATAGATGAGCCTTTTTATGTAGCGAGTTCTTATGAGGACATTCTTTTATCTGCTTACAATAGTGGGATAATTACACCTTCTACTGCTATGAAATTTATAGAAGACAGAGAGCTTGAAGAGTATATAGATATCTCAAAAAGCGGGGATGTTGAAATTAAAGTTCCTACAAATCTAATACATACTTTTATTGATTATTACGAAAAGATTGTTCCTACATTGAAAAGTGAAGAGAGAGAACCTGTCCCAGTAATAAAGCTTCCGCTTTTACCTGAAGATGATTATGAGTTTTCTTCTTTTCTTGAATACTACTTAAAAAAGCTGGATGAAGAAAAGAAAAAGTTAAGGTATTTACGGAATAAGGCTGTAAGAGGAGAAGAAACTGTAGAATTTGGAAGTGTTGTTAAAGGTGTGGTGAAAGAAGTAGAATATGACGAACACGTTGAAAAAAGCAGATAGGTTAGATACGTAATATGAAACCGCTTTATCTTAAATTCCAAGAGGGGAGCGATAAGGTCATATTATTATACGACACCACCCAAGATGAGGTTTTCAAAGACAGACTTTATTCGGTATTAAAAACCTATAAGGAGAAACACAAAGGGGAGCCACTACTTGTATTTACAAACGACTACATCAGTTTAACTCAGGTAGTTAAAGAATATCACCTTCATGATGTAATAGAGTCTTTGTTGGATGTGGTGTTTATCCTCCCTGACGAGGATATAGCAAATTGTTTGAGTAGGATAGCTTACGCAAAATCATACATGTTAAAGAAATTACAACCACAAGAAGAACAAGAAGACATAGATAGAGAAGAAGACTTAGTTAAGACTATAGCTGAAGAGGAAGCTGAAGAGGAAGAATACGAGGAGGTTTACGAGCCTAGTGAGGAAGAAGAGATAGAGGAGGAAGAAGAGCTTAACATAATAAGCGAAATACTTGAAGAAGAAAAACCAAGTGAGCTGGAAAAAGTAAGGAGTGAAATTCTTGATATAGTAGCATTTATAATGTGTGTTTTTTACGATAGGCTTAGCAAAGATCTTAAACGACCGGTGCTGTCTAGAATTAGACCTTTTAATTTAAGTCCGTTTTACTCAAACTTAAATGTAAGTCTAACTAAGGTTTTGTTTAATGTCGGGGGCGGGGTAAGTTTTGATGATTTGTTAGAGGCTGGAAAGGCTGTTGTAAAAGGAGAAGACTCGTCTGTTTTGGTTAAGCTAAAAGAAAATGTTTTTAATCTTAATTTTATAAATGAAAGAATAATGCTCAGCAGGAATGAGGTTATGGAGTTTTTGATTGTGAGGAGGTTAAAGGGTGAAGAAATAGATTGGGACTTTTTGAGAAAAACTTTTGACGATCCTGAGGTGATTCTCAAAAACTTTGAAAGTAGTTTGGATACCTACAAAAACAGTTTAAAGTCTTACATAGAAAACAAAGTAAAGGTGCTTTTTATATATCCGAGTAATATAGAAAATGTTCAAATATGTGGGGGTTTTTACGAAAAGGTGTTGGATTGTGCGCTTAAAATGGATTTCAAAAAAGTTTTGTCTGCAAAACATCCGCCAGCGGAACTTCTGACATGTGCGTTTTCTTTAGTGAAAGACGAGGATGCGTTAAAATTGTTTTATGATAAGCAAAAACATGTTAGATTAGTAGACATCTTAAAATAGGAGGTAAGCCATGAAAAGGAAAGTTTTAATAGGTTTAGCCGTAGGGAGTTTATTATCTTTTGTAAGTTTCAGTTATCCGTTTGAAGGGTTTTTAAACGGGTTGATAGACAGAGTTTTAGGAGAGTTTGAACGGTCTATAAGAGCTGAAATTGATAAGTTGTTAGAAAATAACAAGTTTGGTAGAAATATTTCCGACACTTTAGGTTGGGGGTCTGTTTTTAACACTACAAGAACTTATGGGATAACCTACACAAGATGTTCGAGTGATCCGAACTTAACACAAGAAGAAAAGATAAGATGTTTAACCGAAGGTTTTTTATCCTCTTTCCAACACGTTGGTAAGTTTTTAAATGATGAGGTTAAAAAGATACAAAACCCTCAAGATTATAACAAAGTTGTGGATAGTTTTGCTGCGAAACTGTTGGAAAGCCAAAACCTAATTGAATATACGCTTCCCGCAAGATCCTTTTCTTATATACCGACACCTCACCCTACTGCAGATGTTTATTATTCTAATCAGAAGGTTAAAGACCTTTACAATGCATACCTTATAAACCAAGCAAGTAGAGATGCTCTTATAAAAACTCTTGCTATAGAATACGAAACTTATTTTAAAGTTAGCAAAAAATCGTTGGAGGAACAAGAGAGAACCGCAAAAGAGGCAATACAATCAATAGATCAAATTAAGAACGACCTGATAAACACTCTGCTTGGACTTGTATCAAGCTTGCCTAGCTTTGGGACTGGGATAGGAGCGATAGATGCAATTATCAACATGATTAGAGCGTCTGCTGAGGCGATGTTGAACGCTCAAAAAGAAATAGTAAGCAGGCAAATTGAGACTATGAAAAAAGAGCTTGCTGTAGATGTTGGAAACGAATTAAGAAACGAAGCAAGAAAACTACAAATTGAAGAAATAAATGCAAAATACAACTTGGCGGTTTTATCTATGTTGTCTTCTTTGTTGTCCAATACAGAGATGGAGTATATTAGAAGTGTGGCTATGACTTCTGCTTTGAGAGACTATTATCAAATCAAGAAAGATCTGCGGAGAGAAGTAAGGTGAAAGGTTTGTTAGCTATTTCAGTTTTGGGGGTTTTACTGTTTATAGACGGTGCGTTTGCTGGTTGTAAAAAGTTCAAATGGATTCCACCACTTTATATGCTGTGTAAAGCTGGTGGTACAGTTGCTGAAGCTGTGAGTGCATACACTAACATTCTCAAAAAAGGGCAAGCAATAGTTACCGAAAAACTACTACAAGCGCAAAAAGTAAGTCAGAGCGTAAAGCTTTCGCAAAAGACAGCACGCTACGTATTAGAACTTAAAAAAGAAGAAGCGCAAGCTTTACATAAGGTTGCTTATCTTTCAATGCTTGCTAGTATGATAGGACAGCAAGAACATAAGTTCGTGGAAGAAGAAGCAAGGGAGGAGGACATATACGACTTTTTAGTTATTTACGAGAAATTAGCTGACAAGGAGGTGCAGGAGTTTTGCAAACTATTGCCAGATAGGTGTTAAAATGTTTATTTATGAAGAAAGCTTTTTTGATATTTTCAATTCTTGTGGGCGGGTGTGCTTATACTGTATCTGAATCGGAAGGAGAATGGAAGATCGGTTTGGACGAGCGTAAAGAAGTTAGGTCAGACAAGCCAACATTTTTTGATATTGTTTGGAAAGAAAACTTTGAAGGAAGATATGAACAGGATAAAAGGTTCAGAGATTTAGAAAAGGAGATACGAACATTGTTTAGCAAAGAAGAATGATTATTTCAAAAAACCCAGAAATTTTCTACATTGAGAGTAAAAAGAAGGTAAGGTCTATTGCAAGGAAGTTTTTAGACGATGTTAGCATTTCTCAGATTTTTGTGTTCTTAGCCTTGCTAATTTTTCCTCCTCTTGGCATTTTCTTATGGGTGTTGTTTCCTTACAAAAAATACATCTTGTTTAAAAACAGGTTTTTAACACCTAGGGAAAAGTATGAATTGTATAAGAAACTGCTGGCTCCTAAAATGTCTGAAGAACATTATTTTACCATTGGTTACGAGGTTTATGAAGAGGATTTGGACGAGCATATAAGATACTTACGTATGCTTTCAAGTACAGATAAGAGGGTCAAACAAAAAGCTCTTGACTATTTAAAGCGTGAAACCACGTTAGCGCACACTACACAAAGATACAGACTCGTAGGATTTAACAAAGACCAACTAACTACACACTTTTGGGTTATTGGGACTACTGGAGCAGGAAAAACCTCGCTTCTTATGAAGATATTCAGGGAGCATATGAAGCAAGGCGGTGGTTTAATTTTCGTAGATGGGAAGGCGGATGAGAAGATGTTTGCAAAACTCTACGGTCTTGCGGAAGAAGTAGGAAGAGAGCAGGATGTTTATCTTATAAACTTCTTAAACACGGACAAACATAGAGAGCACACTAATACGATAAACCCTTTGGCGAATCTTTCTGCTGCGTCTGCAGTGGAGTTTCTATCGTCCTTGATGGGGACTGCAAGTGGGGACATGGCTTACTGGCAAGAGCGTGGTAGAGCGCTTTTAAAACCGATTGTGTATTTTCTCAACTTTAGAAAACTGTATTTCAAAGAAAACTTTAGTATAGACACGATATCAATGTATTTTGAAATAAGGGAAACAGTGTTTATACTTTCGGTGTGTTATGGAATGCTTTTGTCACTAGAGCAAAGACTTAGTAAGAATCAGATTGCTCATTTTTACTATAACAGAGCTAGAAGTAGAGGTATGATACCCGGGGTTGTTTTTGATATGGTGGAGGTATTTAGAAACTATTTTAGACAGTATCCGGGGGACAAGGGGGACTTTGAAAAAAGTGTAGGCATAAAGACCGACTACATAGAATCTCTTTATGAGTCCTACCTATTAATGGATACCTATCTTACTAGTATCTCTCCGCAGTTGGTGTCTGCCGGCAAGTCCATAGGAAAGGAATTGTTTAAAAAGTTTGGTAATGCTATTGAAACATTAGACCTAAAGGAGATAAAAAAGGAATATGCGGAGCTTGTTGGTAAAAACAAGGAACTACAGATCGCTCTTGAAGATCAAAAATCTTTGATACAACACTCTTATGCAACACAACAATGGACTGGGATTTTCTCTACTTTACAGATGTATTCCCACATATTTGGTTCTGAATCTCCAGAAGTGGATATGGTAGATGTTATAAGAAATAACAAGATTCTATATGTGCTGTTACCGCCTTTGAAACAATCAGAAAAGACTACAGAGATTCTTGGAAAGGCAATTTTATTGGCAATACGGCAAGCGGTAGCTACCGCTCTTGGAGGTCCTGTAGAGTTATCGCCAACTCAAAAAGACATAGTAAAGGAGAGGATAACGCCGAAACCTCTTGGGTTAGTTGTGCTTGATGAATACGGAGCATATCCTCTGCCGGGCATTGACACTTTACTTGCACAAGTGCGTTCTATTAACATATCGTTTATTCTTTCAACGCAGGACTACACTTCCGCAAGAGTAGAAGGGAAAGACGAAAACTCAGTCAGAAGGGTGTGGGCTAACACACAGAAGATTATCCTTAGAGTCAAAGACAACGAAACCTTAGATGCGATAGATAAACATATCAAAGAAATCAGAACGATGAGAAAAAGCGGGGTGTTTGTTGAGGAGTTAGGAAAGTTTTATGAAGACCCGACAACTTCTGTGGAAGGTAAAGAAAAGGTGTTTGATGTGAAAAAACTCACGGACTTTATTTACGGTTTGTCTTTGATTATGACTGATGAGGAAACGATCATCACACAAATCGAATGGGCAGATGCCAAACCATCGCAGTTTTTGTCTCTAACGCATTTAGAAGAAATTTGATAAAATAAAAAACATGAATGAGAAGACGTTGCAGAACTTGTACAAAAAGTTAAAAACGTTTGTTAAGCCTTTTAAGAATACGATTGAAATAGCAGAGTTCAAACTAAATTTAGATAGCGCTGTGTCGGAGCTTGTATCAAAGAAAGGTCTAGCAGAAGTCGCAAGGCTTATAAAGTTCCTCCATGTTGTTGTTAACAGGTGGGGGAAGTTTTGTCCAAAAGCATTTATAGAGGCTTTTAGAATATGTGCTAGCGATAAAGTAACTTTAGATTATAAACTGCTGATCGGTGTATATAGGCTATCAGGTTACCAACTAGAGGAGGTGCGATTAGGTTTCAAATATGGGCTTACTCGAGAGCAGGTTGAATTTTACGCAAAACCATACTTTGAAGCATTACAAATGGACGAGATTCGACTTGGTTTTGAGAGAGGTTTGAGTTTCGAACAGGTTTCTGTTTACGCAAAACCTGAATTCGGGTATAATGAAATGAGGGAGATACGCTTAGGTTTCGAACATGGTTTAACACAGGAGCAGGTTGAGTTTTATGCAAAACCTGAATACCCTTATTGGTTAATGAGAATAATCCGTGAATCTTTTGAAAGCAAATTCACCCTTTCTCCAGAGCAAAAAGAGTTTTTCATCAACTTTAGTACTAACTTAGATTGTAAAAAAGACCCTCGTGAATGTATTAAAATAGGTGAGGTCTTTTTAGGTTTCGTAAACGGGCTTAGCATAGATCAAATTAAGATTTACGCTAGGTCGGAATTCGACGGGTTTCAAATGAGGGAGATTCGTTTAGGGTTAAAGGATGGTCTTAGCTTAGAACAAATTAGATATTATGCTAAACCTGATTTTGATTCGACCCAAATGAGAGAAATTCGTCTTGGGTTTGTCAAAGGGTTAACACAAGAACAGATAGATCTTTATGCAAAATCAGAATTTACGTCCCATCAGATGAGAGAGATCCGTTTAGGTTTTGAAGAAGGTCTAAGCATGGAGCAAGTTATGCTTTACGCAAAACCTGAGCTGAGTTTTATTGAGATGAAACGAATTCGTAAAGAGTTAGTTGAACAAGTAAAGAAGAGACCTAGACCTGAGCGAAGGAAGTCTGGAATAGATTTATCGAAAGCATGAGAAAACGGATAGGAGAGCTGTTGTTTGGAATTAGCCTTACCTGTTTTGCATTTGCAAATTCGTTCGATAGCAAGCTTTCACAAGTTAGTAGATTGATGTGTCTTCCGAAAGAGCTTGTTTATGCTACCATACTGAAGGAAAGTAAGGGGGATGCTTTTGCGTATTTGCTTAATCAGAACAGGAGTTTGGACGTAGGTATAGGACAGATAAATTCAGTGCATTATGGGAGAGTTATGAACTACATCCGAACCTCAAACGACCTGATTGCTAAAGTATGCGGTTTAAACATTCTATGGGACCCTCTTTACAATGCTGTAGTAGGGATGTCCGTTCTTGCTAAGTGTTTAGACATTTATGGTTTTAACTTTTTAGGGGGTGTAATTTGCTACGGCAGTCAAACTGAAATCAGGCATGCGGTCAATTTGCAGACCCAAATCATAAAAAAGAAAGGCAAAGACTTTACTATTCTACAAGGGAAGTGTATAAGCGTTGTAGGCGATACTCGCACGAAAGAAATCTATATGGTCGTCAATCCTTTTAACTGTTCTCACCTCATTGGATACATAAACAAGTGGATGGTAGAGCTTATAAAGTATAGCCCTGCTGGGAAAGAAGTAAAACAATTAGCTTTAAACTCATATAAGAAAGGTAAAATTCCGTTCTACCTATTCCACAGGCTTTACCCATTAGACAGTTCGTGTTTACGTTATTGGAATTATGGATATTTCTATTGGAAAAATGAAGGTCCTCCAACAAGACCTAATATGCCCTCTAGAATAAACTTAGACGAGTTTTACTCTAAACCTTATCCGCTTGTAGGTTATTACTTTAATATGGTTTCGGAAGGAAAATGCACTATTGTAGAAAAAGTTAAACAAGCACACGCCCCCAAGGGTAAATGGTATGATTGGCTTGATTTAAACCTTTTAGCTAAAATCTCCCAAGGGACTTATAGAGTTCCTATAGGAAGCGCACCTTTTACCGTTTTATCGTCAAGATCTGGTTTGAAAGAAAAATTTATAAACAGCTTGGATGATCAGGAAGACTTAGATCCTACGATGTCTGACAGACAATCCGATTGGTTAAGAAAGATCTGGAGCGTAATCTTTTGATTCTTCTTTCTTTCTAATTTTTCTGCGCTCGCCTAATTGCCTTCCGTCAAATGTCATTATTACATATTCATCGTCGTTTAAAAATGCCCTAAAACACTCGTATTTTACAAACTCTTCGTCTAAAACCACTTTTCTAAAAGGTCCAAGTATTTTGTTTCCTACTTTTAGGTATTCGCCGTTTTCGTTCTGGACAACTGTAATCTCCCTCATAGTGACAAATCAAAATCGTGTTTGTTGACGCTTTCAAGGAGTTGGCTAAACTCTACACCTTTTTTAACAGTTGTATAAACTCTTATAAACATATCCAACAACAACTCATGCTCTTTATCCAAAATCGCTAAGTGTATCAGCTTTCCGTTTGTATCCCTACCCCTCAACAGTATTTTATTGTCCGCATAATGTTTGTACAACGTTTCAAACTGTAAATTCTTTATCATCGCCTTCTTCTCTTCACTACTAATTACTTTGTCAGTTAAAATGTCTAACATCCTCACCAATTTGTGGTCCAATATTTTGCTGTCTATTATCTCAGAAATGTTTCTTCTAACTAACTCAATGTCCACCATGTCTGACCCTCTCTTACCACGTGTCTATGTCAAACTCGTCCTCTATCTCCTTTTCTCCTACCTCTTCTTCAACAGCGCTCTTATTTACAATGTTTTCCCTTGTGTCTATGTCAAACTCGTCCTCTATCTCCTTTTCTCCTACCTCTTCTTCAACAACGCTCTTATTTACAATGTTTTCCCTTAAAACATTTACGATTCTTGGAGGTTCTCCTTCTTTACTTGAGTATTTGTAGTTCAAATAATCCGCTATATCCATCAAATCGCTTTTTAAGTCTTCAGACCAATTAATATCAGATTTTGGAATTATATCCACGCCCATTACCGATAGCTTATAATAGCTCAAGCCGTTTTTGGATATAGCCTTCTCTACGCCGAATTTCACAAAAGGTACACCTTTTTGACTTCTCCTAGCAACCTCTCTATACTTACCTAATAAATCTCTTCTCAAAACTACCTGCTTTGTTATAGATGTCTTACCATCAGTTTTTACTACCACACCATTAGAAGGTTCATAAAAATAAAAAACATCAAATATCTCAAGTCCATAATTTTTCCCCTCTTCGTCAAACATCTTTACTATCTCTTTTTGTTTTGACACATCCGCTATTTTAATTATCCTCTTATTTACACCTTCAGCCAATTCATCATCTAAATCAAAAAGACATAGATACCTTTTACCTCCTAACATAAACACCCCAACACTTTTCCCAAGATCTACTACCTCGTTATCTCCATCTTCAGATGGTCTGTTAAAGTAGATAACCCCTCGTTTCGGATCCACTCTCAGCTCTGGAACCGTTAAAGTGTAATACACCTTAGAACCAGAAACTAACTCACGTAAAAAGTTTCTCTCTGTACCGCCAGCAACCATCTCTATTAAAAATTTTTTTGCAAATGCTTTCATAGTGTTAGACCTAAACAATT
>Ga0105155_1000341_pt1 | contig 16407 bp, 10 predicted proteins | sample SSWtaG_2_FD_89589 | JGI IMG/M metagenome (GOLD analysis project Ga0105155, IMG submission 89589) | Hot spring microbial communities from Sandy's Spring West, USA to study Microbial Dark Matter (Phase II) - SSWsed_130316 | ecosystem: Environmental > Aquatic > Thermal springs > Hot (42-90C) >...
ATATCATATAATGTTGTTGTATTACTATTACACTAAAACTCTCTACACGTATAGACTTTAAAGAATATTAAGAGTCTAATTCTTAATTTACGGTTTTCTTTCGCTTCTCCTAATTTTCTGCTCTCCTCTAAATCTCCACAAGCCTCTCCCAAATGCCTCAACAGCTATTTCTAATTCTTCTGCGAGCATATCACTTATTAGTGGTTCGTCAGCTAGAGGTGATACTATTATGTCTGTCAAGACTTCTCTAGACTCAGTGTCTTCAGTAATAACTTTTACAAAAGCTTTTCTAGGATAAAACCAAGCTCTTAGAGGACCACCTGCAGTTTCCAATGTTACTTCTACGGCTTCTTCAGGTGGCCATAGTTTTAATTCTTTAGCTAAACTTATTGGAACTATAAGTTGTGGTGTTGGAGCTTCAAAACCACTATTTAATAGAGCTATACACTCAACTACTTTGCCCTCAACTACTCTCACTCTTAATTTTAATCTCACTGCCAAGCCAAACACCTTTAATTCTGCCAACTCTCGCAATATACTTGGACTTAATTTTACCAACAAAAACTCTTATTTTCTCACTAGACACGGGTATAAACCTCTAAAACACTCCACTTAATTCAAGTTATAAGTCCTATAAATCTACTAAGTAGTTAATTCTTCCTATTATAGGTGCTATTATTACTCTAATTCACAGTCTTAGCGAGCGTGTATACTAATACTGTGCTGGTATAATAATTAATTATTTTTAATACACTACTACACTGTGGTGTTTGTTGTGAGTAGTGAGTTTAGTGTTTACGAGATTTTTAATGAAGCTTTGAAGAAGCTCTCTACAAGAGCTCTTGGTTATCGCGTAAGAAACGCTACTCTAAATGATATTGATTCCGTTATAGATATCAATATGAGTGAGCTTCCAGAACACTATCCTAGAAGTTTTTTTGTAGAACTACTTGAAAAGTGGAGTAGAGCTTTTTACGTTGCTGAGAGTTCTAGTGGCATTGTAGTTGGCTATATTATGACGCGCGTTGAGTATAAACCTGGTTTTTTCAAGCACTTTCTCGTAAAGAGTGGTCACGTTGTGAGTATCGCGGTGAGGAGGGATCATAGAAGGCTAGGACTAGGCTATGCACTAATGGCTCACGCTATGAAGAGCATGTACGAGGACTACAAGTGTAATGAGACCTACTTAGAAGTTAGAGTCTCAAATAAGCCCGCAATATCACTCTACGAGAAACTAGGCTATAAAGTTGTTAAAGTAGAAAAAAGCTATTACTTAGATGGCGAAGACGCCTACGTAATGGCTAGAAAACTACCCTAACAACACCTCGCGCTTTATCTCTTAACACTATGTTCTAAATTTGACTCTCTACGTGGATTTCTTAATACAGTCTTCACTCTCACTTAGTAGTTTAAGTTTACGAGAACTGCCTAAGTAATCCTATTGAGCTGATCAACCCGTACCTGAACAGATTAAACGTCTCCTAAACATCAAGAAAGATCTCGCTGCGCTTAATGAGTACTTCACGTAGAAAATAACAATATTAAGCGCACCGCTCAACAACACCTCTTAGGTATTTTAAAGCAGGCCTCTACAACTCAATTACTACACCTAGTTCTCAAAGCTCTAAGGCTTTCATTATAATGCTCAAACAGGAATACACACAAATACTAAAATCGTATCTCCTGGCCTAACGTAGAAGTGTGCCAGAACCTCTAATAATTAGCGAAGAAGCTAGAAATTACTGCGTGAACATACTAGAACTGCTAAGAGTAGTGAGATATCTTCCGTAATCGTGGCCACAATATTACAGTAAATATAGCTCTACTAGTAGTTACTATTGTACTATCACTCGAATTACTCTTATTTATCTCAATATTCGAATTAGTATTTATAAGGGAACTTTCTCAAATAACAATACTTCTAAAACACTACTACTGTGTATCTAGATATTCTACTATAAAAAGGTAATTTACACGTTGTCTCATATAGTTTGAGTTCTCGCCGAGAGATTCATGCTAGTAGAGGAGACTTAGAGTGAATTCTACTCTGTAATTATTAAAGTCTCTGTGTAATTTGATATTTCAGTGTAGTGGTTTAGTGGTGAATTATTGTGGAGTTTAAGTATATTGAGGAGGTTTTAAAGTCTGAGTGTGTTGGGTTACGTGTTTGTATTCGAGGCTGGATTTATAGGCGTAGTGTTGTGGGTAAAAAGGCTTTTGTGCGCGTACGTGATTCTACTGGCGTTGTTCAAGTTATTGTAGATGCTAGTAAGCTTGGTGAGAAGTTAGTAGACGAGTTGAAAGATATTGGGTTAGAAGCTAGTGTTATTGCCTGTGGCTTAGTTAGAGAATCTGAGAGAGCACCTGGAGGTTTTGAAATTGAAGCTGACTACTTCACTATTATTGGGTATAGTAGAGATTTCCCAATTAAAGGTGGTGAGGGAGTAGACTACTTAATGGATAATAGACACTTGTGGATTAGGAGTCCGCGCTACTCTAAAATATTCAGGATCAAGCATACAGTTCTCGCAGCTGGGCGAGAATATTTTATTAAAAATGGCTACTGGGAAGTTACACCACCAATACTCACAGCCTCAGCTTGTGAAGGTGGAGCAACACTTTTCCCAGTAGATTACTTTGGAACTAAAGCGTATCTAAGTCAGAGTGCACAGCTATACCTAGAAGCGCTGGTATACGTACTCGAGAAGGTGTTTAGTTTAACACCTAGTTTTAGAGCTGAGAGATCTAGGACGCGTAGACATCTCACAGAGTACTGGCACCTCGAGCCCGAGGCCGCATGGCACAGTATGGAGGACATGATGAGAGTTGCAGAGGAGCTAGTAGTCTATATTGTGGAGAGAGTATTAGAGGAGAGGAGAAGAGAATTAGAGGATCTGGGGAGAGACATTAATACTCTTAAAAAATCACTTTACACACCCTACCCGAGAGTGAAATACGATGAGGCTATAGAAATACTGCAGAAGAAGGGTGTTAAGGTTAAGTGGGGTGATGATCTCGGCGCTGACGAAGAGAGAGTACTGACAATGGAGTTTGAGACGCCCTTCTTCCTCACGCACTTCCCGAAGAGCGTTAAGAGCTTCTACATGAAGATTGATAGGTCTAGACCCGATGTAGTGCTAGGCTTTGATCTCTTGGCGCCAGAGGGGTATGGTGAGATTATTGGTGGTGGTGAACGCGAAGACGACTACAATATACTCTACCAGAGGGTACTAGAGCAGGGGTTAAACTCAGAAGACTACAAGTGGTACCTGGATCTTAGGAGATATGGTAGCGTACCCCACAGCGGCTTTGGACTCGGCATTGAGAGAGCTGTTATGTGGATTGCAGGCCTAGATCACATTAGAGAGGCTATCCCGTTCCCAAGATATAGGGAGAGAATATATCCGTGAAGCAGGGGGATTTTGGCTTTTTGCTACTCGGCAATATAATCTATAGTAGGCTGAAATCCAGGTATGAGCTGAGCTTAGAGGACTTTGTAGCACCTAGACTTAGAGGGATATCGCTATTTGAGTTCGTGATTGCTGTTATACTCAGCCAGAACACTAGCGATAAGAACGCTTGGAGAGCTTACAGTAACTTGAAGTCTAGGCTAGGCGAGATCACGCCTAAGAGGGTGCTCGAGCTTACTGTAAGTGAGCTAGCAGAGCTTATTAGACCGGCTGGAATGCACTATACTAGATCTGGGAAGATACTAGAATTAGCCAGAGTTTTCGCCGAGAAGAATGTAGAGAGCCTCGTCGAGGGGAATATTAAGAGGGGAAATATTGAGGAGTCGAGGCGCCTACTACTAGAACTCCCAGGCATAGGCTTTAAAACCGCCGATGTTGTGCTCTTAATGTACTTTAACCAACCAGTCTTCCCCGTAGACACGCATATTACTCGAATTACTAGTAGGCTTGGCTTTGTGAAGAGGAGATTCTACGAGGAGATCAGCGCTTTCTGGGCACGAAGCACTAGTCCAGATAAGTACTTAGAGCTACACTTATTACTTATTGAGCACGGACGTGAGACATGTAAAGCTAGGAAGCCGCTCTGCGAGGACTGCGTTATCAGGGATCTCTGTGAGCACTATAGAGTTGGTTTAGAGTGACGCGAGGAAACCTCTTGAAGAAGATTGCAAGAGAAGCTCTCGGCGAGGACTTTGCTAGGAGGATTTGGAAGAGAGTAGAGTTTATAGGAGATATAGCGTTAATTAGGACTCCTTTAAACATGGATCCCAATGAGCTGAAACCCCTCGCAGAGGAGATTTTGAGGAGAATACCCTATGTTAAGTCTGTGTGGGCATCACTACCAGGTGTTGAGGGGTCTTATAGGCTTAGAAAACACGTGTGGCTTGCTGGAGAATTGAGAAGTGAGACACTATATAGAGAGCACAGATGTGTTTTCAAAGTAGATATTAATAGAGTGTACATATCGCCAAGTCTTAACTACGAGCATATTAGAGTAGCGAGGCTGGTAGAGCCCGGTGAAGTCTTATTTAACATGTTTGCCGGCGCAGGCTTATTTAGCATTATTATTGCTAAGCACGCTAAGCCTAGCAGGGTTTACAGTGTAGATATAAATCCAGACGCGTATAGCTACATGGTTGAAAATGTGAGGCTTAACCACGTTGAGAACATAGTAGTGCCTCTACTCGGAGACGCTAAAGACATAGCTATGTCTATGCTCGTGAAGAGCGCTAATAGAGTACTTATGCCATACCCTGAACTAGCACTTGACTACTTACCATACGCGCTCAGCTCTCTTAAGGAGTGCGGGTGGATTCACATATATTTACACGTGAGAGCAGATCGTGGCGAACACTGGAAGAGTAAAGCGCGTGAGCTAGTCGAGAAGGAGTTACATGAACTCTCAGTACGAGATTACATCATCTCATTAGTTAGAAAAGTGAGAAATGTTGGTCCAAGACTACATCAAGTAGTTGTTGATGTACACGTTAAGTCTCAATATTAGTCACTTAATACTATTCTAAATACTAGAGAAGAGTAGTAGGTGTTATTGTGAGACAATCTCTCATCGTTAGTATTATACTACTACTTCTACTAGTCCAGTTCTTAACACCAGGATCTGATTTAACTTGGAGTAGTGAGTTCGATTGTTACACACTTTACTTTTTCAACGGCATAGTAGTATATAACTCAACAATTACAGAAGAACTCTTACTTGAAACACCGCGAAACACGACTCTACCCGGTGGTTTTACCCAGAGAGTAGAGCACTTGGTTTACTATAATGTAATATATAATAAAACACTAGAAGTATTTGAGTTTACTGTTAAGAGTAATGAGAGTTTTGAGGGCTTTATTCTTAGTAAAGTCGAGCTGTGCACTAAACCCCTGAGTGAAGTGTTAGATTACATAAAATTAGCTCTCCAAGATCCCCTTTATAGTCCAAGTGAAAGTGGAGTAGAGCAAAGTGTACCTGGTGATGTGAGAGAGAACTATGTGAGAGAGCCTAGTAGAATTATAGTTGAAGTCGTAGTGCCCGATTACGAGTCCTGGTTTAAGTCACGTTATGGTATAAGCACTACTAACGCGACAACTCTCGGAGTAGCTGTAACTGCATCGTATTTCGTGTACGGTGTGTACATAGAGTACGATCCCGAGGCCACACCCAGATCTATTGAAGACGTAGTCAGGTCAAAGAGAGGTGACTGCGACGACATGTCTAGAGTTCTAGTGGAACTACTCAACTACTATAATATACCGGCAGTTATAGTCAATGGTTACACTGTTATTGAGAACTTTAATTACACTATACCAGTTGAAAACGTAACATACAAGTTTATTAATAATGGGCCACATGCATTTACAGTCGTTTATGTATTAGGAGTCGGGTGGATATCTGTAGACCTCTTAGCAGGCTCACTAATATTGTATCCATTTATAGTTGAAGAGTACACTAGAGAGACAAGTGTGCCTAGTGAAGCCGTAGAGAGCTTTATAGAGCTTCACAAAGCTATAAATGCCACTCAAGTCATAGCAGTATTTACAGAGAACACTATTAAGAACACTATTGGCGAAAATATAACTCTAAATACAGTTTACGAGTACTTTAAACAGGTAGTTAAAGAGGTAGTTGAAGAAAAACAAGAACACACACCAGCTCAAACACGCACTACTCCTACTACAACTCCACCTCCAAGCCCTACTCCTACTATAACAGAAACCCCTAGAACAGAGCCAACTACTAGTAGGATAGAGGAGCCTCCTACCCAGACACAAAAACTCGTTAAAATCAACAATATATGGTGGATAATTATACTATTAGCTCTAATTATAGTTCTACTAGTCTTAGTAATGCTGTATAAGCAGAAGACATGTTGTTCTCAGTAAAGATAGACTATTCGCTTGTTTGGTACTTGAGCTACTTTGAAAACGTAGCGTTTATAAATTTCCGTCTATATTAAAGATACTAAAGCCATCAGGCGTAGCCGATGACGGCTCCCTCTGTAAGGCGGGCTCTGTCGTGCCCGCCAATGTAGCTCCCAATGGCCCATCGAGAGCAATAAGGTGGCTGAGAGAGAAGCCCGTGCAAGTATTCAAAATACCCCTAGTAACCAAAAGATAAAACACAGGCAACCACATACAAGCTAACTATTAAGCTTAAATTTTTTTCTCTTAAGTATACCGAGAAGTACTATTTCCACTTGTCGTAGATATTAAAAATATTAATTTATATTGCTGAGTAATTTGTCTAGTACTAATTTTGTGTTACTTATTGGTGTTTGTGCGTGGAGAGACATAGTGAAGTAGTGAGTTTTAAGTACTTAGAGAAGGAGTATGGTTATAGGAGATATAAATGTAGAGTATGCGGCGAGTATTTCTGGAGTCGTGTGCCTCGAGATACTTGTCCTGATAGGCCTTGTAGTAGGTATGAGTTTCTATACAAGAACTACGGTAAAGTATCACCTCTTAGTTTAAGCGATGTGAGGAGGAGGTTTATAGATTACCTTGTGAGGAAGGGTCATGGTGTAGTAGACCCATACCCCGTTGTCGCTAAGTGGAGAAATGACTTATACTTGACAATAGCGTCTATAGTAGTGTTTCAGCCGCTTGTAACAGAGGGTCTTGTAGACCCACCACACAACCCCCTAGTAATAGTTCAACCTTCAATAAGATTAACAGATATTGATAATGTTGGTTTAACTTTTGGAAGACATCTCTCGAGTTTTGAAATGGGTGGTATGCACGCTTTTAATAAGCCTGGGAAAACGATTTACTGGTCTGAGGGTATATTCGAGAACACTATAGGATTCTTTACAGAGGCTATTGGGCTCGAAATAGACGATCTCGTCTTCAAGGAGGGCTGGTGGGAAGGTGGTGGTAACGCTGGACCAGCACCTGAAGTCCTCGTAGATGGTATTGAGGTTGCAACACTCGTTCACATGGCTTATAAAGTAGTAAATGGACGCTACGAGTTAAATCCACTACTCGTAGTTGACTGTGGATATGGAATTGAGAGAATTACTTGGTTAACTAAGCGCTCTCCAACAGGTTTTCACGCTATTTACAGAGACCTAGTAAAGGGGTATAAGAGTATTCTAGGTGTTGAAGAGCCTCCTGAAGATATCTTAAAGAGGGCTGTTTATGTCCTTAGTAATATCGAGTATCGTAGTGTAGAAGAGTACACTCAGTTACTCGAGAAAATAGGTCTTAAAGACTATGTGAAGGAGCTTGTGAACGCTGTGTACCTATATAGTATACTAGATCACGTGAGAACACTCTCACTTATGTTAGCAGATGGCGTAGTTCCCTCTAATACTGGTGAGGGCTACTTAGCAAGACTAGTTTTACGTAGACTTCTACGAAACCTCTTAAAGCTAGGTGTAAAGCACTCTGACTTAAGAGATACTATTGTAAAACTAGTAGATGAACAGGTTAAGTACTGGAGAGGCGACTATATCTACGGTAAATTGGAGAACCATAGAGACTACTTAGTCAGTATTGTAGAAGTTGAGACAGAGAAATTTATAAATAGCCTAGTGCGCGGCTTAGAAATCGTTGAGAGATTTATTAAGAAAAAGAGGGCCTTGACCAATGAGGATCTCGTAGAGATCTATGACTCACACGGCATACCCCCAGATATTATTGCTGAGAAACTAGCACAGTACAATATTCGAGTAGAAATTCCACCAGACTTCTACTCGATTGTTGCCTCGCGTCACACTTCACCAGCACAGTTAATTAAGGAGAAAGAGCGTGAATTTCCACAATTAGTTGTTGAGTGGGCTTTAAAACACCCAGAGACGCGTAGAGTTTTCCATGAAGACCCATATTTAGTAAAGTTGAGAACACGTGTTCTAGGAGTTAGAGATAACTACGTAGTTCTTGAGAGTACTATTGCCTACCCGTGGGGTGGTGGTCAGGAACATGATGAGGGCTTTATAAAGTACGGTGACGAGGTCTACAAGATCACCTATGTTGGTAAAGTAGGTGACGTTATATTACACGTTCTCGAGAGAGCTCCTGTTTTTAAGCCGGGTGATGAGGTTGAAGTAGAGATTGACTGGGAGAGGCGTTATAAGTTAATGAGACATCACACAGCAACACACATTATACTAGCAGCTGCCAGGAGAGTTCTCGGAGAACACGTGTGGCAAGCTGGAGCTGAGAAGACTACTGAGAAAGCTCGTCTAGACATAACGCATCACAAGCCATTAAGCGAGGGGGAGGTGGAGAAAATAGAGAAATTAGCAAATGAGATCATCAATAGCAGACTACCGGTGAGATTTAGCTACCTAGATAGGTTTACAGCTGAGTCAAAGTATGGTGTTAGAATATATCAGGGTGGTGCTGTCTACACTCCAATACTAAGAATTGTCGAAATACCTGGCATAGATGCACAGGCTTGTTTCGGAACACACCTCACTAATACCTCTGAGATTGGTGGAGTAAAGATTATTAGTGTTGAGAGAATACAGGATGGAGTTGTGAGATTAGAGTTTATAGCTGGGACTAGGCTAGTTGAGTATCTTAGAGAGCTAGAAGATGAAAAGAGAAGTGTACTTGAAACTATCGGTGTAAGACATGGTGATCTAATCGCGTCTGTTAAGAAACTATATGAGGACTATAAGAGAGCTCTGAGTGTAATTGAAGATTACAGGGGGGTTTTAGAAAAAGTACTCTTAGAAAAAGCTCTTGTAGAGAAAATAACACTGTGTGGTGTAGATGTTACATATATAGAGCTTCCACTTAGAGATGAAAAGCTCGCAAAATCCCTTATTGAAGAGTTATCTTTGAAGAAAAAACTACTAGTAGTACTCGTAGTAGGAGACATGCTTGAAGCAGCATTAAGCCCAGAGCTCTCAGAACAATTAAAAATAGATCTAAGAAAACTAGTAGAACTCTTAACACCACTAGGAATTAGAGGTGGTGGAAAACCAGATCACATCACAGCAAAACTCACAAGTAAAATAAGCCGCGAAAAAACCCTAGAAGCACTAAGAAACCTCACATGTAAAAACCAGTAAATTTAACAATGCAAAGCAAAGTATTTTACTCCTCATAATTCTACTAATAATTGAGAAGTGTAGAAAAGGGCCCGTCGCCTAGCTAGGACAGGGCGCCGGCCTCCTAAGCCGGAGGTCCCGGGTTCAAATCCCGGCGGGCCCGCCTTTCCTCTAGACACTCATGTAGATTCAACGAATTGTTCTTCTGCGGGTCACGTCTCTGTGTGGGGTTTATTATGGGAGAGGTTAAATAGTAGCCAAACTATAGAGCTATGTGATGGTGAAAAGTCTTGATAAATAGGGTGTCTAAGTTAGCGGCTATGTTGATCACAATATCAGTACTAATTAGTATATTTACTTTTTCACAAGTGGTTTTAGCAAATAACGAGTCAGGTAGTTCTGTGAAGAAGTGGACATTTATGGTTTATATTGATGCAGACAATAATTTAGATCCTTATGCGGAGTTAGATCTTCTGGAGATGGAGCGTGTTGGCTCAACAGGAGATGTTAATGTAGTTGTTCTAGTTGACTTACTATATGTGAATGGGACTGTAATGTACTACATTGATAAAGAGAGAAGAGTTGTAGTGTGGGGTAATTGGAGTAGTGAATTTGAGTTAAATATGGGTAAACCAGAGACACTAGCTTGGTTCATAAACGAGGCTGTATCAAAATATCCCGCTGAACACTATGTTCTCGTTTTATGGAATCATGGTGATAATTTGCATGGATTTGGCTGGGACGATACAGATCACGATTACTTATCAATAGCAGAGATTAAAGAAGCTCTAAGTAGTGCTACTAGTAGTGTAGATATCCTGGGGTTTGATGCGTGTTTAATGTCTAGTATAGAGGTCACCTATACTCTTAGCTTAACGGAGAAGGTAGGTATTATTGTAGCATCTGAGGAATACATACCAGGCTATGGCTGGCCATACGATAAAGTCCTCGAAAAGCTAGTAGAGAATCCCAATATGACACCTGAGGATTTTGCAAAAATAATTGTAGAGGAGTATGTTAACTCGTACACTTGGGGCTCCCAGGGATTTGCACCCTACGCTACTCTCAGCGCCGTTAACCTAGGTAAAGTAAACGAAGTAGTTTTATATTTAAAGAACTTAACAAACACGCTACTAGAAGATGTAGATAAATATAAAACACCAATTAAAATAGCCTCAGAGAGAGCAGAGAGATTTTGGTTTGGTATGTGGCGTCAAGGACCCTATATTGACTTAAAAGACTTCTTACTAGAACTACTAAGACTCAGAAAAGATCTCGAAGCATACATAACACCTATATTAAGCGTGTGGAGCGACTTAATAATAACGTGTACTAGTACGCGTGGACCTCACGTGACTGGAGTATATGGATTAACAATATACTTCCCGAGGAATAAAGAACAGTTCTATGAGCCTGTACCATATTATGAGAGTGTACCAGAATTTGCTAGAGATACAGGTTGGTATCAATTACTAGAAGCAGTTTTAAGCTAACTATGTACTTTTACAAGGAAAATATACATCCTCCTCCACTCACATTATATGAATAGCTCTTTAAGACTTAAATAAAGTCTAGTTTCTGAAGCAATCATAGTCATTTTTAAGAAATAAAACGTACAGTGCTCATTAAAACAATACCGAGAAAACTTGGAAATGCCACAAAGTAAAATTAAAAGTCATCATAGAGTCGAGTATTTGAAGATACACAAGTATGTAGTAATTATCTATAATCACTTCAAGATCGATTATAGGCTTTTAGCTTAAATTCTACTGGTTTTTCTCTTAGTAGTCTTACTCCGAGATAAAGAGAATGTTAAGTTCTAAATTATTAGAAGCATTTTGTGGAAGATACATGAAATAAAGGTTTTTAACTTTTATGCTTACTTTATATATAGGGGTATCTCTATGAATTCGAGAACATGTATGAAATACCTATTAGCAATACTCTTATTAGTAACTGTAATATTACCATTTGCTACTCCTATAATTACATTAAGTGAAGAAAAATATAATTTAGCTCTGAGTAAAGCGTATGTAAGCCCTATTTTACTGAGTAATGAGTATTGGGTTTATGGAGCGTATGTTGAAGACTCTTCATTCTTATCATTTAGAGAACCTGGTGAGGGATTATACCTAGTTGGAAGTAGTGTAGAGGCGGGTAGAGTCCTCGTAGTCCTAGATAAGAGTGCTCCACTAACACTACTTAGAGGTAGAGTTCTCGGCCTATACGCTGTTCTCCCAACGCACATTTACAACTTAGTATATGTCCTGGTTTCCAGGGAGCAGGTGGATTTATTAGCTAGAACACCTGGTGTCTTAGCACTACTACCAGATGTGAGATTAGATGTTCTAATTAACAAGGAGCTAGAGCAGTTTAAGCTGTATGAGGAGGATGCTGAGTGGTTTAGTACTATTTTACAAGCTACTAGTACTGGTAGTGGAGACTACCACTACACGGTCAATATTACAGGAGCTATTAATGTCTGGTTAGAGTATGGTATTAGAGGTGAAGATGTAAAATTAGCAATAATAGATACTGGCGTAGACTACGGATCACCTGGACTTGGACTTGAAGCTATAGCTAGAGATGAGTATGGTCTACCACTAGTATTCGATGTCAGCAGCCTAGGTTTAGTGCTAACACCAGTAGCTGCTAATGTAACTCCAGACGGGTTCATAATAGTTGATCCAACATATCTATATATATTTTACCCACCATACTACGTATTTAGGTGGAATGCTAGTCTCTGGATTAGAGTACGTGGTTGTAGAACATTTGACGGCTGGCTACCATTTCCAGCAGATAATAAGTGGTATATTGGAGATATTAATGCCTATGGTCCAGTTAAATTTGGACTACTACTACAGTACATATCTGTGAGAATTGGAGGAGTGTCTTCAATACTATACTACACAGTGCCAGTAATACTTGTTGATAGTAATAATGATGGTAGCTACGACACACTATACGCTGACACAACTACAGCACTATACTTGTTAAGGTGGGCTCTAAGTCCAGCACCGTGTAATGTTAGTATACCGGGTACACTTGGCTTAGAGCCAGACTTCTCGTTTGCCGATGAAGAGCCTATTAGATATGGTAGTGAAGTTATAGCTAGAGATCTCGATGGCGATAGCTTAAACGACTACTCTATTGGAACACTAGCAGGCTATGTCTATGACGCGGCATTTGCTATTATACTCGAAAAGCTCGGCACGTGGAAGAGCCTTATTCCAGGAGTACCGCCAATGTACGGCTACCGTACTACTGGTCCCCTCGAAGTTTGGAGCGGTGAGCCGGTAGCACTAATATGGCCTGGTCTAGACCCACTTGGAGACTACGCAGTTATAGAGTACGACTATCACAGTCACGGAACATTCTGTGCTACTACAGCTGCTGGTAGAGACTACTACGCTGAGACTGGTTATGGTGTGAGGAGTATAAGTGGTCAAGCACCAGTAGTTAAAATAGCAACTGCACCAGCACTATACTATGGTACAGTAGCTGTCTCAGTATACTTCTTCACGGGATTTGACCTCGCAACACCATATAGTGAGGGATCAGTATCTCTGTGGCCAACACTACTAGCTAATCCATGGATAGCTTTTGAAGGGTGGACTTGGAAGTGGACTTATACAGGACTACACCAAGTTGACATTACAAGTAACTCTTATGGTATTAGTGGCTGGGCCCTCTGGGGCTGGAACAGCGGCATGGACCCAGAGAGCTTACTATTTGACTACACAACACTAGTATCTGGAACAGCACACTTTATAGCAGTAGGTAATGGTGGTCCAGGCTATGGCACTATAGCTTCGCCAGCAGCTTCAACACTAGCAATTAGTGTTGGTGCAGCTACAGAGTTCACGTATAGACCACTCTACGGGTATGCCTGGCCCGGGTCTAGTAGGCAAGTTATAAGTTGGAGTAATAGAGGCCCAACAGAACTAGGCGTTGTAAAGCCTGATGTTGTTGCTGTAGGCGCGTTTGCGTGGGCTGTTGGCAGGACATGGCAAGCTCTAGGTGCTAGGACACTAAGCGGGAGATTAGTACACGCATTATTTAGTGGTACTAGTCAAGCTACACCAATGGCTGCTGGTGTAGGTGCACTTGTAGCATCAGCTTATAAAGCTAAATATGGCTCTAGAATACCACCATACTTGCTAAAAACAGTACTCATGAATACAGCTCAGGACATGGGCTTCGATGAGCTCTCACAAGGAGCTGGTTTTGTAAACGCCTATGGAGCTGTAACAGCTATACTTTATGAAGACTACCCTAGAGTGTACTCTACAAGTATACTGAGTGACATATTATCAGAGCTCACTGAGACTTATACCTCAGTAACTCACAGTGAAGAGCTACTTGGCACTTGGTTTGAGCCTAAGATATACATACCACTAGTACCAGCTGGTAAAGTAGCTATGAGACAACTAGTTATTGAGGGCTCAGGCTTATATAGAGTATACTCAGCTAGATTAGAGCGTGTTGAGACAGTAGACTTCTGTGATATTGTAAAGAGAACTATTGAGCCCACAGTAGTAGTGTCTTGTAGTGGTGACACAGTAGTATTAAATATCACAGCTTCAACAGTATATGGTCACGTAGTACTAGATTTAGATGTACTTGGAAAGTACAAGTTCTTTGAAATAGAGCTTACATACCCATTCGAGTACTTTGAAACTGGTGGTAGACTTGGAGTCTACAATAACACTATACCTACAAATATACTTGAATTAGCATACTGGATTGATGTAGGTGCAGATGGGAGGTTTTCATGGCTTGAAACAGCTAGAATAATGTATGATATACGTGGAGCTAATGCTCTGAGAATTCAAATAGGGGATCTTGAGGGTCAAATTAGAGAGATAGAGCATCTTGCAAGAACATATATGGGTGTAGACCCTACGACACTACCTAGATATCTAGTAGTGAGAATTGGTGTTAGTGGTGCAACATATAGAGGACTATTACCTATTAAAGCGAGAGTCTCAGGCTATGTATATAAGTCTTGGAGTGAGGTATTTACAACTCCATCTCTCCTCAGTATTGGAGATGGACGTGGAGTAGTAAATGTAATAGTTAGAGCTCCTATAAATCCAGGTTTTTACAGCGGCTACGTGGTAGTGGAGGAGACTAGTAGAAATATTAAAATACTAGTACCAGTCTCGTTCTTTGTGCCTATTGAAATTAGAACTGAAACTCTACAAGTAGTTAACCCATATAGAGAGACAACTACGAGGAGAAATACTTATCTACGAGGAGCTTTTGACTACACGTGGAGATATGAGTCTGGAGATTGGCGTGTTTTTAAAGTAGTAATTTACCCATCGGCTAGACTACTCTGGGCTCTGGGTGTGAGAGCTACATGGCCTGTTCTCGGAGACTCCAATTACGCTAGTAACCTAGATGTACATGTATATGGACCCTACAAGTACTACATGGTTGACACAGATACTAGTAAGGTTTACGAGTACAGTGTTAATGGTGTACAATTAGCTGCAGAGCTCTCTAGAGATCCTAGAGGTGGGGGTAGTTATAACCCAACAAGATTCTGGGATACTATTGGGCCAGGCGAGTCGCTAGTAGTAACACCAGTACTAGCTAGTGGTGTGTATAGAGTAGTTGTGAGAAATATACAGTTTAGTGGATTAGATTACGAGGAGCCATTTACATTAGAGCTAATTCCAGTACTAGGTAGAGTAGAGTGGACATATAACGCGGTAATAAAAGGCTACGAGTTCACAATTACAGTTACAACAACAGATCCGCAACTACTACCAGTAACAGTACTACCAACAGATATGGCAGTAGTAACTATAAAACCAGGAGAACTCTACTATGTAAATCTAACAGAACAAAACTTTACAGTATACGTGAAGAGTGTTGAGATTACCGAGAGAGAATTCAACGCAGTTGTAGCTATAATACCTCCAGAAAAAGCTCTTAGAGGATTCTACACAGTAGCTGTAGGAGCTGTGATGAGCACACCAGTAACAACAGTAGGATGGTATGATAATGGGTCAAGAATAGTATATTTCGAGTGGCCTATTACACCAGTATACCTCAAATTCCTATTAACATAAAAGTAAATTTTTCCACATTAATCTTTTTTATACTTCTACTTGAAGATTAACAAAATAAGTTAAGTTAGGTATACATATTTATACTTCTCTATTTTTCACGTAGAATTTGTGTTAGAGAGTGCTTAGTATACTCACTTGTTGATGGTTGAAATATTTCTAAATAGGCTTAGGCTTTAGTGCTGTGAGTTATATTTCTATTATTGAGTATTTAAACACTTAAATCTTCATATACCTATTGTTGTCTCCGGGTTTATGAGACCTGTAGAGCTGTGAAACCCCTGGTAACAGGGGCTGAGCTACTGCGGTGAGGAAGCTTGGAGAAAGCATAATAAACCACCCGCCAAGTATTTATAGGTATTCACAAGTAACTACAAAACATAGCTGGTGATGAACACTTCTGAAAAGAGCTGGGGAGTTACTGCGCAAATTGTTAAGGCTCTAGCTAATAGAGAAGTTGCAGAGAGCTTAGAAACCACTATAGTTTATGGGTTTATGTGAATGATCTTGTTAAGAGATTTCAAAGTGCCGAGCTAAGACTTTTATGGTGAACTGTAAGTCTCTTACATCAAAACTTCTACGAAAACTAGATGAGTCTAGAAGACGTTATAGTAGCTGTAAATGATGTTAAAAAATTATTGAAAAATTAAAAAAGCTTATATAAAGTCTACAATAATTCCTAAGTCCTAATACCGCTACTTACACCCATAGTACTAGGTAATTGAAGTAATCCAAGCAGAATCACTATTAATATTGGTCATGCTAAGAGAACTAGAGAAATAATTTCTTTCAAAGAGTAAAATTAACTTTTAAGATGATTTTTTACTTACTTAGACTCGGAAAGTATTAGAT
>Ga0105155_1000343_pt1 | contig 16341 bp, 18 predicted proteins | sample SSWtaG_2_FD_89589 | JGI IMG/M metagenome (GOLD analysis project Ga0105155, IMG submission 89589) | Hot spring microbial communities from Sandy's Spring West, USA to study Microbial Dark Matter (Phase II) - SSWsed_130316 | ecosystem: Environmental > Aquatic > Thermal springs > Hot (42-90C) >...
CATGGCCACCACCACTGGCGTGGGATGCTCCACAAGGAGGATGCGTTTTTCGGGATAAGGTCCAAAGCGCTCCTCATACCAGGAGAGGATCTCGGGGATCCAGGTGAGGAGGGCGCGGAGGGCTGCCTCATCGCCGGGTAGGGCTACCCCTTCCAAGAGCCTTCCCCCGCTTTCCAATTGGAACGTGCGAAACCGCTCTTTGGGGCCAAAGAAAAGGGCTACGGAATTTACCGCCTGAGCGAAGCTCGTTTTAAACACGTTTCCTTCGCGTTTCTGTTCCCCGGGCAAGAAAGCCTGCCACCCTTCGGGAAGCTCAAGCTCTACCGTGTACTCGTGGAAAGGAAGAACAAGAGGAAAGGCCTCGCTGGGTTTCTCCGGAAGAAGGATGGGGTGCCAGCCGAACCGCCAGGTGTAGATATCTCCAAGCCTTCCCGGCTCCACCCATACATGGGGAAAGCGGGTTCGAAAATCCAGCCGCAACTTTCCCGCCTCAGAAGGAAGGAAAACACGCAAAAGCACATCGGAAAGGGAATAGGTCTGGTACGTAGCCGGAGCGGGAAGGAGCTCGAAGGGAAGGTCTTCGCCCGTTTTTTCCCAAACGGCCCTCTCGATCCTCGTCCATGCCGGATCGAAACCGGAGACATAAATGGAGTCCTGGATGAGGGGAGAAACGTAGGGGTTGGGCTCCCGGCCGAGGTTCGCCAGAACCACAAACCACGCTTCCTCTTGGGGCTCGGAAAACGTAATCCATTGGGAGCCAAAGATCTCGTGCTTTTCCGGATCAAAGCGTACGGAAATCTCAACCTCGGCTCCGAAAGCCAAAAGGGAAAAGCCTGTCACCAGAATCAAAAGCTTGCTCATGAGACCTCCTCATTGAGCGCTCTTTTCCTGGGGGAGAATGGTAACCCGAACGGTTTGGATTTCCCGCTCGGTGGCCTCCTCTACGGTGATCTCCACGGATCCAAAACGCAGTTTCGTCCCGGGCTCGGGAATGTCGCCCAGAGTTTCCAGGATGAGGCCGGCCACGGTCACCGCCTCTTCCTCAGGGAGAGAAAGCCCCAAAGTGCGGTTGAGCCTGCGGATTTCCGTGTCGCCGTCCACCAAGGCCTCGGTTTGGGAAAGGCGGCGAATGAGGGTGCGCTGCCGACGGCGATCGTACTCATCCTCGATCTCGCCCACGATCTCCTCGAGCACGTCTTCCAGGGTGACGAGCCCGGCCACCCCGCCGTATTCATCCACCACCACCGCCATATGGGCTCTCTCCTGCTGGAACTCCCGGAGGAGGGCGCTCACGGGCTTTGTGGTGGGAACGAAGATCACGGGCCGAAGGAGGGAGGCCAAAGAGGAAGGAGCGTTTCCCGAACGCGCATAGGCCAAAAGGTCCTTGGCGTGGAGGATCCCGATCACCTGATCCAAAGTTTCCCGATAAACAGGGTAGCGGGAATGCCCATCGCGCACGACGAATTCAATCACTTCTGGAATAGGAGTACTGACCTCGATGGCCTTGATCTCCGTGCGGGGGACCATGACTTCATCGGCGGTAGTTTGGTCCAAGGCAAGGATGCGGCGCATCATCTCCGCGAACTGGGTAGTGATGGCACCGCGCTCCTCGGCCACTTCGATGAGGGAGAGGAATTGATCGCGGGTGATGGGAGGGCCCTCCCGCACGAGGAGATCCACGCCGAAGGGCCGCACAAGGCCGGTGGAAGTGGCCCGCAGGGCCCGTACCACTGGCAAAGAAATCCTGGTCAGGTACCAAACGGGGACCACCACCTTGAGCCCAATCGCCTCCGGCCGGTTTTTTGCCAGATTCTTCGGGGTCACCTCGCCGATGAGGAGGAGGGCGAGGGTCATCACCGCCGTAGTGACGATTCCCGTAAGATAGGCCGGGGTTCCCTCAGGAAGGATTCGCAAAAATAGGAGCGTGGCCAGGGCGGAAGCGCCCACGTTCACGAGGTTATTGAAAAGAACCAAAGCGGTGATGAAATCGTTGGGCTCCCGCAAAAGGTGCTCCAAGGCTTTCGCTCTCGTGCCTTTGCTGGTCTTGAGGAGGTGGCGGATGCGCAGCTCAAAGAGGGAGCTCAGCGCCGTTTCCGAGGCCGAAAAGAAAGCGGAGAAAAAGAGGAGGACCAAAAGCAGGAATACCTGCGATTCTATACTCACCCTCTACATCACCTCGCGGCGTTATTATAGGCGGAGAGTAAAAGCTTGCAGCATGTGCAAGGAGGGAAAGTCATGGATTTAGAGGAAATCAGGAAGCTCTGCGCCCTCATGCGCGAGGAAGACCTCCTTGAGCTCACGGTGGAGGAGGAGGGGCGAAGGATTACCCTGCGGCGGGCTGCGGGGCCAAGACTCCCTTCTGAGGCCCCGCCGAAAAAGGAGGAGGGTATCCTTGTGCGTTCCCCAGTGGTGGGTACGTTTTGGATCCGGCCTGCGCCCGGAGAGCCGCCCTTCGTCAAAGTGGGCGACCTCGTTCAGCCCGGACAGGTTCTTTGTATTGTGGAAGCGATGAAAGTGATGAATGAAGTGCGGGCAGAGGTGGCGGGTGTGGTGGAGGAAATCCTCGCGGAGGAGGGCGACCCCGTGGAGTACGGGCAGCCCCTCTTTCGCCTGCGGCCCGCTTGAGGAATGGAAAAGGTCCTCATCGCGAACCGCGGAGAGATCGCCCTCCGGATTCTGGAGGCCTGTCGGGAAGAGGGCCTTTTTGCCGTGGCCGTGTACTCGGAGGCGGAGCGGGAGGCCCTCCACGTGCGGGAGGCGCCGGAGGCCGTGTGCATTGGCCCGGCGGACCCCCGGCGCTCATACCTTTCCGTCCCTGCCCTGATTGCCGCCTGCGAGATCACCGGCGCCGATGCCCTCCACCCCGGATACGGGTTTCTCTCAGAAAACCCGGATTTGGCGGAAATCTGCGAGGCCCACGGGATTACGTTTATTGGGCCTTCCGCAGAGGTGCTTCGGCTTTGCGGCGATAAAGTAGCGGCAAAGGAAGCAGCTCAATCCGCAGGCCTTCCCGTCCTTCCCGGAAGTCCCCCCCTTAAGGACGAAGAGGAAGCCCTCGCCTGGGCGGAGGAGCTGGGCTATCCTGTCCTCCTCAAGGCCGCGGCCGGCGGCGGCGGAAGGGGCATTCGCATCGCTCGATCTCCCGAGGAACTCAAAGCCCTCTTTCCTCAGGCCAAAAAGGAAGCGGAACTCGCGTTTTCCGATGGCCGCGTGTATTTGGAGCGCTATGTCCCCTCGCCCCGGCATGTGGAAGTCCAGATCCTTGCCGACAAATTCGGGAACGTGGTGCACTGGGGCACACGGGATTGCACTGTACAAAGGCGGCACCAAAAGCTTGTGGAGGAGGCGCCCGCGCCCGGGCTTTCCCCAAAAATGCGGGAAAAGATAGCTCAAGCCGCGGTGAGGCTGGCCGAGGCCATCGGCTACGTGGGCGCGGGCACCGTGGAATTCCTTGTGGATGGCGAGGATTTCTACTTCATCGAGATCAACGCCCGGATCCAGGTGGAGCACCCGGTATCCGAAATGCTTGTGGGGCGAAATCTCGTGCGGGAACAGCTCCGGGTGGCCCAGGGAAAACCCCTCGGTTACCGCCAAGAGCAAATCGAGCTTTATGGCCATGCCATCGAGTGCCGCATCAATGCCGAGGATCCAGACCGGGATTTCCTCCCTTGCACCGGCCGCGTCTTTATCCATTCCCTTCCTGGAGGTATGGGCGTGCGGGTGGATACCCACATCTACCAAGGAATGCCTGTTTTGCCTTACTACGACCCCCTTTTGGCCAAAGTGATCGCCCACGGGGAGGATCGGGAGGAGGCCCGCACCCGCCTCTATTCGGCTCTGCGGCGTTTCCGAATAAGCGGGGTCAAAACCAACCGGGATTTTCTCCTTTCCGTCATCAGCCATCCTCAGTTTGGCCGCGCCTTTTTGGCTACGGATTTCCTTGAGCGCATCCGACCAAGCCCGTAAGCTTTCGGCGTGTTCGAGTCCATAAGCGAGCGGCTGGAAAAGCTCTTTCAACGCCTGCGAGGGAAGGGCCTCCTCACCGAGGCCGACCTGGACCAGGGCCTGCGGGAGCTGCGGGAAGTCCTCCTTTCTGCGGATGTGCACCACGCGGTGGTGACCGAGCTTTTGAATCGCGTGCGGGAAAGGGCTTCCGGCGCGCGGCTTGTGGAGTCCCTCTCGCCCGCCCAGCAGCTTTTGGCCATCGTGCGGGAGGAGATGGCCAAGGTCATGGGCGGGGAGGCCCAAAAGCTGCGGCTTTCCGGAAGGCCGGCGGTGGTGGCCCTCGTGGGCCCCGCAGGAGGAGGCAAAACCACAACAGCGGGAAAACTCGCGCGCTACCTGCAAAAGCGGGGAAGAAAGCCTCTTCTTCTCTCCGCGGATCCGGAGAGGCCTGCCGCCGCTGAGCAATTGGCCACGTTGGCCCAAAAGATCTCCGTTCCCTTCGCTTCCGCGGACCAAGATCCTCTTTCCCAAGTGCCTCAGATCCTTACCCGGGCCAAAAGGGAGCTCGTGGATGTGGTTATCCTCGATACACCGGGAACCCCACCGGGAACGCCTCCTCCCGCGTTCCTCTCCGCCCTTTTTGCGGAAGTTAAGCCCAGTGACGTTCTTTTGGTATTGGATGCCCTCGTGGGCCAGGAGGCGATCCGCCTGGGCGAGGCCTTTTTGGGGCTCGGGCTCACCGGCATGGTTCTTACCAAGCTCGATGGCGACGCCCGCGGCGGCGCGGCTTTGTCCCTTCCTTCTCGGCTTCGCCTTCCCATCCTCTTTGTGGGGGTCGGGGAAAGGCCGGAGGACCTTGAGCCCTTCGATCCGGGCCGCATGGCCGACCGTATCCTCGGGATGGGCGATCTTTCCGGTCTTGTGGAAAAGCTTAAGGAAGCTGGGGCGGCGGCCACCGCGGAAAAGGTCCTAAAGGAAGGCACGTTCACCCTCGAGGATTTCTTGGCCCAATTGGAGGCCGTACGGCAAGCCGGCCCCCTTGGACAGCTCCTTTCCCGTATTCCCGGGCTTGGCCGACCCCAGGAGGACGAGGTGGAGCGGGAGTTCAAGAAAATGAAGGCCATTATCCAGTCCATGACGGTTGAGGAGCGGCGCAATCCTCATATAATCGGAGCCAGCCGCAAGCGTAGAATCGCCCGCGGCTCCGGAACAACGGTTCAGGATGTGAACCGCCTTTTGGCCGAATATGAGCAGGCCAAAAAGCTCCTTAAGGGGCTGAAACGCGGAAAAATTCCGGGAGGAAAATACCCGTTTCCGAGGTGATGCTATGGTCAAAATCCGTCTCATGAGGGTAGGGAAAAAGAAGCAGCCGAGTTACCGCATCGTGGTGGTGGAGGAGGCCACCAAGCGGGATGGCGCCGTGATTCAGGTGATCGGTCACTATAACCCCCTCAGCAAGACCGACGAGCTCACGGTGGATGTGGAGAAGGCTTTGGGGTGGCTGGAGAAAGGGGCGCAGCCCACGGAGGCGGCCCGCCGGCTCCTTTCCCGGGCCGGGGTCATGAAGCTTTGGCACGAGCGGAGGTTTGGTAAACCTGCTTCTGGAACTGACCCGCTTCCTTCTTAGGGCCATCGTCAGTCGGCCCGGCGAAGCCCGGGTGGAACATATCCGTGTGGGAGATTTGGACCTCCTCTTCCTCTCTGTAGCCGCGGCCGACAAAAAATCCCTGTCTGAACGCGATAAGGACGCGCTGAACCTTGTGGTAGAGCGGGTGGGCAAAAAGCTCGGCCGCGAAGTCATCGTGGACTGGAAATGAGGTTCGATATCGTCACCCTTTTTCCCGAGATGCTCCGCCCCTTTTTCTCCCAGGGAATCCTCCTTGGTGCCCAGGAAAAAGGGCTTATTGAGATCCATCTTCACGATCTCCGTGTTTTTTCGCCGGACCCAAGAGGAATTGTGGATGATCGTCCCTTCGGCGGCGGGGCGGGGATGGTCATGCGGCCGGAGCCCTTTTTCCGGGCAGTGGAAGCAATCACCCGGGAAATCCAGGCCAAACCCTTCGTGGTCCTTCTTTCCGCTCAGGGTGTTCTTTTCAACCAAGAGTGGGCGAAGAAATTCGCGCGAAAAAGGTGTCTTGTCCTTCTCTGCGGCCGCTATGAAGGGGTGGACGAGCGCGTCCTTTCTTTCTGCGATCTAGAGCTTTCCATTGGCGATTTTGTCCTTGCGGGTGGGGAATTGGCCGCGGCGATGGTGGTGGAGACTACAGCCCGCATGGTTCCTGGTGTGGTGGGCCGTTACGACTCCGTAGCCACGGATTCTTTCTATTCCGGCCCGCGGTTGGGCTTTCCTCAGTACACCCGGCCCCGGGTTTTCCGCGGTATTCCGGTTCCCGAGATCCTCCTTTCCGGCGACCACGAACGGATCCGGCGGTGGCGGGAAAAAGAGGCGTGGAAGAAGACTCTCCGCCACCGCCCCGACCTTTTGGGCCTTAACCTTCCGCCGGAATCCCTGTCTGATTAGTTCTTTTTCCGTTTTTGCAGTAGCTCTTTGACCTCCTCTGCCTGCTTGGCGAAATAAAGATCCAATGCCTCTGAAATGATCTTGGAATACCCGCGGAGGCCGCGCTTGGCCGCCAAAGCCCGAAGAAGCACTTGATGTTCGCGCTTAATCGCCACCGTGGTGCGCACGGTCTTTTTCGCCATGCCCGCCTCCTTTTTGGGAGGGCAGGTTTTAAGCCTGCCCTCCCTTCCCTAAAGCCTCACTTGCAAGGACCGGTGGGGGTGCCTGTCTCACAGCAAGGAGCTTTTTTCGTGCAGTCGTCAGTGGCGCACATTGGGTTGTAGATGATCTGTACTGCTGGGCCGGTTCCAGCCGGGCCACCGCCGAACAGGGCCACGGCAAGATCGGGGATGCCGTTGCGGTCAAAGTCGCCTACGGCCAGGGAGATCGGGTTCTTGCCCACAGGAATCAGACGCTCCACCCCGAACTTTCCGCCCAGGTTCACAAGGAGGGTGACGCGATCACCACTGTACTCAGCCACAGCAAGGTCCACTTTCCCGTCGCGGTTAAAGTCCGCAGGCACAATGAATACTGGCTCACCGTCCAGCTTGATCCTCTGGGCCACGGAGAAGCGCCAACATCCGTCGTTGTGAACATAGGTGAACGCGGAGAAGGCAGGATCCACTACGCCGAGGTCGGCCTTCCCGTCGTCATCAAAGTCGGCCACCGCGATGCCCCGCAGCATGTGCCCAAGGACAATGCTCGTCTTAAACTTGAACTTGCCTAAGCTCTCATTTTCAAAAAAGAGGAGGCTATTATTGGAAGCCACGACGAGGTCCACATCGCCATCGCGGTCGAAGTCGCCCGGAGCAATGAAGGCCACGTGGCAAATCTGAGCAAAGGGAGAAAGATCAACGGGGTCAATCTTTGCTGTGGGGAAATGGATCTTGAGGCCAAGGGAATCAAGGACAGCCAGATCCGAAATTCCGTCGCCATTGAAGTCCGCAAGAGTGATGTGGGTGGCGGTGACAGTAGGAAGGGTGGCGAGCTTAAGCCCAGTCGGGTCCGCCACTTTGAAGGATGTCCAACCCGGCAAGTATTGGGTAGCCGTGAAAATCCGGATCTCGTAGGCGTCTTTTGTCCTATCGAAGACTAAGCCCCAGGCCAAAGCGACAGGTGAGTCCGGGAGCGTAAAGGTTTTGGGTCCAGGCCAGGCTACAGGGCACGGCGCGGGACACGTTGCACTTCGGGGATTGAGACCCACCAAGATGGCGTTACAGGAGTGACAAGCTACCGCGAGGTCATCCCAGCCGTCAGCGTTAAAGTCCCCGGCGATGATGTACACCGGCCGCACACAGTCCCAGTTCAGGTCCTGAACAAGGGGCACCTGAGCCATACCCCCCAGTCCCAAAACCGCCAACAGCCCCAAAACCGCGATCCGCTTCATCCAAACCACCCCCTTATGATTTGCCTACCTAAGTGCTAACCACACAAGCAAAGCCCCCACCAAAAGCCCGCCTAAAAGCCAAGGGAAAGGAGACGGGCATGGCTCGCACTTCCCGTAGATCCCGCGGATGAGGAGGTATTCACAGCAGGGGCCAAGCTCGATCCGCAACATCCCGGAATCCGGAAGCTCCGAAAGCTCCAACCACCAGGGACCGCTTGTGGGAACAACCTGAGTGGAGACGAGCTGGCCATCCAGATAGAGGCGGATCTTCCCTCCGAGCTCCGGCGACTCGAGGAGGAAGAGGAGGGTTTTGTGCGGGATGAGCCTCAGGTTCAGTTCATAGGCGGTTCCCGGAGGAGCCTGGAGGAAGCGAAGCTCGAGGCCCTTGTCGGTTAGGCTCCCCTGGCCGATGACGCAGCCGCCTCCCCAGCCGAGCTCGCACCACCCCTCAAGGTTTGGTTTTCCTGTACCCGAGCGGACTTTGACGGCCGGCGGCGGAGCCTTGCAGGGGCCGTAAATGCCTTCGATGATGAGGAACTCACAGTAAGGGCCGAGCTCGATCCGCAAAATCCCGGTGCTGGGAAGGTTGGAGACTTGCATCCACCAGGGCCCAGGGGCAGGAATGGAGGCAGTAGAAACGAGCTCGTTATCAGCATAAACGAAGAGTTTTCCCGCTGGGCCGGGGGATTGAAAGAGGAAGAGAAGGGCTCGTTGAGGAAGGAGCTTGAGGTTGATCTCGTAGGCTGGCGTGGGTGGGACTTGAGCAGCGCTGAGGAGGAGGCCCTGATCGGTGAGACCACCATGCCCGACAAGGGAGCCCGTTCCCCAACCGAGGAGACACCATCCCTCCATGCTTGGCCTTCCCGCTCCGGTGCGGACGGTGACGGCCATCACCGGAACGGCCCAGAAAACCAACGCCGCAAGCAAAACGCGCCTCATGAGGCCTCCTTCTCAACCCTCATGGGCTGTCCATTAACCACGTTCTGATCCTTCCCCCATCCTCCATGGCGATGAGGTCAAGAGTGCCATTTCCATCTATATCTCCAACGGCAACAGCTTTAATTGGGGTTCTTTCTCCAGCGACGATCTCGGCGATCTTTTTCGTGCCTAAGCTCACGAAAATCTCGCCAGGGTTTCGGGAGTAGTAGACCAAAGCTACATCACTTGGTCCCAAGGCGGCATAAGCTTGAAGGGGGCTAGCAAGCGGGGTAAGGGAAGCTAAGAAGGGAGGAACCTGGGGCAACTCCACAAAGCTCCCCTGAGGCGAGACGCTCCAAACGATGGGTTTCTCCCCAGTTATCCAAACAATCTCGAACCCTTTGGAATCGTTGACTTGGGCAGTCCAAACATCTTTGGCCTTGAGGGGAACAGAAAAGAAGCTGCTTTTTCCGATAAGGAAAGCTCCTTTGGAATAGCAGATGGCCGCATCCCTTGTTTGCCAGTTCGCAGCGAGGATATCAGAAAGGCCGTTCCCATCGAAGTCAGCCACTAAAAGCTTGTCTACTCTGAACCCTACGAATACGTCACCCTTAGCGATAAAACTTCCGTCGCCAAGTCCTTGATAGAGGTATAGGAACCCCTTTCGGTCAGCTACGACGAGGTCAGCTTTCTCGTCCGCATTGAGGTCGCCCAGAGCCAAAACTTCTGCCCCGGCTAGAGCCAAATCGAACGAGCTCCCTTCCGCCAAAACTGCTACTGAAGAGGGCTCAGGTGCCGAAGGAGTAGCCTCCTCCGGTTCTTCGGCTTTTTCCGGCTCGGGCACCACCGTCCCGCCTCCTGAGGGTTTACTGCAGGAGATATTTCCAGAGCAGTCTGGGCAAAGGACTGGGTTATAGATGATTTGCACAGCGTTGTCTTCGTAGAGGGCTACCGCTAGGTCTGTAATCCCGTTTAGATCGAAATCATCGGCGACTAATGCCACAGGGGCTTTCCCCACCTCTATCACCTTGAGGATTCGGAAGTTCTGAACATCAACGAGCTCAGGCGGGGTTACCGTATGCGTGCAGGGATCGGATCGCGTGATTTTCTCAAGCTCAGCAAGCTCATTAATCACGATGGTTACGCGATTTCCACCTTTTTCCGCTACTGCTAAATCAGGAAGGCCATTACGGTCAAAATCCGCAACTATTACGAATACTGGGCCGGCATCGAACTTGAGCCTCTGTCCTCGCTCGAACTTCCAGCAGCCCCGGTTGAACACAATGGTCAGAGCGGAAAATCCTGGGTCCACCACAGCCAAATCCGGGTACCCGTCGCGGTTGAAATCCGCAATAGCGAAGGACTTTATTTTCTTTCCGAGCTTCGCCTCTCCGGCTAGCGTAAACTTGAGCTCGGTTGCGGTAGATTCGTTGCGGAAAAAGCGAATGTAGCCATCTACGGCTATGGCCAGATCCAAGAGTCCGTCGCGGTCGAAATCGCTTGCCCCAAGGAAATTCGCGTCCTCGCCCTTCAGTTCAATAATCAGAGCGGGGGCGCTGGAAATGCTTCCCTGAGCCGGCGCAGCCGGCCGAAGGCCTACTCGGTCACCCACATAGATTCCTACCTTCATGGAAATCCCGTCCAGTACAGCGATGTCGATAGCGCCATCGTTGTTGAAGTCCGCTAAAGCGAGGTGGGTTAAGGTTGTGTAAGGAAGCGGATTCACCTTGAGGGGACCGCCGGAAACGAGCTTTAGAAATGGAGCCTTTGCCTCCACCGGGGTGAAACGCACCACGCCCGGTTGGTACTGGGTGACGGCCACGAGATTTGGGAATGCCGAGGTGTACGGGAAACAAGTAGGGGCAGGGGGCGAACACACGGGATCCATGAAGGAACCCACGGCCAGGGCCACCGGCGAGTCCTCTAAGACCCATTGGACCTTTTCTTTGAAGCTGGCGGAAAGAGAGCGGGTGTTCTCAAAAAGGATAACGTTATTCGAGGAATGGCAGGCCACTGCAAGATCAGGGAAACCGTCGCGGTTGAAATCAGCGGAAATAAGGTAAACGGGCTGTACGGCGTCCAGCTTAAGGGTCTGGATGGACTGGCCGGCGGCTATGGCCATCCCTAGGCCAATGGCCAACACTAAGACACCTGTCCGCATGACACCTCCCTTTTGTCCCGGGATTTATGGTAGGCATGGGAGTGCCAAGGTCAAGGGATATAGATTACATTTGCAAAGTAATGTACATAACACTCTAGTGCCTGAATGCTGAAGTGCTCGCGACTCCCTATGCTCTTGGGTAGAGGGTTCAAACATTTCCCAGGCTTTGGGAGGGAGAAAGAGCTTCTTCTTTGAAGCGCCAGTCCCTTTAGTTGGAGAATTAGTAAAACACGCCGTCTACTTTGGCTTCACGGAATAAAAAAGTGAGGGCCAGAGTAATCTGGCCTTTGCTATTAAAGTTCCTGATACATGAATTCCGCTAAACGCCCAAAATCTTTTGTATGTGGGAAAGAAGCTTAGGGTAGTGGGTGCCGGGCCAAAAAATGCGGCCGCATGAGCGGCAGCGCAGAAATTCCGTACACCACTCCCGCACCCTCGGCGGAACCAGGGGCAGAGCTTCCTCACACTCTAGCTCTTCCAAAAGGCCATTGCAGGAAAGACAGCGGGTAAACGGGGAAATGCGATCCCGAAGATCAAACCTCCGCACCACCTCCCGCGCCTGCTCCAAAGGCTCAATCGCCCGTACCCAGTATCCATGGGTTACCCCGCCGTGCTTGAGGAGCTGACGGTCCCTGGTGAGGAGGATCCGGCCGCTCCGGGAAAGGGCAACAAGTTCCTCATCGGTGATCCCGGGGTTGTGAACGGTATCAAATCCCAAAAGGCGTAAAAGCCGGGCAAGCTTCCCAAGATGCGCGTCGCAGGCAAAGGAAATTTCCCGAAGAGGCTCGCGCCGAATTTTCAGAACCGGTCCGATGTCCAGGCTTTCGAACACGGGATAAACAGCTACTCGATCGCCATCCTGAAGCCGGTAAGAAAAATCCACGGACTCTCCATTGACAATGATAAGCTCCACTTCCACATGGGGAACGCCCAAGGCTTCGATAGCATCCTTCACTGTGGGGTGGCCGAGGAACTCGTAAGAAAAAGACTTCGCCCGGAGCTCTTCCGGCAGAAAATCGTTGAGCTCCGCGTAGAAGCGGAATTCCGCTTTCCCCATTACAGCCGGAAAATGGCTTTGGCGCGGGCCAAATCGTCTACCGTGAAAATGATCTGGTTTTTCTCGGTGGAGAAATAGCAGGAAAGGACGTTAATCCCATCCCGGGCGAGGCGATCCAGGATTGTAGCGAGCTGCCCGGGCTGGTGGGGAAGGCTCATGGCCAATGCTTCTCGCTCTTCGTAGTCCACACCGAGCTTTTTCAGGACCTTACGGGTTTTATCGGGAGCATCGGTGACCATGGCCACCACAGCTTCATCCAAAACGGTGAGGGCCGCGATGGCCTCGATATTCACCTTCTCCTCCGCCAGGGCGGAAGCCACTTCCAAGAGAGCTCCAGGCCTATTCCCCAAATAAAAGGTGAACTCCTGCATGCCCACCCCCTTTTTGCTAATGGTACCCGGAGCGGCGGCTCTCAAGCCAGACCTGGAGGATGAGGACCGCGGAAAGGGCATCTACTTTCTCTTTCTCGCGGCTTGGACGCTCGCCCGCTTCGCGCATGGCCCGCTCCACTTCCTTTGTGGTCCAGCGTTCATCCACGTAAAACACCGGAACTTTCACAGCCTCTGCCAATTTCTCTGCGAACTCCCGTACCTTCTTTGCCTGAGGACCCTCGGTTCCATCCATGTTCAGAGGGAGGCCGACCACGAGGGCCTCGATCCCGAGTTTTTGGCAAAGCGCGGACAAGGAGGCCACGTCTTCAGCCAAATTTTTTCGATGATAAACGCCGTAAGGAACCGCTAAAGTTCCGGTCTCGTCGGGCTTAGCTATCCCGATACGCCTTTCCCCCACATCCAAAGCCAAGACCCTCATGAGCCAGCGAGGATGGAGAGGGCGCGGCGAAGGAGTTCCTCCACTGAGGCGTCCGGGCATTCTTTCCGAGCAAGCTCCAGGGCGCGGCGGGCCTCTTCCATTTTGAACCCCAGGGCCTTGGAAGTAAGAGCCTGAAGCACGATCTTCTCCTTTTCGCTCGGAGGAGGTGCTTCTTTCGGCGCCCACTTTTGGACGCGTTCGGAAAGCTCCAAAAGGACGCGTTGGGCGGTGCGGCGGCCGATGCCTTTCACCGCGTCCAGGGCGGAAAGATCGCCCCGCCGGATCGCGGAGACAAGCTCCGCGGGCGGCAGCGCCGCCACAAGCTTAAACGCAAGGCGCGGCCCCACCTGAGGGACAGAAAGAAGCGTTGCGAACATTTCCCGTTCTTCTGGAGTAGCAAATCCGTACAGGGAAAACTCGTCCTCGGAAAGGAGAAGCTGGGTATAAAGCTTGGCTTCTTCGCCCACGGAAAGGGTCGCTACGGTACGGTTCGGGACGCTCAACCGAAAGCCTATCCCGTTTACGGAGAGCACCACGCCCTCCTCCGCGAGCTCTATTACTTTTCCCTGGAGGAAGTCGATCATGCTTCCTCCCAAGCCAGCTCCCTTTCCGTCTCCGCAAGATAGGTCAATTCCTCGAAAGCCTTCTTCACCTTCTCCTCTTCGCCGCGCAAAAGGAGTACGACGGCGCCCTTTCCCTCCCCCACCCCGCCGGTGGCCAGGTGCCAGGCCTCCACATCGTAGAGGAATTCCACGGCCTCCGTCTCCGTGATTACCGTGCCCATAAGGGGAAACACGCCAACCTTAGCTCCGCTTGCCCATTTTATGCGCCCTTTGCCTAGCTCGCCCACGATCTCGCTTGCGGAAAAGTGCACGGATTTGGCGCGGGAAATGGGGATGATCACTTCCACCCCGCGGGCCAAGGCCGCAGCGTAAAACTTCCCGACGGTTCCCCCATCGTCCGCGGCCATGAAAACGCCCACCACGCCCTCCGGATCCAGAATGTTCCCGCCTTTGATGACCACGTCACCTGGGGAAAGCCGGGCCAAAATTTCCGGCCACTCCAGGGTTTTGGGCTGGCCGCGCTCGAAAACCACCATGTTCAGCCGGCGCTCCGCCGGAACCACTCCCAGCTTTTTCCCCACATACCCTGCGCAGTACCTTCCCTTTTCCACCGGCTCGCCCATAAGCTCCTCAAGCACATAGGCATTGGTGGTCCCAAGGCCGACGACGATTAGGCCATCCTGTTTAGCCCTTTCCACTTGAGGAAGGTGCGCCACCGCCCGGCCGATGAGCCTCTTTGCCGCAGGCTGCGGCAGAACCACCAGCGCCCGAACCACTTCCCTTGCCTCGCTCCTTGTTTTCATGCTATAACACTAGCCGGAAGGAATTTTTCGGGCAAAAGGAGGAGGTATGCCGTTCACAAGGGAAGAGTACGAACGCGAACGAAGGAATTTCCGCTGGGATATCCCTGAGAACTACAACATTGCCGCGGTGGTGGACGCCCACGCCCGGGAAAAAGGGGACAAGCCTTGCATCCTCTGGGAATCGGAAAAGGGCGAGCGCCGTACCCTCACCTGGCGGGAGCTTTCTCAACTTTCCTCCCGATTTGCCGCGGTCCTCATGAAGCTTGGGGTGAAGAAGGGCGACCCAGTCATGCATATTTTCCCGCGCCTTCCCGAGGCGTTCATTGCTCAAATTGGAACTTTTAAGGCCGGCGGAGTGGCGGTGCCTTGCGTGGATATGCTTCGGGCCAAGGACATCATTTACCGCGCGGAGGTCTCGGGTGCCCGGGTGGTGGTGGCCCACGTTTCCGCAGCGGAAGAGGTGGACGCCACCCGCGGGCAATGCCCGCTGGAGCATTTCATCCTCATCGGCGGGAAAAGGCCGGGCTGGCTTTCTTTTGAAGAGGAGATCGAAAAGGCCCCGGAAGTTCCGCCCGTTCCCCTTTCCGTGAACGACCCCATCACGATCAACTTCACCTCCGGAACAACAGGAAATCCTAAGCCCGTTATGCACCGGCACCGCTGGCTTTACGGCCATCTTAGGATCACCGCCCGCTATTGGTGGGAACTCTCACCGGATGATCTCATGTGGGCGACCACTGCGCCCGGCTGGGCCAAATGGTACTGGTCGCCCATTGGCGTGGGCCTCAATGTTGGCGCCACCCAGTTCATCTACTACGGCCGTTTTGAAGCCGAAAAATATTTGGAACTCCTTTCCCGCTACCCCATCACCAAGCTCTGCGCTACGCCCACGGAGTACCGCATGATGATCCAGGTGCCGGATTTGGGTCGTTACAAGCTGAAGCTTAGGGACGCCCTTTCGGCGGGCGAGCCTTTGAACGTCGAGCCAATTGAGGTATTTCGGGAAGTTTTCGGCGTGACCATCCGCGATGGCTACGGTCAGACGGAGTCCGTGTGTTTGGTATGTAATCCTCCGGGACTTCCGGTGAAGCCGGGGTCCATGGGCCTTCCCACGCCCGGTCCCAACGCCACCCCCATCGATGAGGAAGGGAACCCCGTGGGGCCGGGCGAGGTGGGAGAAATCGCCGTTCCCGTGGGAAACCCCGGGATTTTCGATGGCTACTGGAAGGACCCCGAGCTCACTCAAGCTGTCTTCTCCGGAAAGTGGTACCGCACGGGTGATCTCGTGCGGGTCGATGAAGACGGTTATTTCTTCTTCGAGGGAAGGGCGGACGATGTGATCAAAGCCTCGGGGTACCGCATCGGCCCCTTTGAGGTGGAGGATGCGTTGGTGTCCCATCCCGCGGTGGTGGAAGCGGCGGTGATCGGAAAACCCCATCCCACGCGGGGCCAGATCGTCAAGGCCTTCGTGGTGCTGGCGAAAGGGTACGAGCCTTCCGAAGAGCTCGTGAAGGAGCTTCAGGAGCACGTGAAACGGGTTACCGCGCCGTACAAATATCCCCGGGAAATCGAGTTCGTGACGGAGCTTCCTAAAACGCCCAGCGGAAAGATCAAGCGGGCGGAGCTGCGCAGAAGGGAGCTCGAGCGCCTGCAGCAAGAGGGCTATACGCCTTAGGAAATCCATGCGCGTGGAGCTTTTGTTTGTCACACCCGAGGCCGAAGCCCTCATCGCCCGCTGCGCCCGGGTGAGCCACCGCAGCCAGGGAAGCGGAATGGAGGATGATCGGCGCCTCATTCGCAAGCTGATCAGCCTCGGACACGAATCCGTCCTGGAGCACGCCGTGGCCAGCTTCGAGATCTCCGGGATTTCCCGGGCCTGCGCAAACCAACTCACCCGGCACCGCTTGGCGAGCTTTGTCCAGGAATCCCAGCGCTATGTGAATGTCGAGGACCGGGAACTCGTGTGGCCGCCCACTTTCTCCGATGAGGACTGGGAAAAAGCCCAAGATTTGTTCCGGGAAGCCAAAAAGCTTTACCAAGCGCTCCTCTCCAAGGGTGTCCCCAAGGAGGATGCACGGTTTGTGCTTCCCATGGGGGATTGAGACGAGGCTCGTGCTGACCGCGAACTTCCGGGAAC
>Ga0105155_1000358_pt1 | contig 15949 bp, 11 predicted proteins | sample SSWtaG_2_FD_89589 | JGI IMG/M metagenome (GOLD analysis project Ga0105155, IMG submission 89589) | Hot spring microbial communities from Sandy's Spring West, USA to study Microbial Dark Matter (Phase II) - SSWsed_130316 | ecosystem: Environmental > Aquatic > Thermal springs > Hot (42-90C) >...
AAGCACGAATCGGGCGTGCATCGGGTGCAGCGCAGTCCCATCACCGAAAGCGGCGGACGCCTCCACACCTCTACCGCCACCGTCGCCGTGCTGCCCGAAGCCGAAGAGGTCGATGTGGTCATCAACCCCCAAGACCTGATCATCGAGACCTTCCGCTCATCGGGACCAGGGGGGCAGCACATGCAGAAAAACGAGACCGCCGTGCGCATTACGCACAAGCCGACGGGATTGGTCGTCGCCTGCCAAGACGAACGGTCGCAACTGCAGAATCGCGAGCGGGCGATGCGCATCTTGCGGGCGCGCCTATACGAGATGGAGCAGGAGCGGCTCCGCGCCGAGCGCGACCAGCAGCGACGCACCCAAATCGGCACGGGCGAACGCAGCGAAAAAATCCGCACCTACAACTTCCCCGACCAGCGCGTTACCGACCACCGGATTGGGCTAACCATTCACGACATTCAGAGCGTGTTGGACGGCGACCTGCAGCCGTTTATCGACGCGCTGCTGGCAGAGGAGCAGGCACGCAAACTGGAAGCGTTGGAGATAGGGTAGTCTGCCTTGTCGTACATAGATACGGGCTGGGTGCGTGCAACGCACGCCATTATTGCCGAAGTGGTCAACCAACCAGAAATGCCTTCTCCCTTTGCCTCCTGCTACAACCCCGACTGCTGATGACACTCAGATGTGCTTTTGCCCTTGTCCGAAGGGCAGGAATTGCGTGCGTACACGACTACTTAAGAAGCGTTATGCAGCATCGGGCAGTTCTTGGGTGGCTAATGGCAGGCGCGTTAGGGATGGCGTTCGCGTGGTGGGCGTATCCGCGCGTGTTCCCCGAAGCGAGTATTGACCTCACCATCACGCCGCGCCAAGCCGAACAAATCGGGCGCGACGCCCTGCGCCAACTCCGCCCCGACTTAGACCTCAGCGACTGGCGCAGCGCGGTCGAGTTCGACTGGGACGACAACGCCAAGTTCTACCTGGAGAAAACTTTGGGGCTGGCGCAGGCGAATGCCGTGATGCGTGAACAGGTAAGTGTTTGGTTTTTCGAGAGCGTCTGGAAGCGCGAAGGGGAACGCACCCGCTACTGGGCGCGGGTCAGCCCGTCGGGCAAGGTCATCGGCGCGGGCGTGCGGATTCCCGAAGAGATGCCAGGTGCGTCGCTGCCCCGCGATGCCGCGCGCCAGATTGCAGAGCAGTTCCTGCGCAAGCAACTCCAAGTAGACCTGCGTGCGTGGCGGCTCCTCAACGCCTTCGAGCACCAGCGCCCGAACCGACGCGACCACACCTTTGTGTACGAGCATCGAACGCGCAAATACCCTGCCGACTCGCCGACACCTGCCACACTGCGCCTTAGCATCTCCGTTGCAGGCGATACCGTAAGTGGCTATTCGCTCAACTGGTTGCACACGCCCGACAAGTGGGCGTTCGAGCAGCGCCAGCGCGAGAGCCTACGCACGACCCTGAGCTACATCTTTGGCAGCGTCGACGCGCTTTTCCGATTAGTTGCAATAGGGCTCCTGGTCTGGTTGGTCGTGCGTCGCCAGCCACTGGGGTGGCGGTTCGCGCTGCGCATCGCGCTGGTGCTGGCAGCGGTCTGGACGCTTGCGACGCTCAACTTCGCGCCGCTGTGGTGGATAGATTACAACCCTGCGGTATCGGAGGTCAATTTCCTTGCGGGCAGGCTGCTTATCGTCGCAGTGGGCGCACTAATTTGGGTTGCACTCGTGTGGTTTCTGTTCGCGCTGGCGGGAGAGTGGCTCAATCGGGAGCGACCTTTGGGCGGGGTTCCGCTGGCGAAGATAACCACTGTGCGTTTCTGGACAACCGACGCGGCAGTACGCGCCTTGCTCATCGGGCTGGGCGCAGCAGGTGTGCATCTGGCATACCTGTGCGCTGTCTACCAACTCGGCTTCCGAGTCGGCGTGTGGTCGCCGCTGGATGTGCCCTACACGAACGGCGTGGCGACGCCCTTACCGTTCACAGAGCCGCTGTTTTATGGGCTACTGCCCGCCGTGCAAGAGGAGCTGTTTTATCGCGGGATTGTGTTGTATCTGCTCTGGCGGGTTCTCAAGCGGTTCTGGGTCGCCGCGTTTTTCAGCAGTCTGCTTTGGGCGTTCCTGCATGTGGGCTACCCGACGGAGCCTGCTTATGTGCGTGGCTTGGAGCTACTGCCTGTCGGCTTGGTGTTCTGTTGGCTGGCGCAGCGGTACGGGTTGCTCGCGCCGATGGCAGCGCACTATACTTACAATGCACTGGTGACGGCGTATACCTATCTCAATATGGATGCGCCGTATCTGCGTCTTTCCGCGCTCATCACAGGGTTGGGCGTGTTGCTGCTGCTTCTGCCTGCGGTGATAACGCGCGTGCGGACGGGGCGTCTGCACACGCTGGAGGAGGTGGATGCGCCATCGATGGACATCCCGCCGCCGCCTCCGCCTGTGGAGCCGCGCATTGCGCCGTACCGCCCGCTCCAACGCTGGGAGTGGGTCGCCTTCGGCGCAGGGCTGATTGCGCTGACCGCGCTTAGTGCTTACTATTATGAGCCGCGCAGGCGCGAGGCGGTGCGCACGCTTACCATCGACCGCGCCACTGCCATCGAGCGGGCGCGTGAGTACCTCCAACGGATAGGGGCGCCCGTTGAAGGCTACCAAGCCACCGTCGCGTATGTGGAAGCCGATGCCGACGACGACGCGCACGCCTACGCCCGCCACATCGACCAAGAAGAAACCTACCAGTCGCTTGAGGAGCAACTGCAGTGGCAAGATTATTGGAGTGTCCGCTTTTTCCGCCCGCAGGAGCGCACCGAGTGGTTCGTCTCGCTCACTCCCGACGGGAGGGTGTGGGATATTGTACGCGTGCTGCCCGAAGAGTCGTCGGGCAACCTGCCTGAAGAGCGCGTGAAGCGTCAAGTCAAGCTGACTCTGTCGGACGCGCGCGCACGCGCCGAACAGTACCTCCAGCAGGTATACGGCACAGATCCCGCCGACTGGCGACTCATCGAAAGCGACCGTATCGAGCGACCGAACCGCTACGACTATCGGTTCACTTACGAGCATCGCACGCTGCGGTTTGGCGAGGCGCGCCGACGCTTGGTCGTGGAGGTGCAAGGCGCGCTGGCGCACAATGCGGTGGAGTTCTGGCACCTCCCAGAGTCGTGGCGCTTCGAGCGGAATCGTTTCCGCGCGTGGGAGGTGTTCGCCGCTGCGTGGTTGCTAACGCTCGTGTTGGCGTTGTTAGGCTATATGCTGTTTTGGGAATGGCGTGAAGGCAACGCCACTTCGTTTTCGAGGCGACTGGCGCTGATGGCTGCAGGCATCGGCTTGCTCTGTAGCGGCGCGTTCGTACTCTCCGATTGGGAGAACAGCTTATGGGGCGACTACGACCCTGCGCAGCCGCCTGCGCTCCATTTGACGCTCACAGGAGGCTTACTGCTCTTTGGCGTCGTGCTGACAGGGTTACTCATCGGGGCGCTGTACGCGGGCTTGGAGCCGAGCTACTGGCGCACGCGGCTGGGGCACTTAGTGCCGCTGACAGTGTGGCTTTCGCCCGCACGCTGGCGCACCGTGCCGCCCGATTCGCCACTACGCCACCCACAAGCGCAGCGGGAGGGATGGTTTATCGCTGCACTCACCAGCCTCGTTTCAGGGGCGGGGAGCTACTTCTACCCCGAGCTCAGCTCTGCTGTGGGCGCGAACGCGCCGTGGCTGCAGGATTTCACAATCGCAGCGATTGCGATTCTTATTTTCGGCGTGTTGGCGTTAGCGGCAGTTGGAACCTATCGTCGCTACATCCGCACAGTGTGGCGGTTGGCGTTGCTTGTGCTGCTGTTCGCTCCCGCCGCTGCCATCGGCGCAGGTTCATGGGACGAGGTGCGCGAGCGCGTGCAAACCTATGCACTTGTGTGGGCTATCGGGACACCCATCTGCTTCTGGTTTGCGCGCCGCATATTGCAAGGCAACCTGTTCGCTTGGGCGAATACCGTGCTGCTGGCAGTCCTCGCAAGCTTGGGGGCATCCTACCTGAGCATCCCCAACACAGCGTTGCGCTGGAATGGCTACATACTACTGACAATCTACGGTGCGCTTCTGGCAGGTAGCTACTGGGTGGCGCGTCGGATGAGTGCGCCCGCGCCCGAAGCGGCAGTGGAGAGTCTCCCCGAAGCTATCGCCACTGACTACGCTGTCGTGCAGTTGGAAACGCCCCAGCCCCAGCCTGAGCGCGGCGAAGGATAGCCTCCCAGCCCTACGAGCGGGTACACTTTACTACGGAGGCGACAGGGGCGTGTTCTTTATCTCAAAGCTGTTCGGGCGTTTCGGGCGCGATCTGGGAATCGATTTAGGCACGGCGACCACGCTGGTGCATGTGCGCGGCAAAGGCATCATGCTGCGCGAGCCCTCGGTGATTGCGATTGACCAGGACACACGCAGGGTGCTGGCAGTCGGCGAGGAAGCCAAGCGAATGCTGGGGCGCACGCCTGCTAACATCATCGCCGTGCGCCCGCTCAAAGATGGTGTTATTGCTGATTTCGAACAGACTGAGAAGATGCTACAATACTACGCCAGTAAGGTCTCGCGCAACCGTTGGATCCCGCCGCGCATGGTGGTCGGCATTCCCAGCGGGGTCACGGAGGTGGAGCGGCGCGCGGTGCTGCAAGCGGCGATGCGTGCAGGCGCACGCGAAGCATATGTCATCGAAGAGCCGATGGCAGCCGCTATTGGCGTCGGGCTGCCCGTCGTGGAACCCACAGGTTCGATGGTGGTGGACATCGGCGGGGGCACAACGGAGGTCGCCGTCATCTCGCTGGCGGGGATTGTCGCCAGCCGCAGCATCCGCATCGCAGGCGACGAAATCGACGAAGCTATCGCCAACTATGTGCGCCGCACCTACAACCTGTTCATCGGCGAGCGTACCGCTGAGCAGGTCAAAATCGAGATCGGCTCGGCATTCCCGCTGGAAGAGGAGCTCACGATGGAGGTCAAGGGGCGCGACCTGATTAGCGGGCTACCGCGCAGCGTGGTCATCACCTCCGAAGAGATACGCCACGCGATTGCTGAACCCGTGAATGCCATCGTGGAAGCGGTCAAGCAGACGCTGGAGATCACTCCGCCCGAGCTGGCAGCAGACATCATGAACCACGGCATTGTGCTGTGTGGAGGCGGCGCGCTACTGCGCGGGCTGGACAAACTGCTCCAACACGAGACCCAGATGCCCGTGTATGTCGCCAGCGACCCGACCTCGGCAGTCGTGCTGGGCACGGGCAAGGTACTGGAGGAGCTGGAGAGCAACCCGATGCTGCGTAAGGTGTTGCAGACGGCGCAATCGCCGCGTAAGAGGTGAATGCAATGCGCCGCCGCCGACGATGGGCTTGGCTGGTTTTGGCAATCGCGGGGATGTTGCTCGGCGTGTACCACAACCACCGGGTGCATCACGGCGAATCGAACCTGATTACTGCGCTGATTCGCACCCTGCTGATGCCCCTTCAGCGCACAGCACACGCTACCACTGAGGGTGTAGGGCAACTGTTTACCACACTTACCCAAGCGCGAGAAGCCCTGCGCGAGTATGACCATCTCGCACTGGAGAACGCGCGCCTCAAGCAAGAGTTGGAGCAGATGCGAGCGGTCGCTGCCGAAAACGAATCGCTGCGTCGCTTGTTGAACCTGCGCCCACAACTGGCGGGCGAATGGCTCGGCTGTCGCGTCATCGCCGCCTACCCACAGGCAGGGCAGCAAACGCTAATCATCGATCGCGGCTCGCGCGACGGCGTTATGGCAGGCGCACCTGTGGTCGCGGGCGAGGGGCTGGTCGGGGTGGTGGAGCGCGCGGACACCACCACCAGCATCGTGCGCATGGTGATTGCGCCCCGGATGGCGGTCAGCGCAAGCGTCTTGAACGCGCAGAAGGTCAGTACGGGCGTATGCGAAGGGCGCGGCGAGAGCATGCTGCTACTCAACTTTATTCCGCCCGAAGCCCCCTTGCAAGCGGGCGATCGCGTCGTCACGGCAGGGCTGGGCGGCAAGTACCCGCCCAACCTCACGATAGGCGTTGTGGAGCGCGTGTGGGTCGATCGGCAGTACTCGGTCAAAAAGGCGTGGGTGCGCCCCGCAGTGGACTTCGAGCGGCTCAGCGTCGCGCTGGTTAAACGGGGGCGATGACGACGGAAACGCGCACGCGCCTGCCCGAATTCCTGCGCTCCCTATTCTGGGATGTGGCGTTCCACACCCTCTCGCCCGAACGGCACCAGAGTTTTGTTTGCCTGCGGCTTATCGAGCATGGCGACTTGGACGCGCTGCGCTGGATGGTGGGCTACAAGGTTAGGGCAGCATGGGGCGTCGCTGACCATCGCCACGATAGCGGAAGGCATGCTCATCGGCTGGGTAGGGCGCACCAAAGTCAGCCTTTTCGCTTACCCATACCCGCTCGTCGCGCCCTTGTTGTTTGGGAACCCTATGGGACGCGACTGGCTTCCCGCGAGGATTTGGTTTGCATGAAACTCACCGCCATCCAGCAGTGCGGGCTGAGACGCGACTTCGTCGATCTGTTATCTGTTGCAAGACATCCCGTTGGAGCGCGCTATCGCGCTCTACACCCAAAAGTATGGCGCGACGGCAGGTGGGTCGCTGTTTTATGCGCTGACCTACTTCGTAGACGCCGACGCGGAGCTGACACCCCGCTTGCGCACTCGCCTCTCGTGGCGGGCAGTCAAGGCGTTCTTGAGGGAGCAAGCGCAGCGTGTGTTGGGTAGTCGAGTATACTACAGGCGGGAGGAAGGCGACCTATCGGCAAAGCGCACTACGACTTCGAGCGCGTGCAGCCCCACTGGCTCACGCGGCTGATTCTCTCAGCTGGGTGGCGCGACACGCTTCGCTGGCTGTTGCCTGTGGTTGTGGCGGCAGTGGCGCAGGGCGTGTGGGCGCACCGCATGGCAATCGGCGGCACGACGCCCGATTTCCCGCTGCTGGTGCTGGCTTGCATCGCGCTCGCCACGAACCCCACAGTGGCGGCGTGGGCAGGGTTTCTTACGGGGCTGCTGCACGCCAGCATGCTGGAGCAGACGGTCGGCAGCCTTATCGTCAGTCGCGTGCTGGCGGCAACTGCTGTCGCCTACTTGCCGACGCTGCTTTCGCCGCGCCATCCGATGAGCATCCTGCTTGCTGTCGTGCTGCTGCACCTGCTCGCGCAGGGCTTGCTCTACCTCGCCGCGCCGATTGTTGAGCCACGCGCGTTCTGGCAGGCGAGTCTGGGCAGCATGGTGTATAATATGGCGTTGGCGATACCCGTCTATTGGCTTGCGCGGCGAATCTTACCGCCCGCACGCGAAGACGACACATTTCTATGGAACAATTAGCACGGATGGGCGGTATCGAACAGAGGAGGCACAACTGCAATGGCGCAGACAACAATTGAACGCGAACGCCAGACCGAAGAGCGTAGCGCATATGCAATTGCGATACGCCAACTGGAAGCAGCGGCGCATTACCTGAATCTCGATCGGAGTTTGCTGGAGGTTCTCAAGCACCCCCGTCGGGAACTCATCGTGAACTTCCCTGTGAAGATGGACGACGGCTCGATTCGCGTCTTCACGGGCTACCGCGTCCACCATAACCCCGCGCGTGGTCCTGCCAAAGGTGGTATCCGCTATCACCCCGAAGTCACCTTAGATGAGGTGCGCGCGCTGGCGATGTGGATGACTTGGAAGTGCGCGGTGGTCAACATCCCTTACAGCGGCGCGAAGGGCGGGGTGGTGTGCGACCCCAAGCGGCTCTCGGTGCACGAACTGGAGAACCTCACCCGTCGCTACATTACCGAGATTTCGATGCTGATTGGTCCCGAATCGGACATTCCCGCGCCCGATGTGGGCACCAACCCACAGGTGATGGCGTGGATTATGGACACCTACTCGATGCACAAGGGCTACACAGTGCCTGCGGTGGTGACGGGCAAGCCCATCCCGATTGGCGGCTCGGAGGGGCGGCTGGAAGCGACGGGACGCGGCGTGATGGTGGTGGCGCATGAGGCGCTCCGACAACTTGGGCGTCAACTGGACGGTGCAACGGTCGTTATCCAAGGCTTCGGGAATGTCGGCTCCTCCACCGCGAAGCTGATGCATCAAGCGGGCGCAAAGGTGGTTGCCGTCTCCGATGTGCGCGGTGGCATCTACAACCCCAACGGATTGAACATTCCCGCCCTGCTACACTGCGCAGGACGCGACGGCTGCCTCCAAGCCTACCGTGACGCCGAACTCATCACCAACGAGGAACTGCTGGAACTGCCCTGCGATGTGCTTGTGCCCGCCGCACTGCACGGCGTCATCACAGGACGCAACGCTGATCGCATCAAAGCGCGCGTCATCGTGGAAGCCGCCAACGGTCCCGTGACCCCCGATGCCGACGAAATCCTGGACGATAAGGGCGTGCTGGTCGTGCCCGACATCTTAGCCAACGCAGGAGGCGTTATCGTCTCCTACTTCGAATGGGTGCAAGACCTGCAATCCTTCTTCTGGGAAGAGGAGGAAGTCAACCAGAAGCTGGAGAAGGCGATGCGGCGCAGCTACCAGCATGTTGCCCAGACCGCCGAGCAGAACAAGGTCAATATGCGCATGGGCGCGTACATCATCGGCGTCAAGCGCGTTGCTGAAGCAACCATCATTCGCGGGATTTATCCTTAGCATGCTGCTGGTTCCCTCCGCGTGCCAAGAGGATCGAACGGGCGCTTGGATCGGTTCCCCTCGCGAAGCGGGGGGAACCTAAAGGAGGGGGGAAATTGCCTGCATAATACCAACCGCCGAGCCAAAGTTCACAAAAAACAGCAGTTGATAACCCCCTCCTTAAGGTTCCCCCTGCAAGCAGGGGGAACCGAACCTGTGCGCGGTTCCCCTCGCGAAGCGGGGGGAACCTAAAGGAGGGGGGAAATTGCCTGCATGAGTGAATAGAACCGTCCCAAAAGCCTGCCCTTCCAGCAGGTATACTCTTCTGGGGAGGTCGCTATGAGCCAAGTGTGGAAGGGTCCGCTGGAGCAGATCGACGAGTACCGCTGGCGCATTCCGAAAAGCTACAAGCCTGGCATGCGCGTGGACGGTCTCATCTTCGCCAGCAAGGCGATGATTGAGCAAATCAAGCAAGACCAAGCACCCGAGCAGGTGGCGAATGTGGCGTTTCTGCCAGGCATTGTGGGCTACTCGATTGCGATGCCCGACATCCACTGGGGCTACGGCTTCCCTGTCGGTGGCGTGGCGGCGATGGACTTGGAGGAGGGGGTCATTTCACCGGGGGGAATAGGGTATGACATCAACTGCCTGCACCCCGACACACGGGTTCTGACGGCGCACGGCTACTGGCGCAGGATTGGCGAGTCGGTGGAGGCGTGGCTGGGGCAAGCGGTGGTCTGTTTCCGCTTGCAGGACGGCGTGCAGGAGTCGGGCGCTGTGGGCGCGGTGATGCAAGTGCGCCCACGCAATCGCGTCTATCGCCTGCGCACCGCCAGCGGCTACGAGGTGGTCGCCACCAGCGAGCATCCCTTCTGGACGCCCGAAGGCATGCGCCGACTGGAGCAGTTGTCCACGGGCGCGCGCGTGGCGATCTATCCGTTCGAGGGCGTTCCCTACGAGCCAGCCTCCGATGCAGTGCTGGTGGACGAGGCGCGGCTGCGCGAGCATCTTCGGGCGCATGGCAAGTCGGCGACGGCGACGCGGCAAATCGTGGCGCAGTTGCGCCAGCGGAACCTACTGCCCCTGCGCGCCAACGCGCCACAGATACCCTACCTCCTCAAGCTGATGGGCTACCTGACAGGCGACGGCACGATGCGCTATGTTGGTGGGTCGGGCAAGGGCGTCGCAGTGTTCTACGGCAAGCCTGACGACTTGGAGCGCATCCGCGCCGACATTATGCGGCTGGGCTTCACGCCGTCGCTTGTGCGTATGCGCCGTCGCCAGCACACGATTCAGACGCCCTATCGCGCCGACACCTTTGAGGCGCGCGAGTCGTCGTTCAGCGTCTCCAGCAGCGCGTTCGTGGCGCTGTTGGCGTGCTTGGGCGCGCCGCTGGACAACAAGGCGACCCAGCCGTACCGCGTCCCAGAGTGGCTGATGCGTGCGCCGTTGTGGCAGCAGCGACTGTACCTTGCGGCGCTGTTCGGCGCGGAACTCAGCGCGCCCAGTACCCTGCCGCACCACCCTGCGACCTTCCAGACGCCCGTGCTGAGCGTCAGCAAGCGCGAGCCGCTCACTGGCTCAGGCTGGGCGTTTCTGGCGGACATTCAAGCCATGCTGGCGCGTTTCGGCGTCCGCGCACGCCTCTTGAACCGCCAGCACGAGACGACGACCAGCCCGCGCACGGGCGCGCGCACCGTCCGCTGCCGACTGCAGATTCTGGGCGATGACGCGAACCTCATCCGACTCTGGAGCCAGATTGGGTACGAGTATCACGCGGAGCGTCAGCGGCGCGCCTGCCTCGCTGTGGCACACCTGCGCCTGAAGCAGGGCGTAATTCATCAGCGCACGCAAGCCGCAGCGCTTGTGGGCGAACTTAAGCGCGAGGGTATCCCCATAGAACAAATCGCGTCTGAACTGCGCGTCAACGCGCGTTTTGTGGAGCGCAGCTTATACGGGGGACGCCGCACCCACCCGCGCATTCCGAAAGACTTCCCCAGCTTCGCCGAGTTCGCAGCGCAGGCAGATGCAGGGGGCGGCAGGGTCTGGGACACGGTCGTGGCGATTGAACCTGTCGACTACACCGAGCCGTTTGTGTACGACCTGACCGTTCAGCACCCCGACCACAACTTCGTCGCGAACGGGTTTGTGGTCTCCAACTGCGGCGTCCGTCTGCTTCGCACCGACCTCACAGAAAAGCAGGTACGCCCGCGCCTGAAAGAGCTGCTCGACCAAATCTTCCGCGATGTGCCTGCGGGGTTCGGCGGCGAGGGTCTCATCAAGACCAGCCGCGCCGACCTGCGCCAAGTGATGCTCAAAGGCGCGCACTGGATGGTCGAACACGGCTACGGCTGGGAAGACGACCTTGCGCACACCGAAGCGAACGGCAGGCTCGATATGCCCGACCCCGATGTGATTACCGAGAAAGCCATCGAGCGCGGCAAAGACCAGCTCGGCACGCTCGGCGGCGGCAACCACTTCCTCGAAATCCAAGTGGTGGACGAAATCTACGACCCCAAAGCCGCCGAAGCGATGGGCATCACACAGGTCGGGCAGGTCACCATCATGATTCACACAGGCTCGCGCGGGTTCGGACACCAGACCTGCCAAGACCATCTGGACATTATGGAGGAAGCCCACCGCAAGTACGGGATTAGCCTGCCCGACCGCCAGCTGGCGTGCGCGCCAATCAAATCGGAGGAGGGGCAGGCTTACTTGCGTGCGATGCACTGCGCGGCGAACTTCGCGTTCGCCAACCGACAGGCGATTGCCCACTGGACGCGCCAAGCGTTCGCCAAAATCTTCAACGCCACGCCCGAAAGTCTTGGCATGCGCCAAGTATACGATGTGGCGCACAACATCGCCAAGATCGAGGAACACGAATGGGAGGGCAAAAAGGTGCGCGTGTGCGTGCATCGCAAGGGGGCAACCCGTGCCTTCCCGCCAGGGCATCCCGAGACGCCTGAAGCGTACCGCGAGATCGGGCAGCCCGTGCTGATTCCAGGCGATATGGGGCGGTATTCGTTCGTGCTGGTGGGCACGGAGGGCGCGATGCGCGAGAGTTTCGGCACGACCTGCCACGGCGCAGGGCGCATGATGAGCCGCAAAGGCGCACTGCGTGAAGCCAAGGGACGCAACATCGCTAAAGAGATGGAGACGCAGGGCATCCTCGTGCGGGCGCAGAACAAGGCAACCCTCGCTGAAGAGGCGTCCTACGCCTACAAGGATGTCGCCGACGTCGTGGAGGTCGTCCACAACGCAGGGATTGCCCGCAAAGTGGCGCGCCTGCGCCCGATTGGAGTGGTGAAGGGGTGAAACCGATGGCGACCTCTATGCAGACGGCTCAGCGCAAGCGACGCTACACCGAAGACGACCTCAAACGCCTACCCAGCGATGGCTACAAGTACGAACTGGTGAACGGGAGGCTACGCCAAGTGCCGACAGGGGGACGACACGGCTGGCTGGAAGCGAAGCTAATGCGCCTACTGACGCCGCGCTTTCTGGACGAGAAGCCGATTTTCGGCTCCAGCACGGGCTTCCGTATGGCAGGGGGCAATATTCGCTCACCCGACTTGGCGATGATGGAACGCGCACGCCTGCCCGAAGGCAGGATCCCCGACGACTTCATCGACGGTGCGCCCGATTTGGCGGTCGAGATTATCTCGCCCTCCGAACGCGCCGCTGAGATTTACGCGAAGCTGGGCGAATATTTCGAATCGGGGGCGCAGGAGGTGTGGCTAATCTTCCCAGAGCGCAAGGAAGTACACCGCTACACGCCGTCGCTGCAAGTGCAGGTGCTGGGCGAAGGCGATACGCTCACCACGCCCTTGCTCCCTGACCTCCAACTCCCGTTGAATGAGCTGTTTGCGGACGAGTGATTACTTCACCTCTACGCTGATGGGGATTGCCTTCCCCGCGCCGCCACGCTGAATCGGCAGGGTCAGCCGCTCCTCGTGTAAGTAGCACAGCCCTTCCTGCCCCTCGCGGCAGTGGTAGAGCAGCAGGTGCAGGGTGAGCGTTGCGCGGTCGGCGGTCAGCTGCACGGGCAGCGCGGTCTCCAGCGACTGCACGGGTGCAACGAGTTCCGTCTTGCCCTGCACGGTCGCGCCCTCCGCCGTGAGGCGCAGCTGCGACTGCGCGTGCGGGTTCAGCTTGTGTCCCTGCGGCAGGCGTAGGGTGAGCGTGAGTGTGGGCGCGTCCGTGCCGACGGCGACAGGCTCCAGCCGACGGCTGGGCGGCTCGCGGTGCAACGCGGGCGGCGGCGCGCTCTCCAGACCCCGCAGCACAAGCGTCTCCACACGGCGCGTCTTCAGGTCGGCGACGCGAATCAGGTGGTTGTTCGTGTCGGCGATGTAGAGCTTGCCGTGTGCGTAGGTGATTCCGCCTGGCTCGTCGAAGGTGGGGGCGTCGCCGTCGCGCGCGCCCGCTGCGCCTGTGCCCAAAAAGGTCTCAATCCTGCGTGTGCGGGGGTCTAACCGCTTGATTTTGTTGTTGTAGGTGTCGGCGACATAGAGCATGCCGTCCACATAGACCACGCCGAGCGGGTGCTGCAGGCGCGCCTCGCGCCCGAAGCCGTCCACATCGCCGAACTCGAACAGGTCGCCCCCGACGAGCGTCTCCAGCGTGCCGTTGGGGTCGACATCGGCGGCGCGGATGCAGCTGACCTCGCTGTCGGCGAAGTAGAGCTTCTTGCCGTCGGTTGTTATGCCCGACGGTTGAGCGAGTGCGCAGGTGCGCAGGCTGCCGTCGATGCACGCCTCGCGCCCTGTGCCCGCGTGTGGCTCCGCCTCCAGCGTCTTCAGGTTTAGCCGCCAGAGCTGATGCGAGCCTGCCATCGCGATGTAGAGCGTATCGCCGAGCAGCACCAAGTCCCACGGCGAGTTGAGCGCGGTTTCGCGTCCCTTGCCCGCGCGCGGGGGATAGACGCGGCTCTGCTCGCCTGTGCCCGCGAGCGTCTCCACCGTGCGCTTGCGCAAATCCGCCTTGCGTATCGCGTGGTTGTCTGTGTCGGCGATGTAGAGCGCGTCGGCGTCAGGGTCATACGCCATCCCCTGTGGGTTGTTGAACTGCGCCGCCTCGAACGCACCGTCGCGCAAGCCTGGCGTGCCCGCGCCAATAACCATCTCCACGCGGTTGTCCTTTAGCGAAACGACCAAGATTCGGTGGTGGTTCGAGTCGGCGATGAACAGGCGATTCGTACGCTCATCCGCCAGCACCTTGCCAGGGAAGCGCAAGACCGTGCGCGGCTCTTTGTCGCGCTCCAGTCGGATGTTCAGCGCGCCGCGCTTGAGCGTGCCTTTCGCCTCCGCCGTGCGAATCACGCCCTCAATCGCGCGGTCAAAAATCTCGTAGATGCCCTCGCCTGAATGGTAGCCGACGATTTTGCCGCTGGGGTCAATCAGCACGAGCGTCGGCCACGCCCGCACCGCGTACTGTTGCCACACAATCATCTGATTGTCGTTCACGACGGGGTGTTCGATGTCATAGCGCAGAATCGCTTGGCGGATGTTCTCGGTCTCCTGCTCCGTGAAAAACTTAGCGGAGTGGACGCCGATGACCACCAGCGAGTCGGCGTACTTGCGTTCCAGCCGTTTCAGGTCGGGCAGAATGTGCATACAGTTGATGCAGCAGTAGGTCCAGAAATCGAGCAGCACGACCTTGCCGCGTAGTTCGCGCAGGCTAAGCGGGCGGTCGGTGTTGAGCCACTGCAAGCCTTCGGGGAAGTCAGGGGCGTTGATTGTGCCTTCCATCGGTTGACCCTCCTGCGGGAGGCGCGGGTTATTGCGCCAGAACAGTTGCCACAGCGCGAGGATAGCAATCCCTATGAACGCTATCAGCGCAACGCTGGTTTTCATAACAGAGGTATTGTACCTGTTCACTCCCCAGTTGTGAGCATGCGTTTGAAGACCGTCTGCAGGCGCATCAGGAACTCCGACGGCTGATTGAGGTCGCGGTGGGGCGCGGCGGCGTCCCAAAGCGCGAGGTAGATGGCGCGCGACTGTTCGGGCGTGAGTTGGCGCAGCCACGCCGTCTTCTCCTGCTCGATGCGCGTTTGCGCCGCGCGGATGTCTTCAAGCCACGCACGGAACTGCGCGCCGTCCACTGTCACACGCGGGCGTTCAGGTTCCACAACGCAATTCTACCCCAGCGAGGGGGTATCCTAATCGCGCATGTCCGAGTTGCGCTGGCATCCGTTGTTGCAGGAGTGGGTCATCACGGCGACGCACCGTCAGGAGCGCACTTTCCACCCGCCGCCCGAATATTGCCCGCTGTGCCCCACGCGCGACGACGCCTACCCGACCGAAGTGCCTGAGCCGACCTACGAGATTGTGGTGTTCGAGAACCGCTTCCCGTCACTGATGCGCGAGCCGCCTGCGCCTGCGGTTGCGCCGACGCCGTTCTCGCCCGTGATGCCCGCGCAAGGCGTATGCGAAGTGGTGCTGTATACGCCCGACCACCACGCCACGCTTGCCGACCTGCCGTTAGAGCGCATCGAGCAGCTCATCTATGTCTGGCGCGACCGCTACGCTGAACTCGGCGCACGCCCTGAGGTGCAGTATGTGTTCATCTTCGAGAACAAGGGGCGCGAGATCGGTGTGACGCTGAGCCACCCGCACGGGCAGATTTACGCCTATCCGTTCCTGCCGCCGAAACTGGAGCGCGAGTTGGACGCGATGCGCCGCCACTATGCCGCGACGGGCGGCAACCTGCTACTGGAGATTCTGCAGCACGAGGTGCAGGACGGCAGGCGCGTCGTGCAACGGATGGACGGCTGGGTGTCGTTCGTGCCGTTTTTCGCGCGGTATCCGTATGAGGTCTACCTCGTGCCCGAACTGCCCCGCCGCGACCTGCTGGACTTGACCGACGACGACATCACAGGGCTGGCGCGTATCCTCAAGGACACCCTGCAACGCTATGACCGCCTGTGGGGCTTTTCGATGCCCTACATTATGGCGCAGCATCCGCGCCCGACGGACGGCGCGCCGCACCCCTACTGGCAGTTCCACATCGAGTTCTACCCACCCTATCGCACGCGCGACAAGTTGAAGTACCTGGCAGGCTCCGAATCGGGCGCAGGGGTGTTCATCAACGACACCCTGCCCGAAGAGACGGCACAGGCGTTGCGGGCGATTGAGGTCTCGCTCTAACGCCAAACTGCGCTGCCAAAGTTCGTGAATGCGCAGGACTCGAATCCCCCCCTCACCCCGACCCTCTCCCCCCTTGACAAGGGGGGAGAGGGCAGGGAGTGGGGGGATTCTGCACGCGCAGGAATTTGTGAACTCTGGCTCGGCGATTGTATTA
>Ga0105155_1000359_pt1 | contig 15940 bp, 20 predicted proteins | sample SSWtaG_2_FD_89589 | JGI IMG/M metagenome (GOLD analysis project Ga0105155, IMG submission 89589) | Hot spring microbial communities from Sandy's Spring West, USA to study Microbial Dark Matter (Phase II) - SSWsed_130316 | ecosystem: Environmental > Aquatic > Thermal springs > Hot (42-90C) >...
GGCTTCAGGATTGATGCTCTATTCTCACAGTTGTTGGTATGTATGTTTCCTCTAGCATATTCTCTTATTGAATGGTTTACTCTTTCATGTTTGAAGCCTAGGGTTTGGAGGATAGTATAGGATGTGAAGCTGTCTGTGTAGATTCTGGAGCCAGGCTCCACGTTCCTTAAGGCAACCCTGCCAACGGTCTCGCTCTCCACATCTATAGATGGAATGTAACGCTCCACACCCTTACGTTCAACAAGGATCATTATTGGAGGCATATCCTTCTTCCAGGAGCCTCTTCCTCTCTTAGCCTTCAAACCCCTACATCTAGGCTTCCTTCCAAGAGATAGTATCCTCCAATGGTTGCCTCTTCCTTTTAAGCCTGCCTTAACATATACTTCATCCATCTCTACATCTCCTGAAAGCTTCCTAGAACCCCATAATCTCTTCCTAAATCTATGGATAGCATACATAATCTTCCTAGCTGAGCGGTAGACAGCTCCATAGCTACGTCCAAGCTCTCTTGAAGCCTCCAGGATGGATATGTGGAGGCATCCTAGAAGATATGCAAGGAATAGCCAATCATTTAAGGGTATACGGCTATAGGCGAAGATTGTTCCAGTCTTATCATTGAATGTACGTCTACATGCCTTACATCGATACCGCTGATAAGCATGCCTATACCAAGCCCATCTAATGATAGCTTCAGAACTACAGTAGGGGCAACGGATACCTCCAGCCCATCGAACCTCTCTTAGAAACCTAGCAGCCGATGCCTCACATATAAATAGGTTCAGAAGCTCCACCAGCATAAGATAGAGTTAGATAAGGTGGGAGATCAACCCTACGCCTACCAACAAACTCCCTGATTAAGAGCGAATCGAATTATCGAAGCAGAAAGTTAGGTGTCTAACCTTAGATAGCTTGTTGCAGAACCTGAAGTTGTCAAGTGTAGATATCATAAAGATAGATGTTGAAGGAGCAGGAGCAGAGATAATTAAAGGAGGTCTAAAAACAATTCATAGCTATAAACCCATAATCTTCTTTGAGGTTCACAGCACACCTGAAAAGCAAATAATTCGAGAGCTGAGAGATATGGGGTACAAAGTTATCGAAAGATATGGAGACATGTATATATTATTACCTTTTAACCCCAAATCTTGTATGGTGGCTTAACAGGCTAGTGATGCTCCTCGGTTATCAACCCTATTGGAGCGAATGTAGCACCATGTACAATGTTGGAAAGTTTAAAAGAAATCAAAAGCAACTACTGAGCGGTCATTTAAGGCTTTACACCTATAAAGCATTAAAACAACTATTAGAACTACATGGTTTTCAAGTCATTGCCTCAAAAGGAGTCACATACAGCAACCTTCCTTCAATGTTTAAACATTTAGACAGACTAATGTCCAAGATTCCAAGCCTAGCCCAAATAGTAATGGTGTTGGCACAGAAATGAGAATAGTCTATGTAACTCCATTCTATTATCCCGTTGTCGGCGGAGTAGAAGAAGTTGCCAGAAGGGTCGCAGAGTATATGGTGTCTAAGGGTCATGACGTCTATGTACTGACATATAATAGGTTACGCATGGGTGGAAAGCTTTCCCTTCCTCGGAACGATATTATAAATGACGTAAAAGTGATAAGGGTTGAACCTAATTTTATCTGGAGTTCTGGAACATATAGTTCTGAAGTCCCTAATGTTTTAGAAGAGTTAAAACCGGACTTGGTACACGTTCATGCTTGGAGGCATCCACACGTCTTCCAGGTTGTAAAAATTAAGAGGAAGCTGAAATTTAAGACAGTGATTCACATGCATGCTCCATTTCATAAATTAAATCAACTAGGCTTAATAACTTGGCTTTATCATAAAGCCATAGATCAAATGAAGAGAGGAATTTTGAAAGAATATGACGCTGTGGTGGCACTAACGCCGCATGAGAAAAATCTTCTTGTTGAAAGGCTAGGCGTCAAATCTGAAAAGGTGATAGTCATCCCCAATGGCATAAGCGATGAAATCTTCAGCGTTAATATTAACCCAGAGGTTGGGGTGATTGATGAGAATCCTATAATACTTTATATTGGCAGAATAAGTAAATCTAAGAATTTAGACTTACTTATTAAAGCCATGAAAGTGCTGACGAAGAAGAAGATGGCCAAGTTGATCTTAGCAGGCCCAGACGAAAATTTTGTTATTAAGCTAAAAAGATATTCAAGAAAATCTAATATTGATTTTGATTATATGGGTCAAGTTTCAGAGATTGAAAAGCACAGACTATATAGTAGATGTGCTGTTTTCGCGCATCCAGCAATTTACGAACCGTTTGGAATAACACTATTAGAGGCACAGGCTTTTGGAAAACCATGCGTAATAACTGGTGACGGTGGTCAGCTGTACGTTGCCCCTCCGGGTGTGACAAGTTTGCATGCAACGTCTAGTCCGGAGGATTTTGGAGAGAAAATAGCGATGTTACTTACAGATGAAAAGCTCTACAAGAAACTTAGCAGAAATGCAAGGAAATGGGCTCTTCGGCATTTATGGTCAAGGATATTGCCCACATACTGTAGATTATATGATGAGGTGTGTGGATAACCCATATGATGCCCGACTAGAGTTAAATATGCCAAAAATTAGTGTTATTTCGATAGCGAAAAAGAATTTTGATTTAGAAAGCTTACGCAAAGCCTTGGCCCGCCAAACATTTCAAGACTTTGAGACTGTGATATCCACGAAAGGCACAATTCCAGAGGCATGGAATGATGCGATTTCAAGAGTCAAAGGCGAGGTCTTAGTTTTTATAGAATCTGACGCATTTCACTTAACGAACGACGGCTAAATGAGATAACACAAAATTGGCCAAAAGAGTCATTTTGAAGGGATTGAATATCAATCCAACTAGTCTGACCTCTCCAATTTGGTATGCGATGCCTCTCTTTTTGAGAATATAAGATTTGATGAGCGTTTTAAATGTGCCGAGGATATAGAGAGCGATTTACAGAGGCAGGTTAGAACGCTTAAATACAGAATAGTTTTAAGCCAAATTTCTACGCCTATCACTTAGGAGTGGAGAGTGGTGGGGATAGATATTCAGATCTCGAGGATAGGATGTATTGGAAATTGAAGGACCATACATATTTCATGGATAAGTGGGGTTACCCACTGCATAAAAAGGTGTTTAGTTGTATGGTACTAACCGTTTATGCTGTATTAAATGGGTTACCGGCAATAAGGGGATCATAGAGGCTGTGAGGTCGAGCAAATGAAAATAATACATGTTCACCATCACTATTATCCAGCTATTGGAGGTCTAGAGAGAGTAGTCCAAGGCCTTGCAGAAGAGCTTGCTAGACTTGGCCATGAGGTTCACGTAGTTACTAGTAGGTTTGGCGCTGGGAACAGGCCTAAAGAAGAGGTGGTTAATGACATTCATGTACATAGAGTTAAGAGCCTAAGGCTATACTATCCGGACTTGACATATCCTCTTGAATGCCCAGATAAAATATTTGGAGACGCTGATGTTGTTCATGGACATAGTCAAAACAGCCTATTTGTGGTGAAGATTGTTGAAAGGGCTAAGAGACTTGGTGTAAAGGCTCTAATACATTTCATGGCTGTGGATGCCTTTAAAGATCATCCTAACCTTTTCATAAGATTCCTCGCTCCCCATTATGGAAGAGCAAATATAAAGAGGGCGCTAGAGATAGCCGACCTACCGCTAGTAAGAAGCATTAGGGACTTAGAGATCTTGAGGAAAAGGTATGGCGTTGAGGCCATGTATTTACCTGACGCTGTACCAGACTATTATTTTACTGCTGAAAGATCTGACCCAGATAAGTTCAAGGAAAAATTCGAAATAAAGCAAGAAAAGTTTTTCTTATTTATTGGTAGAATGCATAAGCTCAAGGGGCCTCAAATCCTAGTCAGGGCATTAAAGTACGTTGGCGAAGACGTTGCAGCCGTCTTCATAGGGCCTGACGATGGATACCTCAGAAAGACCTTGAGCCTAGCTGAGAGAATCGGCGTTAAGAGGAGGGTCTATTACTTGGGCTATGTGGACGAGAGAACGAAGATAGAGGCACTTGACTCGGCCACAGCCCTCGTCCTTCCATCATTGGCTGATCACGTGGAGGTCTATTCAATAGTCATTTCGGAGGCATGGGCTAGAGAAAGGCCTGTAATAGCATCTAGGATCGGCGAGATCCCTTATAGAGTTAAACAAGGTATCAATGGCTTGCTAATCAACCCTTTGGACTCGAAGAGGCTGGCGGAGGCAATGCTGAGATTAGCTAATGATGAAGAATTAGCTAAAGAAATGGGAAGAAATGGAAGGAAAGACGTCTTCTCGTGGAGAGAAATAGCTGAGAAATCTATCCAGCTCTACAAACAGATCCTAAAGAGGTAAGTGGAATGAGCGAAAATTCATCCTAATGACCGGCGTGGCTGATTTTATAGGTAGCCACTTAGTGGATAGGCTCGTTTCTGACGGCTGGAGAGTCAGGGTATTGGATAATTTCGGCAGCGGGAGAATGGAGAATATTGAGCATCGTAAGGATAGCCGAGGTGTAGAGGTATTAAGGGGGACTTGAAGAATTTTAAGGAAACTAAAGAGACCGTTAGAGATGTTGATGTTGTTTTTCATTATGCTGCGAATCCTGAGGTGCGTGTGAGCGCAACAAATCCCGAGATACATTTTGATGAGAATGTTGTGGCAACTTTCAACCTATTGGAGGCCATGAGGAGGAACGATGTTGAAGAGCTTGTCTTCGCCTCCTCAAGTAGTGTCTATGGTGAGCTTGAAGAGATACCTGTAAGCGAAGGGGCTCCGGTAAGACCTGTATCAGTTTATGGGGCGAGTAAGGCTGCATGCGAGAGTCTTATACATGCCTACTCGAAACTATATGGTATTAGGGTTATCATCCTCAGGTATGCAAATGTCGTCGGCCCCAGACTTAGACATGGCGTTATATGGGACTTCATGAGCAAGCTAAGGAAAAAATCCAAGCGAGCTGGAGATACTCGGCGATGGGAAACAGGTAAGGAGCTACATATACGTTGACGACGCTATAGAGGCGACAATAATCGCGTGGAAGAGTAGTAAAAAGAGTTTCGAAGTCTATAACGTGGCCTCCGAGGATTGGATAACTGTTAATGAGGTTGCGGATGAAGTTATAAGCACCATGGAGCTAAATAACGTGAGAAAAACCTACAAACCCATGCTACATGGGGTTGGGTGGCTGGGGGATGTGAAGAGGGTGGCTCTAAGGATAGAAAAGCTAAAAGCATTAGGATTTAAGCCCGCCATGAAATCAAAAGATGCTGTCAGAATTACAGCGAAGAAACTTGTGGAAGAATTAAACAGTCCATAACGAAGGTTTTCAATTAATTGAGAATATGTGACTATAAAAGTTTCCATTATTGTGCCAAGCAAAGGTCGTAAATATCTCAAGTATCTTCTACATAGGCTTCGGGGTGTCAAGTATTAGACCTTATGAGGTTATTCTTGTCCTTAAAGAGTATGATACTAGGGCTGTAGAGAACTCGATAATTACGAATTTTCCTATATGCTTAGCTATAAAATTGAAGCCAGATTGCAGAAGAAAATACACATTGACCACGATTCTGTGTTTTCAAGGAACAATATAGCACGACATTATATCAGTATATCGCAACAATTGCGCTGATGCCTAGAAAAGGTAAACACCAGGCTGTATGATATCAACAACGCTAGAACTTATGTTCAATTCAAAGAAATAAATCTTAAATTATGGGCTATATGATGATCAAAGCATTTACTCAATACTTAATATGGCTATACTGAAAAGCCGCTGATAACATGTAATAGTGTTAGAGCCGTTAGAAAGATGGCGAAATGCATATCTAATGAGCAAAAATTGTGCCCGCTTAATTAATTATGAAGAAACGAAATAAAATAGTTTTAATTGTAAGTTTCTTAATGGTGCTCGTAGTTATTTTAATCACTAATACCAGTTTTTTGAAGATAACATACTATGATGAGTATGACATGTTTGGCCCTCTCTCAAAGTCCCCCCTAGTTACCTTGGTCCAATTTTCTTTACCAATACTATTTATGGCAGTATTATGGAAGTATCGTGAGGTCTCCCCCATTATTCTTTTAATTCCATTCACATTGCTAGTAATTATCAAATATGTTAGCACAGAATTAGTAGACGCATTCTATGTAACAAGCTTTTACGATGCACCCGGACACTTTAAGAGGGGGTTATATGTTACCGTATCTGGGCAATCTGATCCTAAGATTGACCATTATTTTGACATACAGCCTGCCTTTTTTTGGGTAACTGCTATGCTACTCAATATCTGTGGCGCACCAAGATCACTCATAGATTCATTATCAATTTTAATTATTAAATGGTTTCCCGCTTTTGCGGTCATCATGTACGTGCCAATTCTCTATTTATTCTATAAGCAACTACTGAAGAAGTCATTCTTAGTTTCTACTGCTCTCCTCATCACTTTTGGCGTGGAGATGATCCATTATCATTATGCTGCACAAACATATGGGCGAGCAGTTTACTGGCTCCTCTTAACTACGATGTTTTACTTCATGAATAGAAGAGATCTAAGATTCTTAATTTTAACTTTGCTTTCAGGGATTAGCCTGGTTTTTATACATGAAGGTGTACTGATCCTTACATTTCTAGCATCTATAGCATTAGTCATATATCACGCCTTATTTAGAGTATTAGGTATTACATATAACAAATTTTCCCATAAAGAATTTTTGGTGTTGCCTATAATATTAGGTGTTAGTTGGACTGCTCGTCTCATGTATCTTACACTCTACCGATTTAAAGATGTTATATCAACCTTCCAAAAAATTCTTGAAACCTTGATAATGGAAAATTTACAAATCATCCCTTTGGGTATTGCTAGGGCACATGCTGGTTGGGGGCAAATTGTTCTCTGCAAAGCCATTTATATGTTCGGTTTATTAGTCTCCGGGCTTATCCTATTATTTGTTAATGCTTACCGGGGAAGAGATAATACAGATAAATTAGCATTTTGCATAATGCTTCTCTCAACAATCTTTTTTGGTGGAGCTGCTATCGCACTTGGAGGTGCTGGCTATATAGAGCGGCTACCTTCCTTGACACTACCGATTCTTGTATACTCTATTCTGAAATGCTTATACAACCGTGAATTGTATGAACGTAGAAAAGTTGCTAACTTATTGGTCATTGTTCCATTAATTATGCTTATATTTGCAAGCTCCATTTTTTACATGTCAGGAAGGAACTTTCAATCAATTACATATGGTGAGTATCATTCAAGTATCTTCATAATTTATAACGATCCACAAAACATAGCAAGCATATATACACGGCTAAAGATTATACCAATAAGAGAAATTATTAAAGCTGAATTATCAAATGAATCTATTACCCGGGCGACAGTAATAAGTATTCAAAGATATGATGTAATAATGACAAACTACTACATCTGCTCCGACACGAACTTTATTAACATGACCATCAGAGGCTTGCACGAGCGAATGAACATTATATACAACAACCTAAATTCAAGAGTGCTCTTAAGCTTAAGGAGTTAAAGTGTTTATAAGTATGGCGTGAATTGAATGCGCGCCCCCTTAACGTTTAGTAAGATAACACTTCGCACGCAATCGGCAGAGACGATGGTCTAAAAAATGAACAGGATAATTTCTAACGCCTTACGCGAAACCTGCGAAAGGGTTGGATGTCTTCTATATAACACCCTTGATTCCTGCGCCCGTTTCTCATACAGCTTGCACAAAGAAAAACTTTTTAGAGATGAGGGGCTGAGCGTCCTTTACGTAGCGCCGTCGATCCTCGTGCCCGGCTTCCACGGCGGCTCTACTCACGTCCTAGAGCTTAGCAGGAATTTGACGAGGCTGGGCTGCAACGTCGTGGTCCTCGCTAGGAGGTTGCCGGGGCAATCCCAGTTCGAAGTAGTGGACGGCGTTAATGTGTTTAGGATTTGGCGAGGGCTCTTCAAACCAGTCTCTACGGATTCTCCGCATGTCGCAATTAACCCTACTTGGGCCTCAAAGCTCCCTGAGAAGATCTACTTCAACACAATATACGTCGCCTATGCGTCGCTCGTTGCATTATACTTGGCCAAAAAGTACGAGGTTGACGTAATTTTAGAGCGAGGGGATTCATACGGCGCCGGCGCGATCGTCTCCTCGATCTCTAAGATACCCTTAGTCACTGAGATTAGAGACGTCCATCAACCGAAGATCTCATTAGTGGTCGCGAAGAAGTTGCTCGTCTACGACCCGAGCATCTTAAGAGACAAGAGGTTCTTGTACAAGACGGCGACAATGCACGGAGGCGTTGATGTAGATAGATTTAAGCCCATGTCGAGACGAGACGCCAAGGCCCTTCTCGGGCTCTCTGACAAATTCGTCATAGGGTACTCTGGTTCATCCATGAGGTCCCACAGATTAGACGCGCTAATAATATTAGCTGTAAGGCTTCGAAGGATGTACGGCGATAGAGTGCGCTTCTTGGTCGTTGGCCCCTTAGATCACACGCTCGTGAGGTCCATCACCTCCTTGAGACTTGAGCACTACTTTTCGCTCGCAGGCCCTGTCCCTCACGACGAACTTCCGAGGTATATTAATGCCATGGACGTGGGCTTAGCACTATACGACCCGCACAAGCTCGCAGGCCCGCCATATAAGGTCTATGAGTACATGGCATGTGGCGTTCCCGCGATCACGACTGAAACCATTTATAGCAAAAGGATAATAGAAGATGGTTTAAATGGCTTCTTAATCAAGATGAACGATCGCGAAGAACTTCTTCATAAGATCTCTCTTTTAATCGAGAACCCCGATCTGCTTCACGAGATGGGGATAAAAGCAAGAGAAGTCGCTTTGAAATTTTCTTGGCGAGAGGAAGCTAGGAGGATTTTAGAAGTGCTTAAAGAAGTATGTGCACATTGAATCGAAGCTTCAATAGTTACGAGTAAAGATTATCGGAAAACGTATGTTAGAGACGCTATTCACGTAATTTACGTCGAGTTCAAGTTGAAAATGCAACTGAAATCAGCGCGTCACCAATGCATGACATAAGTTGAGTCTTAAAACGTAGGGGTCGGTCCTTTGCATGACATTGTCGCTTCGTCCATATGCAAATAATAACAAAGCGCTTTGAGTTCTTTGGTAACTATAGTGTCTCTCAGGATGATGGAAGTGTCTCTTGATGTTATGTGCCTTGTCCTCTTGTCACAACCCCTAGGCGGAGATCTGCTGGCCTTTAAGGGGACGTGAAGTGCTATAAAGGGGAATATAATGGACCTCAGGGCGGCGATCTTGCTTTACTCTTTCACGAAGAGCTTAGTTAGTACTCTCACGAGGAGCTCAGCCACTTGAAGGGAAAACATTAAAAATGGCTCAAGGTCTAAAACCGCCGAATTGATAGGCATTAGAGGTAGATTATCATGGTACATAAGATTGGCATCATGGGCGGCTCGGGTTTTATCGGTAGCTCCTTGGCCGAACACCTGTCCAAGAGCTTCAAAGTGAAAGTATTAGACGTTAAAGAGCCGCCGAAGGACGTTAAAAACAAGGTCGATTACGTCCCCTGCGACGTTCGAGACTATGAGCAAGTCAGAGAGGGTTTGCGCGACGTAGACTTAGTGATACACACGGCGATAATTCAGATACCCCAGATCAACGAGCAGAAGAGGTTGGGCTACGAGGTCAACGTCATAGGCACTCAGAACGTGTGCAGGGTCGTTGACGAGAGCCCGCGGATAAAAGGCACGATATTGGCGAGCTCGTGGCATACGATAGGCGAGAGCGGGCTCGAGGGAGTCATAGACGAGGAGTTCGGCTTCAGGCCGGATAAAGTGGAGGAGAGGGCCAGGCTCTATGCGCTGTCTAAGATCGCGCAAGAAGCCATAGTCAGATTTTACGACGAGATGTCGGAGAAGGTCTTCGGAATAATAAGGATGGGGACCGTGCTCGGCGATGGGATGCCGGAGAAGACTGCCGCGAACATATTCATAGAGAAGGCGTTGAGGGGCGAGACCATAACGCCCTATAAGCACAGCATGCACAGACCCATGCTTTACGTCGACATCGAGGATGTGTGCCGGGCCTTTGAGAGCTTCGCCATTAAGATTCTCAACGGAGAGGTCGAGAAGGGGGGCAACAGCCTGCTCCACATAGTGAACGTCTACTATCCAAGCCCGATAACCATCCTAGAACTGGCGAAGATAGTTCAAAAAACCGTAATGAAGCTTACGAACAATGCCATACAGCCAAGGATAGAGATAATTGATACGAGGCAAAAACCCCTATTCAAAGAAGAGGACAAGGACAAGATCAAGGTGAACATAAGAAAGGCCGTAGAGTTTCTAGGCTTGAGCAGACTCAAAAGCCCCGAAGAGTCGATTGAAGAGATTGTGAGGAGAAGAATGGCAAGGATGTCGCTCACTTAAGGCCTTTTGTCAAGATTTACTTGGCTCTTGTTCCGCGACCCATAATGCTATGAAGTCCCCTGAGAACGTTATAAGGTGCTAGTTTCGCAAACTTTCATATTGCGAGGGTTTTGGCTGTAAGTGGTCACCTTACCAAGGTGCTAGATCGTCCGCCAATGACCTCTTTGAGTGTGTCGGGACTTGCCCAGTATTGTGGCTTGTTGGAGGAGGCGTTGGCATAGAGGTATTTGAGGAGAAGTTGCTTAAGAAAAGTCGATGCTACAGCACATTAAGCGCCCTCACCAACACCGGTAGATCCGTTGGAGGGAGCTTTGACGTGGGCCTTATTGTCATCGAATTTGTTGAATGGTGTTTTGCAAGCGGCTTCACGCCCTGAGAATTACGGAGCATCTTATAGGCAAGTGGTTAACTGTTTGGTTCAAGATCTAAGAAATATTTGTTGTTTAGATTAAATTCCTAGGCCAAGGTATATGTTCACACTCTCACAGTATGACTTAAGTGACAAGGTCATGGCATTGCCGGTCGCTGCATGGGACAGAGACGGCCATGCTGACCTCTATGTAAAGACTCTCTCAGGTGCGCACTCGCTTGAAGACTCGAAGAGCTACAAGAAGAAGGTCAAGGTAATCACCATGAGGATAGACACTTTGCTCAGGATTTTGAAGGTCGATATGGTTAAGATTGATGTGGAAGGACACGAAGACAAGGTTATTAGAGGTTTAGAGGTATGGAAAGCGTCAGCGTTATAGACCTTAGCTACGTTAGCTTCTCCACAGCTGTCTTGCTCATCAGCAAAGGCCTCGTAAATTCGAAGATTATCGCTAAATCCTTCGGAAAGCCCCACATAAGATTATCCTCATAAAATTACCTTAATGATAAGGTGATATTAGATTAGATATTGTCAAGGCCTTAGTAATGAGCTCTTGGCGGATTTTCTTCTAGAGCCCCGAAAGGCTCGATGTTGCTAAGATCAATATGTATGGCCTAGGCTCAAACGTGATTGCGTGCTAAGCCCATTTTCGTATATGGCCGTAGCGATCTAGAGAGGAATTCCACATTATAACAACGATATAAAGAGATGTAGCAAAGGCGCGAAGCGTATATGTATGGACGCATTCAAGCTAGGGCCGTCTTAATAAAAGCTGGCGACCTCATAGAAAGAAGGCCTAGAAGGAGGATAACATGGATCGAGTATGTCGTACAATCCAGTCTATATGGTCCATCCGCGGTATATGGTACCCGTGGGGTGAGCTAAGGCCGTGAAAGTTAAGAAGGTTGTGATCACGGCCGCTGGCTTGGGGACTCGTTTGCTCTCCGCCACTAAGGAGATGCCCAAGGAGATGTTGCCTTTGTTCGCTAGAGCATGCAACGGCGACCCCTCCCTCAAGCCAGTGCTCCAACTCATCTTCGAGCAATTGTACGAAGTCGGGTTCAGGGAGTTCTGCTTTGTGGTTGGCAGGGGGAAGAGGAGCATAGAGGACCACTTCACGCCAGACTACAGCTACGTCGAGCTCTTAAAGAAGAGGGGCAGGGAGGAGCTGGCCTCGGAGCTCGAGGACTTCTACGACAAGGTGGAGTCCTCCGTCATCGTCTATGTCAACCAACCCGAGCCGAGGGGCTTCGGCGACGCCGTGTTAAGGGCCGAGCCCTTCGTGGGCAACGAGCCCTTCTTGGTGCACGCTGGGGACACATACATAATATCGCATGGGAACTCGCATATTGAGAGACTCCTACGAGCGCATGAAGCCCGCAGGCCGAGCGCCACCCTCACCTTAAAGGAGGTCCCACATCTCAAGAAGCTCTACGGGTGCGCCGAGGTCGAGGTCGATGGGCCCGCGATGAAGGTCAAGCGCGTGATCGAAAAGCCCGAGGAGCCGCCGTCGAACATCGCGATAATGCCTGTCTACGTCTTCGAGCCGGAGATATTTGACGCCTTGAGGAGGACCGGTCCGGGCGTGGGAGGAGAGGTGCAGCTGACTGACGCTATACAGAGGCTGATAGACTCATAGAAGCCCGTTGAGGCGATCAAGTTGCTAGAGGACGAGGTCAGATTGGACGTCGGGACCTCCGAGACCTATTGGGAGGCCCTCGCCATATCGTACGACTATGCCAAGGGGGGTCGTCGGCAGTGAAGATTCGTAGGGTCTCGGTCGTGGGGATGGGTTATGTGGGCCTCTGCGCAGCCGTCGCCTTCGCCATCAAGGGCTACACGGTCATAGCATCAGAGGCTGACCCGGAGAGGGCTAGCCTGATAAATCGCGGTGTGCCGCCGTTCTACGAGCCGGGGCTCGGCGAGGCGCTCGCTGAGGCTTTGAGGAGCGGACGCTTTAAGTGCACGACGAGCACGGAGGAGGCGGTCCTCGACACCGACGTGACCTTCATAACAGTTGGTACGCCTAGCAAGCGAGATGGAAGCGCGGATCTGAGCTACGTCGAAGGCTCAGCCGAAGAGATAGGGAGGGCCCTATCGAGCAAGAGCTCTTACCACTTAGTCGTGGTCAAGAGCACTGTGATCCTTGGGACGACGGAGAAAATAGTCAAGCCCATCCTCGAAAGGTCGTCGAGGAAGAGGTGCGGAATCGACTTTGGACTATGCGTGAACCCTGAGTTCTTACGCGAGGGGTCAGCTCTCCATGACACCTTCAACCCGGACCGTATAGTCATAGGGGAACATGATAAGAGATCTGGAGACATGCTGGAAGCTTTTTACAGGGAATTTTACGCCGAGAAGATGCCGCCTGTGATCAGGACAACACCTATAAATGCTGAGCTCATTAAATATGCGAACAACGCCTTCCTAGCCACAAAGATAAGCTTCATCAACACGATAGCCAACATATGCGAGAGAATACCCGGAGCTGATATAACAGTAGTGGCTAAAGGCATAGGTTTAGACAGGCGAATAGGACCCCTCTTCCTAAACGCTGGCCTAGGCTATGGGGGTAGCTGTCTCCCTAAGGATCTAAGAGCACTGATACAATTCTCGAAAAACCTAGGATATGAGCCGAAGCTGCTAGAAGCCATGGAAAGCGTCAACATTAGCCAGCCACAAAGAGCGATTGAGTTATGCAAAAAGCTCCTCGGTGAATTAAGGGGTAAAAGAGTAGCCATTCTAGGCCCAGCCTTCAAGCCAAACACGGATGACATGAGAGAAGCCCCATCAATAGCAATCATACGCCAATTACTGAAAGAAGGAGCTAAGGTAGTCGCCTATGATCCAGCTGCCATACCAAATGCTAAGGCAATATTCAAGGACGAAATAGAGTATGCAAACTCTGCAATAGAATGTTTGAAGAACGCGGACTGCTGCATCCTCGTCACAGAGTGGGAGGAATTCAAAAAGCTAAAGCCAGAAGACTTCCTACAAAACATGTGCACACCAATCCTACTAGATGGAAGGAGACTCTTCGACCCCGAGGAATTCAGTCGAAAAATCATGTTTATGGCTATAGGCCTCGGCATAGAAAATCCTGGATTATCAAAGCCGGATCCTAACATCAAGATACCAAATGACAAAAACAGCCAACAGTTAAGCACTCAAAAAAGATAAAAGATAAGAATGATTAATGTTTCTTGCTTTTGAGGTGTTGTGTGGTATGGGTAGGGATCAGGTGGTTGGGGGGTTGTTGATGGTGCTTGCTGTGGCCGTGATAATAGTCTATGGATAGGTAGTATTCTTCACTGAATGGTCTCTTCTCCTACTCTAGATAACGGGCTTCATAGCGGTTGCAGGGGTTTTCGGGATACTGGCATGGATAGGATACACCTTGGCCACAACACCGCCACCAAAGCCAATAGAAGAAATAGAAAAGGAGCTTGAAAAAGAGTTCAAGGATCTTGAAAGTAAATCAGCCGAAGAAAAGACCGGGGAAACCAGTTCCTAAAAGTAAAAATTCCAAACAAGTAGTCTGAGAAGAGAAATTTTTGGTAAACATTCTAAAAATACAATCAATAACGTATTATTGAAAACCTAAAGAGAAAAATGTATGATCGTATCGCTTGCCTCAAAGTTTAGGGCTCTTACAGCGGCTCTTTCGATACTGATCTCTTTAGCGGTCTTCATTATCGCTAGCCTTTATTATCGGTCTTATCCTGCTGGTGGGCTCAGGCTTGTGGATATCTCCTTCTGGATACTCCTTATAGGCTCTGTGGCCGCTGGCCTCCTAGATCTTTCACTATTTTGGGGGAAGAGCCCCATACTCTCAATCCTCCTATTCACGGTCGTTGGCACGGGCATAGTCATTGTTGCCAGGATTTCCTCGGCAATCTACAGCCTTCTAAAGACCAGCTTCTACACATAGTTCATCATCTTACAAAAGTGAACTATTTTCTGGACAAGAAAGATAACAGGTTCAACTATTGAAAATAGAGAAGGTAGGAGAAGGAAAATGAAAAAATTTAAGGAGGAATGAGTTAAAGAATCTTCAGATCCAGTTATCAAAATTTAGCAGAAGAATTTCAGGTTTCAGAAAACTTCATGAGGAAAAGACTTGAATTTAAAAGATCGCTTAAAAGTCTTTATAACATAAAAGAAATTGATAACACGCATGGTGCCAATAACCTGACCTGAGAAGAGAATGGAATAAAATTTCGCTCTACCATAATTAAGCCATTAATGTTGTAAAAGTTTCCATTCTTAACTCTGAAAAGGAAAAATAAGAAGGAGGAGTGTTCAATATTCACGCCTAGCAATAGCTTAACATCATTTAACAAATGATTCAAACATCAATGCCGCCATTGCTTGAAGAAGATCTATTTGATTGTGACGTATAATTGTTGCCAAATCCCTTACGTTAGCTTCTCTAAGGTATTTTCTCCAGAGGAAGGCCACGTCCATTGCTGTTGTCCTTTTTTCACCGATATATGCTTCTGGTGCTGGGATGAGCTCCTCGAGCGTAGAGTACTTGAACTCGATCTCATCCGCTTTAACTCTCCATGGCTCCATATTTCCAGAAGCTGAAGGCTTTAATCCTGTATTGTTATTACCTTGATTCCCATAGTATCTTTAATTATATCGGCTTTCTTACCTATGTCTTTGTCAAGAGTAGCTATGGACTTTGCTCCAATGGCCTTGGCTATAGCAATGTGTAATAAATCAAGGGTTTTAAGCTTGAATATAGGAACATACCTTAAGCTTTCCTTTATGACGATGTTAAGATCTGCTTCAACTATTGAAGCTCCAAATCTCTTGATAGAATACATAGCCAGCGGTATTGGTTTCTCCAATTCAGCTCTTGCGTAAATAGATGCTAGCTCGAGTAGTGTGAGCTGGCTTACAATTCTCTCCTTATCCAATTGCATAGATATAGTCATCACTTTATCATGATTGGGATCTTTTTCATCGACATATGATATGATGACGTTTGTATCGATGTATATCATCTATGTCTCTCCTCTTCCAGCATCTTACTCAGTCTGCCGTGAGCGATCTTGAAGCCCGACTTCTCGAGCTCCTCAACATCCTTATACACTTGCTCCCAGA
>Ga0105155_1000370_pt1 | contig 15741 bp, 17 predicted proteins | sample SSWtaG_2_FD_89589 | JGI IMG/M metagenome (GOLD analysis project Ga0105155, IMG submission 89589) | Hot spring microbial communities from Sandy's Spring West, USA to study Microbial Dark Matter (Phase II) - SSWsed_130316 | ecosystem: Environmental > Aquatic > Thermal springs > Hot (42-90C) >...
ACATAAAACCTACCACAAATTGTAAGAGGCGCTTAAAGCAGCGCTTAAGAAGATTAATTACTGGAAAATCTAAAAAATATCATAGGATAAAAACTTTATAAAAGTAATTTTTACTCTTGAGTAGAGGGAATCCTATGCGCGACGTAATATGGGGAATACTGCTTATCGTATTGAGTGTCACAGCTATGATCGCGTATTTTTGGGCGCTATTTTTATCTCCTTCAGATGCTAAGTTATGGAAGTTCACCGTTAGCGAGTGGGCCATAATAATTCCAGTTTTGATATTTGTTTATTTGTTTCTATTTGTTATAGCGTGGATAGGGTGGGCGATGGCTACGACTCCACCGGAGCTACCGACTCTCGAGGGAGGAAAAAGTGATAAAAGAGGGTGACTACTATAATATATTTGGCAGTTTAACATCTGTATTGAAGTGGTTTTATGGCAGCTGAAATCAGTTTAGAGGATGAGGAATGGGTTGTTAAAGGGCCGCATCACTATCTTATTAGGCGTCATCCTCTTGATAACCTTGAAAGCGAAGTTTATAGAATTCTAAGGGAGAAAGGACCGATGCCTTTATCTGCCATTTGGAGGAGACTCGATTGTCATCTTTGGGAGGTAACAGCGGCATTAAGAAGACTAAAGGAAAAGGGGCTGGTAGAGGAATTTGATGTAACACCTGAGATATATCAAAAGTGAACTAAACAGCGCTTTTTTAAACACAGCAATTTTATTAGAAGGAAGATACTATTAAGCCTAACTAAAGAGTATTTAGGTGAATTAGCCATGATGAAGAGGAAACTTGGCAAAACAGGTCTCATGGTTTCGATAATAGGTTTCGGCGCGATAAAGTTGCCGCAAATAGATTTTGAGACTTCAAGTAAGATACTTAATAGAGCCTTAGATTTAGGAATAAATTTTATTGACACTGCCAGAAGTTATGGTGATAGTGAAGAGAAAATAGGTTATGCTATAGGTAACCGGAGAGATGAATTTTATATTTCAACAAAGAGCGGGTCTCTCACCTATGAAGATATGAAAAATGACATAAAAGTTAGCCTAAAAAATCTTAGAACGGATTACATAGACATATATTTGTGTCACAATCCCGGAAGGCCAGACAAATATGAGAAGATAATGAGCCCAAACGGCGCTCTTAAAGCTCTCAAGGAAGCTAAAAGGGAGGGAATAATCGGGCATATAGGTTTTAGCTGCCACAGATATCACGAAACCATGAAAAAGGGAATAGAGTCTGGTGAGTTTGAGGTAATTATGGTTTCATATAATATACTAGATGATGAATTGGTTGATGAATCAATAATCCCTTTAGCAAAAGAGATGGATGTTGGTGTAATAGCCATGAAGCCCCTTGCAGGAGGTTTCCTGGCGTCTCCTCCACCAGAGCTCATTAAAAAGTTAAAGATTCCAATAAACGCTGAGAGCGCGCTTAGATTCGTCTTATCTAATGAGGCTGTTGCAACAGCAATTCCCGGAATGATGAGGGTTGAGGAGGTTGAAGAGAACGCCCGTGTGGGAGAGAACTTCACACCTATGAGCAGTGAGGAGAGAAAGATTCTCATAGAAGCCGTTAAATCTTTAAGCAAAGAGTTCTGCCGCGGATGCGGATATTGTCAGCCATGCCCCCAAGGCATACTTATACCAATAATTCTACGTCAGCTAGCATATTACAAATACTATGGTTTAGCTGAATGGGCTAAATGGCGATATAGAATGGTAGAGGTTAAAGCCGACTCATGCATCAAATGCGGCCAATGCGTTAAGAGATGCCCATATAACTTCAATATTCCAGAGATGCTTGCTGAAGCTCACACTTTGTTATCAAGTTAAAGGGAAATTTATTAACTGACAATTACCATTTATAGTTATGACATGCCATGTCGATTAAGGGTGAATTGAGCACCTTAACTAAAAGAGCGCTTGGGCCCCTTCCCTCATTTAACGTTTTAGATCTGATAAGGCTTCTTAGGCTTCTAGATAAATACGAGAGTATTGGGCGTGGAAAAATATCTGAAGCTCTTAATCTAGGTGAAGGAACCACGAGAACTATGCTGAGACGACTCGCTAAAGCTGGTTTAATCACTATATCTAAGAGAGGCTGCTCACTTACCCAGAAGGGTAAAAAGCTTTGGAGCAGTATTGAGAGGATTATACCTAGAATTGTTGAGATTGGGAATAACGAGCTTACTTTAGCTCCTAAGAGCGTAGCTGTATTAGTCAGAGGTCACGCTGATAGAATTAAGAGCGGAATTGAGCAACGCGATGCTGCTATTTCTTTTGGTGCTAAAGGTGCTGTAACATTAATTTGCAGAAACAATAAACTTATTATTCCAAGCGTTAGCGTAGACCTCGAAAGGGACTATCCATTAGCGTTTAGGGATATAATGCGCTTCATAAACCCTAGCGAAGGAGATGTAATAATAATCAGTAGTGCGGATTCTCTCAAAGAAGCGGAATATGGCGCGTTAGCTGCAGCATGGTCAATTATTTAGGCTTATGAGTTTAATAAGTGATTTTTTCTCCACCAGTAAAGATTCTCTCTAAAGCGGCATTAAGTTCAATGAAGCCCTCATGTGTTTTTGCTGACACTGATATTAACGGGAAGTTTAAGCCCAGCTGGTATATGGCTCTACTTAACCTATAGCTTAGTAAGCGCTTTGTTCCGTCAAGTCTATCATTTATGGCGGCTTCCAAGGCGTTTCTATCCTCAGACCACTCTAGAATAGTTTCTACATCCTCATGAGAGATTAAATCACATTTTGAAAGAACATGAACCTGAGGTAGAAGAAAGCGCATATACACGGCTGCTGAGAGAAACATATTTGAAACATAATTTAACGGGTTTAGGGAGAAGACTGAATCAAACAAGTAGATTATAGCCCTAGGATCTTTACTTATCTCGCTAGCTATATAGGGTCCACTAGCCCTAAAAGCGAATAGCTCCATCTGCCCAGGAGTATCAACCAGCAATATATCCGGATTTATATCTTCAATCTCCTTCCTTAAATTTTCTATTTCGCTCGCTATTAGGTCCGCGGCCATTATCAGAGCCCCATTTGGTCCAAGCTCATATTCATCCATTATCTCGTCAATTGTTATGTAATCGCGAATATCTATGTCCGGAACATAGGGCAGCCTAATTACACCTGGATCCAAATTTAATGTTGCGACGTCCTGCTCATTGATTTTAAGCCATTCGCTAAATGATGCTGTCAATAGTGATTTTCCCGAACCAGCCGTTCCAATTATAAACGCTATGAAGACCATTTTCCATCGCCTTTAACTATTTTTAGTAAAAGGCCTCTAATGGGGACTCATATCAACATCTATGTTTGCGCTGGCTGGATTTTACCTCCCCTCTCGGATATTAGCTCCGAAATCTGCATAACAGCTCTCTCAATCCTCTGCTTTGCAACATCCGGATTATCGGATGTTGTCGAGAAGTGTAGTTCTATATGATGGGTTCTCTCCGAAATCTTTGGGTGAGACTTTATGTAAACATAAGGGTTCTCATTCATAACCCTATCGATTAATGGTGCCAGCTCGGATTCAGGAATCCCTCTGATATCTAGGCTAACTTCATAGAAGACCTTGTTTCCGGCTATCCTATGTAGAAGCGGAGCGACGGATTCATCAAATATAGACATCATCTCCTGTGGCACACCTGGAAGCATCACTAAACTCACACCACCATATTCAACAAGAACGCCAGGCGCCGTTCCAACAGGGTTAGGTAGGGGTTTTGCTCCCTTTGGCAATCTAGCCATCTTAATCCTATACTCTGTCATCTCAAACTTCTTTATTCGCCCCTCAGCAACATACTGCTCATATTTCCTCTTAATCATCTCTAAGGCTTCCTTATTCTCCTCTAGATCTCGACCTATAGCCTTAGCAACGCCCTCAAGAGTTTTATCATCAAATGTTGGTCCTAAACCACCAGTTGTTATAATAAGTGCTGGGCCGCGCTGGATGGATTCTCTGATAGCTGACGCTATCTCATTCACATCATCACCAACAACAGTTATCCTTCTAACGGATAAACCTAGACTTGTTATTCTCTTTGCAAGCCAATGGGCATTAGTATTCAATGTCTTACCGATAAGAAGCTCATTCCCAATGCAAATTATTTCAACGTAGGCTGTTGTTGACAAGATTATCCCCAAATGACTAAAGTAGATTATAACCTTAAAAATTAGTTTATCGCCCTTATTGTCCCTTTATACTTCTGTTTCTAATGTTTATTAAGTAAACATTTTTAATCACTTAAAACATCTCTCATTCTAGATGTCTAATCGAAATTCCTCTGAACTATTTAAAATTATGTTGGCATCGTTATTCAGCGCCCCTATCATGTTAGCATATCTTATGTGGCGCTGGCTCCCGCTATTGGCGGATTTCATTATAAGGTGCTTAATCCGCTATGAGCCATCTCCACGACCAGCTCCTCTATTCTGGCATATGGCGCTTAGCTTCTTTAGCGCATGGTACATTTTCTCTGCTATAGCCCTTGGCGGAATATTTCTGGCAGCCTCATGGATATATAATCGCAGAAAGACGCCTATGCCGGAGAAAAGAAGTTCACCAGCGGTATCCTTTGTAGTTCCTGCACATAACGAGGAAAAGACTATATCAAAAGTTATAGCCAGCCTGTTCAGGTGCGCGGCAAGCTACCCGGGCTACACGGAGATAATAGTTGTTGATGACGGAAGCACAGATAACACTAGAAAGGTTGCGGAGGCAACATTCAAAATGAATTGGGAGAAGTGGCCATATATAAAGGCTAAGGTTATTAGCCATAAGAAAAGGATGGGTAAAGCAGCCGCAATAAGGACTGGTGTGAAAAAGTCATTTGGAAAACTTATAGCAACGGTAGATGCCGACACATGGTGGGAGCCGGAAACCCTAAGACACTTGGTTGATAGAATGATTGCAGAAAACCTTGACGCTGTAACAGGCTTTATACATCCATCAGACGGAAATGGAGACATAAACCTTTACGTGATCTTGCAACAGTTGGAGTATAGCCAAGGGTTAGGCATATATAGATGCGCTCAGGCACTAGCAAACTCAATACTTGTTATACCTGGGCCAATAGGGCTCTATAGGGCTGATACCCTAAAGAAGATATTAGATGAGGTCGAATTAAAGTCTATAACGGAGGATCTCGAGCTAACCCTTGAAATGCAGAAGAGGGGCCTTAAGATAGGCTATGAGGGTAGGGCTAGAAGTACAACTATAGCCCCACATAGCTTTCATGTGTTGTGGAGACAGAGGAAGAGATGGTTTATGGGCGGGTTGCATAATTTCCTGGGCATACATAGGAGACTATTATTCGTTAGGAAATGGATATCCCTAATCTTGTGGTATTCTCTACTGATGGGTTATGGCGGTGCGCTGATAGAGATCGTAGCGTTATTCAGTCTACCATTGTTCTATTGGTCTGCGCCGGACAAACAATACTTCCTATATAATCTCGTCATATATTCATTTGTAGTCTTCTTAGTAGGCGTATTTCAGCACGCGTTGGCCCTAAAATTTTCGTATGGTCGTTACAACCATAGAAAACTACTATTCTACACGCCATTATATCCGCTCCTAAGATACGTAAATGTGCTCGTTAGGCTCATATGCCTGGTGCAATACATAGCTGGAAAAAGAGGATTCTGGGAGGTAACCGAGAGACCAGCAGTATTAACTGAGGCTTCTTAAAAGAAAAATAAGCGATAGAATAGTTCAAGAACGCCAATCAAAATGAATTGTAGCGCAACCATGAATTTCGGGACATGAGTCTCTAAATAGTCATCTACTACGAACAACCTATCACAATTTGTTTTAGGTTTTGAGATGTAAACATGATACGGTATGTTACATCTATCACAGTAATACCGCTTAAACTCTCCCTCAATAAACTCTGAGAGAGTTCCGCCGCAAATGGCACATCTACGCAATATTCTTCAGCCGCCAGCAAGCCTTATCTTGCTTGAGATTTAGGGCTTGCTAACTTAGTCTTTCAGGCTTGATAGAGTAAAGCCTTATGAAGCAATAACATAGGTTGATTGAATCATAACTAAGATACATATTAATAGTTTAATAGTCGACTACAGTTCATATATGGAATATCTAAACTCTTATATCGTTCTGAAAATCTCTTTCCTTTTGTTGGAAGAGAACGATAACTTGCGAGTGAGCATTTCACTGAGAAAAATATGCTTTCCATATCTTTAAAAAATCAGCGCTAGGGATGATCTGCTTTGGGGAGGGTTAAAGTTGGCGTAGTTGGATGCGGATTAGCCTTCGAGTATTGCCATTTGCCAGCTGCTAAAGGAATTTCCGATATAGAAATCAAGGCTCTAGCTGATATTAACGAGGAGCGTATTAGAAGGGTTGTGGAAAAATTTGGTTTAAAGGATGCTGCAATTTATACGGATTATCAACGTCTTCTGAAAGAAGCTGATATCGACGCTGTTTGGGTTCTGACCCCACCCAAGTTTCACGCCCCAATGATTGTGGAGGCACTAAATTATGGGAAGCACGTTTTATGTGAAAAGCCAATCGCTACATGTAGCGCTGAAATCGAGATTATTAGGGATGCGCTTAGAAAAAATGCTGGCAATCAACGGTTAATTCTGATGCCAGCCCACAACTTCGTTTTCACACCATGCTTTGAAAAGTCCCTGGAATACATTCGCGAGGGTTTAATAGGTGATATAAAGGAGATTTATGGTAGGGCAGTATCAAATCTCTCATTCTATAGGGCGGTTACAGACTTCCGTTTCCAGGCGAAGGGCGGCGTAATCGAGGATTTGCTTCCCCACGTAATCTATTTATCCCAGGATTTATGCGGCCCAATTATAGCGGTTAAATCAATTAATATCCTCTCTAAGGGTGAGATCGGCATTAAGGATGCGGAGGCAGAGGTTGAATTTCAAGGTGGTGTTAGAGGGGTTATTTCAGCAGCATGGTCTAACGGCATCCCAACACTTAAGTTTGAAGTTAAGGGCAGCTTAGGCTCTATAAGGATGGATCTGCTTAAGGCTCCTTTCAATCTAACAATAGTTAGAGAGAGTGAGAAAAAAGTTGTCAATATGGGGAACCGCTTCACCCAGTACTTTAGCGTCTTAACGGGCAAACACCCCTCATATATGAATGAGCACGTGCACTTCATTAACCTAATTAAGGGGCTTGTGGAGCCAAAGGTTAGCGTTGAAAAAGGTTTTGAGCTTACAAGAGCTCTAGAGAGGATAATAAGTGCCCTTGAAAAAAGAGGTTCAGTTTCAAGCAACTATAAAGAGAGAGTGTCTATAGTTAGAGTTAATGGCGATATAAAGAGCTCCGTCCATCAATCCATCAATCTTTTAGGCGGACTAAATATTCCTAGAGGCGCTAGGGTTCTCATTAAGCCAAATGTTTGCTTTTGGAAGAATACTGATGGGATGGTTATAACTGACCCGCGGCTTTTGGAGACAGTCCTAGAAATTGTTGGTGAGCGTACCAGTAAGGTTACAGTCGTAGAGTCTGATAATAGCTCCGGAACAGCTGAGAAAAGGCTGGAGAAGAGCGGGATTATGGATGTAGTAGAGCGTTGTGGGGCTGAATTCGTGAACTTAAGCCGGGATGAAAGTGAGGAGCATGAAGTTGCTGGCTTCAAAATACATATACCAAAAACCGTTTTAAACGCTGATTACCTTATCAATATCCCGAAAATTAAGACTTGCAGCATCGCGAACATTGTTATTTCAATAGCCATGAAAAATATGTTCGGTGTGTTAAGCGATAGGAAGAAGATGCCCTTTCATAAAAAGTTACTGGACATAATCCTCTATATAAATAGGGTTGTCCATCAGGATCTGATAATTGTTGATGGAATAATTGGCATGGAAGGTTTTGGGCCGGTTTGGGGGAGGCCAGTTAACCTCAACCTCATAATATCAGGTTTTAATCCCGTAACAGTTGACGCCGTATGCTGCAGAATTATGGGCATAAATCCCTATGCTGTTGAAGTGCTATGGAAAGCTTATAAAGTGGGTATGGGCGAGATCGACGTAGATAAGGTTGAAATTTTAGGTGAAAGAATCGATGACGTTAAAAGAAGATTTTCCCATCCATCCCTAATGATAAATAACGTAATAGGTGCTTTAAGAGCAGCGTTGAAAACATACGTTAGCTGAGAGATCGTGCACACTTTCAATCTAATTCTCAACAGCATTATGCTTGAAGATGAATTGCCAGATTAGGCGGTAACTGCGAGTTCTCTTCTAACCCTAACTTCACCATTAGACGTATTTCGTTCTGTCCTGCTTATGACAAAGCCTCAATTATCATTTGACAAAACTCCGGTAAGTCGTCTGGAACCCTAGCGGTTATTATGTTACCGTCTCTAACCGCAGGTTCATCTACAAAGATGGCTCCTGCATTTATTAAGTCATCTTTGACAGCAATGTAGCTGGTTGCTTTCTTACCCTTCACAAGTCCAGCGGATATTAGAACCTGAGGCCCATGGCATATTGCAGCTATAATTTTGCCTAGATCATAGGCTTTTTTAACGAATTCTAAAACCTCCGGGATTATCCTCAAAGCGTCCGGAGAGAAACCTCCGGGGAAAATCAGGGCATCAAAGTCTTCTGGAGAAACCTGGTCTATTCTTCTTATAGCGTATCTGCTGCCTTCCACGAAGACTTCGAGGGGTATCGGCGTCCCATATCGCCCAGTTACGGGCTTACCCCTAACGGACGGCCTGGGATGAAGCCCCGCTTCCACCGGTATAATGACGACTTCTGCTCCCTCCTCACTAAGCCTTAAGAACGGATATAAAAGCTCTACATCCTCAAATTCGTGGGCAACTATAATGGCTACTTTGCGGTTTTCAAGCCTACGCTTAGGCCCAACCCGCTTAACATACTTGAACATGATTTAGAGTTTATTTTTAAGCGATATAAATTTTGTCCCAAATAATTGTAGGCAGAAGTGCTAGAATTACTGACGTGACTAAAGCCACTTACTAAGGCAGGATATTTTCAGACAATTCTTTTCTTCTCATAAATTTTTTAATATATTTGTCGTTTATACATTTTATTTATGGGGCGCTCTTATAGGAGTAAATATGATATTATCGCCGACATCCTAGAAGTAGCTATGAACGGCTCTAAGAAAACGCGTATAATGCATATGGCCAACGTCAACTACCACAGCTTCTGTAAATACTTTAATATGCTTTTAGAGGATGGTTTAATCGCTGAATATAAGGATTCTAATGGCGAAACCATATACAAGACGACGGAAGCTGGCATCGAGCACTTAAAAATGTTCGCTTACTTCTCAAACCGCATAAAGAAGAGCTAAAAACCCTTTTTACCCTATTTTTACCTTTTTTATTATTAATGACATGAGAAAACCGTTTTTCTAAAAGAAACACTATTAGTGTCTACTTATCTTCTAAAGAGGTTAAGTGGACTTGGTCTGAATAAACTATGAGATTATTCAACTTCATTTTGAGAAATGAATTTCGCCCTTTATTATTCTGCTTTCCGGAACATTTAGTTCTCTTGAAAGAGCCTTTTTTATTTCTGCGACATCTAGGTTCGTTTGGAGCCTTACTGGTATTCCGCATTGCAAGCTTCCAACATGTGTTGGTAGCGTCTCCCTATACTCGTATATTATGTTTCCATGCAAAGCCTTTATGCTTAATACACCATCATGGTTGAACGCTATTACTTCAGCCCCGCTGCACGCATCCCTAAAATCGCTCCAGTTCTCGCATAAAATATTTACTGGCACTCTTGCGGCTTTAATCTCCTTCTGAACTTCTTCGGCTCTCTTCTCTATTTTCTCCCCTGCTACTGTAGGTAGCCCTGAAAGTATCTCCTCTAGCCTACCTATTAGTGCGTCCAGGTTCTTTTCATGCTCCCTTAACACGTTGATTACAAAGTCTAAGGCATTAATTTTCTCGGAATCGGACATTTATAATACACCACTTAAATGAAGTGTTTTAATGCCTTATAAAATGTTTGTGAAATAAAAGAAAGAAACAATTTTTCGTTTCTGATTTATAGATTCTGAAGGGATTTTACCGTTTGTCCCTACCGATTCATTCTGTTTAAAACTGTAGCGTAGTGTTTCTGCGGTAGGGACTTCCACCTCGCCCACGCTTCACGGGGTATCTGCGTGGGGTCATGAGCGGCGTTCGACCCGAACGGCATGCGGGTCACATCTATGGTAGACCCGCCTAGGCTTGGAGCGTAGCTCCCATCGCTTAGGCGGGCTTTTAGGAGGAGGTTGATGCATGCAATCACGTCTCTGTGCCAGGATTCTCCACCTATACTACACTTGCCAACCCTACTACCATCGCTGTAGGCTATTGGAGCACCGTGTACTGGGCAGAGCTTGGAGGTGTTCTTCGGGTTCACGTAGATCACAGGAATTCCATGCTCCTTTGCCTTCTCCTCGATAGCCCTCTGTATGCCTTTGAAAGACGCCTGATATATCCTGTGGCGTAGCTGGTCATCCTTTACATGATTAATCATTTCCCTGGCAGGGTTTTTGCCGAGCTTCTCCAAGACAACAGCGTACTGCCTCTCTCTAGCAGTCCTAACGATGATGTTGGCAAGCTTCCACCTCAAATCGCTCTTCCGCTTCCCTTCCTTGAGCTTTCTGAAGATCTTCGTCTTAGCTCTGCACCTAGCTCCGTAGAGCTTGTCGTACCTCTCCTGAACCCTCTTCTTCCTGTAGTAGTACCCTAAGACAATATCTTTGAACATTGTTTCAAACAGGTAGGCCTCGCCCTCAACCAGTACTGCGACGCCGTTCTCGTTCACATCAACAGGTACGAGCCCCTTTGGCTCGTAGACCTCGACGGTTTTCTTAAACGTTAAGTAGACTATTAACCTCCTAGCCTTCCTATAAAGCTTAATCCTAGCCTCTGAGGCAACCCTCCACCCACTATTAACATGCCTCAAGTACTGTTTATGAAGCTCCAGCTCTACTCTAACCCAACCTTTGTGAGTAGCTACCTCAACGCTTGTTAAACCGCTCAGCTTCCACAGGTGGTCGTCTAGCCATATAGAAACGTCTCTGACCTCGGGATACTCCCTGCTCGTTAAGCCCCTCTTCCTCAGCCTTAGGAAGCTCTTAGCCCTAGTGGAGGCGTCTTGGCATGCCGTGTAGGCGTAGTGCGACGGTAGATGAGGGTACAGCACTCTCAGCTCGCGGTACTTCAATGCCTTAAGCCTAGTAAAGCTGGTGATGTTGCCTCTCACAGCGTACAGAGCTAGTTGCTCAACCACGTTCCTGTATATGCCCTCGAGCTCGGCAAAGACTTTAAACACCTTTCTCGGTAGAGGGGCTGACCCAAGAACAACAGTCCTAGTAACTTCACTCACTACTCTCGACCTCCTCTAGGAGCTTCTTGAATCCTTCAACGAGCTTCTTTTTCTTGTGGCTCCTCATGCCGTAGAGCTTCCCAGCGAAAGAGGTGAGAATCGCTATCAAATCCTCAACGACTTCCTGATAAGCATCCTTAGGTTCTTCATCTTCACCATGGACGACCTCTATCCTCACGCCGCACTGTTTAAAGAAGTAATCTAGGTACTCGAAGCCAAACCTAGTTAACCTATCCTTATAAGTTACGACTACAACATCTGCCTGCCTATTCACCACGTAGCTGAAGAGCTTCAATAAACCTCTACGGCTGGCATTGAGGCTGCTAGCCACATCACTCAGAACATCAACTACTCTATAGCCCTTTGCACTACAGTACTGTATAAGGTACTCTACCTGCTTCTCAAGGTCGCTTTTCTGGTCTGAAGAACTAACGCGAGCATAAATGATTGCTCCTATCTCTCTTGTTTCTTCTTTTCCGCTTATAATCCTTTCAATCTCGTTTTCTGGTATCATCCATCTATCAGTAGGTGTCTTCACAGCCCTGATCTTACCTGCATAAATCCACCTCTTCAAAGTAATGAAGCTAACCCCGAGACGCCTACACGCCTCCCTTGGCGGTAGCAGTCTTTCTGTCATATGCTATTCTCCGATATAAAATGATATAATCTGAGATATTTAAGCGTTTCTGCCCCTTCTATTATATTCCGGCTTATTTCATCAGATTCTAATCCGTCTACTAGTAACGCATTGTAGGCTGCTGTTAACTTCCTTTCATCAGCACTTAATAACTCTTCCTTTGGTATAAGGAGAAGTTTTTGATGGGCTAAATGCTTTGGGCGAAACTACGAAAGAAAAATTATTGATGCTAACTAGGAGCGCTTCCACATAAAAGAAGAATGAAATGCTCTATGAGCCGAGGGGCTTCATCAGTCCTCAGGGGAATACTCGGAATTATGGGGGGAGGATTTATTGAGAACTTGATTGTAAAATGCTTGTACGCTAAGCTTGGGCTTGAGCAACCATCCAATAATAGGGAGTTTCATGAGCATATTTTTGAGGCCCACAGAAAAATCAGCATCGGAGGGGGTTTGAAAACCAAAAAATTTATCATTACTGAAAGCTAATTTTTAGGCAACGCTGAGATGGGAGCGCATAAAATATGCCCACGGAAATCTTCGACGTGGAAAAATTCATAGAATTATCTGAGAAGGCGAAGGAATGTAGGATCAAGAGACTGAAAGATATCGTTAAGCTGAAGCTCAGAACCCCGAGAATGCTCTTCACATTGAAGGTTGACCCGGCTAAGGCTGAGGAGATAATCAAGCGAATCAAATGCGAGATAAGAGAGGTTTAAGCCCTCATTTTAACTTATATATGCATTTAAGCATGTAAATTCCATTAATTTAATGGAGTACACTTTGATGGACGTGAATTAATGGATTTAAAGGCTATTTTATCAGAGACTGTAAATACCATTAAAAGGGCTGGAAACATTAAGCCTAAAACGCCAATAGAAATCTCAGCGCTGAGATGGGATATCTACGCATCCCTACAGAATATTCTAGATGTAGTCTCAATGATGATAGCTGATTTAAACTTGAGAAAAGCTAGCTCATACAGCGACCTCGGAAAAATACTTCGCGAAACAAACATAATAAGTGAGGAGAGCGAGGATGATATTAAAACCATTGCTGCGGTGAGGAATATGTTAGCTCACGCCTATAGGCGAATAAGTGAGGAAGACCTCCAAAGAATAAGGGATAAAATACTTCCGAGAGCTGAACGCGCAGCTAAAGAATTACTCAAAATTATTGAGCAGAAAAACTTGGATCCAAAATCTGACTTATATGCCCTTAAAGGTTTAATTGAAACACTTAAGGAGCATGGGATTTTACTAGCCTATATTTTTGGTTCTAGGGCTAGGGGGAACGCTAGGGAGGACAGCGACTATGATATAGCGGTCTTGTTCTCAAATGAGGATGCTTCAATAATAGATGAGATAAATTTAGCGGTGAAATTAGCTGACGCCCTTAATGAGCCGGTGGAGAAGATTGATGTTGTCTCACTGAATAGAGCTGACCTACTAATTAAGGCTAGGGTTCTTAAGGAAGGAATCCCAATATATTACATTAATGAGGAGTTTAAGCGTAAGTGGGAGCGGAAAGCGCTCATTGAAGTTTTAGATGGATCAGATATGTACGCTATATACGTGAATAGGATTCTGAAAAAGATCAAGCAAAAATAATTACCTCAACCTATAAACCTAGGGTTCTCAGTACACCCTCAAAGTTCCCCCTATTTCGCTCAGACTTGTATGCTCTTAAAGATTGGATGAGCTTCTCAGAATTTATGCGCCCAATTTTCTGCATTATGACCCCTGAAACCCCGCTCCTAATGAATAGGTATTGGCTTATAGATGTCACATTAGCCACTCTCCTCCTATCGCTTGCTGTCTCAAAATCCAGTATGTACGCTCTATCCTGACCATTAACAATTATGTGCTTGTCAGCCCAGCTAAGCTCACCATGATCCAAGCCTACTGAATCAAGTCTCCAACATTGCTCAAGGATATCCCTTAATACACACCGTAACCTCACGGTCGCCCTTTCATCATCACCCAACTCCATAATCCACTTTGGAAAAAGTGAACCCTCAATATACTCCATCATTAGGAGACTACTAGTGTACCCTAAAAGTTTAGGTCCAACTCCAACGCCGTTAGCCATCTGAAGCATCCTAGCTTCGTGAATCAGTCTCCCAGGCTCCGAGTCCGTTCTACCAATTTTTAAGGCAACCCTGCGTCCATCCTCGAGAAGAGCAAGAATAACGATGCCCACATAACCTTTACCTAAAACCGGAAAGTCCGCGACAAGCTTGCTTCCGCTGAAGCATAACGCTTTCACCCCCAGTTCCCTCATCTCATTTAATCTTTTCTCATGCACCTTAAAATCGTACTTGGGATAGGATAAAATACGCCCATACCCAGCATTGGCAAGTTCCTCTAAGGGGACAATTACGCACATTTAGGGGATTAATCCCCCGAGATTACTAAAGTATCACATCTCTATATTAACCAGCTGGGTTTACCCCTAAGATAGTTAGTTAAGAATATTGCGAAATCACCGTTTGAGGAATAGAAGCCCATTATCTCCTCATTGACAAGAATCTCCAGCGAATCCGCGAGGGCCTTAGAAACTAGGCTTGCGACACCAAGGTTTCTCCCACCATCCTTAAGTTTATCCCTTAGTAAGCTAACAACATCGGTGTATCGTCTCCGCCTTTCAACAATAAGCCTATCGCCCTCAATCCTGGGGCCGGATAAAACTTGCTCTGAAACCAAGTGTTTACTTAGAAACCTCTCACAGTCATCAACTTTTTCGATGGGTGGGCCAACATGCCTTTCAAGGGCAGGTAGAAAACGTGAGTGAACCTCGAAGACGAATATAACTGTACTCTTCTCATCACTCCAAACATCGCTACGTATAACTTCGAAATCAAACTGCTCAATCAGGTTTTTAATGGCTCTCTGCGACCTATAAAGCTGACCCCAAAGTATGTCTGGAACAGCCTTTATAGCCCTGGTCTTAATGAAAACGAGCGCCGAGCCCCTGGAGTTAATGGCGCGTAATAGTTCATCAACCTTGTAGGCTTTAGTAGTCTCAGGGTAAAAGAACCTTATATCCGGCCTCTTAAGGAAAAGTCTAGAAGCCAATATAAACTCGCATAGTCTATCAACTCTAACTGCTGAGGCTACGTTCCGATTCCTATCAACTGGGTCAATAACTATTAGGGGCTCATCCCTAAATATTCTTCTAGCCTCGTCAGGTATCTTGTAGTATCCCTCAATGTCTATGACTTCTCCCTTACGCCACTTCGCAGCAGCCTCCAAAACATTCAGGAATGAACCATAATATAGCGTTAGGAGCTCACATAAGTACCCGCTGAAACCACCTACCTTAATCTCAGCACCATAGACACCTATACCATGCATAAAAGCCTTCAGCAAGCGTATTTCATTCTTAACTTGCTCGTTAAGTCTGCTCTTGACATAAAGCGTGTGGAAGGGCGTCCTATCAACAGATGACTTAGCTTCAACGGCATCCTTAACCTTGAAGCATGGGACGAAATTAACTGTGAAGCCGTCGATGTAAGCCTCGAGGTAGGGGTGCTCAGCGTAAGCCTCCAAATATTTTTCGCCGGAAATCCTTTTAGCAGCCTCAAGAACTCTTGAAAAAACATCCTTACCATATTCGGCTGGTAGAAGAACAAAGATATCTATATCCTTCTCTTCGGCAAGCCACGTATCCTTGGCCACTGAGCCCTCAATCTGAACATCAGCATCCAACCCC
>Ga0105155_1000374_pt1 | contig 15596 bp, 14 predicted proteins | sample SSWtaG_2_FD_89589 | JGI IMG/M metagenome (GOLD analysis project Ga0105155, IMG submission 89589) | Hot spring microbial communities from Sandy's Spring West, USA to study Microbial Dark Matter (Phase II) - SSWsed_130316 | ecosystem: Environmental > Aquatic > Thermal springs > Hot (42-90C) >...
AGTCCTATGCAAACATAAGAGTCAACGCTAGTGAAAATTTATAAGTTTAACCTTAAATTAATAATTAGATAATTGATGACGAAGCACGGAGATTTAACCGCCGAGATAATTAAATTGCTTGAGAATGATCCTGGACAAGCTGTTAAAGATCTTGCTAAAAAATTAGGCGTAAACAGAACTTTTCTTGCGGGCTATCTTAAAGCTTTGGAAAATCAAGGTTATGTTAAGTCGAAGAGAATAGGACCTGCTAAGGTTTATTTTAAAGGTGATGTAGATGGAAGATAAAAACCTAAAAGAAGGAAACATCATAGAGGGACCATTCTGGCCTGAAAGGATAAGAGTTATTTCTTGTAGAAGGGTTGGTGCTTCGGTTGAGATCTATGGTGTTGGCTTGGAAACAGGAAATTTTTATCCTCGTATATTAACGAAAGCTGACCTTGATAAAGTAAGATGGGCTGAATTAAAGGAAAGAGATTTTTCAGGTAATGCTGAATCTTTCTTTTTAGTAATTGAAGGGAGAAGAATTCGTCTAGCCCATCAATTTGACCCTCTCTATGCGGTTAATGTTTCTCAAATAGATCCATTACCCCATCAAATAGATGCTGTGTATTTTCATATTTTAAGACATCCCAGGATTAGGTTTCTTTTAGCTGATGATCCAGGCGCTGGTAAAACTATCATGGCTGGCCTTTTGCTCAAAGAATTAAAGCAAAGAGGACTTGTCAGCAGGGTTCTAATAGTTGTTCCAGGTCATTTAAAGGATCAGTGGGTTAGGGAGATGAAGGAAAAGTTTGGTGAGACTTTTAAAGTTATAGACAGAGCTGTAATGGAAGCATCTTGGGGCAGGAATGTATGGCTTGAAGAAAATCAAGCCATAACCTCTATGGACTTTGCTAAACAGGAAGATGTTATGTTAAGTTTAGCTGAGGCTACGTGGGATTTAGTTATAGTTGATGAAGCTCATAAACTTGCAGCATACAAATATGGAGCAGGAAAAGTAACGAAGACGCAAAGATATAAGCTTGGAGAACTCTTATCCAAGAACTCAAATTTTCTATTATTCCTTACAGCGACCCCTCATAGGGGCGACCCAAGCAACTTTAGGCTTTTCCTAGACTTACTTGAGCCAGGATTGTTTGCAACAGATGAAATACTTATGGAGTCGATAAAAAAGAGGGAGAATCCACTATTTTTGAGAAGATTAAAAGAGGACTTAAGAACGTTTGATGGCACACCAATATTTCCTCCTAGAAAAGTTAAAACAGTTAAGTACAGGTTGAGCCCTGATGAAAAAAGGTTATACAATGCCGTAACTGAATACGTGGAAAAATACTATAACAAGGCTCTAGAGATTGAGGAAGAAAGAAGAAGGAGAAACATTACTTTTGCTTTGTTGATTCTTCAAAGACGTTTAGCTTCAAGTGTTAGGGCAGTTAGAAAATCTTTGGAGAGGAGAAAGAGTAAATTAGAAGAATTATTAAAGCAAGGTGAGCTTATGCAAGAAGTTGGCTACATAACTGAAGAAGTTCTTGAAGACATGCCAGAAATGGAAAGATGGGAAAAAGAAGAGGAACTTTTAGGGAAACTAACTTCCTCAAGAACACTTGAAGAGTTAAAGGAGGAAATAGATAAGCTTGAAGAGCTTATACAATTGGCTAAAGAAGTTGAGAAGAAAGAGATAGAAACAAAACTCAATGAGTTAAGAAAGGTTATGGATATTGAAAAACTTAAGGAAAAGGGAGAAAAGTTGCTAATATTTACTGAATCTAAGGATACTCTCGATTATCTTGTTGAGAAGATTCGTGAATGGGGTTTCAGCGTAACTTATATTCACGGTGGAATGAATCTTGATAAGAGGATACAGGCGGAGCATGAATTTAGAGAAAAAGCGCAAATAATGGTTTCTACTGAGGCTGGTGGAGAAGGTATAAACCTTCAGTTCTGTTGGCTTATGGTTAACTACGACATTCCTTGGAATCCGAATAGGCTTGAACAGAGAATGGGTAGAATACATAGATATGGACAACAATACGAGGTGCATATTTACAACCTAGTAGCCGTGGACACTAAAGAAGGTAGAATTCTTGAAAAGCTTTTAACTAAACTCGAAATTATAGGGGAACAAATTGGTAAAGTTTTCGATGTTATCGGTGATGTAGTTTCCGCTTATCTACCTACTGGAAAAACCCTTCAAGACCTCATAATCGAAGCTATTACCAACAAAAGATCCCTAGATGAAATACTGCAAGATTTTGAGAGAGTATCTGATGAAGAAGCTATAAAGAGGGCTAGAGAAGCAGCTTTAGAAGGCTTGGCAACAAGATACATAGATTTCACTCGTATCCTAGGTGAGATGAGGGTTGCCAAAGAAAATAGATTAGTACCTGAATATATAGAAAGGTTCTTTTTGAAAGCTGCAGAGAAACTTGGGGTTAAAGTTGAAATGAGAAAAGATGGTTTTTGGAGAATAGCAAATGTGCCGTATGAGCTTAGAAATTTGTCCTATGAGTTTAAGATAAGGTATGGAGTTGTTTTTAAGGAATATGGGAAATTCTCTTTCGATAAGGAAAAGGCTTTCAAAGGACAAGCTGAGTTTGTAGCTCCTGGGCATCCCCTTCTGGAAGCAGTTATAGAAAAAATTTTTGAAAAGTATGGTGGGGAAGTTGAAGGAGGAGCTACATTCATTGATCCATCTGGAACTATGGATGGGTTTATTTGGTTTTTGGAGGGACAGATAAATGATGGGAACGGTCAAGTAGCAGGAAAAAGGATGTTTGCATTGTATCAAGATCTTCAAAACAATATTAAGCAAGTATCACCATCAATACTTTGGGATCTAAAACCAGCTAATTCCAGTTCGCTTAATATCTCTAATCTTTCTTTAGTTAATGAAAATGCTGTAATTGCATTTGCTATAGAAAACGTGCTAGCAAAATATCTTGATGAAATAAAAAGACAGAGAGAACACGATGCTGAGATAAAGAGGAGGTATGGCTTAAAGTCGCTTCAAGAACTCATTTTCCGTTCCGAAGAAAAGTTAATTGAATACGAGACGAAGAGAGCTAAAGGTATAGAAATTCCGGAAGCTGTTATACAAGTAGAGAGAAGAAAGAAAGAAGATTTTGAAAGGAAAAAAGTTGAACTTGAAAAAAGAATACAGGCTGAAACAAATCTTCTGCTTTCACCTCCCAAAATCCTCGGAGTTGCTAGAGTAATTCCTAAAATGCCAATAGAAGATGAGCTGAAGGAAGATTTAGAGATTGAAAAGATAGGGATTCAAATAGCGATGAATTTTGAAATTTCTCAAGGAAGAAATCCAGAGGATGTTTCACTACAGAACCTTGGGTTTGATATAAGGTCGAGAGCTTCCGATGGAGGTTATAGGTATATTGAAGTTAAAGCGAGAGCAAGGGAAGGTAAGATAGCTTTAACGCCGAATGAATGGTTAATGGCCAATAGGTTGAAAGATGAATATTGGCTTTATATCGTTGTTAACGTAGCAACTAAACCAGAACTTTACACGATTCAAAATCCCGCCTCTAAGCTTAAGCCGAGTGAGGAGATAGAGATTGTTCGTTACATAGTGGATAAGGATGACTGGAAAAATGTTGCAAAAAAGGAGTTTATAGGTGAAAGTGTATGAGCGCATTTGAAAGTGATAAGAGGCTTATTGAAGTCGATTTCCCGCTGAAAGAAGTAAGCGAAGAATCTGTTAGGGAGAAAAGTATTAGGCATGGACATATTTCTACACTTCATAACTGGTGGGCTAGACGACCATTAGCTGCATCGAGAGCAACAACTTATGCTGCATTGGTTCCTGCGCCAAAGGATGAAAAAGAATTAAGGGAGAAACTCAAATTCATTGCTGAACTTTCTAAATGGGAGAACTCTTTAAATGAGAAGTTGATTGAAAGGGCAAGAAAAGATATTCGAGAGTTCTTCGGTGGTAGGACTCCTAAGGTTTTGGACTGCTTTGCTGGTGGAGGATCTATTCCATTAGAGGCTTTAAGGCTTGGTTGTGAAACATATGCTTTAGAATATAACCCTGTTGCAGTTTTGATTCTCAAGGCGGTTTTAGAATATCCGCAAAAATATGGAAAGAGGCTTGTTGAAGATGTTAAAAAGTGGGGGCAATGGGTATATGAAGAGGCAAAGAAGGAGATTGGAAGATTTTATCCGGAAGAGAAAGCGGAAGTACAAAAATCATTATCAGAAGAAGGGGGAGAAAAATACATCCCAGTAGGCTATATTTGGGCTAGAACAATTAAGTGTCCTAATCCGTCATTACAAGTGGAAATACCGTTGATGAGGCAATTATGGCTTGCGAGAAAAGGAAACAGAAGAATAGCTTTGAAAATGATTGTCAATAAAGAAGAAAAGAAAATAGATTTTAAAATCGTAAAGGACAGAGAAATAGATTTCGACCCGTCTAAAGGCACCATAAGAAAAGCAAAAGTCTTATGTCCAGTTTGTGGAGCTGGCGTTTCAGATAAAGAAGTAAGGAAATTATTTCAACAAGGAAAAGCAAGTCAAAGAATGGTTGCGGTAGTTTTACATGATCCTAAAATGGGAAAAATATATAAAATTGCAACGGAAAAGGATTTAAAAGTATTTAAAGATGCAGAAAAGTATCTTGAGAAAAAAAGAACTAAGTTAATGGAAGAGTGGGGAATCAATCCTGTACCCGATGAGCCAACTCCTGAAGGTGGAGGGCCTGGTGCGGAGAGGGCCTTTTCGGTTCGTAATTTTGGGTTGAATACGTGGGGCGATCTTTTCAATTCTCGCCAGAAATTGGCTTTGATTACTTTCGTGGAGAAAGTAAGGCTTGTTTACAAAAAAATGATTGAAGAAGGATATGATAATGAATATGCTATAGTAGTAGCAAGCTACTTAGCCTTAGGTGTAAGTCGCGTTGTCAACTATATGAGCAGTTTATGTCTGCATGACAATACACAAGAGCGTACGGTAGGTGCATTTTCTCGCAATGCTATTCCAATAGTTTGGGATTACTCTGAATTGAATCCTTTAAGTTCTGCTGTGGGTTCATGGATAAGCATGTTTACAAGACGAATATTAACTGCATTAAACTCTTTAATATCAGTAAGTCAAAATGTAGCTCATGTTACTCAAGCTTCTGCCACCTCACTCCCATATCCGGACAATTACTTTGATGGTGTATTCACGGATCCTCCCTACTACGACAACGTACCCTACTCTTACCTTTCCGATTTCTTTTATGTTTGGCTCAAACGAACAATTGGAGATTTACATCCTGATTTATTTGCAACACCTTTAACACCAAAATCTGAAGAAATAGTAGCTTATTCTCACGGAAAAGGAGGTTTTGAGGAGGGAAAAAGATTTTTTGAAGAAATGATCACTAAAGCTTTTCGAGAAATCTATCGTGTGTTAAAGCCAGAAGGTATAGCATGCATTGTTTTCGCCTACAAGACCACTGAAGCATGGGAAACGATTATCAATAGTCTCCTTAAATCAGGACTGGTGCTTACAGCTTCTTGGCCTATTCGCACTGAAATGAAAGAGAGATTAAGAGCTCGAGAAAGTGCAGCTTTAGCTTCTTCGGTTTACATGGTGTGTAGAAAACGCACCAAAGAAGAGACCGTGTACTTTAGTGAGATAAAGGAAAAAATTGAGCAAAGAGTTAAAGAGAAACTCGAGCAATTTTGGGAACAAGGGATAAGTGGTGCCGACTTTTTTGTTAGTGCTATTGGTCCTGCAGTTGAAGTTTTCGGTCAGTATTCTAAGGTAGAAAAATTATCTGGTGAAGAAGTTTCCGTTAAAGAACTTTTGGAATATGTTAGGAAAGTTGTTAGTGAATTTGCGCTTGAAAGGGTGCTGAAGAGAGCTGATCTTGGAGGAGTTGATGCTCAAACAAGATTTTATCTTTTGTGGAGATGGACTTTTGGAAATGCTAAAGTGCATTTTGATGATGCAATAAAGCTTTCAAGAGCTTTGGGAGTTGAGTTAACAGAGCTATGGGATAAGGGAGGATTGGTAAGGAAAGAGAAGGAATTTGTTAAAGTCCTTAATCCAAAAGAGAGAGCTCAAGATCAAACATTTCTAAAGAAAACAAAATTCACATCAATAATTGACGTTCTACATTATGTTTTAATCTTATGGGAAAGGGGAGAAAAAGAAAAGATTAAAAAAGTTTTAAGTGAAACTGGTTATGAGCGAAATGAAGTATTCTGGCAAACAGCTCAAGCTTTGTCAGAAATTTTGCCAGAAGGAGATAAGGAGAAACAGTTAATTCAAGGATTTCTATATGGAAGAGAAGAATATATTAAGGGAGCACGTGAAACAAAAACGTTGATGGAGTATGTAGGTGGTGAGTCGTGAAGCCTTGGTGGCAGGTTGCTGTTCCACATAGGGATATTAGGGAAGGAAGAATAGGCGATTTTGCTGCTGACCTAAAAAGTATTGTAGAAGGTAAGGCATCAGTAGAATATATTGACCCCGAAACCTTCTTTAGGAGAACTCATCTTACAAATGGGCTTGAAAACATAGTAACCGATGTTCTTATTACGCTATCTAGAGAAGGTGAGAAAGGTAAGGTTATTCAAATCCAGACACCGTTTGGTGGTGGAAAGACTCATGCATTAGTTTATCTTTACCATCTCTTCAAGAATGGTGAAAGATTCAAGCATATTCCAGAAATAAAGAAGATTCTCAATAAAATTGGTTTGAAAAATATACCTAAAGTTAAAGTTGCTGTATTTGTTGGTACTGTGCAAGATCCTTTAAAGGGCAAGACTCCTTGGGGAGAGATAGCTGAGCAACTAGGTGCTTATGAACTAGTTAAAGAGCATGACAAAAAGAGAATAACCCCAGGAAGAGAGATTATTGAAAAGATATTGAATGATAACAAACCAGTCTTACTTTTGATTGATGAACTGACAGAGTATATCGTAAAAGCAAAGGAGTTCGAAGATCAAGTTTTTGCTTTCTCACAAGAATTAACTGAAGCTATATCCAAATCGTCAACTCAATGTGTACTTGTATGTACACTGCCTTCTAGTGCTCCTTATGGAGAGAGAGGGGAGAAAGTCTTAAATCAGCTCCAAAGAATCTTTGGAAGAATGCAAGTGATATATACTCCTGTTGAAGGAGAGGAAATTTATGAAATTATAAGAAAGCGCTTGTTTGAAGATTTAGGAAATACAAAGGAACATGAAATAGTGGCTTCTGAGTACTTTGATCTTTATCAAAGGCTTGGAGAGGAAGTTCCTTCTGAGTTTCGTGAAATTCGATATAAAGAGAAGATTAAGAGAGCCTATCCATTTCATCCTGAAACTATAGATGTTCTCTTTGAAAGATGGGGAACAATACCAACTTTTCAAAGAACTAGGGGTGTACTAAAACTTTTGGCAGAAATCGTTTACGATAATTTTACTCGACAAGATCCTTCACCACTCATACAGCCAGCGAACATCAATCTCTCCAATTCCCGCATAAGAAGAATGTTTATAGAGCATATAGGTGAAGTATTTGAATCCGTTCTAGCTTCAGATATTGTTGGCGATAATGCAAGAACTGTAAAAATAGATAGACAAATGGGTAGCGAATATGCAAAATTTAAAGTTGCAACTGGCTTGGCAACATCCATCTTCTTTTATTCTTTTGCTGCCACTGAACGTAGAGGAATTAATATCCAGAGACTTAGGGTTGCGTTTTTAAGGGAAGGGATACCTCCGGCAATTGTTGGGGATGCTCTTAAAAAGCTCGAGGATATAGATGGTCCACTCTATCTTCACTGTGAAAAGGGTCTCTATTATTTCAGTAGCCAAGTTGGGCTAAACAGAATAATTTTAGATAAAGAAGAAATGATAAAGGAAGAAGAAATTAAAGATGAAATCAAAAGAAGAATTGAAAAAATTGCTGGAAAAGATTTCGAAGTTTATGTCTGGCCTAAATCAAACGCTGAGATTCCGGATAATAAGAAGCTAAAGTTGGTCATCTTACCATTAGAGTATATGGTGGATGATCCCAATACAGATAAATTTACTCAAGATATACTCACAAATTACTCAAGTGGTTATAGAACTTATAAGAATACAATCCTGTTTCTTGTTTCAGATCCTAATGAATACGAGGGTTTAAAGCAAAGTGTACGTCGTTTTTTGGCCTTAAAAACAATAACTTCAGATAAAGAAATCTGGAAAACTTTAACAGAAGCGGATAAAGAAAGGGCAAATAAATGGTTTAAGGATAAGGATTCAGAGGTATGGTTCAAAATAATTTCTACTTACAGGCATTTAATTAAAGGTTCAAAAGATGGGCTTAAGAAGTTTGACTTGGGAATACCAACAATCGGCGAAATACCAACTCTCTCGATGAGAGTAAAACACTATCTTAAGGACCAGGAAATCTTATTAGATAAACTATCGCCCAAAGTCTTAATAGAAAAGACGTTTTCAGAAAAAGATGAACGTAAAAACTTAATTGAAATATGGGAAGCTTTCTTAAAATATGATCTTCCAATATTAGAAAGTGAAAACGTTCTTAAGACTACAGTCGAAAAAGGTGTTCAGGATGGAGTTTTTGGTCTTTTGATTGGTGATAAGGTTTGGTATCAAGAGAGTATTTCACCTCCAGAAATAAGTGAGGACGTCTTCATATTGAGGAAGGAAATAGCAACTAAAATGAAGGGTGAAGTAAAAGGAGTAGAGGTTGAAAAGGAAGTACCTCCAATAAAACCAGAAGAAGCTGTAGTTCCTACAGAAGTTATTAAAGAAGCTTTGCAAAAAATAACGATTGAAGCTGAAATTCCTTGGGATAAGCTTTCTGATTTAATACGTGGAGTGTTCATTCCACTAAATCGCGAAGGGGCTAAAATTTCATTAAGAATAAAGATTGAAGCATCGTCAGAAAAAGGGATAAGTAAAGATACTCTTGATTTAAAAGTAAGGGAAACCTTGCGTCAAATTGGAGCAAAAATAATCGAGGTGAAAACCGAATAGTTCAAAATTTACCGTGATAAATTTGTCAGAACGTAAGTTCATCAATAAATTGTATGAGTTAATTTTTAAGGAAAAAGAGCAAGGTAAACACGGATTGTTAAGAAAAGTTTACAAAAACAAGAACCTTTCTACTAAGAAGTTTCAAGATATTTGGTCAGAATGGTGGAAGGGAAAGCTACCTCCCAGAACAGAAGTTGACATAATACTTGTGTTTGAAGATCCGATGGAAGTATTAGATAAGGCGTTAATAGGGTGTATAGAGGTTGAGTATTTCTCAACCAAAAATATAGCGAAGAAAAATTTTTACGAAGGTTTACAACAGATTCTAGCCTTTTCAATTTTTGGTTTTGATGGACTATGTCTTTGGCACGTATTTTCTCCTGAAAGAGAAGAAAATGTTATCAACAACTATGCTAATGCAATGGGGGAGTTGATTAATGGTTTTAGGTTACCTATCTTTTACCTTGCTGTTAAAATTTTAGACGAAAAAGAACTTAGAATGAAATGCTTCAAACCTATCCAATTAGAGGGAAAAATAGAGTACTTTATCGATTGGATAAACAGATATTGGATAAACAAGGAAAATAGGAATCCCCTTTTAGAGGATAATAAAATCAAAGACAGGAGAAAGATACTCAAAACGTTGCTTAAAATACCCGTGTAAGACGTGTGTAACATATCTTAGACACTAGGTTAAGATCTAGGAGTACTCGCAATTTCCATACTAAAAAGAGAAATAGCTATTTCTATCCCTAATTTCAAAACTCCTTTGGTTACATGAAGTACTGCGAATATTTAGGTTGTAATAAAAAAGCTGAAAGAACTATAAATCAGGCAGTAAGTAGATTGGAGAGAGGAGATTCGAGGGAGCAGAATATGGCTAAAAAGATTAAAAAAGTATGTGAAAAAGTTGAGGAGTTTAAGAAAAAGTTAGATGATTCTAACATGGAACTTGACATAACTCTTGCTAGAACCGTATTATTAGTAGGTAACATTGTAAACGAAATTGACGTGGATGAAATAGGTGATTATTTTGATGATATTCTTGAAAAATACGGTTTCAAACTTTGTTTAGATGGATGTAACGGATGTGTTAGATTAGAGAGATATTGCGGGGAGGGGATTCAGCAAATATTAACCACTAGCAGAACATTGCTTCACAAATTTACTGAGTATCTAAAAGATATTATAATGCGTGGATTAACCAAAAGATCTAACAAGTTAGGAAAATACATAGAGCCAATATTATTTAACACTAAGAAAAGTTTAGACGTCATTTGTCCATATATTTCACCGACTTATGCCAATAAACTAGCTCAATTAGCATCTAGAGGAGTAAAGGTGAGGGTGATAACTTGGATACCTAAAAAAGAAGATAAGGAATACGGATTCCAGAGGGAATCTCTTAAAATTTTGAAGGAAAATCTATGCTTAGAAAATCTCTCAGTGAAAGTGGAGGATAAACCGGAAGTTAAGTTAATCCACGATAAGACCTACATTGCAGACAACATTGTTATTACAGGATCATTCAATTTGACCGAAAGCGCATTTTATGGGAACCGCGAAAGAGCTGAAATAAAACTTCATCCAAAAACAATTATAACTGAAAAGAATCAATATGAGGAATTATGGGGGAAAGCCACAGACCTTTCAAGTTATGAAATTAGCTAACTCGACTTATCTTTAGAAGACACAAATATTTTTTATGCCCGTGCAATCCCTGAGTAGATGAGGGTATTCTTGGAAATTTATAGCTAGTTTTAAACATAAAGTCATTTCCAACAAATTTCTTTATTTTCCTAACAGTTGTTTTTAACAGATTCCTATCTTTGTTGTGTAGAATCAAAATAGCTTTGCCGTCTTTATGTAAGCGGTTCGCAAAACTGGAAACTATCTCACAAAGCTTAGTGTTATACCATTCCAAGTCTTTTCCAATCCTTCTATTAACACATATTTCCTTTTCCCAATAATCGTAATATTTAAACCGTATATCATTACAGCTACCTTCCAGCCATTTTTGCCAAAGATAGGTTAGTTCAAAGTAATTTATTTCCTCATAATGTGGAGGATCCAAAATTATAAGATCTAATGTAGGTAACCGAGAATGTAAATTAAGTGCGTCAGCTCGGAATATGTGAATAAACTTCTTTTGTGGTACAACTATTTCTCCATCAAAAGATACATTAATTTGATAATTTGAAGCAATAGTTGACCATTTCTTTTTGAAAGAATATAAAAGCAGTAATTTTCTTAGGAATGTTTTACAGAAATTTCTTTCTTCCCTTAATCTTGGAATCCAGTATCGAGGTAACTTCCATGAAGGGCCACTACTCTTAGCGTGGGGCATCATTTTTGTCGCATTAGCTAATGAAGATATAAAAACGAGCTTTAGAAGATCACCTTGAGACTTGTCGTTTCTCCAAATTTTTTCAATATGGGAATACAATTTAGAGGCAGCATACAGGTTACGCTTAGTGAATAATTCTTTAATTTCAATGGGTCTATGTGGGCCATCTCTAAAATTAATAGAAGTTCCAGGATATACAAATTTCCCTTTTGGATACCAAAATTTCGTTTCAAGGTTTTCCTCTATTGCGATATATTCTTTAATCAAACTTTTATCTTCTGTCTTTTTTCCTGAAGTAAAGGAAAGTAGAATAACCTCATCGCTGTTCCATACAGCAAAATTAACCTTCTCACGGTTGCTTAAGGTATAAACTTCATCTTCGATTTCGAGGCAAACTTCCTTCATGGTTTCAATTGTTTCGGTTTTTAAGGTCTCACCATTCAAAACATTATAAGCTATAAATACTGACACTGGATTAATATCAGAAAGAAATCCTGAAGCACCGGCAAGCATGGCGCAAAAACCCGAGGAGCCAGAGCCACAAAATGGATCAGCCAATAGTTTGGCATTTTTAATCTCAGGAAATATAAGTTCAGGATCCTTTCTCGCCCAAAATTTTATTAGAATATGAATGTTAAACATAAGCATCCACCCTTTTAAACCGATAGAAAATGGCATTCCCTACTTTTCTTGAACCTCTATTTTACCTTCAGCTGAAAGAACTTTAAGCCATGTAGAGGCTGTACACCTAGCTACTCTAACTAGTTTTGCAATTTCACCTATTGAAAAATCCTGCGGAAATTCTCTTTTTAAGAACTCTAAAATCTTTTGCTTAATTGACCATCTGTAAATCATATTACATGTTAGCGTCTAACAATATAAAAGTTACTATTGTTGAATACTAAAGGTAATCATTACCAATACATATTTGCATCAATTATTAATGAAAAAAGAGAAGTCCATATTGACAAAGAAAACCTTTGTAAGCGTGTTGATGTTCACATATTGGAAGGTCTGAATCATGTTCAAGAGGTGTTATTTAATGAGAGGTATTCAATCCTTGGTATTAAAGTCTAACGACAATAGACTTCATCTAAATTCTATCGTCTGCGCTTTATTTAATGAGCTGCCTTTCAAGTTTTACGTACCGTTGTATAAGGATGACGTGGTCAAAGCATTCTTTAAAGTTCCGTTAAAGGAAGGTTCGCAAATTATTTCTTACTACAGACCTATCTACGGTTGTTTTGATTTATCACAGCCGCCAGAGTAAGTTAGAGAAATTAAGGACGTGGCTGAAAAATGTGATTTCATCCTATCGCATCATTGTTATTTGGGTGAAAAATTCTTTCTCTTTTCTCACAACTCTCTACCTCTAGCTAGAAAAATTATTTCGAAGATTGAAAATGCAAAAGTCCCTGTAAAGGATGAAGAAGAATTAAAACAAATCAGTTTTAACTATATGCTAGGTGCCGAAAAAGGCATTGTTTTAACTTCTCATAAAACACAGCGTGCTTGCCTCGAAGATCTAGTTGATAAATCTATAACGACTGAAATTCCATTCGATCTAGTTTCCCAGTGTGCGCGAATCTCCAGCTTAGAATGCATAAAATATTTCTCTGGCCTTGAAAGATAATGTTCAGAGGAGATTTAAGTTGAGTATAGTTGATGAATTTAAGAAAGATTGGCTCTCAACACTTCTAATGACCGATGGCATTCTTATCACGATTTCTTTAATGATTCTTACAATTCTTTACACGACATCGCTCCAATTAACAAGGTTGCAACTAATTATTGTGGGTTCTTTCGTTATGGTCGCTTCTTTTTTATTTACGCTTTCCACCATTTGGGCTTTAGATGCTCACGGTGCATTGATAATAGCAATATCCAAGAAAGAAAAAAGCGAAGAAGCAAATGAACGCGTGAGAATTACTGCAAGACGGGCTGAATTAGCCATGTCATCCAGCAAAGCTCGATTGGTCTATAACCACAGGCTAAAGCTACTTCTTCAGCTTTTCTAATGAATTTTATGTCATCGTTTACAGGCTTTAATCCAGCTTTAATCAAAATTTCGTTTACTACCCTTTTAACTATCTTGTCAGGCATAACGGTATCAACACCGCCCATCATTCGCAAGTATTGAAAGGTGATTAAACCAACTTCCTTAATCCTTCCAATAGGATCTTCTCTCCAATTTTCAAGTTTAGCATTTTTAGCCCAAGTTCTTAATGCTACTTTGTCATCCTCGTTTAACGTTGAAAGATAAGACGCTATCTCTTTGGCAACGATCCACGATCTTTTATTTTTCCATACAGTTCTTAATTCGTCAATATCGGCATTTGTAAGGTCCTTCATGTTCCTTATCTTCCCGCTTTCAACAAACTTTCTGTTGAATTCCTCAACCTTTGGAACAACAGCTGTGAAGTAGTTTAAGCCTATAGAAGTGAAGACTGCATCAACAACCATTAAAACAACGCTTCCTCCCCACCTCTCAGTTTTAAGGCATCTTTTACAATGTTCCTTTAGTCCAGAGACCTTCTTCATGTAACCGTCAACTATTGCTCTTTAGCACAGACATAAAGCCACCTAAGGTCTAAGTTTAATAATTGTTAATTAAGAAATTTGCATGTCGTCTTGTTAAAAGATTAGTCCATAGACTCATTTTCACTAAATCTTTAAATAATAGACATATACATAATATTAATGTGGGTGACACACAGTGTCGGTAGAAAAAATTAGAAAGTTCCTTGAAGAGAACCCAAAGTTTGTGGAAATATTAAAGAGAGCTGTTGAGCATGAAGAAAAACATGCAAAGGATGAGTATTATTTAGGTTGGGAGTGGAGCGATGTTAGGGCATATCCAGCAGAATTAATGAAACTTGTAAGAGCGGGTATTGTTAATATAAAGTACAAAAGCCGAAGATATACGAATTACGTCCTTGCTGATAGAGAAGCTGTTAAGAAATGTTTAGAGTCGATCAGGTGATAATATGGAGAAGGGAAATCAACCAAAAAGAATTGGAAATTTAGTCGCTCCAGCGACTATTGACTATGTATGGGCAATAACCTCTGACGAAGTTATGGATGAGGACTTACTCTTTCGTATAGTTGAGTATCCATTTGAAAATAGAGAAAGAAAGCAAATAGGTATCCTTCATATATGTGTGAGAAATGGCCAAAGAAATTAAGCGAAAGAGAACGCGAAGAGTGGTTAAACAAAATTTCGATGGCAATCGTTGATACTTGCGAGAAAATTCGGAAGGAGTATACTCCTGAATGGCTAACTTGGAGCATTAACTACCTTTGGTTAAAGGGATATTTTTTAAGCATCTGTAGAAAGTGGATAGGGCAGGCTGGGGTAAACACTAAAATGCTTAAATCAACTAAAATTCCTCTTCCACCTCTTGAAGAACAAAAACGAATAGTTTCACGCTTAGAACAACTTATTAGCAAAGTTGAGGAAGCTAAGAGGCTTAGGAAATTGGCTAGGGAAGAAGCTGAAAAGATAATGCAAGCCGCTTTGAACAAAGTTTTCAGTAGGGCTGAAAAAGAAGGATGGAAATTAGGTAGGCTAAATGATGTCGCTGATGTAAAATACGGAAAAGCGAAACCCAAAGAGACTGGCAATGTTCCAGTAGTCGGTTCGGGTGGCATATATGCTTACACAAATGAGGCGCTCGTTAATTTTCCAACAATAGTCATAGGAAGAAAGGGAACAGCAGGAGAAGTGTGGATGATGAACACTCCATGCTGGCCTTCAGACACGACATTTTACCTTAAATGGAAAAACTCTGTAGGTGTTGAACCTCATTTTATATTTTGGTATCTTAAATTTGTTAAGCTTTCTGGAGAAAAAGGAAAGACCGCCCTGCCAAGTTTATTACGCCAGGATCTAGAAAATCAACCAATCCATCTTCCGCCTATTAAGGAACAACAGAAAATAGCTGCATATCTTGAAAGAATAAGCGAAACTGTAGATTCCCTTAAAAAACTTCAACAAAGAACAGAGGAAGAGCTTGAAAAACTTGTTCCTTCAATTCTCGATAAAGCGTTTAGAGGAGAGCTATGAGATATGAGGTGATGTGTTGATCATAGATAAAATAGAAGTTGAATTAGGAAAAGTTAAGGGGCTTATTGAGGAATTAAAAGTGGAGATTAGCCGAGAAAAAATAGAAAGACTTTCTCAAAGACGAATACTTGTTGACCTTAAATCTTCCTTAGAGAGAATTCGATACTTCCTTCTGAAGGAAACTAAAACTTATATTGGACGG
>Ga0105155_1000375_pt1 | contig 15593 bp, 12 predicted proteins | sample SSWtaG_2_FD_89589 | JGI IMG/M metagenome (GOLD analysis project Ga0105155, IMG submission 89589) | Hot spring microbial communities from Sandy's Spring West, USA to study Microbial Dark Matter (Phase II) - SSWsed_130316 | ecosystem: Environmental > Aquatic > Thermal springs > Hot (42-90C) >...
GCTAACACCGAGTATGTTGAGAAACAACAATGCCAATTGATGGTTCGCCCTTGGTAGCAAGCTCAAAAGCTCTGTGAATGTTTTGATTGCTGATTCATGATCACCGATGCCAAGTGCAGCCAAGCCAGCCACAAGCATTACCGTTTCATCATGACAGTGTTTGAGCGCTGAAGTTGCAATCTCATATGCGCTGTTGAAATGACCTGCAGCGAGGCATGAGAGCGCTGCAGCAGCCTTCCAAGCCACATCATCTGTGTTGTTAGCGTTTATGAGCGAGTTCACTGCGAGCCGCACCTCGCCAGCACGCAGCAACACGAGCGCTTGGGCAACGGCGTCATCCTCCACGCTACTTGCGCAGTTAGCCATCCCAATCGCTATAGAGATGATTGCGAGCGTGAGCGTCGTTCGTCTCATCGCTTGTTAAAATTTCACCTCAAACCTATCAAACTCCCCTTTCGCTTCGCTCCAATTTACGATGACCTTGCGCACCCTCGCTGCAGGTGGACCTTGGTGTAGTTTTTCAAGGAGCTTATCAAGTTCCTCCTTTGACCCTTCCGCAACAACTTCAACGGAGCCATCCGACAGGTTCCGCACATAACCTGTAAGACCAAGTTTTGATGCTTCCCAAATGGTGAAATAGCGATAGCCAACCCCTTGGACAAGCCCATAGACAATGGCATGCAAGCGCATCCTCTTTTTGGCTTTCCCCTCTCGGGCACTGCTCATGATACTTCACCCTTTCCATTACCAAGCGCTGTCACATTTCCCTTGCGCGATGTGAGTTGGCTATAGCCCTTGATGCACCGTAGATGTGAGCCCCACGAGCTGCGATTAGCGAACCTATAAAGCCCATAACGAAAAGGCAAGCAAGACGAAAGATGGAGCGAAGAACCCAACTGATTATTGATGCTGCTATGTGCTCCGAGCCAGTTGGGTTCTGGAGCAAAGCGAGCCTTTCCTTCTCAAGCGCTTGGAAGAGCTCATATGTGAGAATGAACGAAGCGACAAGGAGAGCTATGCCGATGACGAATACGATGATGCCGATAATGCTCCCCAATGTTGAATGCCCATTGCCTTTCATTTTGCTCACCATCTTTCAAACCTTGCGCCATCTGTGTCTATGCGCACGACCTTCGTGTAACCATAAACACTATGCTTTGATAACGCCATTTCCATCTCTTTAGCCACTCGCGATGCTTTTGCTTCATCCACCGACAATGCTGCTACTGCTGAGCCAGAACCACTTAGGAATGCGCCGAGCGCCCCTGCAGACATTGCTGCCTCAATAACATCGTTGAGCCATGGCATTAAAGCTTGCCTATATGGTTGATGTAACTTGTCTTTGACTGCTTCTGCAACATGCTCAAAGTGACCTGTTGTAAGTGCTCCAACGAGAAGGCAGGCTCTGCTCATGTTAAACACTGCATCGCTGAGCGAGATGCTCTCTGGCAATACACTCCTTGCAATTTCTGTCGGTATGCTATATTCTGGCACAAGCACTGTAACCAAAACTTCTTTAGCCACTGGGAGCTTGATAGCGAAGACACCATTACCATCGCTTCTCCATCCAGAGATAACAAATCCACCAAGCAATGCTGGCGCAACATTGTCCGTGTGACCTTCAAGTTCAGCTGCAAGCTTCAATGCTTTAGGCTCATCAACTTCACCACGCAACAAAGCCATAGCTGCAACTATACCACCAACACGAGCAGCAGCGGAACTGCCAAGCCCCCTTAAAAGAGGTATCGTGTTTTGAAGGCGCATGAAAACAGGTGGTGTTTCCTCTCCCATAAGCTCACATGCAGCTGAAAAAGCACGGTAGCAAACATTCCTCTCGTCCTTCGGCAATTCGTTCTCCCCTTCGCCTTCAACCTCAATTATCAGTTTGCTCGTCTTCCCTATACACCGTGCTTCAATGGTGTTATGCCAATCCAATGCTATCCCAAGCACATCAAAACCGCTACCAAGGTTTGCGATAGTAGCTGGCACTCTCACCCTTACACCTTCAAAGCTTCCCACTTCCCATCACCATCAATGCTTCATCTTATGCAAACGGGGTTTATCACTCAGGTTTGTGTAGCATTACACAGAGCCACTATGGTAAAGTTTATCCTGCCACAAGTTTTTTGTTGAGCATGAGATAAGGTGCTACAACACCTTCATGCTCGTGTCATAGTTGTTTTTGATGCTCTTCAAAACTTGCAACGGAGGGGTGAACTCATGAAGGTAGTGCTGGCATACTCTGGTGGTTTGGATACTTCCGTTGCTATACGCTGGTTAGCTGAGCGCTACGATGCTGATGTTGTCACTGTCACAGTTGATGTTGGCGAAGTCAAGGACTACGAGGCGATAAGACAGAAAGCACTCAACATAGGTGCTTCTGAAGCCTTCCTGATAGATGCCAAAGAGGAGTTTGTGAGAGACTTTGTTATGCCATGCTTGAAGGCAAATGCCGTTTATGAAGACGGTTACCCACTTGCAACGGCGATGGCTCGCCCGCTTATCGCAAAGAAGGTTGTTGAGGTTGCTCGTAAAGTGGGTGCTGATGCTGTTGCGCATGGTGCTACAGGTAAAGGGAATGACCAAGTTCGCTTTGAAGTTACATTCAGAGCGCTTGACCCATCACTTAAAATCATTGCCCCAGCAAGGGAGTGGGGAATGAGCCGTGAAGAAGAAATTGAATATGCAAAGGAGAGGGGCATACCAATACCTGTTGATGTTGACAGCCCCTATAGCATTGACCAGAACTTGTGGGGAAGAAGCATTGAATGTGGCAAGCTTGAAGACCCATCTGAAGAGCCACCAGAAGAAGTATTTGAATGGACTTGCTCACCAGCATATGCACCTGACGAACCACAATACATCACAATTGAGTTTGAGCGTGGTATACCCGTGGCTGTTGATGGACAGATGATGGAGCATGTTGAGCTCATATCATACTTGAACGAAGTGGCTGGCAAGCACGGCGTTGGACGAGTAGATATGATTGAGAACAGACTCGTCGGAATAAAGTCAAGAGAAGTCTATGAAGCACCTGCCGCGATAACGCTCATCACAGCTCATAAGGCTCTTGAGGCTTTGACGCTTGAAAGGGATTTGGCTCATTTTAAGAGGATGCTTGAGCTCAAATATGCTGAGCTTGTCTATTACGGGCTTTGGTATCATCCGCTTCGTGAAGCTTTGGATGCCTTCATGGATTCAACACAGCGCACTGTCACAGGAAGTGTTACTGTGAAGTTGCTCAAGGGTTCATGCATCGTTGTTGGGCGCAAGTCACCTTATTCACTCTACAGCTATGAGCTTGCCACTTACGACCGTGCGGACAAGTTTGACCACCGTGCTTCCGAAGGGTTCATTAAGATTTTTGGTTTGCCAACTGTTCTATCACGCTTCATCCTCAAGCAAATTGAAGAGGAGCAATGATACCCTTAGCATCTATGCCTTTGCGAGAGCATCTATGAAGATGCCTTGCAGGAGTTGATATCCATGAGGGCGCTCACAACTCATGTTCTCACATCCGAACAAAGTCGCATATGCGACAGAAGGGCTGTTGAGGAACTTGGGATACCGTCAATCGTGCTTATGGAAAATGCTGCATTGAGCGTCGTTGAAGTCTTGGAAAAACATCTCGGCATTGAGGCTGGGCAAAGAGTTGTCATAGCGTGTGGGCGTGGAAACAACGGTGGTGATGGTTTGGCAGTCGCAAGACATTTGCACAACATGGGAGTTGATGTGAGCGTTTTCCTAATGGCTCGGCATGAGGAGTTGAAGGGCGATGCTGCTGTCAATTGCAAGGCAGTGATGAAAACAGGTATAAGCTTCACCGAGGTCACGGATGAGAAGATGCTTTTAGAGCTTGAGAAGACAATGAAACATGCTCATGTCGTTGTTGATGCTCTCCTTGGGACTGGCATATCAGGTGAGGTTAGGGGAATGATTGCAGGGGCGATAGACGCAATTAACTCAAATGCCCCTTGCGTTTTATCCATTGATGTTCCATCAGGGCTTGACTCAGACACAGGCAAATTATGTGGTAGATGCGTAAGAGCTGATGTGACTGTAACGCTTGGAGCGATAAAGATGGGGCTCTTACTCTTCCCCGGTGCAGATATGGTTGGCGATCTCTTCCTTGGCTCAATTGGTATTCCAAAGACGATGTTTGAGGCATTTGAGCCTTGGGTGAAGGTGACCACTGAGGAACTCGTTTTGGACTGCTATAAGCCGAGGGCTTCTAACACGCACAAAGGTGACTATGGGAGGGTGCTCGTTGTTGGTGGTTCTGCTGGCATGAGTGGCGCTGTCATGATGTGTGGGGTGAGTGCCCTAAGGGGTGGAGCTGGATTGGTTATGGTGGCGCTCCCGAAGAGTTTAAACAGCGCTTTTGAAGCTTCTGTGATGGAAGTTATGAGCTTGCCTTTGCCAGAGACGGAAGCTATCAGCATATCGCTTAAGGCAATAGATACGCTGGTTGAGAGAATGAAGTGGGCTGATGTGCTCGCAATAGGTCCCGGAATCTCAAGGGTTGATGAGACACAAGAGTTTGTGCGTCAACTCGTGCGCAGTTCGGAGAAGACGGTCGTGCTTGATGCAGATGGCATTGTTGCATTTGCTAACAGAATGAACGAGCTCGCAAATAGAAGTTGTGAGCTTGTGATAACGCCACATCCGGGTGAGATGGCGATGCTCATCGGTAAAAGCATCAGCGAAGTGCAGTCAGATAGGATAGGTATATCACAAGCTGTTGCGAAGGAGTTGAATGCGACGGTAGTGCTCAAAGGAGCTCACACTGTTATAGCCTCGCCCGAAGGCAACACATACATCAACTTGACTGGCAATCCCGGGATGGCGAGCGGTGGAACTGGTGATGTGTTAACTGGGCTAATAGCCAGCCTTATAGCACAAGGTAACAAACCGTTTGAGGCTGCAGCGTGTGCTGTGTTCGTTCACGGGTTGGCTGGCGATATAGCTTCATGGGATAAGGGCGAAGCACCGCTCATAGCTGGTGACCTGATTGAATATCTTCCGAAGGCTTTGATGCAACCAGAGTTGTGGACACCTATTTGCTTACGCCCGCTGAGCGAAAGGATTTGGTTTGTGCGCAGGGGAAGGAACTCCAAGGCAACTTCTCACATAGGTGGCTGACATGTCCATAAAGCGCGGGAGCATCGGAGTGAAATGCTTTTGCGCTGTCAAGCTTACTCATCACTTTTCTTTGTGCGCTGTTGCTGTAGCAATTTTCTCTACACTTGTGCCATTGGCACAATGTGCCAGCGCTGATTTGCTTGATGAGCGTCCCCCAAAGAACCTCATCCCAAATAGCAGCTTTGAATGTGGGGAAGTCGGCTGGCAGAGTAGCATCATATTTGCAGATGCACATCATTGTAACCTTTTCAAATTGGTTGGAGAAACAACAGAAGTTGTTGGCGCACCTCACGGGCGCAGAGCGCTGTCAATCAAATTTTCAAAGCCATTCCATCAGCTCTTTTCGTTTAGTTCACGCATAGCGCATACAGCTCTGTTACTCATCACTAACTCACGGTGGCTAAGGCTTCTCTGTGGCGAAACCTATACCGTTTCAGCATTCATAAAAACTTCTGGCAATAGTGTTGGAGCTACAATCGGCGTTTACTTTGCTGATGGACGAAGAATTGAGCGTCGCATTGATGCCCCGAACGATTGGCGTCGCTTCTCATTGGTGTTTAAGGCAATTGATCGGCATGCGCGTGTTGCCTTTGGATTTGAGCAGTTGTCTCCGTTTGTAAACGATGCCGAATTAAATGTTGATGCTGTGCAACTTGAGCTCGGTAAGAAGCTAAGCCAGTATGAGCCACATTCGCAAGTTGAAGTGTTCGTCATCTCAAATTCGCTCGGCAATATATGGGTCAGCAAGAAAGATGCTAACTTGCGCCTCTTGGCTTACAACGATGGTAGCGATATACACACAAACCTTGATGTGCGGGTGTGCGATTTCCAAGACATCCCCGTTATGGAACGCAGTTTGAGCATCCATGTGCCATCAAAGGGTGCGGTTGATATTTCTCTTGAAAACATGCTACCGAGTGCGTTGGGTTTCTACAACGTGATCGTGCACCCAAATGACGAGACTGCTCGTTATGTAAGCTCGTGGAATGCTCGTTGTGCCCTTTTGCGAGCCTTTGAAGGCTATGACTCATCATTTGGTGTGGAAGGTTTTTATCCATATGAGAAGTTTTTGTTGCTCATGAAGCGCATGGGCATTCTTTGGTGGCGTTATCCAATCGCAAAACGAAACAACGATGAAGCCTCGCCAACGTCATTAGATGACGGAAGCATTAACAAGCTTTTGAAACTCGGGATGCATGTGCTCATATCCATACCAGCATTCAAAGATGAGGGCGTTGATTCGTATGCCTCCCGGTTTGAGATGATAGTTAAGCGTTATCGGACACGAGTGTTTGCCTTCGAGGTTTTCGTTAGTCAACCACATCTTGGTAGCTCCGATGACGGAACTTGCATAAGCAAGTTTGTTGAGTTAATCAAAGCTGCATACAGTTCAGCCAAAAGAATCAGCAAAGATTGCGTTCTCGTTTTAGGTGTTGATTCAATAGAGTTGGCGGAGAAGCTGATCAAAGCTGGTGTGCTAAAGTTCACGGATGTGATTAACCTGTGTCTTTTCGGATGCAGATATGAGTTGCAATTGGATGGCTTGATTGCATCGATGGAAGAGAACAAGTTGCGAAAGCCGATATGGGTTACGGGCAATGGATGGTGTGAGCCATCGGAGTCGCTTGGGGATGAACTCCAAAACGCTGTTGCAATTGTTCGCCATGCCACAGCGTTGCTTGCAAACGGTGTTAGCAAAATCTTCTATTCACTCTCGTGTGGTGCAAACAGTTTCTTAGAAGTGGATGGGACTCCAAAGAAAACTTTCCCAGCACATTCCGTATTAGCCAACATGCTCGCTGGAGGTGCTCTCCCATTTGGAGCGCTCAACATGGGTGAGGGAGCATGTTGCTATGCCTTCAAGAAGGTTGATAGAGTTGTCGCGGTTGTTTGGCTTGCAAGGAAGGACGTGGTGGGGAGCCTGTCGCTCAAACAGCCTGTGAAGGCTTTTAACCTGATGGGCAATGAATTGAAAACCTCAGCGGTGGAGTTGAGCGATATGCCGATCTATCTTGTTGCCCCAGATGTGCGTTCGCTAACTGCTTCAGTGCGTTTAAAGCTCATCAGCAAGGATGTGAAGCAATGATTGTGTTCATCGTGCAATGTTCTACTGATCGGCTTGTTCCAAATCGGTCGGTGTGGAAGTTGTATGAGCAACTGCAGATGAGCTATGGACTTGGCACACTTCTGTAGGCACCTTTTGTGGTGGCATCTTTTTCCACACGACCACATCCGCTGGACAATAGAAGCTGGCGAGCTTACCAGAAACTTTGCATATGGCTACTTCAACCAAATCAGTTCTGTGGAGAGCGCACTCATGCTTTGGGATTTGTTCTACTGGCAATGTCTCCTCGTGAGTTAGTGGGCATGCAGAGGTAGCGAGCAAACCAGTCTCATCACATATGCGCACCTTCCGGAAGCTCTCACGGTATATCGTGGTGCGTTGCTGATTGCTATCACCATTCCTTATCGTTGTGAACTCAAATTGCTTTTGAGAGGGGTGCAACTTGAGTGCCACACTCATCACTTGCGAAAATATCGGTGCACATATTGTCCCACCAGAACCGTATCTAAGTGGCTTGTTATCTTCCCTTCCAACCCAAACACCACATGCTATGGATGGGCTAAACCCGATGAACCAAAGGTCTCTTAGCTCGTTGCTTGTGCCAGTCTTACCTGCAATTTGGTAACCGCTGACAGCTGCTCTGCGTCCGGTCCCCGACGTAACGACGGCGATAAGCATATCAAGCAATTGCTCTGCGACCTCTTGGCTCAATGCTCTGTATCGGCGTGGTAGGTGTTGGTATATCAGTTGCCCTCTGCTGTCGTAAACCTTATCCAGTGTTGTAGGGAAAACTCTCATGCCACCATTTGCAGCGCATGCCATCGCGGCTGTGTGGTCAAGTAAGTAACCATCAACAGCCCCTAATGCCAGAGCATAGCTTGCTGAATATGGATTCGTTGCGAACCTGAATCCCATCCGTTTGGCGCAATCAATTACTCTGTCAATCCCTACTGCCCTGCATAGCTTTACAGCTATCACATTGTTTGATATAGCCAACGCCATCTTCAAAGTCATTGAACGACCATAGATACCGTCGTAGTTTTTCGGTGCCCATGTTTTTCCGCTCGCGCTTGTGAAGGTTATGCGTGAGTCATTGAATATGCTAAACGGTCTAAAGCCCATCTCAAGCGCTGCTGCATAAACATATGGCTTGAAACTTGAGCCAGGTTGGTTCGGCGCTTGAGTCGCTCTGTTGTAATCGTCGCGTATCAACTTCTTCCTCACAGGGTCATAGCGCATCTTCTTAGCGCCACCGACCATGGCGAGTATTTGACCCGTCTTTATATCAAGGCATACCAACGCAATCTGGTCTGCACCGACAGCCTTCAATCTGTTCATGTTGTTTTGGACGATTCTCTCTACAGCCTCTTGAAGTCTCAAATCAAGCGATGTATAGACCCTTAGTCCGCCTTTGTAAACCATGTCTGAGCCGAAATGCTGGACGAGCTCTTTAATCGTGTGGTTCACAAAGTAGTGGGCTTTCATCTGGTCCTCATCTACGCTTCTATGTTCAACCAACCCCTCGGTTATGGGTGTTCTCTTTGCCTTCTCCGCTTCTTCCTTCGTAATGAAACCGCATTCAACCATCTTATCAAGCACTAAATCCCTTCTCGCTTTGCATGCACCGGGGCGCTCATATGGCGAGTAGTATGACGGGCGTCTTGGCAGTGCTGCAAGAAGAGCACACTGTGGCAGATTGAGTTCCCATACATGTTTCCCAAAGTAGAACTGTGCAGCAGCTTCAACACCATATGTCCCATGCCCGTAGCAAACCTGATTAAGATACATCTCCAAGATCTCTTGCTTTGAGAATGCGCGTTCAATCCGTATAGCGAGTATCATCTCTTTCAGCTTTCGCTCGAGTGTTTTCCTTTGGGTCAAAAAGAAACTCCTTGCAAGCTGTTGTGTTATGGTGCTCCCACCTTGGGCGAGGCTCCACTTCCTCAAGTTTACAACTATGGCACGCACTACAGACCTTGGGTCAACACCCGGGTGGGTGTAGAATCTGCGGTCTTCAATGGCGATGGTAGCGTGTTGCAATTCAATAGGGATCTTGGATATGGGCACCCATTTCCTCCTAACTGCATAAACTTCACCGAGTCGTTCACCATTGGAGGAATATATGACAGTGCCTTCGCATGGTCGTATTGATGTTATTTCAGAGAGGGATGGCAATTGCTTTGCCAATGCCAAATAGAGCGCACCAATGCAACATGTGCCTACAATGCCCCCAATCGCTATTGAGAAGAAGAGCCACGAAACTATGCTAACGGTGCGTTGCAACAAATTTTTATCCATTGCCTCCTGCGTTATCTTCTTGTGTAGCCTTTAGACGAGTGCTTTTTGTGACCGCCACAATGGTATTATGCTACGGAGTATCCTCTGGATGCCATTAGCTACGTTAGCTCAACAGCCAATGCCATACCACCACCGCCACCAAAGCAAAGTGCTACAAGACCATATTTGTGACCCCATCGCCTCATCGCGTGGAGCAATGTGCAAAGCAACCTTGCGCCGGCAGCTCCAAGCGGGTGACCAAGTGCTATAGCGCCTCCATGAACATTTATCTCCATCCCCACGAAGGCGCTTTCAAAGTATGGTAGTTGAATGCCAAAAGCTTCGTTTGCCTCAATGATCGTTGGTTCACTTTTGAAGTTCTTCTCGCGCAATACTGCAATTAGTTCTTTCGCTGCTACCACAGGGGCAGTTAAGAAACGACTTGGGTGACACTCAACCCTCGCGTATCCAAGTATTCTGGCGATTGGATTCACACCAAATTTTTCCACCGCCCTTTCAGATGCAATGAGACATGCTGCAGCACCATCAACCGGTGTTGCGGTGTTGTAACCCGAGGCTATGTCATCCTTCGCCTCCTCAAGCATCTTTGAGAGCTGTTCATCCGTTGGTAGTTCGTCCTTCTTTATTTCGCCACATGGCACTATCTCGTCATCAAACCACCCTTCTGAAGCAGCTCTGCGAGCCTTCTCATGGCTCTTGGATGCGTATTCGTTTACCAGTTCAACGCTGTATCCCATCTCCCTTGCAAACTCAATTGCATACTGGCGCATAAACTTCCTCTCCAAGACCCAGAACAAACCATCATACGCAGTTGCGTCAACCAATCCGGTCCCTTGAAGCTGTTCAAGCTCGTTCTCGCTAAACATGAATGTGTATGCACCTGCCCTTTTCACCTTGACCCTTTCTCCCTTCCGGTATGACTTTGTTTTTCGCTCCATCCTTGGACCGAGGAGGTATGGTGCATTTGTGCGTGATTCCATCCCGCCAGCAATAGCTACATCAAATGCACCAGCAGCGATGGCATCACAGGTTATAGCGAGCGCATCAAGCGATGATGCACATACTGATTCAACTCTCCTTGCGCAGATGCTCTCCTTAAGCCCACCCATTATGGCAGCAGCCTTCGCGGGAGCCATACCAAGACCAGCGCAAACAACATTGCCCATCGTTACAAACTGTATTTCGTCGGGAGGTATTTTAGGGCGTTCCCACGCAGCCCTTATAACAAACCCACCAAGGTCAACAGCTGTAAATTCTGAGAGCACCCCGTTGAACCTCCCAAGAGGAGTCCTAACGGATGAAAGGATGTATATCGGCACATCAAAAACTTGTATGACCATATCCGATCACACCCTGAGAAGCTAACGCATAGCACATTGATGCTTCAATTGACCAGAGCATCATGCTCATTGTGAGAGAACCTCAATAGCGTTGCTGACGACTTTTTCTGGCGAAGGTATATTCTCATGTTCAAGCGTTGGTGACATAGGTGGCGGGACATTGTGAGCAGCAACGATGCGTATCGGAGCTTTAAGGGATTTGAAACAGCGCTTTTGAATCTGGTAAGCGATATGTTCTGCAAAACAACCCTTCTCAGGCGCTTGACAGACAAGCAAGAGCCTCCCTGTCTTTTCAACAGATGCAGCTATCGTATCGTAATCGCATGGTGAGAGCGTTCTTGGATCTACAACTTCGGCACTGATGCCATGTCTCTCTTCAAGTATTTGTGCTGCTGAGAGCGCCACCTCAACCATCTTTGACCACGCACATATCGTTATATCGTTGCCCTCGCGATGAATGCGTGCAACACCAAACGGTATAAGGTATTCGTCTTCTGGCACAACATCTTTGCTCGTATAAAGCATCTGATGCTCAATAAAGATGACGGGATCATCGTCCCTTATAGCTGTTTTGAGCAACCCCTTCGCATCATATGCAGTTGCTGGCATGACAACCTTTAATCCGGGAAAATGAGTCACAACTGCTTCAAGGCTTTGTGAATGTTGCCCTGCGTATCCTCTACCACCACCAACCGTTGTCCTTATGACAAGCGGTATCTTCGGTTGTCCACCGGACATGTATTTCATCTTCGCAGCTTGATTACCAACTTGATCCATGGCGAGCAGAATAAAGTCAATATACATGATCTCAACCACCGGGCGTAAGCCAACCATGGCAGCGCCTATAGCTGTTCCAACTATAGCAGCCTCGCTTATAGGCGTATTGAACACCCTCTCTCGCCCGAATGTTTCAAGCAATCCAGCAGTGACCATGAATGCGCCACCGTAATCTGCCACGTCCTCACCATAGACGATCACTCGGCTGTCACGCATCATCTCCTCAATTAGCGCCTCACAGATAGCATGGCGATACATTATCTTGCCCTCGCTGTCCCTTTGGAACTTCCTTGGACGCCTTAAGAGGTTTACTTGACGATACTTCTCTGGAACGGTTTCGCACATTGTGTTTGAAAACAACCCGTAGTAAATGTCCTTCGGGTCCGGGAAGGCTGCCTTGGCAGCTTTTATAGCAGCTTTGCGTATTTGCTCATCACACCTTTGGCGCATCTCTTCAACTTGGCTCTCTGTGAGCAACCCAGCCTCAATGACTTGTGCAGCGAAGTTTTCAACCGGGTCAAGCTTACGCCATGCTTCCTCCTCCTCAACCGTGCGATACTTCATTCTCTGATCGCTCAGTGAATGTCCGTAATAGCGATAGCATTCGCAATCAAGCAAGACAGGTCCGTCACCTTTCCTTGCTAATTCAACTGCCCTTGAAACAGCATCATAAACAGCAAGCACATCCATACCATTGACCACTTCAGCATGCATCATATGCAAGTCATATGCTGCGCCTCTTCTCGCAAGGTAATCAATGCCAGTCACTTCACCGTAATGCTGACCAGTCATTGCATATTGATTGTTCTCAACGACGAATATCACGGGAAGCCCACGCTTGAACTGAGCCATGCAGGCGAAGTTGGCAGCCTCGTGGAATATGCCATTCTGCGTTGCACCATCACCTATCATGCAGAGGACGACTCTATCAGTTCCAAGTTTCCATGCAGCCATCGCGGCGCCAACAGCAATGCCACAACTGCCACCCACAATCGCGTTAGCGCCAAGATGACCAACGCGAAAGTCAGCTATGTGCATGCCACCACCTCTCCCTTTACAGTAACCGTCTTCCTTCCCAAACAATTCAGCAACAGTTCGGTAGAGGTGTTCTTCAAGTGCTATTTCAACAAGCTCCTCCCTCGTGCCATTCACATCCTTCCCAAGCCACTGCTTAAGCTCCGATTCGCTCATGCGCCTGAGCGCGAATGCCCCTTTGGCTATGGCATGCCCATGACCACGATGCGTGCTCGTGATGTAGTCATCAGGACGAATCGCGGCTATTGCCCCAACTGCAACTGCCTCCTGACCAATCGAGAGATGCGTTGCACCAACGAATTTAAAATCTTCGCTTGGCTTAAACCTCTCATCACGCATCTCCACTATCAGGTTTTCAAAGGAGCGTATCCAAAACATTGTTTCAAGCATCTCAATAGCAAGCTTTGGTTGTATCAAATCACCAATCACATCCTTTAGCCGTTTTGTCCATTTGCACTTCGGTATCGTCCCAAATGTAAGCTCACCAGGTGACATATCCGGGAAAACATTGATCTCTCGCATACCATTCGCCTCCTTCAAGGGCTCTAAGGCAAAGTTAGCGTCTTCATGCAGTGTTTACAATGCAACGAAATTGCGATTCGCCGTTAACGACTACCTTCAATTATCTTGTCCATCCGTGCGCTCACATCCCTAAGATATGCCTCATCGCCGCTACCCAACTCAGCAGTCAAATAGCCTTTGTATCCAACTTCAATTAAGGCTTGCCTTACTGCCTCCCAGTTCACATCTCCCTCAAGGAGCATCACAAATGCGTTTTTGTCCCTCTTGAAATCCTTTAAGTGCACTTTGACTATGCGTTTTCCGAGCGTGCGTATCCAGTCCTCCGGGAAACCAAACTTGACCACATTGCCAACATCAAAGTAAGCTCTCAAACGCTCACTATTGAACTCATCCACATACCTTGCAAACTCAATCGGGCTGAGAAGGAAGTTGTTCCAAACATTCTCAACAGCGATTGTTATGCCAAGTTCCTCAGCGAGTGGCAAAATGCGCTTTATGTTCCTTTGAGTGCGCTCGTAGCATTCAATGTATCGTGTTTGCGCATTGACTATGCCGGGCACCAAAAGGACGGCATCAGCTCCAACGCGCTTTGCTGTGTGCAATGCCCTCTCAAGCCCTTTCAAGCCAGCTTCAACAATTTTCTCATCGGCGCTTGAGAGCGGTGCATGCCAACCACCGTAGATTATTGAATGTAGCTCAATGCCAACATCATCAGCTATTGCGCGTATCTCATCGGCACTCTTCTCATCCATTGGTGGTATCTCAAGACCGTCAAACCCAACATCCTTAGCCAGCTTCAATCTGTCCTTGAGTGGCATCTTTGATGGGAGCATCCCAAGTATGATCGCCTTTTTGAACCTCTTCTCTTCACCTCCAGTTGATGTTTTGCGCATGCTGAGAAGCGCGCCAACCGCGTATGCAGTGCCAGCAATAAATGAGCGCCTGCTCAACTTACCGCTATTTTTCATTGCCTATCACCTCTCCTTGCCTTAGCTTTGAAAAGAGGGCTTCAATCGAAGCAAACGGATTGTATGCGATGACAAGGATGAGAGCACAGAAAAGCATTGCGACATCTCTAAGGACCGTGTGCCAGCCAATCTTTTGTCCCCCTTCAAAAAATCCAAAGCAGCCACATACCATCTCAACGCCACGAAACAGATTAACAGTTATACCGAAGATGAATGCAACGAGCATGAGCGCAATGACTGCAGAAGCACTCTCAACAGCATAACCGATGATGAGAAGCATGCCCGTGATGAATTCAAGCCATGGGAGCACAACTGAGAATATTGGCACGACGCTGTTTGGTAGCACTTTGTAGTTCATCACAACATCAGTGAAGGTGATTGGGTCAAGTATCTTATCCAGACTCGCAAAGACGAATATGCCACCCAATCCAAAACGCAGTATGAGGCAAAAGAGCCCCCAAAACCTCTTTTTTGTTGTGTCGGTGTTGTGTATCAATCCCACGGTTATTTCACCTGTTGCTTTGCGGTCCTTTCTCAACTGGGCATTTGTTTGCGAGCCATTGTGCCCAACCACCGGGCATGACTAACACTCGTTTGAATCCGCGTTTCACCAGTTGCTCCGCAACTGGTATACTGTTAGGTCATGAGCCACCACCACAATAGACGATTATGAGTGCTTCCCTTTTGAGCTTCTCTTTTGCCAGCTTAAAAGAAGCCTCAAAATCATCCGGTGCAGGTGGTAAGTTTATTGCCCCCGGTATATGACCCGTTTCGTAATCGCTCCTTGAGCGTGCATCAACAAATTTCGCCTTGTGTGCCATGAAGAGCACCCAAGCACGCTTAAATTCAATCATCTCAACACCCTTTGGCAAACGCTCCCCCCAGAGCATCTCTTCACGCTCTTTGAGCATCCTTTCAAACTCTGAGTAGCGCAACGGTATCCCACGCGGGTGAAATGCATTTGCTGTTAGCCCGACGATGATGGCGCTAACAACTATTGAGGTTGCGCCTATCACAAGTTGCTTCCACTTGCGTTGGTTGTTCATAAGAGCTTACACCCTCTATCAAGTTCCATGTAGCTTCATGACAAGCTTTGCTATTCTCTCACCAAGCGAGACGCATTGTTGTCTTGCGCGCTGGTCTGGCGCACCAATGCTTACAGGTCCGTAATGGTCACCAATTGACGAACCTTGCACAACCATGCCATGTATGAGCATCATTTGCAAGATAGCCATGATTGTCGTCTCGTTACCGCCACCTACATTCGCTGATGAGGTGAATGCCCCTCCAACTTTACCTTCAAGCCTTCCATGGTATTTAACACTCTCATCAAACAACTTCTTTATCTCGCCTGCCGGTAAGCCGTAGTAAGTTGGCGAGCCAACTACTATTCCATCGGCGTTAAGCAAATCATCAGGCGTGCAATTCTCAACTGCCTTAAGCTCA
>Ga0105155_1000380_pt1 | contig 15468 bp, 13 predicted proteins | sample SSWtaG_2_FD_89589 | JGI IMG/M metagenome (GOLD analysis project Ga0105155, IMG submission 89589) | Hot spring microbial communities from Sandy's Spring West, USA to study Microbial Dark Matter (Phase II) - SSWsed_130316 | ecosystem: Environmental > Aquatic > Thermal springs > Hot (42-90C) >...
CGCCTTAACATTTTAAGTACAGCCAGACAATAAAATCTATTTAGAGAGGATGTTAAGGAAGCTAAAGGAATGAGCAGGGTTGTTATAATTAGGGGTTTAGATCCAATTGAGTCCACTGTTAAGGCTCTTGAAGCAATAATGGCTGATTTAAGCGCTGTTCTCTCATCTGAAAGACCGATTTTAGTAAAGCCCAATTATATAACGGCTGACCATCCATCAACTGGAATTACTACGGATGGAAGAGTGATTGAGGGTGTAATCAAGTTTCTTAAGGAGCATGGTAAAGATAATGTTGTTATTGGAGAGGGAAGTGGGTGGGCTAATACATTTACAGCCTTTAGGGTTGCTGGTGTGGATAAGGTGGCTGAGAGATGGAATGTTAAATTAGTTGATTTGAATAATGATGTATTTGTTGAAGTCTACCCGCCTAATCCACTAGCGCTTAAAAAAGTTAAGGTTGCAAAAACAGCCCTAGAAAGTATAATAATAAGCGTCCCAAAGCTTAAGCCTCACAGATTAGCAACTGTCACGCTTGGAATAAAAAACATGATGGGTGCCCTAGCATCCAAAGGAAGCATGCATAATGGTAGATTAAATGAGAATATCGCGGATTTAGCCTCAGTGTTAAAGCCAAGCTTAACAGTTATCGACGGAATAATAGCTGGGGAGGGACATGAAACGAGCGGAAATCCGGTAGAAATGAATTTAGTTATAGCTGGCACAGATCCCGTAGCCGTTGACGCTGTAGGCGCCGCAGTTATGGGTATCTCCCCCACAGAGGTTAAGCACTTAGTTTTAGCTGAGAAAAAGGGCCTTGGAACATGCCGATTAGAAAATATAGAGATTATTGGAGAACCCATTGAGAACGTGAAACGAAAATTCCGCAGATCCGCAATATCAAAAATTTTCACTAGCATCTAAACTTACTCATCTCCATTACACACGACAGCTTAACGTTTCACTCATCCAAAATCTTAAATGAGCTTCAAAACTATAAAGTTAGAGAGATGGGGGCTTGAATCTAATGAACCCTTTATAAGATCTTAACTTCCGACCTAACTTCCAATGAAAAGAAATATTTAAGTTTAAATGATCTTGTCTTTAGCTTGGGGTTAAGATTTTATGCTGACATCGAGGGAACGTTGCATTCGGAGTGTACTTCTTGAGGATCCTGATAGGATACCCTTAATCCTAAATATTAGGCCGGAGCCTTACGAGAAACTTAGAAGGGCTTTAGGGGCTTCAAGTTATATTGATGTTTGTAAGCGTCTAGGTGTAGACGTAATAAGTATAGGTATAGGTATTAAGGGCGGATATTTACCCGAGAATGTTGAAGTAAAGGAGGGGCCCTATGCACCAGCCTATACCGTCGGCGAGTATAAGGGCTTTGAGGTTCGGAGGGATATATGGGGCATTGAGAGCATATGGGCCCCTAGTAGCACGTATACATATACGTATTACAGGCATCCACTACAGTATATACCTTTAGAAGAGTATAGGTGGCCTAGAGTTAATGTGGAAGCATTTGATAACGTTATGAAGGCTCGCAAAAATTATGAGGATTATTGTCTCGCTGGGACTGTTGAGCACATGTGGGAGATTGCTTGGCAGCTCACTGGATTTAATGAGATAATGAAGTTAATGTATACTAAACCAACTTACGTTGAAATTATTCTTGATAAACTTAACGATATTAGAGTTGAAGAGGCCAAACTCTTATGCGAGGCTGGCGTAGACATGATATATGATGGGGATGATGTTGGCATGCAGAAGGGTATGATGATGTCCCCAGAAATGTGGCGGCGCTTCTTAAAGCCGAGATATAAGAGACTTATAGATTTATGCCACAAATACGGCGTCTTCTTTTACTTCCATAGCGATGGATGGATAGAGCCAATAATACAGGATTTAATCGAGATAGGTGTAGACGTATTAAACCCAGTACAGCCAGAATGTATGGATCCCATCAAACTTAAAAATCTTTATGGCGACAAACTATGCTTCGCTGGAACAATAGGGGTACAGAGCACCTTACCGTTCGGGACTCCGGAGGATGTCGCCAGGGAAGTTAAACACAGAATATCTGAGCTAGGCCCCACAGGTCTCATATTAGGTCCAACCCATGCGATGCAGCCGGATGTACCGGTCGAGAATATATTGGCCTTATATAAAACAGCACTAAAATATGGATGGAATGCAAGGAGATGATGATATTTGGATTATTTGAGGGAGTATGAGAGAATTCCACAAAGTGACAAGGAGATCTTACGCGATCTCGGTAGGCAGATTTATGAGATTGCTACCTCGCCAGTTAATGAAGAGTACATGGAGTTGCAGAGAAATATTAATGACTTAAAAATGGTTAAGCCAGTAATATATATCTATGAAATACCTTGGCATGAAATGAACGTTCATGGTGAGTTAAATCTCAGAACCAAGCACCCCCTATGCAGAAGATATGAGGAGAGGCTTAGACGCATAATTTATAAATGGAATCATAAGCTTGGTGTACCAATAGAGGATCCTAGATTTAATTATCCGGGTTTAGAGCCAGTAATAGTTCAGCCCCTGCAAGATTATGTTCATGACACTGGTTTTGGATTGGAAACGCAAGAGGATATTATAAAGACTGATGAGAGTAACCCCGTAGTCTCTCATCGCTATCACATACAAATTAAAAGTGACGAGGATATTGAGAAGATTAAGATGCCGAGAATAACATTTGATTATGAGAGAGCTGAGAAAGATTATGAGATACTATGCGATATCTTCGACGGAATCTTGCCCGTTGAGAAACGTGGCGTCTCCTCCTTCTGGTTCGCGCCATGGGATACGCTCGTGACGTGGACTGGAGTAAAAGAAATTATCATAGATATGTTTCGTAGGCCGGAATATGTACACAGGCTTATCGACAGAATGGTTGACGCATGGCTATATAGATTGGACCAGTATGAGAAACTTAACTTATTGAGGGATAACCCTATGAAACTGTGGGGAGTGGGCGCGGCTCAAGTTTTCGCAGCTATATCTCCGGCTATGCATGAAGAGTTTGCGTTGAAGCATGAAAGACGCTGGTATGAGCGATGGGGGCTCAACTATTACGGTTGCTGTGAGCCATTGCACCATAAAGTCGATATTTTAAGGAGAAACATACCTAGGTTACGTAAGATTTCAATGAGCCCATTCATAGACTTCGATAAGGCCGTTGAAAACGTTAGAAATGAATTTGTATTTGCTTGGAAGCCAAACCCAGCAGTCCTAGCTGCTTCAAAGTGGGATCCTGAGACAGTGCGAAAAGACATGAGGGAGAAGTTAAGAAAGGCCAGAGAGTTCAATTGCATATTGGAAATCCACATGAAAGATATAAGCACCGTAAAATATCAGCCTCAACGCTTATGGGAGTGGGCGCAAATAGCCTTTGAAGAAACTGAAAAATACATATAAAGCCTTTTTAAAATTTCTGCCTTCAGTTGTAGAGTTTCCTCCTGCCGCAATTATTTTGCAGTTAATTAAATTGACTAAATTAATTAGTGTGTTATGCTCCTCAATGAGAAAACCATATTTCTCATTAATGCCATTACAGTCATAATTAAGAGGAAACATGCCATTATAAAGAGTATATACCGGTAAGGTTTTCTTGCGGATAACCATTGAGGAGTACTAATTTTTAGGAATGGTATTATAAATGCTGTCCGCTTGGAATACTCTTCATATTTCTGCCCATATGTTTCAAGTAGGCTTCTCTCTTCCAGACTTGCTAAAACCAGATACCCGAAGAGTAGTATTATCCAAGCTATCAGCGATATTGGTCTAAGGGACCTAATTGCTATTCCAAGGGTTAGTAAAGTTATCCCTAGGTATTGTGGATGCCTGACAAAACCGTAAATCCCGCTAGTAATTAAATCTCCACCTCTCCTTATGTTCATTAGCCAGAGGGTGAAGGAAACTAAAAATACTATTAGACCAGCAATTGAGAGGAGTAAATCTACGATCCCCCATCTGAAGAGGGATGGGAAAATAATGTTCTCCTCATCGAATTTAATAGCGTAAGTTAACCAGTAGAGGCTTTCACCCGGATATAGAGGGTCAGGTATATCCTTAAGAATTATCCAGGGCCAAGATAGGATGGCGTACACTCCAACTGGAAGAAACATTATGAATAACAATGGATTTAAGATAACTAAAAGTGATGGTACCGTGTTTAACAGGGCGAGCACGCCTGCTAAAAACCTAATAAAAAACCATTTAATCTTAGCCTTCAATCCCATCACCTCAAAGAGACATTTTTATTCCCTATAAATTTTAGAACAGTAAAAAAGTTAAATATTAGTAATCGCCGCTTTTTAAAAAGTAAACGTTATTAGGTGAAAGCGGAGTTTGACCAAGATTAAGGGGGTTTATGCCGCTATATTTCTCCTTGGAATAATAAGTCTCATGGGAGACGTTGTCTATGAGGGTTCGCGTGGGCTTATTACGCCATACTTGGATTTTTTGGGTGCTTCAGCATTTCTCATTGCTTTCGTAGGCAGATTTGGGGAGTTTTTAGGGTACGCTTTAAGACTTGTTAGTGGAAAGCTTGCAGATACAACGAAAGCTTACTGGGTTTTTATATTTCTGGGCTATGGGTTAATTGCATCTATTCCACTATTGGGCGTCACAAGAATTTTGGAGATAGCCATAATTTTAGTACTTCTCGAGAGGATTGGAAAAGCTATAAGAGCGCCCTCGAGGGATGCTGTGTTATCTATTGTGAGTAGGGGGGTTGGTGCTGGAAAAGCCTTCGGGATCCATGAACTCCTGGATCAAATAGGAGCGATTCTTGGGCCTCTGATTGTAGCGGGCCTAATGTTTTATACGGGCAACAACTATAATCTAACTTTCAGTTATTTATCGCTGCCATTCATTGTTCTCTTAGTAATTCTGGCCTACACCTATAAGAAGATTGGCTGGAAAAAAAGTAACAGACTTGAAACGATATCGGAAAAAAATGAAAGTGTGGGAAAACTGGGAAAACCATTTTACATCTATACGTTCGCTGTCTTACTGAACACCACAGGGCTCATACCGTTCGAATTGATACTATATAAGGCTAATACGATTCTCGAACCAATAAGCCAGATATGGATTGTTCCCTTAATTTACACGTTAATACAAGGTGTGGATGCGCCGATAGCATTATTCGCTGGTGTCGCCTACGATAAATTTAAAATCAGGGTTTTAATATTACCCTTTGCTTTGTCAATTATTCCAACGCTTTTAGCGATGGCTAATGCAAACATGTCAATGCTGATCGCCGCGGCAGTATTTTTTGGCTTAGTTCTTGGGATGCAGGAATCCATTTACCGCGCGGCTGTTCCTAATTTCGCCCCAATATCCTCAAGGGGCACAGCGTATGGAGTATTTAGTACAGCGTATGGAATCGGCATGCTGATTAGCGGAGCTATATATGGTTTAATGGCGCAACTAAACATACTATATAGCGCGGTAATTGCTTACGCGGTAGTAACACAGACAGCCGCCATAGCGCTGCTCCTTAACGCTTATTCAAAAACCAAAATTAGCGAGATTATCAATTAAAATTTAATGGAAAACTTCAGTGGTTCGGGTTGTTTTAGAATAGCATCTTAATTATAGCATCACTTCCATTAATAAGAAAAATAGCATTAGCACTATTAACCCTACAATTATTGCCGCATCCATAATCTTTCTTAACATATCTCTCCTTATGCTCCTTTCGACTAAGAATATTAGGCCGCCTATGGAATGTAGGCATACTAAAATTATTGCCAGTATTCTTAGGAATTTATCAACGTGTATTCTTCTAGATTCAGGAATAATCCTTATGTTAGGGTTAAGCATTTGGTATCCGCTTAAGAGGTAGATAGAAGCTAGTAATAATAGGGGCAGCGAGGTAAATTCGATTATTAGTAGAGATATCTTCATTAATGTAATTCTCTTGACCATACTTTAACTCCTTCTAGAAATAATGTAATTCCATATGTCCTCAAATGACATATGGTAGGGGGTTTCGGGGACACCAATAGGAATTACATATAATGGTTTTTCCTCCGGTTTAGCGCCAACAACTTTAGCTACCTGATTATCATGGAAGGCTCCAACAACTACAGCGCCATAATTAAGGGCAGTAGCCATAAGATATATGTTTTGGCCAGCGTGTCCAGCTTCCATCGGAACATATCGGACTTTACCTCTTTCGCCATAAAAATTTGTTGTTCTCTCAAAAACAGCGCAAATAACTATGCTTATGGGCGCCTCCTCTACCCACTTCTGACCTAGAGCCGCCTCCTTAAGATTGACACGGCGATCTCCTTCCGCAACTAATAGTAGTACGTGGCTATGTGGCTCATACTTGTAGACTCCCGCCTTAAGAAAGCCCTCCGATATTAAAACCCCTCTTTCGCCAACCACAACATATATCTCCAGCGGATAAGTTGCGCCCGCACTGGGAATAGATCTGAACCCTCTTGTAGGGTCGGTTATGCCATAAGCAGCCCATAAAATCATAGCAAGATCACTTATACTTATGGGGTCGCTTGTATAATCTCTAATACTTCTCCGAAGTAGAATCACCTCCTCAACCGTAAATTTGCTAACCTTCTGAGGTAAAGGAAGAAAGATTTTTCCTTCGGATGTAACTACTTTATCTATGTTTACAGTACGTCTTGAAGGCATAGCAATATAGACAACATACAGAATAATCATTGCGATTAAAGTGATCGAAAGGAGCCATGATATCCTCTCAAATAATTTAGCCAAAGGTTCAAAACCTCCAAGACACTTTTAAGAAATGCTATTTCAACAATATAAACATACTTACTTATCAAGGAGTTTATAAGATCCGTAAATTTTAAGCAAAACATATCCTTCTACTTTATAGAGACTTAAAGAATCGTGTTACATGCTGGTGCAGATAAAGTAAATTTTAGGAAAAAATTTAAGTGAGTTATAAACGTATTCGCTTGTATCTGCTACAAATTATGTTGTATTCCTTTTTTAGAGTTATACAGACTGGTTAAGTCTCTTCAATGAGAGGGCGTATGCATTGTGTGGATTAAGGTATTATACAAGCACAATAAAGGAGGGTGTGGCAAACATATGGCGCAAATACGGTGGTCCACTGCACCTATAATGATGATAGAGGGGGGAATAGAGAAGATTACGTGGAGCCCGAATCTCCCCTCAAAATTTTATAATCTTTAATATGCCAATTAGGCTTTAACATTGGCGATGTTACTTATATTTATGCTTACTGTTTTATCCACCGCTCAATCATAAGATGGATTTCATCCTAAAATTTTAATATTTCTCTGCGAATTTCTTCTCTTGGAGTAGTTCATGTGGCGTATTTTTAGGAGAGATGCTGTAGAGGTATTGCATGATGAAAGGGCTAGGGCCAGCTTAGCAAGATACTTTGCTGTCATGAGCGATGAGAAGCCGGCTAAATTTATGATTGCGAAAAGACTTCCAGCCGAATTCGATGAAAACGGTTCACTTGAGGAATTATGGCTTGAGCATGAAAAGTTAACTGAGGAATTTTATAGGCTTCAGGATGCATTAGACTCTGGAAGAAAAAGCCTAGATGATCTTGAGCTTCCAGAAAAATCCTATTTAGATCTCAAGATTGCGATTGCCAATAAAATACTGGAAAAATGTCACTTCTGTAATAGGAGGTGTGGAGTAAACCGCTTAAAGGGCGAATTAGGTTATTGTAAATGCGGAACTGAAATAGCTGTTTCCTCGATCTTTGAGCATATAGGTGAAGAACCAGAATTAGTTCCCTCCGGAACAATATTCACAATGGGCTGCACAATTCGATGCTTACACTGCCAGAACTGGACTATATGTGTAACGGGCGATAGCTTAGTTCTACTGTCCAATGGAACATTAATTGAGATTTCTAGGCTTTTTGATGAATCAGTTAATGGCGGGTTAAGAGAAATTCACGGGAGCCTATGCGTGCCAGCGGATTTAAGCGTTTTCTCGGTCGATGAAAGTGCAAAGATTGTCGCAGATTTTTGTAGGGGGGTATCTAAGAGAATCTCTTCAGATCTTATAGAGATAAGAACGCAAACTGGAAGAAAAATTACCGTAACGCCAAACCACCTACTATATACATGTTATAATGGGCTCATAATACCAGTCCCGGCAAAAGAATTGAAGGAAGGGGATTTTATAGCCACTATCAGATTTATACCGGATATTAAGGGCTCTCCAGCGATAAATATCGGCAATCCGGTGCCAAAAGTTTCTTATAAGATAACCCCACCGACCGCGATTTCACCTGAACTGTGCCGAATCATTGGATACTTGCTTGGTGATGGGCACATTTACGTGAATGAGAGAAAAGAAATTTATGAAATAGTCTTCACCAATACGGACCAAGACTTACTTGAAGATTACATTAATTGTTTTAAGAGAGTCTTCGGCTTAGCGCCAAGAGTGCTAAAGCGTGATAGAATCTTTCGGGCTATAGTACGGTCCGTTGACGTCTTTAACTTTTTACGCGAAGTTACCCCTCAACTCCTAGTGCAATCAAAATTGAGAGAAGTTCCACCGATAATTATGCAAGCCGATAATAGCATGGTAACATCATTTCTGAAAGGAATTTTTGATAGCAAAGCTACTATTAATTCTAGGAGTGGGGAGATTGCTCTATATTCAACTAATGAAAAATTACTGGTGCAAATACAAACTCTACTGTGCCGATACGGAATAATTTCACAATTTCGCCTGATATCTCGCAAAAAGAAGAAGCGTATTGAAAGAACCTATAAGCTCTTAATCACGGGTGAGGATGTAAGTCGCTACAATCTTTTCATAGGCTTTACATCATCCGAAAAAATTAGGAAGCTAGAGAAAATAGGGGTGTTAAAGGCTTCTCCTAGGGAGCATATAGATGTTATTCCAAACATTAGTGATTTATTGAGGGATCTAAGAACCAGATTGCGGCTCACACAGCATGATGTGGGATCACTCATAAAGGGATACAGACATTTAGAATGTAAAAATAGGCCATTCCCAAGATCAAAGCTTAAAGAGATGGTGCTATTCTTTGATGAAAGATTAAGAAGTATTGAAGAGTTAAATCAGAGACTTACAAAACCTGATTGGAACATCATAAAATACTGTATGAAAACGCTAAATATCTCTCAACGTGAGATAGCCAGCATACTTAACATCTCTCATAGCCTAGTAAAGTATTACATGTATAAAGAGTCTCTAAGCGCTAAGAAATTTCTGGATAAACTTTCCGCAGCAACGAGATGCATACTTTCGAGTATTCTCTCTGATAAAATATTGCTTGAGAATTTATCTAAGTTAAAGGTTCTCGTGAATGCTGATATCCTTTGGGATAAAATCGTGAAGATTTCAAAGTTGAATGAGAAAACATGGGTTTACGATATTATGGTTCAAAATACAAATAGGTTTATAGCAAATGGTTTTCTCGTGCATAATAGCCAGTGGTTTGAAAGCGGTGAGATTTATACGCCTAGGCGTTTGGCGACAGCCATTGAAAATTTGAGGAGAGCGGGTTGTAGAAATGCCAATTTAGTTGGTGGTGAACCTACTCCGTGGTTAGAGCAATGGCTTGAGACTTTTAAGCTTGTGAATGTTAACATTCCTGTAGTTTGGAACTCAAACTCGTATTACAGTGAGGAGACAGCTAAGCTGCTGGCAGGTTTTGTTGACGTTTACCTATTAGACTTTAAGTACGGCCCTTTTGAATGTTCTAAGAGGATTTCAGATGCGCCCAATTATTGGGATGTTTGCACAAGAAACCACATTTATGGTAAAAGATATGGTGAGCTTATTGTACGTGTTTTAGTTCTACCCAACCATCTCGAATGCTGCACAAAGCATATTCTTAAGTGGATCGCCGATAATCTGGGCAGGAATACTAGGACCAATGTTATGTTTCAGTATAGGCCTGAATGGAGGGCTTATGAGGTTCCCGAATTGCGTAGGAGATTGACGGCTAAGGAGATGGAGAGAGCAATAGAGTTGGCTAAGGAAACTGGCTTAACAAACTTCATAACATAAATTTTAGAGAGAAAGTATTTCAGCGATCTTAAGTCGGCTTAAATCTATTTCTTTCTCAACCATCCATGAGTAATCTAAGTCAATAGATGTTATCTCGTTCCCTTTTATGCCAACCATCCTCTTGCGTTCACCAGTAAGCAATAGTTCAACTGCCTTATATCCAAATTCACATGCAAGTATTCGACTTCTAGCTGTTGGAGCACCACCCCTTTGGATATGCCCTAAAACCGCTAACCTCACGTTATATCCAGTTTCTTTAGCGATATAATCCGTTATTAGGCGGCTATCGCCGGCACCCTCAGCCATAACAATTATCTCGGATACTTTACCTTCCTCCCTATCTCTTTTTATGCGCTCACATATATCACTCAAATTGAACTTGACCTCTGGTATCAAAATTATTTCTGCCCCACCGGCTAAACCAATTTCTAGAGCTAGAAACCCCCTTCGCCTACCCATAACCTCAACAATAAATATTCTTTCATGGGACGTTGCCGTATCCCTTATTTTATCAATTGCATCAAGGGCTGTGTTAACCGCCGTATCAAATCCTATCGTCGTATCTGTCCCTGAAACATCATTATCAATTGTAGCCGGAACCCCAATCATGGGTATGCCGCTAGCCCTATATAATCTACTTGCGCCCCTAAATGATCCGTCGCCCCCAATAACTATTAGACCATCAATCCTGATGCTCTTTAAGAATTCAGAAGCCCTCTCTATACCTTCATCTGTTTTAATTTCCTCACAGCGTATTGTTCTAAGAATTGTTCCGCCCAGATTTATTATCCCGCTGACCGAACGCCTATCCAACATGCGATATCTAGCCTCAAGAAGACCAGCATAACCCCTTTCAATACCTACAACTTCTAAGCCATTATAGACTGCTGAGCGAACAATTGAACGAATAGCAGCATTCATGCCGGGGGCGTCTCCACCAGCCGTTACAACGCCTATTCTCTTCATATGAATTATCTTCTCCCGTATCCCATTACATGATTTTGAGATGTAATAGAAATATTTTAAGACAAGGCAAAAATAGAGAATTTCATCTAATAATTGGTCTAAGTATTCGAACTGGCAGCGGCGTCTCGACTTTTAAGCGTCCGCTCCTAAAGTCCATTATCATAGCCCTTAAATCGTAATTGTAGTCTCTCTCGCACATATCCATGTATTTTAGAACTTGCTTTATTCCATAAGATACAACCATTTTTATACATCTTCGCGCTATCCTACTTTTTATACTCACTTTACTCCAATCCCTAAATATGGCGTCTATCCAAGCAAAGTTATGCTTCCAGCACTTAAATAGTAGTTCTGTATGTTTAGGCGTTAAATCATTTATTGTGAATGAATTAACCCTATCCTTTAGACTACCCATGGACACGAAAAATAATGGGACGATTATACTCTTAAAGGGCTTTAGCTTTTCAACTAGTGAAATTGTTAACTCCACGTCTCTCTCTTCCTCTCCTGGAAGACCTAGAATTAGGGTTCCGCAGGGAACCCAATTATTCTCGTTTAGAATCTCAAATGCCCTAATGACTATATCAGGCCAATCGTTGGGTGAGTAGGGCTTACATTTACCTCTCATATGCATGTCCATTATTCGGGGGCTACCTGTCTCAATACCTGTTTGCCCGCTTAACCAGCGATTAGAACTAACATTTAATATATTAGATATTTCTTCAACCAAATCTGGCGCGCTCACAACTGATGCTAGGGCGAAATGGCTTATTCCAACACTCTTAACTCCGGGATAATTCTTAACGCTTCTAAACAATTCTGCTACAGCTTGCTTATTAATCTCTAATCCTCTAGCCTTATACCTTAGTATATCTTCGGCATGGAGTAGCGGCTGTCTTCCAGCTCTAAGATTGACCTCAACTTCCTTAAGGATGTGATCTATAGGTAGACATCTGAAGCGCTGTAATGTTGGTACGCAGAAGTCACATCCGCGCCCGCAACCTCTTGCAACCTCAATTATTCCATCCACCGTTGCGCCCCTAATAACCGGTATCTCGTCTACGTCAACAACTTCACCATAAACTATTCCCGGAAGATCCTCACCGTTCACCGCCCTCTCAAACAGCGGACCAGCAACCTTTTCGCCTTCGCCTATAACAACGGTGTCTATTCCAAGATCCCTCCTAACGCCCTCATCCTCTAGCTGCCAGGCACCAGGCCCGCCAACAATTATTTTCGGTCTATATCTCTTGACTGATGGATGGTTTAAAATCTCCCGGAACTTAATCGCCATATAGGCTTCTCCACCAAAAATCTCAGTAAAGGTCGTTGTCGCCGGACCTATTCCCAGCGGGTCATTTTCCGTTATCCCTAGAGCCTTTGTTTCTGGACCGATAACTTTATGCAGATGCTCCGGGTGGGCGACAATAACATCTTCTCTCCTAAAGCCATAATCTAATAAGGCAGCTTCAATCTTTCTAGTTCCGTTAGGTGCTACGATAGCTTTTCCATTCTCATCGGCCTCAATGGGCGGGCAGAATAGCCTAAAATATAGGCTATCTGGAACCAAACCCCTTGGTACACATGCGCTGAATCCAAGAAATACTGCACCACCATATTCACTCATTAGTGTTCTATCAGCCGTGAGAACTATAGGATATCCCATATACCTCGCCGTGAATTTTTAGCATTAATTATTTCAATTCTATATTCTTTGTATCTGTAATGAATATTTAAATTTTGCAAGGCAGCAGTAAAGAAATTAAATTCCAAAGCACTAAATTACTACACAATAAATTAGTAATTGAGGGTTAACGAAGATGTCGCGGAGCGCTTCCGGCAACTCAAGGATTTCTACTGACGATGATGCGCTCGAAAAATATATTCGTGCGGGTAGAATAGCTGCAAATGTTAGGGAGGATACTAAGAGGATAGTTAAAGAGGGAATGCCCCTCATTGAGATATGTGAAATAGTTGAGGATAAAATTAGGAGTCTCGGCGGTGAACCAGCTTTCCCATGTAATATCTCGATTAATGAGATAGCTGCACATTATACTTCTCCACCTGATGATAAAAGTGTTATCCCTGAAGGATCTCTAGTTAAAATTGACATAGGCGTACATATTGATGGATACATTGCTGACACAGCTCACACAATATGCTTCAATCCAGAGTATGAGGAGATGGTTCACGCAGCTGAAAGAGCCCTCAAAACAGCTATAGAAATTATGCGCCCAGGCATGCTTATCTCAAAAGTTAGCTCCGAGATACAAGCAACTATTGAACGCTATGGTTTTAAGCCCATATCAAACCTCACTGGTCATGAAGTTGGAAGATATATGATACACGCTGGCAAACCCATACCTAATGTAGCTCATCTATCTTTAGATAAACTGCGCTTAGGAGGAGTTTACGCTATTGAGCCATTCGTTACTCTTAAGGAAGCTGCTGGAAGAGTCGAAGACAGTCCTGAAAAATACATTTTCAGACTTGTAAAGCGTAAGCCATCATTAAAGAGCGCTGAGGAAGAGAATCTTCTGGGGTTCATTGAAGAGAACTTTAAAACGTTGCCATTTGCTGAAAGATGGTTGAGAAGAAATTATGGGCGTGAGGAATCATATAAGCGGGCACTCCTAAATCTCTTATCAACAAAGCATCTGATGGCTTATCCAGTCTTCATAGAAGCGAGCTTTAAGCCGGTTGCTCAAGCTGAGCATACAGTTTATATCAGCGATGAAGGCGCTATTACACTCACTTAACCGCACTTAATCAAACTTCTCTTTCTTCTCCACTTCCCTAAATATTGAGTGAATCAGAAGTGTTCCGCTACATTTTGGGCATGAACCGACCTCTTTAAGAACATAGTCCCCCTTACTAAAGTCCCTTATGCTTCTATAGTCGCATCTGGCACATTGGATTACAGTTAAGACCTTTAATACCTCAAGATCTGGAATCAATGGTTTCCTCCTCATCTGTAGAAGGAGATATACTGACAGAGCTATTGCGCTTACACTTAAAATTATGTTCATGGTTTCAAGGCTTCCCTGAGTTATGTAGGCTTCTATAGCCAGTAGGAGGGCTGCTAAGGACATTATTAGCATGACGAGAATAACTGCCATGAAAAATGTTGGTGCTCTTTTAATCTCGCTCTTCTCTCCCATACGTAACCACCGCTTTATTGAGCTATCCCAATAGTATTTCCTACTCCAGCAACAATAACGGTATCTCCCTCTTTCGTGTTTTCACGAATCAGTCTCTTAACCCTCTCTATCGCCTCTTCAACCCCATCAACTATCTCTTTCCTCATCGTTGAGACGACATCCTCTATACCTTCTTTAATTAGCACCGCGCCTAACGGAACCTTGTATTTAGCAGCAACCTCCTCAACTTTATACTTGTCAACTCCCGGCCCACCGATAGCTACGCCAACACCCTCAGAGACATCTCCCGGTCTCTCACCCTCGAGTTTCTGAGCTGCATCAACAATAATTATTAATGCAACCTTCCCTTCCTTCTCCTCAAGTATCTGCCTTATTGCCTCGCCAGGTTTACCGACGTTTCCGCCCGGACCCTTAGCCTTTATAACATAGACCTTCCGTCCCTCTATATCCACCTCACTTACAACAGTATCCTGAGCTATCAACCTCTTCTCTTTACCATACATTAGTCTTGCTGCTACAAGCGCCCCGGCTCCATCCCCTATTGGTTGACCCATCGTAAAAGCTTTGAGGGCGCTTATAAATGCCTCAGATTCCCTCATTATGAGTGGAAGAAGCATTTGAACCTGGAGAATTATGTAGAAGCTTAGGGTCTTCTTTCCCATCAAGTAATAATGTCTCACAATCTTGTAGATCTGGTTTAATGCTAAGGCAGCCTCAAGAACATTTGTTAAATTATTTATTTGGGTTTCATCAGCATGCGGAGCCATCCGCCTAACTTCATCCTTTAATCTAAACTCTCTAACATCAATTATATGTTCTAGTCTCCTAATTATGCCAGTCGGGTCGAGACTGACTGGCTCTATATCTACATGCTCTAATAGTCGGTCAACTCTCACAGTTGGATCCTCCGCGGGTTTGCCAACCTCTTTTATAGTTGATATGGCTATTTGCCGACCCTTATCCCTCATAACCTTAAGTTTATAAAGCGACCCCTCAATCTCCCTAAGCATAAAAGTTGTCTGTATGCGTTGACCATAAATCCAAATGATTATAAAGGCAAGTATCCATATTAATTGAATAATCCAACCCATTACGTCCTGCGGATTCGGCTGCTGAACACCTACTATAGTAGATTCAATGCACATGCGATTAACGCAACCCTTTAAAAAATAAGATTACTAGGTAATAAATTTTAGGTGAAAATGGATTTCCAAGTATTTTTAAGAGTGCCTAGCATTTTTTTAAATTAGCCTGAAAGTCATTTCTCATGTCTCTTTTC